>Ga0310695_10000029_pt1 | contig 341736 bp, 263 predicted proteins | sample RumenRJG_04DNA_FD_203882 | JGI IMG/M metagenome (GOLD analysis project Ga0310695, IMG submission 203882) | Bovine rumen microbial communities from Lethbridge, Alberta, Canada - RJG_04 (v2) (version 2) | ecosystem: Host-associated > Mammals > Digestive system > Stomach > Rumen | place: Canada...
ACGCTATCTCTTTCTTCTCATCCGTTTCAAATATCGCTCGCTTTTTTTCAACCGCCGTTTTTTCGGCGAAAGCGGATGCAAAGATACAACCTTTTTCCAATACGCCAAAATATTTTTTCAAAAATTTTCTTTCCGTCATGCCGACAGCGTTGTATTACAGCGCTATGCATCTGAAAAAAATTTTCACCCCCCGTGGTTTTCCGCCCCGCAAAACGGCGCCGCCCGGGCCAAAAAGGAGGAAAATCCATTCCTGGTGGCCGAAATCGGCCATCAGAAGGGCAAAAGCGCGATATATCACTATAGCTCAATCGGTTATCCGCATACTTTGACGCCTCGCGGCGCGAGTTATCAACAATCCATCCCCCTCGGAGCCGCAACGGTGCCCCTTCGGCATTTCACGATAGCTCTTCAGTAGTATTTCAGTGGTTCACTGAAGAACTACTGAAGAACTGTCGTAGAGGCGTCGAAGGAACAGATACGCAACTACGCGCTTGTGCCGTACCGGCTCCGTAGAGGGGCCGACGGGGGCGACATGGGGTGTTGTAGCCGTTTAGGACGGGTTTAGTAGGGGTTTTGATGGGGGTTAGGACGGGTTTAGTAGGGGGTTAGATGGGGTGTGAACAAGTAGGGGAAGAGGAGGTGTTTTTTGTGGGGTTGGAAAGTTTTTTTGTTTTGTTTTTAAAATATTTCGTATATTTGCCCAATGCCTATTTATGGGCAGGCCACAATATATGGCTGATTTATAACTATTAAGACGAAAATATTGTAGATTATGAGACATAAGATTACTAAATTAGCGCTTTTTCTCGCCGTTTTAGGGGCGATGGTGGCGACTTCGTGCTCTTCGACCGAGGAGATTGCCTACATCCATGATGCGGCCCGCGACACAGCGTCGCCGATTACTGGCAAATTCTCAAAGGGCATCCAGGCCAACGACTTGCTGAGCATCTATGTGGAGAGCGAGACGCCCGCAGCGACTATCCCCTTCAACCAGGAGACGAACAAGATTGCCATGGCCGACGGCGTGGTGATGAACCCTGGTTCGTCGGCGGTGAACGGCTACTTGGTGAACAACGAGGGCGACATTATCTTCCCCGTGCTGGGCAGGGTGCACGTGCTGGGCATGACGCACGACGAGCTGGCCGCGGAGCTTCAGCGGCGCCTTGTGAGCGAGGGGCACATCCTTGACGCACAGGTGACTGTTAAGCTGATGAACTTCAAGGTGTGCGTGCTGGGCGATGTGGCAAGACCCGGCATGATTGTTGCCAACGGCGAGCGCCTGACGATTTTCGAGGCGCTGAGTATGGTTGGCGACCTGACGATCTACGGCCAGCGTTACAATGTGACCGTGATCCGCGAGGAGAACGGGACGCGCACCGTCGGGGAGCTTGACCTGAGCTCCAAGGATGTGTTCGAGTCGCCGTACTACTACCTGCACCAGAACGATGTGGTGTATGTGGAGCCCAACATGCGCAAGAAGAAGAACGCCGAGCGCGACCCGATGATCATGACCTACATTTCGACGGGTCTCAGCGTGCTGTCTGTGCTGAGCTCTATGTTCTACTACTGGGTGCTGTCGCAGTACTACATGAACAAGTAACGGAAACAAGAAAACGAACTAACAGAAATACAGACAATGGAGAATAACAAACAAATCCAGGGCAACGCTGAAGGCGGCAACGAGCAGAACTCGATAAACCTGCGCGACATAGTGTTCCTTGTGCTGAACAATTGGTATTGGTTTGTGATTTCGGTGGTGGTGTGCCTCGGTGTGGCGGCATTGGTATACAAGACCCAGCCGAAGACGTTTACGGCCTCCGGTACCATTCTGGTGCGCGACAACGGCAACAAGGTGAACTACACCTCGCGCAACATGGACCAGATTATGAACAGCATGGGTTGGGACAATTCTAACCTGTCGTTGGAGAACGAGATATACATGCTTCGTTCGTCGTCGCTGATGGCCCAGGTGGTGCAGCGTCTGAATATGCACTATTACTGCAACCGTAAAGACATGTTCCGCAAGGTGACCTACTACAAGGATGCACCCGTGGAGCTGACGGTGCATGATTTGAGGGAGGACCGTCTGCCGCAGCTTGACCTGAGGGTGACGCTGAAGGCCAACAACAAGTATGCCTACGAGATCAGGGGCGACCGCTACAAGAAGACCGCCAAGACGCTGAAGGGCGAGGCATACTACAGCCAGTCAATCAACATTGACGACACGGTGTCGTTCATGATTGAGAAGACGCGGTTCTACAAAGACGACATGGAGGGCATGCGCCTGTATGTCGGTGTGAGCGAGCCGCTGACGATGGCGCGCGGCATGATAAACGACCTGACGGTGAGCCGCGTGGATAAGTTCGCCTCGATACTCTCCATCTCGTACAAGGACCCGAACCAGAAACGCTCGGGCGACATTGTGGATACGCTGATTGCGGTGTACAACGACGACGCTGTGGAGGACAAGAACAAGGTGGCCCAAAAGACCAATAGCTTCATCAGCGATCGTATCGCTCTGATTAGCGGCGAGCTTGACATTGTGGACGCACAGGTTGAGCAGATCAAGCGCAGTTCCGGCATGCCCGAACTGCAGGGTGCCGCCAACACGCTGTTGCAGACAGGCACGCGCTACAACGAAGAGGTGAACCGCCTGGAGACTGAGCTGACGCTGATACGCTTTATCAAGAATGTGCTGTCGGACCCCACCAACAAGGAGGACATTCTGCCTGCCAACGTCGGTATACAGGATGCCGGCATACAGAGCATGATTGCATCCTACAACCGCCTGGTGACCGAATACCAGCGCACTAAGACCACCGGCGGCGCCAACAACCCGCAGGTGCGCAACCTTGTGTCGCAGATGGATGCCCAGTGGGGAGCCATCAATTCGGCCGTGAACAACCTGCTCAACGCAACATCGGTACGCCTGCAGGATGCCCGCAACCAGGAGGCCAGGGCCCGCGGCCAGATTGCCGCCATGCCTGGACAGACGAAGGCTGTGACCGAGGTGACGCGTCAGCAGAAGATCAAGGAGGAGCTGTACCTCTACCTGTTGAGCAAGCGCGAAGAGACCGCCATGAACCTGGCCGTGACCATTTCCAACGCCAAGGTTGTGGAGCCCTCGAAGTCGACCCTTACGGCGCCGAGACTGATGATGTTCGCCCTGGTGGCCATAGTGCTCGGCCTTGCCTTACCGGCATTGATAATGTTCGGCATCAGCTTCTTCGACACCAAGCTGCGCTCGAAGAGCGACATCGAACGCATGACCAACCTGCCGATACTGGGCGAGATACCGCAGAAGCCCGCAGCGCGCGCCAACGACGAGATCATAGTGACCGCCAACGGCACCGATGTGGTGACCGAGGCCTTCCGCCTGCTGCACTCCAACCTACCGTTCTTCATGAAAGACGGCCAGAAGGTGATACAGACTGTGTCGACAACGCCTGGCGAAGGCAAGTCGTACACGGCTCTGAACCTCGCCCTGTCGCTGGCATACGTGGGCAAGCGCACCATACTGGTTGACTTCGACCTGCGCAAACGCTCGCTGTCGAAGACCATCGACCGCCACAACCGCATGGGCTTGATACACTACCTGCTCGACCAAGACGACAACTTCGAGAAGTACATAATGCACAGCGAGACGAGCGACCACCTCGACTATATCGTCTGCGAGAAGACGCCGCCAAACGCCACCCAGCTGCTGATGGGCGAGAAACTGGACCGCCTCGTCAACTACCTGCGTGAGCATTACGACTACATCATATTCGACTCGACACCCGCACAGATTGTCGCCGACGCCGCAATCATCAACCGAGTGGCCGACCTGACGACCTACATCATGCGTGTGGGCCACCTGAACAAGAACTCGCTGCCGTTCATCCAAGAGATGTCTGACAAGGGCCGCTTCAAGAACATGGCAGTCATCATGACCGACGTGCCGCTGATACACAAGCGCTACGGTGGCTACGGCTACGGTTACGGCTATGGTTATGGCTACGGTTACGGCTATGGCTATGGTTACGGATACGGCTATGGTTACGGATACGGCGAAGAGAGCGATGCTTCTAACGAATAAAGGCAAAAGACAAAGATGAAAGGAATTGTACTGGCGGGTGGCTCCGGCACCCGCCTTTACCCTATAACAAAAGGGGTCAGCAAGCAACTGCTGCCCATCTATGACAAACCGATGGTGTACTACCCCATCTCGGTGCTGATGCTTGCCGGCATACGCGACATACTGATCATATCGACACCCTACGACCTGCCAGGATTCAAGCGGCTGCTTGGCGACGGGAGCGACTTCGGGGTCCGGTTCAGCTATGCCGAACAGCCGTCGCCCGACGGATTGGCGCAGGCGTTCATCATCGGAGAGGAATTCATCGGCGACGATGACGTATGCCTCGTCCTTGGCGACAATATCTTCCACGGCAACGGGTTGAGCAAGATGCTGCGGCAAGCTGTTAAGAATGCCGAAGAAGAGAAGAAAGCCACCGTGTTCGGTTACTGGGTGGCCGACCCTGAGCGCTACGGAGTGGCAGAGTTCGACGCCGACGGCCGGGTGCTGAGTATAGAGGAAAAGCCCAAGGAGCCGAAATCCAACTACGCTGTGGTAGGCCTTTATTTCTACCCTAACAAGGTTGTAAAAGTGGCCAAAAGCATAAAGCCCAGTGCCCGTGGAGAGCTGGAAATCACTTCCGTGAACCAAGCGTTTCTGGCCGACAACGAACTGAATGTACAGCTGATGGGGCGTGGCTTTGCATGGCTTGACACCGGGACGCACGACTCTCTGGCCGAGGCCTCGACTTTCATCGAGGTTATAGAGAAACGGCAGGGGCTCAAAGTCGCCTGCCTGGAGAGTATCGGCTACGAAATGGGCTGGCTAACAGACGATGATATACGACGCGTGGCACAACCCATGGCCAAAAACCAGTATGGTCAGTATCTGTTGAACATGATTAGTGGCAGGGATTGAGGAGTAACTAAAATGAATATTATAAAAACAGACATAGAAGGGGTTCTCATCATAGAACCGAAAGTGTTCGGCGACGCAAGGGGATACTTCTTTGAGAGCTTTAACCAAAAGGGGTTCAAGGAACAGACCGGTGTCGATGTGCTGTTCGTACAAGACAACGAATCGTGCTCGAGCAAAGGCGTGGTGAGAGGGCTTCACTTCCAGTTGCCCCCCTACGCACAGTCGAAGCTGGTGCGCGTAGTTGAGGGGACGGTACTCGACGTGGCTGTGGACATACGCAAATGGAGTCCCACCTATGGCAAACACGTGTCTGTGGAACTCTCGGCTGAAAACAAGCGCCAGTTCTTCCTGCCCAAAGGTTTCGCCCACGGCTTTGCCGTATTGAGCGAACGTGCAGTGTTCCAGTACAAGTGCGACGAATACTACCACCCGGAGGCCGAAGGTGCCATTGCCTGGGACGACCCGACGCTGGCTATCGACTGGAAGATCGACAAGAGCCAGGTGCTGCTGTCTGATAAAGACCGTCGCCACCCGCTGTTCAAGGACTTCACAACACCATTCACAGAAGCATGAACATACTCGTCACAGGAGCCAACGGACAATTAGGGAGACACATGCGGTTGCTGGCCCCAGGATCGGCGCACACGTGGCTGTTCACCGACGTCGAGGAGCTTGACATCACCTCGCGTGAGGCTGTGACAGAGTTCGTGAAGGCAAACGACATCAACATAATAGCGAACTGCGCGGCCTACACCAACGTAGACAAGGCGGAGAGCGATGAAGCCACCGCCATGCGGATAAACGGCGACGCGGTAGGCTATATGGCCGAGGCCTTGAATGATGCCGGCGGCACCTTGATACACTTCTCTACAGATTATGTTTTCGGCGGCACCATGTACAACACGCCCTGCAGCGAAGACATGGAAGCCAACCCCACGGGGGCTTACGGGCGCACAAAGCTGGCCGGCGAGAAGGCCGCCGAGAGGTGCCACCATCTGATATTCCGCACGTCATGGCTTTACAGCGAATACGGCAAGAACTTCCTTCTCACCATGCTGCGCCTTACCGCCGAGAAAGAGCAGCTAAGCGTGGTGTTCGACCAGGTGGGCACGCCGACCTATGCCGGAGACCTGGCGAGGGCCGTATTCCGCATCATCGAGAGCGGAGAATACCTGAAACATGAAGGCATATACAACTATGCCAACGAGGGAGTGTGCAGCTGGTACGACTTCACCAAAGAGATAGCGCGACAGGCCGGCCAGACAACCTGCAAGATAATGCCTTGCCACAGCAATGAATACCCGAGCCCTGTGAAGCGGCCGGCATACTCAGTGCTTGACAAGACAAAGTTCAAAGAGACCTTTCAGCAAGAGATACCTTACTGGACAGAAGCATTATCGCGCTGCATAGCCAACATAAAACACTGAAACGACATGGCAGACAAAGCATTTATACACGAAAGCTCCTACGTTGACGAGGGGTGCACCATAGGCGACGGCACAAAGATTTGGCACTTCTGCCATGTACAGAAGGGGGCGGTCATCGGACAGAACTGCTCTCTCGGCCAGAATGTCAACATAGGCAACAACGTGCATATCGGCAACGGTGTGCGCATACAGAACAACGTGTCGGTGTATGAAGGCGTAGAGATAGAGGACAACGTGTTTTGCGGGCCTTCATGTGTGTTCACCAATGTCACCACCCCGCGGGCCCACTTCCCCGTGCACGGCGTCTACGCCAAGACCCTCATCAAGGAAGGCGCCTCGCTGGGCGCCAACAGCACCGTCGTCTGCGGGCACACCGTAGGCCGCAGCGCCTTGATAGCAGCCGGTGCGGTGGTGGCTAAAGACGTGCCCGACTATGCCCTAATGGCAGGCGTACCGGCACGCCGCATAGGCTGGGTGTGCGAGTGCGGCAAACGCCTCGGCGAGAGCCTCAGCTGCGAATGTGGCAGAAAATATGAGCTCCAGGGTGAGCAACTACATAAAGCACAGTGAAACAATAGCACAAGGTTATGAGAAAAATGTTTAGAAAACTTAGCTTCCTGCTCGTCAAGAAATACCGCCACTCCACCATTCCGCAGTGGTATGTGTTCTTCATGGACATAATACTCTTCGTCATTGCATTCCTGATGATGGAAGCGTTCCGCGCCGGAAGCTTCCAGCAGATGAGCCTTCGCGGCACCGCTGTGCAGTTTATTCTGGCACTGATGGTGACCATCATTGCATTCTTCTTCACCGGCTCCTACCGCGGCATCATACGCCACGCCGGCATGAGCGACATATACAAGATACTCATAGCCACCGTTGGCCCCACCCTGCTCTTCTGGGCCGTCAACATCATCAACAACCAGTTCCATCCGCAGATAATCCCCAACAGATACCTGCTCTCCTACCGCGAGTCGACCATGCTCTACCTCCTGCTGGCTATTATGATGATCATCCTGCGTCTCACCATGCAGCGCATCTACAACGACTACTTCCGCCGCAAAAGAAACGTCGTCAACGTGGTCATCTACGGCGCCGGCGCCGCGGGCATCATAGCCTACAACGCGCTGCACCAAGACGAAACCGTTGAGTATCATGTGGCGGCATTCATCGACGACGACATGTCGAAGGTGAACCAGGAGCTCAATGGCGTCCCCGTGATGCGTGCCCGCACGGTGCTCAACCCCAAGTTCATAGAGCAGAAAGAAGTCACACAGCTCATCATAGCCATCCCCACCATACGCGTGATGCACAAGCAGGCCATCACCAACAAGGCCCTTGACCTCGGGCTGACGGTGAAAGCCGTGCCGCACGTGACCACATGGCTCAACGGCAGCTTCTCGTCAAACCAGATCCAGGACATCAAGATCGAAGACCTCCTGGAGCGCGAGCCCATCAAGACGGACAACATCAACATCGTGCGCGAGGTCGTCGACAAGGTGGTCCTCGTCACCGGCGCCGCAGGCTCCATAGGCTCCGAGATATGCCGCCAGCTGATGCTCTACAAGCCCGCCAAGGTGGTGATGCTCGACCAGGCCGAGTCGCCGATGTACGATCTGCAGTTCGAGCTCAAGAACACCTACAAGAACGACCTCGACCGCATGGAGTTCGTCATCGCCAACGTCAAGGACAAAGCCCGCATGGAGGAGGTCTTCGAGCTGTACAGACCGCAGCTCGTCTACCACGCCGCAGCCTACAAACACGTGCCCTTCATGGAGGAGAACCCCTACGAGGCCGTGTACGTCAACGTCTTCGGCACCCGCAACATCGCCGACCTCGCCATCAAATACAAGGCTCAGAAGTTCGTCATGATAAGCACCGACAAGGCCGTCAACCCCACCAACGTCATGGGCGCCACCAAGCGCATGGCCGAGATATACATCCAGAGCCGCTCCAACGACACCACCCACTTCGTCACCACGCGCTTCGGCAACGTGCTGGGCTCCAACGGCTCTGTCATCCCGCTCTTCAAGAAGCAGCTTGCCGCCGGCGGCCCCCTGACGGTCACCCACAAAGACATCATACGCTACTTCATGACCATCCCCGAGGCCTGCAACCTCGTGCTCGAAGCCGGCGCCATGGGTGAGGGCGGCGACATATTCGTCTTCGACATGGGCAAACCCGTCAAGATCTACGACATGGCGCGCAAGATGATACAGCTCAGCGGCTTGCACAACATCGAAATCAAGGAGATAGGCCTGCGTCCGGGTGAAAAACTCTACGAGGAGCTGCTGGCCACCAAGGAGAACAACATACCGACCTACCACCCGAAGATCATGCGCGCACAGGTGCGCCGCTATCCGCTCGACGCAATAGACACCGCCTACAACGAGCTTTGGGACATCCTCGAAGGGATGGACAACATGAAGATTGTCGGCAAGATGAAGGCCATCGTGCCGGAGTTCCTCTCCAACAACTCTATCTACTGCCAGTTAGACAAGCCACAGCACGCCTGACGACCTGCTGCGTACCCTCCAATCCATAGAGGATTATCTGAACGACATAGTGCCCCTGCGGCAGCACCCGGTCGCCGTCGGCAAGGCCGTCCCAGACTATTGTGCCATGCGTACCCAGCAGGAAACCGTCAATGAGCGTACGCACACGCACACCCTGCGCGTCGAAGACCTCCACCCTGCCCATCAGCTCGCCGTTCTCGACCTCGTAATCAATCTCCAGCAAGTCCTGGTAGCCATCGCCGTCGGGCGAGACAACACTCGAGGAAAAAACAAACGAGCGCTCCTCGGCCAAGGTCTCCGTGCTCTGCGAGTTCTCGTATCCTGGGGTTCCGTAACCGCACGTCGATGAGGCTGAGAACCAATTGCCAGCCGCATTGGCAGGCCTGGCAAACGACCGCCTTTCGAGCGACACGCCAGCCTTGTTGCGCAGCAGACGGCTGTGCATCGACGGCAGGTAGTCGAACCTGTCGACAATCACGCCGTCGGCAGCCCGGCAGATGATGACGCTGCCTCCCGCGTTGGGGTACGGCGGCAGGGTGCACTCCACAATCCGGCTCGCATACTTCACCACGTAAGCCGACATCACGGAACCGGCATCGCGCGTCAGAACCACATATTCATGAGGACCAACCACATGCGCCGGCAACGGATAGTGCTGCCCCAAGGTGTCGTTGAGCCATCGCACCACCTCGTAGTCGCCCAGCTGCACCGCAGCGTCCATGCCGTTGTACAGCTCCACATACTCAGCCTCGCCGCTGCGTGGCTGGTACATCAACTCGCTCACCATCAAGCCCGTCTGTCCACTGGCAACAACCAGCTGCAGCAGCATGAGCGTCAGTATTGACATCTTCTTCATACCACAATAACGCCACAAAGCGGAAATAATTATACCGCCGGCAAAGAAAGCCGGAGTCCCTACGGCCCCCCTTCGGCCCCTCTTCGGCCCTCCTTCGGCCTTCCACTGAAGAACGGCCGAAGGGGGTCCGTAGGGGCTCCGTAGGGGCTCCATGCCGGAAGCATACCCAATATCTTTCACCTATGACACAATAATACATCTGTAATAACGTTAGTAATGACGTCAAAAGAAAGCCTCTAAATGATAATAGACTTCCCTTGGTACTTTGTGTTGCTGTGCCTGCTTGCCGGTGCTGTGTACGCTGCCGCGCTCTACGCTTTCGGCCGGCGCCCGTTCGCGCGATGGCTCCTTTGGCTGCTCTCGGTGCTGCGCTTCGTCGCCGTCAGCGCCATCGTCTTTCTGCTTCTGGCGCCGGTATCGCGCCAGAAGGTCAGCGAACGCCAACGGCCGCGTGTGGCGTTTCTGGACGACGCGTCGCTCTCCGTAGGCCTCAGCGCCGACTCCTCCTTCAGCCTCGCCGCGCTGCACGACGACATGGACGACAGGCTGGACGTCACCTACGAGACTTTCGGCAACCAAGGAGCTACCGACATCGGCGAGGCCCTTATGCGCCACCGCTACGACGACATGGCGGCCGTTGTGCTCGCCACCGACGGCATATACAACCGCGGCAGCAACCCCTCGACGCTGGCCGAGCAACTGGGTTGCCCGGTCTACACCATAGCCCTCGGCGACACCTCCCTGCATCGCGACGCCACCCTGGCCGACCTGCGCGCCAGCCGCATCACGATGCTCGGCAACAACTTCCCCGTAGAGGTCACCGTGGCGGCCACCCTGCTCAACGGCAACAGCGCCACACTGACCATCGCCGACGCCCAGGGCAGGCAGCTCTTCTCCCAACGCCTTGAATACGACAACGACAACTTCAGCGCCACCGCCAGCGCCACCATCACGACCGACAAGCCAGGCCTTCAGCGCTACACGGCACACCTGTCGGTTGCCGGCGGCGAGACAACGGCGGAAAACAACACCATGACGTTCTACGTCGACGTCATCGACACCCGGCGCCACGTGGCCATCTTTGCCAACGCACCGCACCCCGACATCGCCGCGCTGAAGCACTCCGTCGAGGCCAACCCGTACTATGACGCCACCGTAGTATACGCCGACGGCGTCAAGAAAACCGATACCGCCTACAGCCTCGCCATTCTGCACAACCTGCCCTCGGCCACACACCCCGACATCTCCTTTGCCAAGGACCTGCCGCAGCTCTACATCATAGGCCTGCAGACCGATCTGGCGCGCTTCAACGCCCTGCACTCGGGCCTCGAGATTGCAAGCCGCGTGAAACGCTCAAACGAGGTCACCGCCGTCCATCAGCCAGCTTTCTCGCTGTTCTCGCTCGACGACGCCTCCGTCGCAGCCATCGAGGCCATGCCGCCCCTCGCAGCCCCCTTCGGCGAAGGCAGCATGGCAGCCGGCACACAGGCCCTCTTCACCGCGCGGCTGGGCAACATAGACACGAGGCAACCTCTTGTGGCAGCCACCTCCAACGGCGAGCTGCGCAAGGCTTTCGTCTGGGGCGAGGGGCTGTGGCGATGGCGTCTGGCCGACTGGCAGGCCTCGTCGTCGCACGAACACTTCAACCGCCTGGTCTCGCAGCTGGTGGCCTTCACAGCCATGCAGCAGCAACGCAACCGTCTGCAGGTAGAGACCGATCGCAGCTACGCCACCGGCGAGACCCCCATTGTGCGCGCACAACTCTACAACGAGGCCTACGAACTGACCAACACACCGGACGCCACTTTCAGCCTCTCAGGCGACTCCGTGAAAGCGGAATACCAGTTTGCACGTGACGGACAGAGCTACCGGCTTGCCCTGCCCGACCTGCCACAAGGGCTGTACCACTACACGGCCACGGCCGACGGCGTCGTCGCGACAGGTTCCTTCGCCGTCGAGGCACTCAACCTTGAGCAGCGGAGGCTCGTGGCCGACCACAACCTGCTGCGAAGCATAAGTTCCACGACCGGCGGGGCGACCTACCACACTGACCAGATCGACGAGCTTAAAGAACAGCTGCTGGCCCTGAAACCGACCATCTACACCCACACGCGGTATGCCGAGCTGCTGCATCTTCCTCTGGTGCTGACACTCGTCATCCTGGTTCTGGCCGCAGAATGGGTGCTGCGCAAATACCACGGTGAACTATGAAGATCAAAGGCATAGCAGACGAGGCTGCAACGATGGTCAGCGGCAACCTGCTGGCGCAGCTCATAGCGCTGGCCGCCTATTTTGTGCTCACCCGCATCTACAGCCCCGACGACTACGGCCTGTTCAACATCTTCTACTCCTACATAGAGGTGTTCATCATCCTCTCCACCTGCAAGTACGAGCTTGCCGTCGTCGTTGCCGACGACGAGCGCGAAGCCGCCGCGGTGTCGCGCTTCGCCTTGCGGCTCAACGCCATCGTCTCGCTCCTCCTGCTCACCGTCGCCCTCGTACTGTGGCTTTGCGGGGCGCTGCCCGGCAACTTCGGCCAGCTGGGCTGGATGGTGCTGCTAATACCGCCCATGGTGTTCTTCTGCGGCACCTCGCGCATATACAGTTTTCTCTACAACCGCTTCCACCGCTACCGCCAGATAGCCCTGTCGGAGAACGTCAACGCCGGCAGCGGCGCCCTGCTGAAGATAGCTCTCGGACTGCTCGGCATAGCGCCCGCGGGCCTGCCCGTTGGCACCGTGCTGGGCCAGGCGGCCTCCAACATCAACTACCGCCTGCGGATGAAAAGCCTTGCCCTGCCCCACACCAGCGCCGCCGATGGCAAGGCCGCTGCACGCAAGCACAGCAACTTCCCGCGCTTTGTGGCCACAAAGGACTTCGTCAACACCTTCTCGGCCAACCTGCCATTCCTGTGGCTGGCGCTATACTTCAACCGCGCCGAGATAGGCCTTTTCGGCCTGGCGCTCACCTTCACCCGCCAGCCCGTGCTGCTCCTCTGCGCCGCCTTCGAGCGGGTGCTCTACGCACGCGGCGCCGAGGCCGTGCGACAGCGTCAGCCCCTCTCAGGCCTTGTATGGCGCTTCCTGCTTATCGTCAACGCTGTTGCTGTACCCGTAGCCATCGCCGCCTGGTTCCTCGCAGAGCCCGTGTTCGCCTTCGGCTTCGGCGCACGCTGGCAGGGATGCGGCGTCTACGTGCAGGCTGTGATACCGTGGATACTGCTGACGCTCACCGCCAACTCGCTGATGTTCGTGGCCAACATCTTCTCCACCCAGCGCACAGAGTTCTTCTTCAACCTCGCGCAGCTGCTTCTTCGCGTGGTAGCCCTATATATAGGCATACGGATGGGCAGCTTTCTGCTGTCCATCCGTATGTTTGCCGCCGTTTCGGCACTTGTCAGCGCCGCGCTGACGGTGTGGTACCTGTGGCAGGTGCGGCGCTACGACGCTACTTTACATTGACCTGAACGTACACCGTCACCGGGTCCGTCATATCACCACCCTTGCCCGTAACGAGCCTGTAGAGAATCTGCTGGCCAGAGTATTCGGGGTGCAGGTGGGCCTTCAGTGTAAAGGGTTTCTCGGGGTCTACGCCAGGAGTTAATGTGTACGTCGACCTGATGTCCCAAGGGCAGCTGCCGTTGGCACAGACCTCAGTCTCCAAGTCCACAGGGCCCTGCAGCTTTTCATACATGTGGCGCACCACCAAATCAGCCTGCGTCTGGTTGTCGATAAAGAGGTTCACGCTGGCAACTCCAAACGTATTCATGTCCATATCCGTAGTGTTGTACACCACCGTGTCGCCGGGGTACACATAAGCACCGTCCGGCGCACCGTAGCGGATGGCGATGTCGCCCTCGGGGCGCTGCGGGGTCGGCGTTGCCGGGGTGTCAGTCGTGGTCTCTTCCTTGTCCTTGCTGCAGCCAACAAGGCTCATTGTCATAGCCACCAGGGCTGCGGCCAACATGTACTTCATTGTACGTTTCATAACTGTATGTGTTTTTATTGGTTAGTCAAGCTTCAACACCGCGAGGAAGGCGCTCTGCGGCACCTCCACGTTGCCCACCTGGCGCATGCGCTTCTTGCCCTCCTTCTGCTTCTCCAGCAGCTTGCGCTTACGCGTGATGTCGCCGCCGTAGCACTTGGCCGTGACGTCCTTGCGCACCTGACGCACCGTCTCGCGGGCTATGATCTTGCTGCCGATGGCGGCCTGTATGGCCACGTCGAACTGCTGCCTCGGGATGAGGTCTTTCAGCTTCTCGCACATCTTGCGGCCTATGGGGTAGGCGTTGTCCACGTAGGTCAGCGTACTCAGCGCGTCCACGGGGTCGCCGTTGAGCAGTATCTCCAACTTCACCAGCTTCGAGGGCTGGTAGCCGTTGACGTAGTAGTCAAACGACGCATAGCCCTTTGAGATGCTCTTTAGCTTGTCGTAGAAGTCGAAGACCACCTCGCCGAGCGGCAGGTCAAAGGTAATCTCTATACGGTCTGTCGTCAGGTAGTTCTGGTTCTTCAGTATGCCGCGCTTGTCCATGCAGAGCTTTATCACCGGCCCTATGAAGTCGGCCTTGGTGATTATCTGCGCATGGATGTAGGGTTCGTAGACTTCGGCTATGTTGTTCGGCTCGGGCATGCCGCTGGGGTTGTACACATCCAGCTCTGTGCCGTTGGTGAGCTTCACCTTGTACTGCACGTTGGGCACCGTAGTGATGACGTCCATGTTGAACTCCCTCGTGAGGCGCTCCTGCACAATCTCCATGTGCAGCAGGCCGAGGAAGCCACAGCGGAAGCCGAAGCCCAGGGCCAGCGAGCTCTCCGGCTCAAAGGTGAGGCTGGCGTCGTTGAGCTGCAGCTTCTCTATAGAGGCGCGCAACTCCTCGTAGTCGTCAGTATCCACGGGGTATACACCCGCAAAGACCATGGGCTTCACGGCCTCGAATCCCTCTATCGGCTTCTCGCAGGGAGCCTGCACGTGCGTGATGGTGTCGCCCACGCGCACCTCCTTGGAGGTCTTTATTCCACTGATGATGTAGCCCACATTGCCGGCACTGAGCTCCTTGCGAGGCTCCATGTTGAGGCGCAGCACGCCCACCTCGTCGGCGTCGTACTCGCGACCGGTGCTGTAGAACTTCACGTGGTCGCCCGTGCGCAGCGTGCCGTTCATGATGCGGAAGTAGCTGATGATGCCGCGGAAGGGGTTGAACACCGAGTCGAAGACCAGCGCCTGCAGCGGTGCCGCAGGGTCGCCTTCGGGTGCCGGAATGCGGTCCACTATGGCGTCCAGTATCTCGGGCACGCCCATACCTGTCTTGGCCGAGCAGCGCAGTATCTCCTCGTGCTTGCAGCCCAGCAGGTCCACTATCTCGTCGGCCACCTCTTCAGGCATGGCGCTGTCGAGGTCTATCTTGTTCATCACCGGGATAATCTCCAGGTCGTTCTCCAGCGCAAGATACAGGTTGCTGATGGTCTGCGCCTGTATGCCCTGCGTGGCGTCCACCACCAGCAGCGCCCCCTCGCAGGCCGCTATGGCGCGGCTCACCTCGTAGCTGAAGTCCACATGCCCCGGGGTGTCGATGAGGTTGAGCACATACTCCTCCTCGGGCGCACCTCCACGGCTGCGGCGGTAGTTCATCTGTATGGCGTGGCTCTTGATGGTGATGCCTCGTTCCTTCTCCAGCTCCATGTCGTCGAGCACCTGATCCTGCATCTCGCGCTGGCTGACGGTGTTCGTCACCTCCAGCAGGCGGTCGGCCAGCGTGCTCTTGCCGTGGTCAATATGTGCTATTATGCAGAAATTGCGTATATTCTTCATCCCTTTTCTGTGTCGTTAGAGTTTCTCCAAGGCGGCCTGCACGCTCTGCGCCACGGCGCGGCTGGTGTAGGTGGCGCCGCTCACGGTGTCCACAGACTTCTTGCGCGCCTGCTTCACCGTCATGCCGTTCCACGTGGCGAAGAAGCCGGCGTCCTTCACGCGCTGCGCAAACTGCGGTGTCTCCACGTTGGGCAGCATGTACACACCCCTGATGACCTTCTTGGCGTCGAGGGCTATCATCACCGGCGTCTCGCCGTTGAAGCCCTTGATGCCGTCGCTGGCGGGCTTGCTGTATACGGCGTAGCCCAGCAGCTTGCGGTCGCCGTCATACACCTCCGTCCACTTGGCCTGCTTCTTGGCAATCTTGGCCGTCGGGAAAGCCGCCACGATGGTCGTCTCGATTCCGTCGGCGTTATACTGCAGCGCAGCAGGCTTGACGGGCTGCCGCTGCTGGTGCTGTTGGTGGTGCGGACAATTGCCGCAGTGGTTGCCGCCATGCTGCGCGGAGGCGAAGCCCGCGGCGAGCAACATAGTAAGTGCCAGTACTGTTATCTTCTTTGTCATAGTATGCCTCTCTGTCTTTATTTGTCTTTGATAACGCACAAACATCACTTTTATTATGTCATGGCGGCAAAAAAGAGGGAGGCACCGTAAAGGAGCCTCCCTCTTGGAGTGTAAGCCGCCGGCACCCGAGTGCCGGGGCTTTTGTTTTGCAGTGGTTACTTCACAACCAGCTTGCGGACCGCGGTGGCCTGCTCGCCGACGATGCGGACGAAGTAGGTGCCCTTGGCCAGCGTGCTGACGTCGAAGGTGGCGGTGCCGTCAGCGGCGCTCTGTGTCATCACAGTGCGGCCGTTGAGGTCTATCACCGTGGCTTCCTTCATGCCCGTGGCGCTCACCGTGAAGGTGCTCGTGGCGGGGTTCGGGAAGAGGCTCACGTTGCTCACCTCGGCCTCGTCGATGCCCACGCCGTCATAGCGGAAGGTGCCCACGAGGGTGACGTCGGCAGTGACAGTGAAGGTGTAGGGGTTGGCGCGGCTCACGGTGTCGCCGTTGGCGTCGACCCAGCCGGTGAAGATGTGGTTGTTAGCCGGTGTGGCCGTGGCGGTCACGCTGGTGCCTGCCTCCACGCTGCCGCTGGGCGTGCAGCTCACAGTACCCATGGTGGCATCGGCGCTGCTGACGCTGACGGTGTAGTAGGTCGGCGTGCTGTTGGCCTCGAAGGTAGCCGTGAGGGCCACGTCGGCCGTGACGGTGAAGGTGTAGGGGTTGGCGGTGCTCACGGTGCCACCGTTGGCGTCAGTCCAGCTGACGAAGTGGTAGCCGTCGTTGGCAGTGGCAGTGGCCGAGAAGCTGGTGCCCTCGTCCACGGTGGTGGCGCCGGCAGGGCTCACAGTGCCCATGGTGGCATTGGCGCTGCAGAGGGTCACAGTGTACTGCGTGGGCTGCGTTGCGCTGTCAGCCTCGAAGTTGGCTGTGTAGACTCTGTCACCGGTAACTGTGATTGTGACAATGGAGTCTGTGCTGAACACGGTGACACCGAAATCCGAGGTGTGGGTCCAGTTGACAAAGCGGTAGCCGCTGTAGGCGGTGGCGGTCAGGGTGGCCATGTCGCCGGCAGCGTAAGTGCCGGAGCCGGTGGCGGTGCCCATGGTGGTGTCGTTCACCTCAACCGTGACGGTATATGTCTCGGCGTTTGCACCGAGGAATATCGCCTTGAGGGTCAAGTCGGTGGCTGCAACAAAGGTGTAGGGGTTGTCCGTGCTGACGGTGACGTTGTCTTCGTCTACCCAGCGCGAGAACACATAGCCCGCTGCCGGAGTGGCACTCACGGTGACGGTGTCACCGATGGTGTATGTACCGGCACCTTGCACGGCACCGTAGGCGGGGTTGTTCTGCTGCACAATGATGACAACTTCGTTGGCACCAGCCTGGGCGCGTACGGTGAAGTCGTCAATAGAGATACGGAACATGTCGGTGCAGTTGAAGTGACGCAGAGCCAGATAGATGTCCTGACCGGCATAGGCGCTGAGGTCTACGACCGGGTTGAACACGCCGGTGGACAGCGTCCATTCCTGCAGCACGGTGAAGTCGCCGGTGTCGCTGCCTGTCGTCGAGACGAAGAGACCGTAGTGCTCCGAGGGCCAGTTCTGATCCTGCGCCGTGGCGGTCCAGGTCACCTCGTAGCTTCCCGTGTCTGGGATGGCCAGCCGGGGAGTGATCAGCCAGTTGTCGGGAGTCAGGGCAACGCTCTGATAAGAGGCCGACTGGATGGAGGAGTAGCCGCTGGGTATCGCCCAGTTGTAGCCGTCGCCATCGGCGTCGACAAGCGTCCAGCAATCGGGCATGGTGCTGAAGCCCTCAACGAACGGGAAGGACGTGACGGTACCGCAGGCGGTGTTGAAGGTCACATAGCGCATCATGCTCTCGTCGCTGCCACACACGGCGGCAACAGCGTAGGTGTAGCTCGACACAGGGCTCAAGCCTGTGAGTGTGATGGTGGTGTCGGTCACGTTCTGCACGAGGGTAGTGTCTGCTGCGCTGACAGCGTATACATTATAACTGCTGGCATTGCCAACCCAGCTGAGGGTGGCCTCGTCGCCGCTGATGCCCGTGGCAGTCAGCCCGCTGACGGGCAGGCACGTGGGCTCAACGCCGGGGATGTAGTCGATGGTCATCTTGGGCAGGAAGTCCTGCTGATTGACGGAGCTGCCATAGCCGCCCATAGAGGCGCCCGTGGCACTGACGCCATACCAAGAGCAGCTGACATAGGTGCCAGAGGTGGGCTGTTCGAAGGCCACCAGCAGGTTGCCGCCCATGTACTGATAAGGAGTGGTGAAGGTGACAACCATCTGGTTGCCGCTGATGCCGAGGCTGCCGCTGTAGACCTCCTCCATGTCGCTCACAGAGTTGAGGCTGTTGACGCCGGTGGCATCGGTCTCGGTCAGGTAGACCTTGAAGCTGGCAGAGCCCCAGCTGATGTTGGCATTGCTGGCGTAGAAGGTCAGCTTGGTCACGTTGCCCCACTGCATGGCGCTGAGGTCGGCGGCGGGGATGATGAACTGGCTGTGGATGTTGTTGTCGACATAGAAGCCGTAGACGGGCACGTAGTTGTTGGTGGTGGTGCCGTCGTTGACGGTGATGCTGTAAGCATCGGTCGGGGTGAAGGTGATGGCGGCGCACCAGACGCTGGTGTCGCCTTCGCCACAGATGGCGCGCACCTTGGCGGTGATGGCCTGCTCAGGGGTGAGGCCGGTCATGTTATAGGTGGTGTCGGTGACGTCGATGAGGTTATCCATGTCGTCGTCGAGGCATATCTGCCAGGCAGTGGCCTCGCCGACCTCGTGCCAGCTGAGGGTGGCCACGGTGCCGTCGCCGGGGGTGAGGGCTGCACTCAGACCCGTGGGAGCCGGGCAGGAGACCAGCGTGGTGAAGTTCACGATGCGTATCATGCTCTCGTCGCCGCTGCAGATGGCGGTGACGCCGAAGGTGTACTGCGTCTCGCCGCTGAGACCCGTGAGGTCGACGGTGGTGTCGCTGACGGTGGCATAGTTTGTGGTGTCGCCGTTGCTGATGGTATAGACGTTATAGCTGCCGGCATCGCCCGACCACGTCAGGGTGGCGGTATGGCCGGTGATGTCACTAACGGCAAGGCCGCTGACGGGGAAGCACGAGGGCTCCTCGCCGGGCGTGTAGTCGATGGTCATCTTGGGCAGGAAGTTGCGCTGGCTGACGCTGGTGCCGTAGCCGCCCTGCGAAGCACCCGTGACGTTGACGCCGTACCAGTTGCAGCCGCTGTAGCTGCCGGAGGTGGGCTGCTCGAAGGCCACCAGCAGGTTGCCGCCCATGTACTGATAAGGTGTATTGAAGGTGACAACCATCTTGTTGCTGCTGATGCTGAGGCTGCCAGTGTAGACCAGTTCCATGTCGGCCACAGGGTTGAGGCTGTTGACGCTGGTGGCGTCGGTCTCGGTCAGGTAGACTTCGAAGCTGGCAGAGCCCCAGTTCCTCGCGGCGTCGCTGGCGTAGAAGGTCAGCTTGTTGACGATACCGAAGGCCATGGCGCTGAGGTCGGCAGCCGGGACGATGAACTGGCTGTGGATGTGGTTGTCAACCCAGGTGCCGTAGATAGGCACATAGCTGTTGGTTGTGGTGCCGTCGTTGACGGTGATGCTGTAGGCATCGGTCGGGGTGAAGGTGATTGTGGCGGTCCAGGCGCTGTAGCCCTCCTCCTCTTCCGAGCAGTCGCGGCGCACCTTGGCGGTGATGGCCTGCTCTGGTGTGAGGTCGGTCATCTCGTAGGCGGTGTCGGTGACGTCAATGTAGTTATTGGTATCGCCGTTGAGGCATATCTGCCAAGCGCTGCCCGTGGGGTCGCTCCAGGTGAGCGTGGCCACGGTGCCGTCGCCGGGGGTGAGCACGGCGCGGAGGCCCGTGGGGGCGGGACATGCCACGGTGGTAGTGACGTTGAGCACTGCGCTGTAGAGGCTCTCATCGCTGCCGCAGAGGGCCTTGACCCTGACATTGTAGGTGGTGGTGGCGTCGAGGCCGGTCAGCGTGTAGGCGGTGTCGTTGGTTGTCTCATCGGTCCACGTGGTGTCCTCGGCTTTCTTGTACTCAATCTGGAAGCTGCCGGCATCGCTCTGCCAGGTGAAGGTGGCGGTGTGGGCCGTCGTCATGCTGTCGACGCAAGCGAAGTTCTCCACGCGGCGGCAGTCGGGGGCATCGATGCACGATACATTGATCTGGAAGCCGTCGTACTGGTTGCTGTAGTCGGAGATGAAGACGATGGTCACAGGGCTCTCGCTGTATATGGTGTCGATAGTGGTCAGAACATCGATGCCGTTGTCGGTGAAGAGGACTTCGCCACTGGTGCCTATGCCGCTGTAGATGGTGACATAGTCGTAAGTGCTCTCGCTGTGCGAGCTGCCGCTGAGCACCAGCATCTGTGTCGCGTCGGAGGGATAGAGGTAGAGGGTGGTGTTCTGGTTGGGGGCGTAGTCGCCGCCGAGGCCGCCGTCGTCAACGATGGTGATGCCGCAGGCGTGCAGCGTGTCGCTGCTGTTGGCGGTCATGGTGTAGAGACCGGGGGCAAACGAAACGGGGCCTGCCCATGTGCTGTATTCGCTCCCGCAGTCAGTGCGTACCCACACACTGTAGGCCGTGCCAGATGTAAGGGTGTCGAGCGCAACCACGGTGTCGGTAACCGACACGGCAACGCTGCTGTCGAAAGTCGCCGTGGCGGGAAGCACGACGACTTCGTAGCCGCTGGCCGAGCCAATCCAGCTGACGACCACGTTCTCTGCGTCGGAGGCGTCAACCGACAGGTTAAGCGGGGCAATGCAGCTGGGGCACACCACCTCGGCGATGGTGATGGTCTGGCCGCTGGTGTAGTCGCTGCAGCTGGCGCTGGCGAGGATGGTGGTGCCGTCGCCGTTGAGGATGGTGAAGGAGGACTCCTCGTAGTAGTCTTCGCCGTCGAAGACGAAGCGGACAGAGTCGCTGCTGCACACAGCGATTGTCTGCGTGCCGCTGGCGCCAGCGCCGAGAGTGGCCTGGCCGCGCAGCGTGGTGCCCTGGTAGACCTTGACGTAGAACGGTATGCCGTCATCGTCAAACCATCCGTCGCCGTATCCGTCCATCATCTGGATGGTCACCGAACACATAGTGCCGCTGCACTGGGCGTTCACTTTGGCTCCTATCGGCACCATCAGCACCGCAAGGAGCAGAATTCGTAACATTCTTTTCATAGTGTTAGGATTTTGGTTAAACTTAAAAAATGTTAATAATCATCGTTCTTCGTTCAGTGCGCCGTCGGCGGATGGTGGCAGGGGCAGCGGGCCCCGGAGGCGGCAAATGGCAGTGTATCAAAGCGTCGAGCCAACTCTCTCATTACGTTTGACAGGTGCAAATATACACATCATTTTCGACTTTTCCAAATTTTCAACATTATTTCTATAATTTTTTTTCGTTCGCCGCGCCTGTCACCCCATTCCCGCGCCGCGCACCCCACCCTCTCATCCACACCCTCCCCTCGCCTCCCCTACGGAGTCCCTACGGCCGTAGAGGGTCCGTCGGGGGTCGGAGCGGACGGCACGACGATATGGAACCCCGACGTGGTTCTGTTACAGGCGTTTAGATATAACGTTGGCTATTGACATGCAACGCCTACGGCGTTTCACCCATGCACCGGCGGCACCACAGGGTGCAAACCCCGGCGGGGTTCCATATCAATAGCAAAACGGAAAGACACCGCAACAACATGAACCCCAGCGGGGTTCCATGTCAATAGCACAACGGAAAGACACCGCAACAACATGAACCCCAGCGGGGTTCCATGTCGATGGCACGGTGTTCAATATTCGATGACGAGCGCGCCGCTGACGGCCCAATGGGAGAACATGCCCTCGACTGGCTTGCCCTGCGGGATGGCCACGGTGAGGGTGTGCTCGCGGCCGTCGGCCCAGGGCGAGAGGTCGAAGTAGACGGGCTGCGTGGCCGTGCCGGGGCACCAGCCGGAGCGCGAGAAGTCGGAGCTGGAGAGGCCGTTCCAGAAGTTGCCGCTCACCGGGTTGAGGTCGCGGTAGCATCCGCAGTCCTGCCGCCAGGGGGTGTGGGTGAAGGCGGGCTTGCCGTCGATGAGGATGGTGTTCTGCTTGGGCACGAACTCGTCGCCCTCGCCCCAGCCGCCGTGGCCGGTGCTGATGTAGCGCAGGCGGGCGCTCGTCGCATCCTGTGGGATGGTGAAGGTCACCGTCAGCGAGTCGGTGGCGAAGAGCTTGCCGTAGTTCTGTCCGGCCATCTCGAGAACGTTGCAGGTGTTGAACAGGGGCAGGACCTCGGCATCGGCAGGCCCTTCCACCTCGAATTCCGGGTCTGTGTAGCTGTTGGGGTACGACTTGATGTCCATCGTCAGCAGGTGTCCGCCGCCGTCGTAGTTGCCGATCCAGGCGCCGATGATGACGTCGCCGCCGAAGTACACGTCGCTAATCTCCTGCCGGTAATAGGTCTCGTCGCGCCAGTCGATGCCGTAGCCGGCCATGCGGTCGTTGAAGTGGCCCACGCCGAAGGGGGTGAAGAAGCGTACCCATTCCGTTGCAGGCATGTATTCGTCTGTCGCCATCATACCCTGATAGCGTTGGCCGTCGCGTCCGGTGAAGACGGGCAGCGAGTCGGGGTGCTCGTTGATGCCGCGGAAGAAACCCTTCAGCGCGGCACCACTTGACATCGGCATGACGAACACCGACCCTGTGCGGTCGTAGGCGTCGCCGTTGCTCTGCTGGTGCAGCTCGACGAAATGCTGATAGTGGGACGGCAGCTGCGGCAGCCTGACGCGCTTCAGCACCACGGTGCCGCCGGCGAAGTGCAGCACCGAGTCGAAGGGCACTTTCCAGATGCTGCCTCCGATGTGGGCATTTTCGGCACCCCAGTGGATTTGCGCATGGTCGAAGATGCGGGTGGTGACCACGAGGCGCTCCTTCATGATGCGGTCCAGCTCGCGGGGCGAGACGCGGCGCTTCGGGGCGTTATTCTCTTTAACCTCAGGCCTGTAACCTCTAACCTTCTCGGCTTTGGCCAGCACGAGGCGCTTCTGCCCATTGCGGGTGAAGGAACGCAGCACGCCTTTGTTCAGCCCATAGTAAGGCAAGGGGTTGACGTTGACAGGTGCCTTTTCGTCCATATCGAACTCCAGGGTGTTGCTGTTGACGGAGCAGATGTGGCGGCCCGCGTCGCGGCGCCACTCCAGATCGCTGCGCGAGAAGGGGGTGCGGTAGTAGTAGACGGAGTCGTCGTAGTAGGCGCTGACCGTGATGCTGTCCTGTGCATAGTCCACCTCGGTGACGGTCTGGGCATAGCCGGGGATGAGCTTGCCCTCGGGCTGCGGGGCGACAATGGTGACGACGTCGCCCTCGCGGAGGACGGTGAGGGCGGTGGTGTCGTTATGTTCGCCGTACTCTATCTGGTAGTAGGTGAAGCGGTTGGCACCTTTCGGGATTTTCACCTGCGCCGCCGAGAGCAGCGGCAGCAAGGCGAGCAACAGGATGGCTGTTCTTTTCATGTGTCGCAGAGTTTGTGTTTTACGGTGCAAAGATACAACTTTTTCGCGGCATTAAGGGAAAAATGTGTAATTTTGCACGGCAAAGAAACATTACAATAATGGCGTTGCGCAGGTGTATATTATTGGTGTCTTGCTTGTTACTCGGCATATCCGTTCATGCCCAAAGGGCTGAAAAGGCGCTGCTCGACATCGCGTACAAAGGAGATACCGCCCTGTGCATCACCTTCTCGACAGGAGATTTCGGCATCGTCGGCACCAACGGCTACTGCACGCTGGAGGCTGCCGGCATGAGGTCTGCGGCGCAAGAGGCCGGGATGGCCGCGCTGCCGCAGATGTCGCGCCTGGTAAGCATGCCGCGCGGCACGACGCTCAGCCTGAACGGAAGCGAGCGAGGGGAAACGGTGGCGTTGCCCTTGCCGGCAGGCGCAGAGCCGTTGCCGTGGCAGGGGGCGACGCTGAAGGAGACAGAGAGACAGTGGGTGCCGCTCGTCAAGGAGCAGCCCGCGGAAGACGGCTTGTGGCAGGTGGAAGACCTCGGCGCCATGGGCGGCCGGCAGCTGTTCCGCATCACGGTGCAGCCCGCCGCCTACGATGCCGCAAGCAGGAGCTACCGCCTCACCAAGGCTTGCTCCGCCACCTTCACGGTTGCTGCCAAGCACCAGCCCCTGCACACGGGCAAGAAACTGCTCGTCGTGTCGAGGCCCGTGTTCCGCCAAGGGCTGCAGGACTTCATACAGTGGAAACGGCAGGAAGGCTACGTCGTGGAGGAGCTCTATGCCGACACCAACAAGCGCGACAGCGTGAAGGCGCTGATAAGCCCCCTCTTCGTTGACGCCACACCGCTGCGGCCGGCACCAAGCCACATACTGATTGTCGGCGACGCCGCGCAGATACAGGCCTTTGTGGGTGGCTCGCAGCCTTCAGGCCTCACCACACACTCTACAGACCTCTACTACGCCGAGCATACGGGCGACTGGCTGCCCGACGCCTTCATAGGACGCTGGCCCGTCAACGACACGGCGGAGCTGGGCTCGGTGGTGCGCAAGACGCTGCGCTACGAGCAATGCCGCGACATCGACACCGCCATGCTGCGGCGGACCATCATGGTGGCGGGCAGCGAGAGCCGCCAGCCGGCGCCGGTGACCACCAACGGGCAGGTGAACTATGTGAGCAGGGTAGTCAAAAGCAGCCACCCGGAGGCCGACACGCTGTGCTTCCACAACCCGGCTTCCTCCACACAGACCTCAGACATCCTCGGCACCATAAACAGCGGGGCCGCACTGCTCAACTACACGGCACACTGCACCGTGGGTGGGTGGAGCTCCCCCTCGGTGACATTCTCCTCCATAGACACCCTCGAGGCCTCGCAGCCCATGGTATACATCAACAACTGCTGCCGCAGCAACGACTTCAGCGGCACCTGCTTCGGCGAGCAGCTGCTGCGCAAGGAGGACGGCGGCGCCATAGGCGTGATAGGCGCCACCAACGAGACCCTCTGGGAGGAAGACTACTACTGGGCTGTGGGGCCGAAGTACCCCCTGAGCATAGAGCCCGTGAGCGACAGCCTGCGCCAAGGGGCTTTCGACCGCATGCTCTACGGCGGGATCCACACCATGGGCGAGCTGCTGCATGCCGGCAACATGGCCGTCATGGCCTCCGGCACGCGCTTCAGCCGCTTCTACTGGGAGATATACTGCCTGCTGGGCGACCCCACACTGATGCCGCGCCTCGGCGCCATGCAGCCGCTATGGCTCTCTGCAGCCGACAGCATAGAGCTCGGAGCCACAGAGATACGCATAAGCAGTGCCCCCGGTGCCACGGTGGCAGCCACACAAGGCCCACGTCTGCTTGGAGCGACGCTCTGCGACGAACACCGCAGCACGCTGCTGACCTTTGAGGCCATAGACGACACCACGCCCATAACGCTGACCGCCACGGGGCCGCAGATGGCGCCTGTTGCAGTCACGGTGCGGGTGACCCTGCCGCACGGCAGGGCAGCACTGCTGCACGGCATTGAGACTTCAGACACCTCCCTGTCGTTCCGGCTCACCAACACAGGCACCGACACCCTCTACGGCCTCCGTGTCGCACTCGCCCCGGACAGCCTCGGCGCTACATACAACACCGACAGCATAAGCGTAGACACCCTCTTGCCACAGGCATCGAAGCACCTCGCCATGAGTGTCGGCGTGACGCGCTGGGGACGCTGGTGGGGCGGCACACTGGCTGTAATCGGCACAGACGACGACACCCTGTGCATCGCCCCCGTCGCACACTGGCTTCACGACACCCTGCCGACGCTGTCTTTCACCGTCGCCACAGCCGACGGCCGGCGCATCAACGCCATAGAGCCACGCTCTACCTACCTGCTCACCGCCATGGCAGCCGGGCCGCACGACAGCCTCAGCGTACACATCACATCACTGCCTCTTGGCGAAAGCCTGTGCGCCGAAACGTCGACAGCAGACCAACATGACACGCTGCACTGCACAATCATCACCCCTGACAGCGTCACACACCTGCACATAGAGGCCAGCGTGCACCGCGGCAACTACGTAAAACAATACAGCTACTACCTCGAAGCCGGCAGCCGCACCCCCGCATCAGGCGGCCTCCTCGGCTGCTACCCCTGGCGCAACAGAGAGCCCCAACCCTGGTGTGTCGACAGCACCACCGCCCATAGCGGTGCCGCAAGCCTGCGGTCGGGCGACATAGACTACCGCCAGCAGAGCGACCTCTGGCTCGACGTACTGCTGCCGCAGGCCGACAGCATCGTCTTCTGGGCCAAGTCGAGCACCGAACCCACATACGACAAACTCACATTCGAAGTTGACGGCATCGTGAAGAACCAGCTCTGGGGCGAATATAACTGGCGGCGCTATGCCGTGGCCCTCAGCGCCGGCAGCCACACCCTGCGCTGGCACTACCACAAGGACGACGCCGACGACGGAGGGAGCGACTGTGTATGGATTGACGACCTGCGCATGCCCTTGGCCTTGTGGGAGGCCCCTTACGGATGCCCCGACGGCGTACAGGAAGGCATCACAACGCCATCCACGGCAACAGCGACACGCCTGTTCCCCAACCCCGCCGACGTCTCAGCGACCATCGCAACCACGGCCCACGGCACCGTGACAGCAGAGCTCGCAGACATCTACGGCCGCACCGTCAGCCTGCAGCGCCACAACACCGCCGGCACCATCGTCATCGACACGCGCGCCATCCCTTCCGGCGTGTACATCCTGCTGCTGCAACACAGCAACGGCACCGAGCGCCACAAACTGATAATACAACATTGACACCATGCCTACCATCGACACAACCCAGACCGCACAACCCTTCTACCTGTGGGACACTCCCTACCAGCTACAGGAACAGGCTGAAGCCAACGTAGGCATACCTCTCGACTCCATCTTCCCGCCGCGCGAGATACAAGCCCCCGTCGTCCGGCGCTCGCTCTTCACACACACCACCCTGCCCACCACACACGACACCCTGCAGCAACGCCATGAGACAGCCCCCACTGCCTGGGTGTTCGTCTACCTTGTAGCGCTCTGCGGCCTTCTCTTCCTCTACAACAGCCGCCACAAACTGCACATCACCGACCTGCTGCGCTCCACCTTCGACCGCCGCGCCATGGACCGCCTTGTGAGAGGCAACAACCTCAGCGGCGCCGGCCTTATCCCCATGGGGCTCTTCGCCGTCTCCGCGCTGTCGCTGCTGATATACCTCCAGGCCATGGCCCACACAGGCTTCTACACCTGCCTCCTCGTAGCCGCAGCCCTCGCCGCCCTGTACCTCATCCGCAACGCCGTGATACACTTCCTCGGCAACGTATTTGAAGACACCGACGCCACGACAGCCTACATCACCAGCAACTACATATACCACAACCTACTCGCCATCGGCCTCGTGCCGCTGCTTCTCCTGACGGCCTACATGCCATGGGGCAACGACGCCGCCTTCTACACCGCCGCAGGGCTCACAGCGCTGTGCCTTATATTGCGGCTATTCAGGGGTCTGAAACTATTTTTAACACTTTCAAGAAGCCACAGTTTCTATCTTTTTTACTATCTTTGCACCGTCGAACTGATACCACTTTTAGTGGCGGCAAAATGGTTTTTTGCACAATAATACAGACAGTTGAGTTAATACAAAGTTATGAGCACAAAGATTAAAAAACTCCTCATTTCGCAACCCGCACCCGCCGATTTGGAGAAATCGCCCTACCGCAATTTAGTGCACAAGCACAATGTCGACATCACCTTTTACAAATTTTTCGAGGTAGTAGGTATCCCGGCCTCCGATTTCCGCAAGACACGCATACACATCAGCGACTACACCGCAGTCATCTTCAACAGCAAAAACTCCATAGAGCACTTCTTCCGCATGCTCAAGGAGCTCCGCGAGACAGTGAGCGAAAACATGAAGTACTTCTGCTCCACCGAAGCCATAGCACTCTACCTGCAGAACTTCATACAGTACCGCAAGCGCAAAGTGTTCTTCGGCGCCCAGTATTTCTCCGACCTCCTCGAGGTCATGGGCAAGCACCGCGACGAGAAGTTCCTCTTCCCCTGCTCCGACGAACGGCAGACCGAGTACACCAAGGCGCTCGACAAGGCCAAGTTCAAATACACCAAGGCCCCCATGTACACCTCCAAGCCCCGCGACCTCAAGCACCTCGACATAGACAGCTTCGACGCCATAGCGCTCTTCTCGCCCATCGGCGTGCGCAGCCTCGTCAAGAACTTCCCCGACATCAAGGAGCACAACGTGCTGATAGCCGCCTTCGGCACCTCCACGCACGCCGCCCTCAAGGAGAACGGCATCAAGCTCAACATAGCGGCGCCCACCCAGTCGTCGCCCTCCATGGCCATGGCCATAGAGAACTACATCCTCGGCAAAGCCCAGGAGAGCGTCGTCACCACCAAGGGCGACGGCAGCAAGCACGGAGTGCGCAACACCATAGCCTCCAGCACCGCCAAGCGCAGCAAGCCCGTCATCGCCAACAAGGAGATCTACAAGCAGCGCATGGAGGAGAAGAAAGCCCAGGCCGCTGCCCGCCGCGCCGCCCGCGCCGCCGAGAAGGCCGCCAAGGAAGCCGCAGCCCGCGAAGCCGAGAAAGTGCAGCAGGCAGCCGCCGAGAAAGCTGCCAGCGATGCCGCCGCCAAAGCCAAAGCCCCCGCCAAACCGGCTGCCAAAGCCACGGAAAAGGCCCCCGCCAAGACAGCGGCGAAGACCACGGCAAAGGCACCGGCGAAGACCACGGCGAAACCCGCCGCCAAAACCACGGCGAAACCCGCGGCCAAGAGCACCAAGAACGCGGCGAAACCCGCAGCCAAGCCCGCCACCAAGCCCGCAGCGAAAGCCACCGCCACCAAGAAGAAGTGATGCCCTGCACTTTTGGCAAAGAGGAACGCCTGTGCAGCCGCAAGCTCATAGACAGGCTCTACGCCGAGGGGCACCGCCTCATGGCATACCCTTTCAGTGTGCAGTGGATAGCCACCGACGGCCCCGCCCCCTGCCAGGTGATGATCGTGGCCCCCAAACGCAGGTTCCACCACGCCGTCGACCGCAACCGTGTACGCCGCCTTACACGCGAGTGCTGGCGGCGCCGCAAACCAGCCCTTTACGACTTCCTGCAGCAGCACAACCTCTGCATAGCCCTCTCGCTGGTCTACGTCCACAACGAAATAATGACCTACGAACAGCTCAGCCGCAAAGCCGACAAGCTCATGGCGGCGCTGGAGCACGACATCGCCGCCACGCTATGAAGTTCAAACCCCTGTCGTGGCTGATGCTCTCGCTGATAGCCTTCTACCGCTCCTTCATCTCGCCGCTGACGCCGCCGGCCTGCCGCTTCACGCCCACCTGCTCGCAGTATGCGCAAGAGGCCATCAAGAAGTACGGCCCCTTCCGTGGCGGCTGGCTGGCACTGAAGCGCATCCTTCGTTGCCACCCTTTCGGCGGCTCGGGCTACGATCCAGTACCCTGACACATTTTTTTTGCATAATCTAAAATATTGTGTACCTTTGCAGTCGGACAAGATAGTCCGAAGATACCGATATTAACCACCAATAAATTGACAATCAATATGAAGAAACTTAACCTTATCATGGCCTTGTGTCTGCCTTTGGCACTGGCCGTCAGTTCATGCCAGAAAGACGATGCGACAACGACACCGGATAGCAGCGGCAGTGGCGGTGCAACCGGCAAAGCACTGACAAAAATCGCCGAAGTCGGCTACAGTAAACATTACTCGGATTACACGCCCGACTATACCTCTGGTTCGTGCGGCAGCCTGGAGCTCAGGTACAGCAATGGGCTTATCACACATGTGGAAGACGTATACTGGGGTTCCGAAGGGGAGGAACGAATACCATACGACGTCAACTACGGCGCGAACGGACACCTTGTCAGTATCTCTAACGGAGAAGAAACCATAACGCCAGAAGTGACATACGACGCCGACGGCCACATAACATGTGTTTACATAACATATTCCAGTAGCTGGGAGCGCATCACTTATACGTGGGAGAATGGCGTGATAATAAGGAAAACGGAAGAATCAAGCCATGATAACACTCCAGACATAACCAACTACAGATGGGAAAATGGCAACATGGTAGAGCAAGTCTGGGTAGGAAGCGATCAGCGTGAGACCTACACCTATGTCTACGATAGCCACCCAAACTACATGACATCCTATGGACAGCTGCCCTTCATCATGGGTATGGAGAAGATAATATGCATGTCGAAGAACAACGTCATTCAGCGCACACGTACCGGCGAATATGTCGGAGGTTCTACTTCGAGCACCAGCTATAGTTATATTTACACCTATGGAAGCGATGGTTACCCCGTGAGCTTCAGAGAGGTGCGTAACAATAACAACCAAGGAGGTTATTACACCGAATACAACGATGTGACCTATCTCACTTACGCCGACGGCAGCGGCACAACAGCTCCGACGTTGTATCGTATCAACGTCAACAAAAACAACAACGATGCAGGCTGGCAAAATGGCGGCGGCTATTACGAGTACGGTGCCACCGTAATAATTAAAGCCGACAATAACTATGGCTATCGCTTTGTCCGCTGGAACGACGGCAATACCGACAATCCGCGCACATTCTTCTGCACAGGCGAAGCAAGCTACACGGCAATTTACGAAGCCAACTGATATCCGTCTAGCCTAAAAATAACCCCTGCGGGACCCCAAGCCTGACCGGCACCGCCCCGCAGGGGTTTCTCTTTTCACATTTTTTTGCACATTCCATATTTATTGCTTACATTTGCAATGTCGGTAATAGTGTCGCACGATATCTTAATATGCTATGCAACACCCTGTTCCGACGGCAACTCCTCGCCATCTCAACGATTGTTTTACGCCATTTCTACGCTAAAAACAGTAAAACAACCGTAGAAATGCCGAGAGTTACGGAGGACTGACAGAATAAAACCACCACGATGCCATTCGTAGAAGAGATACTGAAACACCGCAGCCTGTCGATAGTGGGGCTCGAGAAGAACACCGGCAAGACGGTGTGCCTCAACTACATACTGCGACGGCTCAACGAGATGCAGGTGCCGGTGGGCGTGACGTCGATAGGCGTCGACGGCGAACAGGTGGACAGCGTGTTCGCCACCGCCAAGCCCGAGGTGACCATCTACGAGGGGTCGCGTTTCATCACCTCGGAACAGCACTACCTCAAGCGGCAGACGGTGTCGGTGATAGAGCATGTCGACAGCCGCCGCACGGCCCTTGGGCCGCTGGTGACAGCACGCGTGCTGGTGCGCGGCAAGGTGCTGCTCAGCGGCGCCGCCACGACAGGGGTGCTGCGCAGTCAGATGCGCCAGCTCGAAGAGGTGGGATGCCGCCTGTCGATCGTCGACGGAGCCCTGTCGCGCCTAAGTCTGGCGTCGCCGACGGTGACCGACTGCATGGTGCTGGCCACAGGTGCCGCCGTATCGGCCAACCTCAAGCAGCTCGTGGCCAAGACACGTTTCCTGCACAGCATGATATGTCTCGACGAGGTCTCCCCCACCCTGCGCGAAGCCCTGAGCCAGGTGGAGAGCGGCCTGTGGGGCGTCGACGACGAGGGACAGCCGCACGACCTCGGCATAGCGTCAGTGTTCCTCATCGGCAGTGCCGGCAAAGACCTGCTGCGCTTCGGCCACACCCTCTTCGCCTCGGGGGCCGTGAGCGACCGTCTGCTCAAAGCCCTCACGCCGCTGGGCGACGACATCACGCTAGTGGCACGCGATTTCACCAAGCTGTTCATCACACCCGAAGCCTACAACGACTTCACACGCAAAGGCAACCGCCTGCTGATGCTGCAGCGGTCGCGCCTGATAGCGGTGACCCTCAACCCCACCTCGCCGCAGGGCTTCCTGCTCGACAGCCGCAGCGCCTGCGACGCCCTGAGCAAGGCCCTGCAGACACCGGTGTATGATGTAATGAAAATATAAATCACTCCCTCTCACTCCCTTTCACTCCCTAATATAAAGAACCATGAGAATAAAAGAACTGATAAAACAAGACGCTGGCTTCCAGTATGTCATCGACAGCATGGAGCTGATGTCGGCGGCTGGCCGCCGCGCGATGCTCGACACCGTCTTCAGCACCGACAGCGCATGGCTCGAGGCCGAATGGGAACGCACTGAGATGGCCATCGACGCCGTCAAAAAATATAAGTACAAGAAGCCCTACATCGACCTGCGCCACTGTCTGATGTGCCTGCACGACCTGCATGGCACCCTGGCGTCGCTGGCCTCACACACCCCGCTCGACGAGGTGGAGCTCTTCGAGGTGAAGAACCTTGCACAGCTGAGCCGCACGGCCATGGGCGCCATCGAAGGGCTTGGATTGGCGGAGATGATACAGCTGCCGTGCACCGACGAGGTGTTCGACCTGCTTGATCCCGACCGCACGGGCATAGCCAACTTCTACATCTACGACAGCTACGACCAGCGCCTGGCACCGCTGCGCCGCGAGCTGAACGCCCTGCAGACCTCTGACGGCGACCCCGCACGCATAAGCGAGCTGCTGGCCATGCAGAACGAGATACAAACCGAAGTGTGCCGCCATCTCTCCGACGAGCTGATACGATGGCACGACACCCTCACGACAGCACTGGAGCAGCTGGCTTACACCGACCTCCTGCTGGCGAAAGCCGAGCTGGCCATAAGCTGGAACCTGACACGTCCGGCGATAGGCGACAGCATAGCATACAAGGGGCTCGTCAACCCGCGCCTCAAGCAGCGCAACGAAAGCATGGGTCTGCGCTACCAGCCCGTCGACATCACGCTGAAACCCGGCGTATGCCTTATCACCGGCGCCAACATGGCGGGCAAGACCGTATTGCTCAAAAGCATCGGTAGCGCGCAGATAATGGCCCAGTGCGGCATGTACGTGCCTGCCGAAGAGGCCAAGGTGCGGCTGGTCGAAGGAGTGTCCACCTCCATAGGCGACGACCAGGACGAGATGAACGGCCTCTCGAGCTACGCCTCGGAGATTATCAAGATAAGCAACATACTCTCCGATTGCCGCCAACACGAACTGCTTGTACTCATCGACGAGCCGGCGCGCACCACCAACCCCGTAGAGGGCAAAGCCTTGGTGCAGGCCATCATCAAGATACTCAACACCATGAATTCCTTCACTCTCATCACCACACATTACAGTCAACTAGGTGCCGACTGCCGCCGCATGAGGGTAAAAGGGTTTGTGGAGGATCTGTCCGACCTGCCGCTCACACCGCAAAGCATCAACCGCTTCATCGACTATTCCCTCACCGAGGACAACAGCGACGACGTGCCCCACGAGGCCCTCCGCATCGCCAGCATCCTACGGTGCGACCCCGAGATGATCAGCCTCGCCCAAAACAACATCCAAGCCTAATATGGTTGGGTTAGATAGGGTCTTGGAGCCGCTTTTTAAAGGTGAAAGGTGAGAGGTGAAAGGTGTGGAGGGATAGGGGTTGAGTAGGGTTAGGAGCCGTCTAGGACCTGTTTAGGACCTGTTAACGGGTGTTAGTGGCTGGGTATTATGCGTTTAGCACCAACGGGATTCATATTTGATTGGTTCTCAGTATGTCAAGGGACTCTTGTTTTGGAATTCCGATGCAAAGATACGACCATTTTTTGAGTGTCCCTGACGATAGTTCCGTTTAGCTACCGATAAGGGAGGATTTCTCCCGATTATTCCCGATTGGTCGTGATTCTTAATTCTCCTGCTCGGCCTTGCGGCCTCACGAAATCTAGTAAATCTTATAAATTATTTCCACCTGCGGCGGGAAGGAGAATAACGACAACGGAGACAACAAAAACAACATCTATCACCCTCCAAACGGGGTGAAGGGGCGATTTTCTGCGAGGGAGGTATGTGCACCAAGTAGGGAGGAGAATGTCGGAACGAGGGGTTTCTTGTCAGTTTTTGTGGCCTTGGAGAGGTGAATTTTGATGCAAACTGTCCCTAAATGAGGGTTGACAAAGCTGGTGACGGGCGTTATACGATATTGTAATTTGTTGTCTACTCGCCTTTTAGGTAAAATTGCACGACAGACGACAATCCGACAGTTGTTTTTTAAGGGGTACCCATTTCTTATTTTTGACCTCTTATATTTATATATATATCTAATTATTAATTAATTACAAACATTATAAAGAGGGGTTTTTGTAATTAGGGGGGTACCATTTTTTTAATTGTCGGATTGTCGTCTGTCGTGAATTGCTTCCCCATTCCTTACAAGGCTTTGTTTTTCTGCTTTTTAGGTGAAACTAGATTTACTTTTTCCATCAGCCATCAATCCATCAGTTGTTTTTTTGAGGTACTCACTTTTCCTTTCCCTCATCTTATATTACTTATATATATCTTATTATTAATTAGTTATAAGTATCATAAAGAGGGGTTTCTGAAGTTGAGGGTATCATTTTTTTTAATTGATGGATTGATGACTGATGGATTGCCGCACACCTTTCTCTACAAGGCATTGGTTTTTAGCCTCCTAAGGTGGGTTATAATCACAATCACAGTATCACAGTGTAAATTTTGAGGGGTATCATTTTTCTTCTCTTCTCCTTATTTAATTTATATATATCTTATTATTAATTAGTTATAAGTATTATAAAGAGAGGTATTTGAAATTAGGGGGTACCTTTTTTTTCATTGTGATACTGTGATTGTGATGGGACAAAACCAAACATTCTCTCTCTCAAGGCCTTCCCCGCCGAGCGTTACAGCGTTACAGCGTTACAGTTCGAAATCTGGAGGCTCCTGGCTGCAAATGTAACCGCATTTATCGATTGAAAAGTACACTTTAGGAATAAGATTTGGTTGGCTCGGAATTTATTCGTACCTTTGCAATCGTTTTAACACGATGTGGTCATGCAAAACAATATTGATTCTTATATCGTAGAACTCAATCGGCAATATGCTACGGGAAAGGCTCATGAGCATTCCTATCGCTCGGCAATACAGAACCTGCTGAAAGCCCTGCTGCCAAAGAGTTATACCGTTATCAACGAGCCAACTCGTGAGACCTGCGGCGCTCCCGACTTTATCATTCTCAAAGGCGAAACACCCATAGCATATCTTGAAACCAAAGACCTTCAAGATTCCGACCTCGACGGTAAAAAGGAACACAAAGAGCAATTCGACCGCTATCGCGCTTCGCTCGACCATATCATCTTCACCGACTACCTCGACTTCCACCTCTACGAAAACGGCGAATATGTCGATGCCGTCCGTCTGGCAGATATCCGTGGCGGAAAGATTGTACTGCTGGAAGAATCCACCGACAAATTCCTGCAACTAATCAAGCATCTGGCCGATGCCGCTCCCCAGCGCATCACCTCTCCCTCTCGTCTGGCCAGAGTGATGGCCGGTAAAGCCCGCCTGCTTGCCAACGTGATAGAACAAGCGTTGGAGAACGACAAGGAACAGACATCGGAATTGGCTATTCAGATGAACGTCTTCCGCGAATATCTTATCCACGACCTCAACGGAAAGACCTTTGCCGACATCTACGCACAAACCATCGCCTACGGTCTCTTCTCCGCACGACTGAACGACACCACGCCTCAGGACTTCTCGCGCAACGAAGCCAACGAACTGATACCGAAAAGCAACCCGCTGCTCCGAAAGATATTCAACGACATCGCCGGCTACAATGTAGACAGCCGTATTGCCTGGATTATCGATGACCTCGTGGCTGCCTTCCGCGTGACTGATATGGCGCGGGTGATGAAAGATTTCAAGCAAGGCACCCAGCAAACCGACCCGCTGATGCACTTCTACGAGGACTTCCTCGGCGAGTACGACCCCAAACTCAAGAAGAGCCGCGGAGTTTACTATACGCCCCAGCCGGTGGTGGACTTCATCGTCCGTGCCGTCGACGACATCCTAAAGAAAGAGTTTGGCCTCCCGATGGGGTTGGCCGACAGCTCGATGATCGACCACGAGGTTTACAATGACTCCTATAGCGGCAAGAGCAAAGAATCCAAAACGGTGAAGAGACGTATGCATCGCGTGCAGATTCTCGACCCAGCCACAGGCACAGGCACATTCCTCGCCGCCGTCATACGCCAAATCTACGCCAATATGGAAGGGCAGCGAGGCGCATGGAACAGCTATGTCGAGCAGCATCTGCTGCCGCGCCTGAACGGCTTCGAACTGATGATGGCATCATATACCGTTGCCCACCTCAAACTCAACATGGTGCTGCGAGAAACAGGCTTTATTCAGCAAAGCGACCAACGCCTGCGTGTCTACCTCACCAACAGCCTCGAGGAGTTCAACGCCGAAACTGGCACCCTCTTCTCCGCTGCCATCAGCCAGGAAGCCAACGACGCCAGCCGCATAAAGCGCGACTGCCCCGTCATGGTGATGATGGGCAACCCACCGTACAGCGTTAGCAGCAACAATAACGGTCCTTGGATTACCAACCTTCTGGAAAGCTATAAGCGCGACCTCAACGAGCGTAACATCCAGCCGTTATCCGACGACTACATCAAGTTCATCCGCCTCGGCCAAGAGTATATCAGCAAGAATGGCGAAGGTATTCTGGCCTTCATCTGCAACAACTCGTTTCTCGACGGCATCATTCACCGCCAAATGCGCAAAGAGTTGATGAACACCTTCGACAAGATTTATATCCTCGACCTGCACGGCAACAGCCGTAAGAATGAAGTGTCTCCTGATGGTTCAAAAGACGAGAATGTCTTTGATATCATGCAAGGTGTTAGTATCAATATTTTTTACCGAGGTTCAAAGGATACACACAAGAAGTGCCAGTTGTACCATTGCGATTTGTTTGGCAATAGAGATGAAAAATACAAATTCCTGCACAATCACAATTTAAGGGATGTAAAGTGGGTTGAATTGCACCCAGAAGAACCATATAGTTTTTTCGTGCCGAAAAATTTTACAGCACGGGATGAATATGAGGAAGGAATCCCCTTAAATCAATTAATACCCGTGAATGCGGCTGGAATTGCCACAGGTAAAGATGAGCTCTTTATCAATATGGACAAATCGTGTCTACTTCGAAATATAAAAGAACATTTTCAAATAGAGCCAGACGAAACAAATGTAAAAGCAGTCGCATATCGTCCTTTTGATATCAGATTTGTATATTATGACAACACCCTGCTACAAAGGGCCCGTAAAAGCGTAATGAAATATTTTTATTTGGACAATCTTGCATTGTGCGTATGCAAACAACAAAGGACTTCATATTTTAAACATGCTCTTGTATCAAACGCAATTACAGAACGTTGCTATGTTTCCATTCAAACAGGAGAACTGGCTTATGTTTTTCCTCTCTACCTCTACAGCGAAGACGGCACCATCAAAAAGCCTAACTTCAACGAGGAAATAGTGCAGAAGATAGAAGAGTCATTGGGTGAGACCATCGACCCACAGGAACTCTTCGACTACATCTACGCCGTGCTGCACTCGCCTAACTACCGCACCAAGTACAAGGAATTCCTCAAAATTGACTTCCCGCGCATACCATACCCCGAAAACAAGGAGGAATATCACCGCTTGGCCGACCTCGGCAGCCAACTGCGCCGTCTGCATTTGATGCAGGATGTGCCGGCTCCACAACACGCCAAGTTCGACAACCCGGGCAGCAACACCGTCGACAAGCTGGAGTACAAGGATGGCTGCGTCAAGATAAACAAGGAGCAATGCTTCGCCGATGTGCCAGAACTGGCGTGGAACTTCTACATTGGCGGCTACCAACCCGCCCAGAAGTGGCTCAAAGACCGCCGTGGCCGCACCCTCACCTTCGACGACATCACCCACTACCGCAACATCGTCACCGTCCTCCTCGAAACCGACCGCCTGATGAAGGAGATTGATATATAAAGCCCAGAAGATAGGCAGGAAAATGAAGGGGGAATTATGGTAACTCTAAGGTGGGGATAAGGTGACAATACTGTATCTATCTCCTCGAAATCATGCACATCATCCTGCACACAGACAAAAAGAATTGCCGCAAACACTTTACTCATCAAGCATTTGCGGCAGTCTTTGGCGGAAAGGAGGGGATTCGAACCCCTGAAGCGCTGTTAACGCTTACTCGCTTTCCAGGCGGGCCTCTTCAACCACTCGAGCACCTTTCCATTTTCTTATGTCTACAAGACCACAAGTCTACGAGATTCCAAGACTTGTCGACTCGTTGTCTTTCTCCGAAAAGCGGGTGCAAAAGTACTACTTTTTTCCGATGTGGCAAAAAAAATGTATATTTGCTGCTTGAAACAAAAAACGTAAAACCTTAAAACACACTAATAATGAAAAAGTTAATGATTTTCACCATGGCACTGACAATGCTTGCCGCGGTGGGCTGCAAAGGCAAGAAAGCAGCCGAACCGATGACGGAAATTGAACAAAAAGTGGCCGAGTACGCCGAGTTTGAACTGACGTCGGACCTCATCGCCAACCTCTCGGACAACGAGAAGGAGCTGGTCAAGATTTTCATCGAGATTGGCGACGTGATGGACGAGATTTACTGGGACGAGTATTTCGGCTATGAGAACCGTGCCAATCTCGACACGCTGGCCGACCCTGCCGTGCGCGCTTTCGCCAACATACAGTACGGCGCATGGGACCGTCTCGACAGCGAGAAACCCTTCGTGCCCGGCTACGGCGAGCGTCCGCTGGGTGCCAACTTCTACCCCGTGGACATGACTCCCGAGGAGTTTGAGGCCTTGAACGACCCACGCAAGAACGACCAGTACAGCGTGATACGCCGCGATGCCGAGGGCAAGCTCTATGTGCTGCCCTACCACGAGGCTTACAAGAACGAGCTGGCCAAAGTGGACAGCCTGCTTGAGAAGGCCATCGCCCTTGCCGACAATGCCGGCCTGAAGAAATACCTCGAGGCACGCCGCGAGGCTTTCCGCACCGACGACTACTTTGAGAGCGACATGGTGTGGATGGACATGAAAGACAGCAAGCTGGACTTCGTGGTCGGTCCCATCGAGAACTACGACGACGCCCTGCATGGCCTGAAGTGCTCGCACGAGGCCTTCGTGCTCGTCAAGGACGAACAGTGGAGCAACGACCTGAGCAAGTTCGCCGCCCTGCTGCCCGAGATGCAGAAGCTGCTGCCCTGCGACGAGAAGTACAAGAAAGAGGTGCCTGGCACCGACTGCGACATCAACGTCTACGACGTGGTCTACTATGCCGGCGACTGCAATGCGGGCTCGAAGACCATCGCCATCAACCTGCCCAACGACGAGCGCGTGCAGCTTGCCAAAGGCAGCCGCCGCCTGCAGCTGAAGAACGCCATGCGCGCCAAGTTCGACAACATCATGGTGCCCATTGCCAACCTGATGGTGTGCCCCGAGCAGGTGGACAGCGTGACCTTCAACGCATTCTTCGGCAACACCTGCTACCACGAAGTGGCCCACGGCCTGGGTATCAAGAACACCGTCACCGGCCGCGGTCCCTGCCGTCAGGCCCTCGGCGCACAGTACAGCGCCTGGGAGGAAGCCAAGGCTGACGTGTGCGGCCTGTTCCTCACCGAGCAGCTCATCGAGCGCGGCGAGATTACCAACACCACGGTGAACCAGAACTACATCACCTTCATCGCCGGCATCCTGCGCAGCGTACGCTTCGGTGCAACGGAGGCTCACGGTGTGGCCAACATCATGTGCTACAACTACTTCAAGGAGCATGGTGCCTTCACGCGCGACAGTCAGGGCAAGTACGTCATCAACGTTGACAAAGCCCGCGAGGCAGCCCGCAGCTGGGCAGCCCTGATTATAGCCATGGAGGGCGAGGGCGACATGGCCGCCGCCAAGGCTTACAGCGACAAGAACGGCAAGATCGGCGAAGAGCTCCAGAACGACCTCAACGCCATCCGCGATGCCAACATCCCGCGCGACATTGTCTACAAACAGGGTGCAAAAGTGCTCGGTCTGTAACAAAACCAACATAGAAGTGACGGCCTGCGGATGTCCGCAGGCCGTCACTTTTTTTTACAAAATGTCACATTTTTATATTTAATTAAAAAAAAAATGTATCTTTGCAACAATAAGCGGCCAACGTCGAAAACACAGTAACCGCTGTGCAACAAAGGGTTGCGGCTACGCTCCTGGGATAGGAGCGCCCGTGTGCCGGAAGAAAACAAATACCGACGAACCCCGAAGGACTCCAGACACATGCCTGGAGGAGAGGGAAAATTGTATATCATGGACAGGCACTGGTACGCACTTAAAGTATACTACAACAGACTTCAGCCTCTCATAGAGGACTGCAAAGAAGCCGGACTGGAGTTCTTCGCCCCGGCAACAGTGACCAAGTCGTTGCTTTTCCTGCACAGCGAAGAAAGCGAGACGCTGAAGTTCGTGGTCAGCAAACGGGGCAAGGTGTGGCTCTACACGCAGCCGGGAAGCCGCCAGCCGGCGGTAATACCCGACAGGGAGATGGATGTGTTCCGCTTTGTGGTCACTGCCGGACACGACGGGCTGCAGCTGCTCGGCGACGACAGACCCGAATACCACGTAGGCGAACGTGTTGTGGTGACCGGTGGGCCGTTCAAGGGTGCCGAGGGGCACATTAAACGCATAAAACGAGACCGACGCCTGATTGTCAGCATCAACGGCGTGGTGGCTGTAGCAACAGCATATATACATCCAAGCTTGCTAAAGAAAGTGACAGAATGAAAAAGGGTCTGTTCCAACTGCAATATGAGCTCGAAGCCGTGCAGCCGTATACGGAACACGGCAGCGACAACGGTGCCAAGCTGTTTGCCGACAGCATTGATGAGCCCGCCGTAAAGGAGACGATAGACAGACTCACCAAGATGGGCTTCAAGGACACCATGAGATGGCTCAACGCCAACAACGGCATGAGGGGCGAGACATTGGTGCTGCCGCTCACATGCCAGACGCCGGAAGCCATCAGCTACCGCATCGGCAAGAACAAGCCGAAGCTGCTCTGCATCTCGCGGCCGCTGCACACGGTAGAGAATCTTGACGAGTGCCTGTATGCCGCCAACTGGGCAATACCTGACGGGGCTTATCTCTGGTGTCACTCGATGACGGCCCTGCTCAAACGGAAACTGACGTTAAAGCGCTACCCCTGGGGCATAAGCCACCTGATAGTCCTCATGAACTATCTGTGGGACAGAGTGTGTCCGAAACTGAAGCTGACACGAAGACTGTATTTCGGCATAACCCACGGCAAGAACCGCACCATGAACCGCGTGGAGCTGATTGGCCGACTTTACCGCGCCGGCTTCGAGGTGATAGACGAGAATTTCCACGACGGTGAGTTTTTCCTGACAGCACGCAAAGTGAAAGACCCCGTGGACGACATGGCGCCAACAGGCTCCCCGTTGATACACCTGCGACGCATAGGCCTCAACGGCAAGGAGATTGTTGTGCACAAGTTCCGCACGATGTATACATACTCCGAGTATGTGCAGCCCTATATTTACCACTACCAGAGTCTGGAACGCGGCGGCAAGTTCAAGGACGACTACCGCGTGAACTTCTGGGGACGTATACTGCGGCGCACATGGCTCGACGAGCTGCCAATGATCTGGAACATGCTGCGCGGCGACTTGAAACTGGTAGGCGTAAGGCCTTTGAGCCGCCAGTATTTCAGCCTCTACACCCCAGAGATGCAGGCATTGCGCGTAAAAGCAAAACCAGGGCTGCTGCCCCCATTCTACTACGAACGCAAAACCCCTGAAACGCTGGACGAGGTTCAGGAAAGCGAACGCCGATACATGGAAGCATATCTTAAATCCCCCTTTGCTACCGACTGGAAGTACTTCTGGGGCATAGTGGGCAACATAATCTTTAAACGGAAACATTCAGCATGAGCGACAACAACGAAAACTGGTCGACAGTAATAAAGCCAAGAGAGAAGCTGCTGCAACTCAATCTGCGGGAGGTCTGGGACTACCGCGATTTGTGCAGCCTGTTTGTAAGACGCAACATCACCACACAGTATAAGCAGACTGTGCTGGGCCCATTGTGGTACGTGATCCAGCCAATGATTACGGTAGTGATGTATATGGTGGTTTTCGGCGGTATCGCCAAGATACCCACTGACGGACTTCCGCAGCCTTTGTTCTACCTCGGCGGCATCTGCATGTGGCAATACTTCAATGACTGCCTGACGAAAACATCCTCTACCTTCACCGCCAATGCAAGCATTTTCGGCAAGGTTTATTTCCCGCGTCTCATAATGCCCATCTCGACAGTGTTGAGCAACTTGCTGAGGTTCGCCATACAGTTTGGCCTGTTCCTTGCCGTCTATGCCATCTACCAGATATGGATTATCCCCGGTGAGATTCACACCAATTGGTATGCCCTGCTTATTCCTCTGCTTGTATTAATGCTGGCAGGTCTGGCGTTGGGGTTCGGCATACTTTTCTCAAGCATGACCACCAAGTATCGCGACATGCAGCTGTTGCTTGACTTTTTCGTGCGCCTATGGATGTATGCGACCCCTGTCATATATCCCATGAGCGTAATAACCAACGACAAGTTGCGTCTGATAATGAGCCTCAACCCATTGACAGGCATTGTCGAAGCCTTCAAATACGGCATGCTGGGGGAAGGTCAGTTCAGCTGGGGGATGCTCGGATACAGCTTCATATTCATGATAGTGCTGCTGACCATAGGAATTGTAATCTTCAACCGCGTGCAACGTACATTCATGGATACGGTGTAAGGTATGTACAATGAAATAGACATACTGTTTGCATTGCTCCGCAGCGCCCTTGAAGGAAAGAGGCTGGAGTTGTCGGCACCCGTAGACGCTTCCCGCTGGTGGCATCTGTTTCGGCTTTCACAACAGAACCACGTGGCAGCCTTGGTGGCTGATGCGCTGCCGCCAGATACACCGCGAGAGGTGCTGATTCCATGGATGGCTGAGCGCCAGAAGGCAGAAGGGTGGTACAATTACCAACACGACATACAAGAGGAGATTGTCGGACTCATGTCGAAACACGGCATTAAAACGTTAGTACTCAAGGGTACAAATACAGCACAGCATTATCCTGTGCCGGAAACACGCGAGTTCGGTGATCTTGACCTATACTTCTACGACAAACATGACGAGGCCGACCGAGCTGCACGCACTTATTTGAGGGTGCGGGTCAACAATAGCTCCCACCACCACTCGAAATACAACTACCGGGGAGTCACAGTGGAGAGCCACTATGATTTTCTGAACATACACTACCCACCAAGCAATCGCCAATACGAGAAACTGCTTAAGGAGTTGGCGCCATCACCCACTTTTGAGGTGCTGTTCCTGCTGCGCCACATGGCCGGACATTTCGCTGCAAGCCGTATAACTCTGCGCGACGTGGCAGATATGGCGCTCACATGCCAAGCACTAAAGGACAATGTCGACTGGCCGGTGGTTCTTGATGCCATAAGACAATATGGCATGACGGTATTTGCCGCAGCTATAGGCAGCATTGCCAAGCAACGATTAGGGAAACCGACCCCCATCTGCATGGACGGCGACTCCGCTGCCCCCAGCCAGACACAGCTACAGCGCATAGAACACGACATTGTCTACGGCAGCATAGCGGACCATGACAATGACGGCATAGACCGTCTTGGGTGGAAAGTACGCCGCTGGCGCGCCCTCACATGGAAACGCCGCATGGTATACAACGACAACCCGGTAACCTTAGCCATAAGCAGTTTGGCATCACACACATTGAAACCACATAGCATACTGCATAAACAATGAAGAAAGCACTCATCACCGGCATCACAGGACAGGACGGCAGTTACTTGGCCGAATTCCTCATCGAGAAAGGATATGAGGTACACGGTATACTGCGCCGCAGCAGCTCGTTCAACACAGGCCGCATAGAGCACCTGTACCTCGACGAATGGGTACGCGACATGCACCAGAAACGCATGGTGGAGCTCCACTGGGGCGACATGACGGACAGCAGCTCGCTGATACGCATCATCAGCGAGGTGCGGCCCGACGAGATATACAACCTGGCGGCACAGAGCCATGTGAAAGTAAGTTTCGACGTGCCGGAATTCACGGCCGACACCGATGCCAACGGCGTGTTGAGGCTGCTGGAGGCAGTACGCATTGCCGGGCTCACTAACACCTGTCGCATCTACCAAGCGTCCACTTCCGAGCTCTACGGCAAAGTGCAGGAAGTGCCGCAAAGTGAAACAACACCATTTTATCCACGCTCGCCTTACGGTGTGGCCAAACTGTATGGCTACTGGATGATGAAGAACTACCGAGAGAGCTACAACATGTTTTGCTGCAACGGCATCCTCTTCAACCACGAGAGTGAACGACGCGGCGAGACATTCGTCACACGCAAGATTACACTTGCTGCCGCACGCATCGCTCAAGGATTTCAGGACAAGCTGTACCTCGGCAACCTCAACGCACTGCGCGACTGGGGCTATGCCAAGGACTACGTGGAATGCATGTGGCTCATCCTTCAGCAAAAGCAACCTGACGACTACGTCATAGCCACAGGCCAATATCACACAGTACGCGAGTTCTGCACGCTGGCCTTCAGCGAAGCCGGTATCGAACTTCACTGGGAAGGTGAGGGTGTCGACGAGAAAGGCATCGACGCGAAGACCGGCAAGGTGCTCGTGGAGGTGGACCCCAAGTACTTCCGCCCCGCCGAAGTAGACCAGCTGCTGGGCGACCCCAGCAAGGCCAAACGTCTCCTCGGATGGAATCCGCAGAAGACAAGCTTCGAAGACCTCGTGAAACTCATGGTGCAGCACGACATGAAAGAAATCCGAAAACTTCATCTGCGAGAACAGCTGGACTAAAAAACACATTAGTATCTATGGAGAACCAAAGCAAGATTTACGTGGCGGGGCACCGCGGGATGGTGGGGAGCGCCATCGTCCGCGAGCTGCAGCGCCAAGGATACAACAATATCGTCACCCGCACCCATGCCGAGCTAGACCTGACACGCCAGGAGGCTGTGGAAGCCTTCTTCGCTGCGGAGAAACCCGAATACGTGTTCCTCGCCGCCGCCAAGGTGGGTGGCATCGCCGCCAACAACGCCGCTCCGGCCGACTTCATGTACATGAACATGACGTTGGAGATGAACGTCATCCATGCCGCCTGGAAGAACGGCGTGAAGAAGCTGGAGTTCCTCGGCAGCAGCTGCATCTACCCCCGCCTGGCACCGCAGCCGATGAAGGAAGACTGCCTGCTGACCTCGGCCCTCGAGCCCACCAACGAGGCCTATGCGCTGGCCAAAATCAGCGGCCTGAAATACTGCGAGTACCTCAACCGCCAGTACGGCACAGATTACATCAGCGTCATGCCCACCAACCTCTACGGTCCCAACGACAACTACCACCCCGAGCACAGCCATGTGTTGCCGGCCATGATACGCCGTTTCCACGAGGCCAAGGAGCAGAGGCTGCCCGAGGTCGTCTGCTGGGGCGACGGCAGCGCGCTGCGCGAGTTCCTCTATGTCGACGACCTGGCGGAGCTCTGCGTCTTCCTGATGAACCATTACTCCGGCAACGAGACCGTCAACGCCGGCACCGGCAAAGAGCTCACCATCCGCGAGTTGGCCGAGACGGTGGCCAAAGTGGTAGGCTATGAAGGGAAGATAATGTGGGACGCCACACGCCCTAACGGCACACCGCGCAAACTCCTCGATGTCAGCAAAGCCACCCGCCTCGGCTGGACCTACAAGACCGAGCTGGAGGACGGCATCCGACTGGCTTACGCGGACTTCCTAAATCGAAATCTTTAACTGAACAATCTGGTTTTTAGGCCAATTCCCCATGAACAAAACAACGACATCTCGACAATCAAATATTGAACTCCTTAGAATCATTTGCATGGTGTTTGTTGTTATGCAGCACTTTTGGGGGCATGCACTGTATCCAGAGCTACAATCCTCAAACGACACTACATCTCCGGCTGCATCATTCATTACACTTGGATTCATGTATATTGCCGTCAACTGTTTTGTGCTAATCTCTGGCTATTTCAGGATAAAAACCACATTGTATAAATTTGTTAGTTTTACCTTTCTTGTCGTTTTTTACAACCTCCTATGCCTGTCATTCTTAAGAATAGCAGGAGGAGGAACCATCGGCAGATCGCTAATTCTCTCCACTTTTATCAATTGTTACAACAATTGGTGGTTTATTAATTGGTACGTATACCTTATGCTAATAGCCCCCATACTTAATAAGGCAATCGAACAATTCTCTCGAAAACAATTTTTAAATGCAGTAATTTTCGTTAGCATAGCCGATTTAATACTCGGGTACTTGATGAATATGGATAATGGCTACTCTTTTATTCATTTCATATTCCTATATATCGTAGGCGCCTACATTAACAAAGAGCCATCTCTTTTTGATAAACTAAAACGTAAACATTATCTGTTGATATACATAATATGCGCAATTTTATGGGGGATTATCGCTTATGTAACAAGCGGAGAAAAAGTTTATTTCAAAACTAACATTTCCTACAACAATCCCCTAATTATCATTGCGAGCATCGCGTTTTTCAACCTATTTAGGAATATCCAACTTAGCAATTCGTTAATAAACAAAATAGCGTCTCTAGCCATTGCCTCATATCTAATCCAAGATGGCATTGGAAGAATGCTATATCCATGGTTCGGGAAATTATTCTATAATGATTGTGTATTGATGAATATTGCAACAATGATTGTAGGCGGTATTGTATGGTTTATTGGATGCAGTTTCATCGAGATTTTAAGACAATATCTATGGCGGGGCATTGAGAAAATCGCAACATTGATTCCGCCTCTACACCAGAAGAAAGTTCGGGAGAATTCATAATTCTATTTGAGTAATAAACTATGGCAACAGCAATAGAATTCAATAACATCAGTAAAATTTACCGACTTGGATTGGTAGGCACCGGCACTTTGGCTCATGACATCAAGCGGTGGTGGACCATCAATGTCCGAGGCAAAGAAGACCCCTACCTCACCATCGGTGAGACCAACGACCGCAGCACTAAAGGTGAGAGCGAATACGTATGGGCCTTGCGAGACATCGACTTTAAGGTCGAGCAGGGCGATGTGGTGGGCATCATCGGCAAGAACGGTGCCGGAAAGAGCACCCTGCTGAAAATCCTCTCCAAAGTCACCGCCCCTACCACCGGCACTATCCGTGCCCGTGGACGTATCGGAAGTTTGCTGGAGGTCGGCACCGGATTCCACCCGGAGATGACAGGCCGCGAAAACATCTACATGAACGGTGCCATCCTCGGCATGACCAAAGCCGAAATCACAAAGAAACTCGACGAGATAGTCGACTTCAGCGGTTGCGAACGTTATATCGACACCCCTGTGAAACGCTATTCGAGCGGTATGATGGTACGCTTAGGCTTCGCCGTCGCCGCCCACCTCGACCCCGAGATCCTCGTCGTTGACGAGGTCCTCGCTGTCGGTGATGCCGAATTCCAAAAGAAAGCCATCGGCAAGATGCAAGACGTCAGCAAAGGCGAAGGCCGCACGGTGCTGTTTGTCAGTCACAATATGAGCGCCGTGAAAGAATTATGTACTTCGGGAGTATTGATGGAGAATGGACGCATTGCATATCGAGGAACATCACACGAAACGATAGCCAAATATTTGAGTGGAGAAGAAACCGAATCATTCTTCTCCCCTAAGGAAAATGTTGTGACCAAGGTGTCAGTACAACAGAAAAACGAGTCTATTATTTTGCAACTTGACTACAATAGTGACACGCCAATAAAAGAGCCGTCATTAGGATTTGTGGTATATGACTCGTATGGAACACGACTATTCGGATCAAATCCAATTATTGAACGCGTTAAACACTATGGCGAACCTAGCCGTAGAGGAAGTGTCACCGCAACAATAAGCAGCCCACAACTAGCGGATGGGAACTACTATTTCTCAATTTGGTTTAACGACGGCCTTGCCTATGGAAAACACATTTTTGAGCGTGAAACTTGTTTGTGCCTAACCGTGAATGGTACCGAATCAAACATAAAACGTGATTTACGAGAAAACTTAGGGCCGATCACCCCCTGCGTCAATTACGAATTCAATCATCAGTAAAAGACATAACAATGGAAGCAAAATATATCCACGAAACAGAAGTACACAACACACAGGCGCCATCCATCATTGTGCCTAAATTGATAGACTTGTTTTCTCCCCAGAGCGTTGTTGATTTTGGTTGTGGAATCGGGACATTCCTCAACATCTTTATCAGAGAAGGGGTAACCGATGTATTAGGGCTTGATGGGCCATGGGTAAATCGGAATCTACTAAAAGAAAATATATCCGAGAATAAATTCAAAGCAGTCAACTTAGAAAACCCCATTTCTCTCGATAAAAAATACGACCTTGCAATCTCCCTTGAAGTAGCCGAGCATCTGGACGAGGCAAAAGCCCCTGTTATGGTTGACAATCTCGTACATGCCAGTGACTTGATTGTTTTCTCAGCGGCCATACCCTACCAAGGTGGGCAAAACCATATTAACGAGCAATGGCCTGCTTACTGGATTAAACTATTCGCGCAACATGGTTATACCGCACATGATATACTTCGCCCTGTTTTTTGGGATAACGATGATATCTTCTTTTGGTACAAGCAGAACATGTTCGTTTTAGTAAAAGAAGGCACCCCCGCCGAATCCATTGTAAAGAAGGCATCAGAGTCTTTATCAAACACTATCTACAGTATTGTACATCCAGACTTATATCTGACAAAGGTTAAAGAAATTGCCGATGTTCAAAATCAAATTGCAGCAAACGAAGAAGAGCTAAATAAAATACTCTCAGGAAGACGCGGTTTTCGCTTTTACATGCGTCTAATAAAGAAATACTTTACCCGAAGACTAAAAGTATAAAACCATGAAACGCGGAATTAGCGTAATCATCTGTTGCTACAATAGTGCCTGGGTAATTACACGTACACTAGAGGGGCTGAAGAAACAAGATATTTCTCCGTCCATACCTTATGAGGTGATTCTAGTGGATAATTGTTGCACAGATGATACTGTAAAGGTTGCTTATAATACAATGCATGACAGCAATATTGACTTTCGCATAGTCAAGGAAAGCACACCCGGATTGGTATATGCTCGCAGACGAGGCATAAAAGAAGTCAAATATAAATACGCCATCTATTGTGATGATGACAACATACTATGTCCCACGTATGTGTCCACAATGGTAAATATTTTAGACACACATCCCAACGTTGGTGCTGTTGGCGGGAAAGGAGTGGCAGAGTTCTGCGCAGAACCCGCAGAGATAGTCAAAGAGCATCTAGATTGTTATGCTGTTGGCAGCCAGGTGGAGCACGAAGACTGGCTTTTTGGTGCCGGATTGGCAGTACGCACTGATATTGTGCGTGATATCTATAACAATCAACGATGCTACATGATGGGCAGGAAAGGCAATAAACTGCTGTCGGGAGACGATTCGGAACTGGTAATGTCCATCGTTTTGCGTGGATACAAAATATTTGCTACAGATGAAATAACATTTACCCATGTGTTAAAGGCAAATCGTCTGACCGAAGAATACTTTCACCGTCTATACAAAGGATTAATGCTACCACAACCGGCATTTAGTGTTATGCGAGCAGCTATGAAGGGAACAAAATTCAGAGATGCCATAAGCCACTACCTGTACTATACAAAACGATACATCAAATACGCCATCCTATGGTGGAAACCTAACGCTAAAAGTAAGCGTCAAGTGGCCTCCATGGAAATAGAACCATTTATATACTGGGGAATTTCAAAGCTGTACAGAATATACCGTCAATGGGTGAAATTGAAGAAAGACCAAATCTAACCTAACTCTAACTTTACTCTAACCCAAATTCCCCCATGCCCATTTCCGATGACAGACACAAACGGAGCCTCTGGCACGACTACCACGAGCGGTGCATCTACCTGGTGACGGTGTCGATCAAGGATCGCCGGCCGCGACTGAGGTCGGTGGCAGGAGGCACGAACAAGGCATGGATAAGCCTCAGCCAGGAAGGGAGAGCCGTCTGGAGCGAAATTGAGTCCCTGCCCAAACGCTACCCGCAGGTGCGAGTGCTCCAGCACCAAATCATGCCCGACCATGTGCATCTAGTCTTGTATGTCACCAAACGATTACCGGAAGGGCTTCCCTTGGGCAACATCATAGCCAGCTGGAAGGCAGCATGCAGCAAAGCCTGCACGGCCCTGAGCGGTCAGACCATCTGCGACCTAAAGGCCGCTACACACAACGACCCGACCCTTCCAACGTATACCACCAGCGATTTGCCAGACAACGCTGTCCTGAGGTTGTCCAGCGAGGCGGCCTTCTGGTCGCACCACCAGACAACCAACCCAAACAAATAGCAAATGAAACTCTCCATCATCACCGTCAACCTCAACAACCGCGAAGGATTGCAACGCACCATTGACAGCGTGATTTGTCAGACCTTCCGCGACTTCGAATGGATTGTCATAGACGGTGGCAGCACCGACGGCAGCCGCGAGCTGATCGAGCAGTATGCCGACCACATCGCCTACTGGGTCAGCGAACCCGACAAAGGCATCTACAACGCCATGAACAAAGGCATCAAGGTGGCCAAGGGAGAATACCTGCAGTTTCTGAACAGCGGGGATTGGATAGTTGAAAGAACGACCTTGGAAAGATGTTTCTCACAGCAGTTTACGGCAGATGTTATTTACGGCGATCAGTATTTTGTCTATCCTGAGAGAAAACAAAGCAGCGAATTTCCGAAAGTGCTAACATTCAAATTCCTACTTTATGATTCATTGGGACATAGTGCCACCTTTATCCGTCGGAATTTGTTTGAGCTGGAGCTGTATGATGAGAGCCTAAGAATTGTTTCGGATTGGGCATTTTTTGTAAAAATGATGTTAAGCAACAAGGAGTTTGTAAAAGTAAATGAAATTATTACATGCTATGATACAACAGGTATTAGTTCTACAAATATTGAGTTACAAAAGCAGGAAAGAGAATACGTAATAGAAAAATTTGTACCAGAAGCAATCGCACGAGATTATAGGAGAATGGTTGAGTTGGATAAAGCATGGGGAGACTTGTTGAATAACAATCATGTGAGGAAAGTTCTGGAATATGGAGGTAAAAAAAGAACATATCATAAACTAATAACGTTTTTCTTTATGATTATCGGACTTTTTGATAAATTACTTCCTCATAACAAAAAGTAAATACCCGAATAATTCAATCAAAAATGAAAAACGTATTGATTATCCCTCCATTCAATCCATACCCACTTACCAGCGGGGGGCACCAAGCCATATATAACGGTATTGCTATTTTAGAGGGTATTGCGAATGTGTATGTGTATATTTCAAGCACAGAAAACGAGCATAAAAGAGGAGTTGATAAACAACTTGAAAGGGGCCTTCCGTTTGTGCACGTTCTATCCGATATTTTTCCAGTATCACGCCATACCTTTAGATGGTATTGTAGTTTGTTATGGCACAAACTAAAAAGAAACTTCCATCATTCTCAAAAAAAAGAAATAATCAATGCTGTCGATGAAAGACTAATGCCAGAAACAATAATGTCTGAAATTGGTGATATACCTGAACATAAAGTACAATTCATACTTAAGGCAATAAAAAAATATGATATCGATATTGTTCAAGTGGAGATGATGCCCGATATCAAAATAGTTAATTATTTACCTCACAATATTGAAACTATTTTTGTCCAGCATGAAATAAAATTTGTAAGAGATGGGTTGATGATAAAAAAAATAAATAATCTGGCGGACGGAGTTTTAGAATTATTTCAAAGGAACAAGCGAGAGGAAATAGAGTTGCTCAATATGTATGATAAGATTATCACTCTTTCACCAACGGATTCACAAAAACTTATTGAAGCAGGCGTGACAACACCTATTGTAACATCATTGGCGGTAGTTAATCCATCGGTGGGGAATGATAATAATAAACGGGAGGCAACTAAAATCTTGTCATTTGTGGGACCTGAGTCACATTATCCAAACTATGATGGTATCATGTGGTTTTTGGAGAATTGTTGGGAGAAATTGCTTGAAAAGGATTCTGAATACACATTGCAGATAATTGGTCTCTGGTCAGCAACGACTGCTGCCGAATTGGTTGACAAGTACGATAACAAGGTAAAGTGTTTGGGATTTGTTGATAATTTGGCTGATGAATTGGTTGGAACAACGATGATAGTGCCTTTGAATATTGGCAGCGGCATTCGTATGAAAATACTCGAAGCTGCACAATTAAATGTACCTGTAGTAACGACAACTGTTGGATGTGAAGGATTACCTTTACATGACGGAGAAAATTGTTTTGTTCCAAACGATGCAGATGAATTTGTGGAAGATATCATTAAAATTCAAGACTCAACACTAAGAAGTGTATTTGTTGCAAACATGCGGAAACTAATATTAAGCAAATATTCATTAGAGGCTCTTAAAGAGAGTAGGGTTTCGTTATACCAATAATATCAATAATTAATATGGATCTTTTGCAACCCAAAGTTCGCGTCTTAGCATACTACCTCCCCCAGTTCCATCCCATACCGGAAAATGACCTTTGGTGGGGCAAAGGATTTACCGAATGGACCAACGTCGGCAAGGCCACGCCTCTCTTTCAAGGCCACTACCAGCCAAAAGTGCCTGCCGACTTAGGCTACTATGATCTCCGTGTTCCAGAGACACGCATCGAACAAGCCCGCTTGGCAGCACAATATGGCATCCACGGCTTCTGCTACTGGCATTACTGGTTTGGCAACCGCAAGCAACTTCTGGAACGCCCTTTTAATGAAGTCGTCTCCTCCGGCGAACCCGATTTCCCCTTCTGCCTCGCCTGGGCCAACGAATCCTGGAAGGGCTTTGACCATGGACTGAAAAACCGCAAAGTTCTCATCGAACAAACCTACGGCGGAGAAAAAGACTATACAGAGCATTTCTATTCCGTCCTGCCGGCATTCCTCGACAAACGGTATATCAAACGGAACGGATGCCCTCTTTTCACAATATACTTCCCTCAAAACATCCCCGACTGCAAAGCATTCGTCGACCTCTGGCAAACCCTTGCCCAAAAGAACGGTCTGCCGGGAATCTTCTTCATCGGACTCTCCCTGCACACCGACGAACAAACCCTTGCCTCCATGCAAAAGCTAGGCATGAACGCGATAACGACTGTCAGGCTCGAGGACTTCTATGGAAAACTTACCCATAGGGTATCTTTGGGTCAAAAGATAAAGAACAAACTGACAGGGAACGTCCTACCGCCAAGAGCATTCGAGTACAAAGACACCATGAAATACTTCTACAACTCTTTGGATGCCGACAGGAATATTTATCCCACCATCATTTCGGGGTGGGACCATAGCCCCCGTACCGGATTGGAAGGCCTCATCATGTATAACTACACCCCGGAATTGTTCAAGGAGCACACCTCTCAGATGCTAAGCCTTTTAAATGGCAGAGATGATGAAGATTCCTTTGTATTCCTTAAGTCATGGAACGAATGGGCCGAAGGAAACTATATGGAGCCTGACTTAAAATATGGCCACCAGTTTTTGCAAGCGCTGAAAGAAGCAATAGATAATTATAAGAAATGACACCAACGGTTTCTATAGTCCTCCCCTGCTACAATGGAGCAGATTTCCTGACTCAATCTATCGATAGTGTCATAGCCCAGACCTTTACCGACTGGGAGCTCATTATTGTCAACGATTGTTCCAAGGACAACTCGTTGGAGATAATGCAGCAGTATGCCGGAAAAGAGAGCCGCATACGCATCATCAACAATGAACACAACCTCAAACTCCCGGGAGCGCTGAACAGAGGCTTCCAGGAAGCCAAAGGCAGATACCTCACGTGGACGTCACACGACAACCGTATGGCACCCACGATGCTTGAAGAGTTCGTGTCCTACCTGGACAACAACCCAGACAAAGGGCTCGTCACCGCCTGCTATGCGGCCTTCAGCCTCAAGAACGGTGAGACGCTATACGAGGTGCACCACCCCGACCCGCAGTTGCATCTTCCACTCTTCAACTGTGTATGCTATGCTTTCATGTACCGTCGCGAGGTGCTGGATACTGTCGGCGATTACGACACCACGCTCTTCCTCGTAGAAGACTACGACTATTGGGTACGTATCTGGCAGAAATATCCTGTTGGCAAGATATACAAGGTGCTATACTATACCGGCGTCGGGGATGATACGCTGACCCTATCCCGCAAAAAAGAGATTGCAGAGAAACTGGTAGAGATGCGCCTACGGTATTTCGACAGCTTTAACAACGCCCTCTCGACACATCTAGACTTGCAGCGTAAGTTTTATATCTCCATCGCAGACAATCTTCATGGTATTACCCGCTTGAAATTCATCTTCCAGCGTGGGGTTGCCTTTGCCGCCTACTATTGGTGCTACCTCCGTCCCAAAAAGATTCTAGGGAAAATCAAAAGGAAGCTATGCCACGCCTGACGGTACTCATGCCGACATATAATGTTGCCCCCTGGGTCGAGGAAGCCATCCACAGCGTCCTCCGTCAGACCTACCGCGACTTCGAGCTGCTGGTAGTTGACGATGCGTCGACCGACGACACCCTCGACCGCGTCCGCGCCATCAACGACCCACGCATACGCATTGCCTCTTTCCCCAACAATGTAGGCCTCTCCGAGAACCTCAACCGAGGCCTAGACATCATCGACACCGAGTTGGTGGCACGTATGGACGGCGACGATATCGCTGAACCCGACTGGTTAGAAACAGGCGTCCATGTGTTAGACACCATGCCCAATGTGGGTATCTGCAGCTTCGGTTTCCAGTTCTTTGGAGCCAAGACATCGCTAGTACGTTTCCCCGAACATCACGAGGATTCCAAAGCCCAGATGCTTTTCGGATGCACAGTAATCGTGCCTGTCTTCCGTCGTGCCGTAATGGCCGACAACCACCTACGCTACAGCACCGAGGCCTTCCCTGCAGAAGACTACATGATGTGGTCGAACGTGTACCCGTTGACACAGATCTACAACGTCCAGCGCACACTCTTCCACTATCGGACCCACCCCACGCAGATATCCACCTCCCGTAGGGAGGCACAGATTGTGAAATCCAACGAGGTCAGGCTAAAGATGCTCCATTGGCTCAATCACAACTTTACAGACGAAGAAAAACGATTCTTCCTTGATATATTTGTACCTTGTAAAATTGAGTCTAAAGAAGACATTGCCAAACTCAAATGTTTTGCACAACTAATCATCAGCCGCAACACCAATGGGAACTACTCCAATGAAGCGCTGCGACATAAGTTCAAACTCCATATAGGCTACGGAGTTTTGGAATATGTGGAACGCACATATTTCCCACGAAGCTACACCCCAATTGCGTTCCTCCGCTTACTTTCGAGCGGTCTCTACTCCACCCTTCCTGCCAAAAACCGCCGCAAAATATTGGTCAAAAGCCTGCTACTGAAGAAGAAATAGTCACACCATGAGTTATATCCGCCGCAAACTGCACAATCTCACATACCCTTTGTTGGGGCGTGTACTGATGCTGCATCGTGTCGTGGGACAGCGCAGCGATGGCGAAAATCGAGAATTGGAAGTGACTCCACAATTTCTTGAACAGACCATTATAAAATACCGACAGCAGGGCTACCAGTTCGTCTCCATCGACGAGGCCTGTGACATCATTTCCAAAGGTCACACCAACACTCCCTTTGCTTGCCTTACCTTCGACGATGGATACCAAGACAACTATGATATCGCCTACCCCGTTCTGAAGCAGTACGAAGTTCCCTTCGCCGTGTATGTTACCACGGGGTTCATTGACAACCGTCTCCCAATATGGTGGTATCCGGATGAGCAGTTGGGTATTTCCACCGAATCCTTGAAATCATTAGATGCTGACCCACTCTGCACCATCGGTGTCCACACAGTCAGCCACCCCAAACTTGATACCCTATCTCTCGGTGAACAAAAAAAAGAGATAGAACAATCTGTTCAAGAACTAGAGTTCCTCCTCGGTCATCCCATCCGCCACTTCTCCTATCCCCATGGTGCTTACAACACCGATACAATAAAAATTGTGAGTGATAGTCATTTTATTTCAGCCCTGCGTGCATGGGGTGGGAATATTAGGAAAGGTGATGCTACCCTGCAGGAACTGCCACGAATAGAACTGAAAGAACCATGAAGACCTTTGGCAACGGAATAAAAGACAAACTATCGGTCATCATCCTCTCATACGCCATTGACGAGGACATCTATGAGATGAACTGCAATGCTCTAAAATCCCTCATAGAATCCGAAGCATGGACAGGCGACCTACAAGTACTAATCATCGAGAGCAAAAAAGAGAGCGGCTATACCTATCCATTCCCTAACGTTGAGGTGATTATCCCCAAAGAAGACTTCGGTTTCCACAAGTTCTTCAATATGGGTATAGACAAGACTGACGGTGAGTACATCGCATTCTGCAACAACGACATCATCTTCAAACCTGGTTGGTTCAGCGAGATAAAAAAAATCGCCGATGCTCATAAACGCTTCAAGTGCTTCTCTCCTATCGACGACAGTGGTGACTATCCCAGGATGACCCCAGAAGCGTTACCCCGCGAGAAAGATTATTACAAAGGCTGGGAGCACCAGAAGCACTTCGCACCTTGGTGTTTCGTGTGGAAACGAGAAGTGTTCGACATTACAGGTCCATTCGATGAAACCGTTGACTTCTATGGTGCCGACTGCGATGAGCAGAACATGATGAGCCGAAACGCACTTTGGAGCGTGGTATGTACCAAATCGGTAGTGAACCATTTGGCCGGGCAGACGGCCATCGTGAAGCAATCAGGCAAAAACGACCGATATCGCATTACCGACTACGAGAGATACCCACTGACTGAATTCGAAAAGAAGCACAACTACCCTCTCTGGATATACGACGACTATCGATTCTACGACGGCTATCAGAAGTTGAAAAAGAAATGGGGATTAGACAATACAAACAAATGGTTGCAACGAATAATCGCCAAACATCCCGTCTTGGATTTCCGCCCTTTGACTCGACTCCTATTCACCAAACGTATGAACTTCTTCTTCTGCCGACTGAGAGGAATAAAACCCTAATACATGTATAACAATCATTCCATTTCCTTTGTCTCTTTTGCCAACAGCCGCTATGCGTCCCAGAACCGTATCAAACTAGAGGCTGAAGAAATGCACTTTTTCGACCACATATATGTTGGAGACGAAAAGATGCTTGAGCCTTGGTACTTTGAAAAATACAAAGACCGCTGGCCAGAACGCAGTTTCGGCTACTGGCAATGGAAACCTTATCTCATCCGACGCGTCATGGATTGCATGGAGGAAGGCGACTTCCTCGTCTATGCCGACGCAGGTTGCACCCTCAATCCCCGAGGCATTCCACGTCTGAAAGAATACCTGCACATGGTGGAGGAAAATGCATGCGGCGTGCTGGGATTCGACCAGCACTTCCGCGAAGCGGAATGGACCAAAGCCGACCTCTTCGACTACTTTGGTGTCCTCGGCGACCCCAAATACATGGACCACGGGCAGGTGGCTTCGGGGTGTATCATCATCCACAAGAAGCCCGCTTCGCAGCGTCTTGTTGACGAATGGCACTATATCATGCACTTCCAACACGACCTGGCTACAGATTCACCTTCAAAGATTCCCAATGTATCCAACTTCCAGGAGAACCGCCACGACCAAAGTGTCTTTTCCCTCCTGATGGTAAAATACGGCGGCGTAGAACTTCCTGTAGAAGAATTCTTCACAGAGGGCAATTGGGAAGAGTTGAAAGACTACCCCATTTGGGCCACCCGCAAGCGCATGAAAAAACGCACGTGGCAGAAAGAAATAAACTACCGTATCAAGAAACTATTCCATCTCACACGATGAGCGCCAACTATGCATATGTCACCATGGCCACCAGCAAAAACTACTTGCCTGGTTTGATGGCCATGTACTTAAGTCTTAAGCAAACTGGTACGCATATTCCTCTCTATGCCATGCTGCCTCACAACCTCGTGGTTGCAGAACCAAAGGCCATAGACAGTCTTCAGAAAAGCGGAGTCAACATCTTGAAATATAGTCATTCTGTTGATATTCCACAGCAACTCATTGACAACAATGCCACTCAAGGCGACCATCGTTTCAGTCACACTTTTGATAAACTGCTCATCTTTGGTCTTACGCAGTTTGACAAAATAGTCTTCCTTGATGCTGACATCCAAATCCTCCACTCACTCGACCACCTTTTTAACATGCCTCACATGTCGGCCATGATTGCCGGTCGCAGTTATCCCGGAAATGAAGATTGGATAGACCTTACCTCTGGCATCATGACCATAATTCCCCAAAATGGCCTTGTAGAGAAGATTGCAACCAAGATACCTGACGTGATAGAACAAAAAGGTGCCTGTGGCGACCAAGACATTCTGCAAGCCTATTATTCCGACTGGCCTCAGCACCCTGAACTGGATATGGGAGAGAAATACGGTATAATAGCCTACTATGCCGACTACTATGAGAAGCATCTTGGCTACCATTACACCAACAATATTGAAGACACAAAATCAGTTGCCATCATCCATTATGCAGGAGAGAAGAAGCCCTGGATGCAGCATTGGTCACACTTATCGGTGCTGAAACAAGAACTGCAACTGGCGGCACTCCGACTCCTCCACATACGCAACACCGCCGCTGTGTTACTGGAATACAAACATCTGGTGCGCAAAGCCAGAAAAATGCTCTACGCCAAATGAGTCTACGTACCCTCTACCGACGCTACCGCAATCCGCTGACTTCCACCGATGGGCACGTACTCTATTACAATTGGTGGAACAAACAGCCAGCCGACGAGATATGGTTCACCACCTTCCTGCAAAAGAGAGGATTCCTTGAACGCCATCCCAAGACCCGCTTTGTCTTTTTCTCCAGCCTCGGTAACTTGAACCTGCTCCGTCTGGATACATTAATTCACCCTTGTCCACATAATCGCAAACGACTATACTTCAACGGCGAGAACAACCATTACCCAGGATTCGCACCATACCTGTACAACCTCCTCGACCATAAAGCCATCAACCTCAGTCTCGGCTTCGACTATACTGACGACCCACGATACATGCGTTTCCCCTTGTGGATATTGGAGATGTTTCCCCCGGAATCTACCGAGCAAGACATCCGGCGTATCTGCGACCAGCTGAGCCATCAGAAATGGGACACTTCCATGCGTAACCGTTTCTGTGCACTGGTCTCTGGCAACCGTGGTCCCAATGACCCCGGGGCACAGCGACGCACCAGGCTGGTTGAATGCCTCAACACCATCGCACTCGTCGACTGTGCCGGAAAACTCCTACACAACACCGACGAGCTGAAGACAAAATACAACGACAACAAAGCCGAGTTCCTCAAGCAATATAAGTTCTACATCTGTCCCGAGAACGCCTCCGTCAAGGGCTACGTCACCGAAAAAGTATTCCACGCTATAGGCTCCGGTTGCATCCCTATCTATTGGGGATCGAACAATAACCCCGAGCCCGATGTGCTGAACCACGACGCCATCCTCTTTTGGAACCCAGACGGCGACAACACAGGCCTGCTGAAACAGATAGAGGCGCTGCAAAGCAACGATAAACTCTATCGGGAGTTCTTCGAGCAGCCACGTCTCAAAAACGACGCCTGGCAGGTGATAACTGGGTACTTCAACTCGCTTGAAAAACATATCGACAACCTCTTTCACTAATGTCACTCCTATCTATTATCATACCGGCTTACAATGCAGAGAACTATCTGCCACGATGCTTGGACAGCATATTCATGCAGGACTTCACCAACTATGAAGTTATTGTCATCAACGACGGAAGCACAGATAGGACAGCTGCCATCTTAGATAGTTATGCCATTAAATATGCGAATCTACATGTCATAACGCAAAAGAACCAAGGCATGGCTTCTGCCCGTAACCATGGTCTCGCACAAGCTACCGGCGAGTATATCATGTTTGTTGACAGCGACGACCGCATCATTGAACATGCCCTCGCAATCCTTGCGCAGCACATCGGCGGAGAGGACATCTTAGGCTTTGGCTCACGGATATTTAATGAAACCGACTGCACATATACCAACAATAGCGTAGCGGCCATCGCCTCAACAACAGGTTGGGACTACTTTAATCGCGAACGGCTCATATCCCGACCCGTACATTTTGTATGTATCTGGCAGCGCGTCTACCGTAGAGCCTTCCTTGAAGAACACGGCCTCCGCTTCGTCGACGGTTTAAAACGTGCCGAAGACGACCTCTTCACCACAATAGCTTTCCTACATGCTCGTAGCGTAAAGGCCATTGCCGACAGTTTGTATATATATCATGTGCGGCCTGGCAGCATCACCCGAAGCAGCGACCCGAAACTTGATGCCGACAGCTGGCGAGTACAGCAAATACTTGCCGACACCTTCATCCCTATGCTGGGCATCAACAAGATGGTCATCTACCAGGTTTTGGCCTCCAACTATATCAACCACCTCTCCATAAAAGACAACACCCTCACCGCAAGCGAGTGGCAACAGTTCAGGGAAGTCTGCGTCACCCCGCGGCATCGGAAACTATATTTTATTGCCCACATAAGCCCGTCACTTCTTCGACTCTATAATCGCCTATGCTCTTCACTTCGATAGAGTTTTTCGTCTTCCTGCCGATAGTGTTCGCTCTCTACTGGCTTCTGCGCCGTCAGCTACGGTGGCAGAACCTGCTGGTGGTGGCGGCATCGTATCTCTTCTATGGCTGGTGGGACTGGCGTTTCCTGTTGCTCATCGCTTTCACCTCGGCATGCTCTTACGCAAGCGGCCTCTTGATTGGTAGTAACCGATGGCACAAGACAGCCCTTTTGGGCAACATCATCCTGAACCTTGCCATCCTCGGCCTCTTTAAATACTATGACTTCTTTGCCGTCGAGCTGGCCAATCTGCTGGGATGCAGCGGCGACAGCGTGATGCTGCATCTCATACTTCCCGTAGGCATATCGTTCTACACCTTCCAGGCTCTCTCCTACTCCATCGATGTCTATCGTGGCAAATTAGAGCCCACACGCGACGTAGTGGCGTTCTTTGCCTACGTCAGCTTCTTCCCTCAACTGGTAGCCGGTCCTATCGAGCGCGCCACCAACCTGTTGCCACAGTTCCATAGGCAGCGGCAGTTCGACTATGCTATGGCTGTCGACGGCATCCGCCAGATGCTGTGGGGATTCTTCAAGAAGGTAGTGGTGGCCGACAACTGCGCGGTCTATGTGGACGAGATTTGGGGCGATATCGCCAGCCAAAGCAGTGTCAACCTGATTGTTGCGGCGGCGCTCTTTTCCATCCAGATTTACTGCGACTTCTCTGGCTACAGCGATATCGCCATCGGATGTGCCAAACTGTTCGGCATCAGACTGATGCGCAACTTCAACGTGCCCTACTTCAGCCGCGACATCGCTGAATTCTGGCGCCGTTGGCACATCAGCCTCACCACCTGGTTCCGCGACTATGTCTACATCCCTCTCGGGGGTAGCCGAGTGGCGAAGTGGAAGGTAGTGCGCAACACGTTCATCATCTTCCTCGTCAGCGGCCTTTGGCACGGAGCCAACTGGACCTTCATCCTCTGGGGTGCCTTCCATGCGCTACTCTTCCTGCCATTGATACTGATGGGCAAGAACCGCAAATACACCGATATCGTGGCTGCCGACCGTTGGCTGCCCAGCATCAAGGAGTTGGGGCAAATGCTGCTCACTTTTGTCCTTGCCGCCTTGGGATGGATTCTCTTCCGCAGCCAGAGCATCGGCGAAGCCATCGACTTCTATACAAGCCTATTTACCGGCGGTTTGTCCGGAGCCAACCTCCCCATGCGAACCATAGTTTTTGTAGCCATCATGCTGCTGGTGGAATGGTTGCAGCGTAAACGTGAGCACGGACTTGACATGTCGGGGGTGAGAAGCGGGGTGATACGATATGTATTTTATGTGTGTGTGCTGGCTTTTATATTCGTGTTTGGTGTATTCAACGAGACCTTCATATACTTCCAGTTCTAATTTCAATCAGATTGCAAAAGAAACCCTTGAAACGTTTTCTGTTAAAACTCGGTATTACTGCCGTTGCCTTGTGTGGTGTGGCCTGGGGGCTTGATTGGGTCATTACACATAATCTTAGGCGTTCCGATGCCCGCATGTTCAGCACCTACAACGCCATCTATGGCGACACCCTGCGATGCGATGCCGTTGTGATGGGGTCCTCGCGCGGTCAGGTACAGTATGATGTACGCATTCTCGACAGCATCGCCGGCCTCAACTGCTACAACCTCAGCGTCGACGGACGTTGCATCGATGCCGAAGTGGTCATCTACAACGCCTATCGCCACCATGCACCTAAGCCCAAGGTTATAATCCAAAACATCGACTGGGGTAGCTTGCAGATGAGCAACGGCTATGAGCGGGAGCAATACCTGCCCTTCCTGGACAAAGACGACCTTTACAAGCAGACGCGTGACAACGAAGGTTTCAACTGGGCCGACCGTTGGCTGCCGCTGGTGCGCTATGCCGGCTACCGCAATGTGATATTCGAAGGCTTGGGGTTGCCAGCCAAATTGGCTCGACCGGCAATATACAAAGGATATGTACCGCGCGACGATGTGTGGGACGGCTCTGCATTCCTGCAGATAGACACCCTTGGCTTCGAGTGCAACCCCGAGGCGGTGGATATCTTTGACCGCTATCTGGCGCAATGCCAGAAAGACGGCATCCATGTGGTGATGGTATACGCACCGTTCTATATCGGAGCCACACGCAAGATGGGACCCGCCGTCGACTCGATGTTCGCGCTCTACCAGTCGTTTGCCGACCGCTATGGTTGCGACATCCTCAACTACCTCTACGACAGCATCTGCTACGACACTATCAACTTCTATAACGCCAGCCACCTGAACCGCCTTGGTGCGGAGCAATTCTCCACCAAACTGGCGAAAGATTTGAAAGCATTACTGAAATGAAACATATCCTCATCGTTTTTGGCACCCGACCGGAGGCCATCAAGATGGCCCCTGTGGTGAAAGAGCTGCAACGACGCAGCCAACAGTTCAAGACCACAGTATGCGTCACCGGCCAGCATCGCGAGATGCTCGACCAGGTACTCGACATATTCGACATCCGCCCCGACTACGACCTCAACATCATGCAGGCAGGGCAGGACCTCTACGACATATCTTCACGCATACTGCTCGGAATGAAGGACGTGCTCAAAGCCGAAAGACCAGACACCGTGCTGGTGCACGGCGACACCTCCACCTCCACTTTCGCGGCATTGGCCGCCTTCTACCAGCAGATACCTGTGGGGCATGTGGAAGCCGGCCTGCGGACTTACAACATCTACAGCCCTTGGCCCGAAGAGATGAACCGCCAGCTGAACGGCCGCCTCTGCACCTGGCACTTCGCGCCCACCGAGCGGGCACGCCAGAACCTGCTGAAGGAGAACATCCCCGACGAGCATATTGCCGTCACCGGCAACACCGTCATCGACGCCCTGCATTGGGTGGCGACTTCGGGCAAAGCGAAAGCCCCTCAATTCGGACGCGACGAGAGCCGTCGGATGGTGCTCATCACCGGGCACCGCCGCGAGAACTTCGGCGACGGTATGGCCCATATATGCCAGGCAATAAACACGCTGGCTGCGCGGTTCCCCGACGTAGACTTTGTCTACCCCATCCACCTCAACCCGAACATCCGCAAGCCGGTACACGAAATCGTCGACGGAAGCCTCAGGAACATATACCTGATGGAGCCGCTCAACTACCTGGAATTCATCGGCATGATGCAGCAATGCACCTTGGTGCTGACTGATAGCGGCGGCCTCCAGGAGGAGGCTCCCGCCTTTGGCAAACCCGTCCTGGTGATGCGCGACACCACCGAGCGGCCCGAAGCCATCGAGGCCGGCACCGCCCGCCTGGTGGGCACCGACAAGGACACCATCGTCGATGCCGTAGCCCTACTGCTCACCGACCACGACGCCTACAACAAAATGGCCCATGCCGCCAACCCCTTCGGCGACGGACATGCCGCCGAGCGAATAGCTGATTGTATACGAAACTGATACCACGATTAAATAGCATACCCTCCTCACACCCTCCTCACACCAACCACACATCATCATCACATCCACATCACGATTTGGTGAGGATGATATGAAGCGGATTTGTTGTGGAAACATTGTAGGTATCTACCGACAGGGGTCAACCGGCGAAACGTTTACAGTAAAGACTTCTCTCTAAAGAATAAGGAAAGCACATAAAAGCAGAAGATTTATGGCAAGCATAAAGAAAGGACAAACCGACGGGTTAAGCGGGAAACTCGGTAACATTGTGAGATACAAATGGAAAGACCGGGAATGTGCACGCGAATGGGTGATGCCTAACGACCCCAGGACGCCGGCGCAGCTGGCATCACGGAAGATTTTCGGGAAAGTGTCGAGCCTCGGGGCCGACCTGCTGCAGGTTGTCCGAATCGGGTTCCGCGGTATTGCCGCCGAGAGGAGCACCACCGAGAAGAACGTCTTCGTGCGGTTGAACCGCCAGCATATCAGCATCGTGGACGACGAAGCGATTGTGGATTACACCCAACTTCAGGTTGCCGACGGCCCGTTGGCTGCTGTCGATTTCGGCGAGCCTTCGACTGCCGACGGCCGCACGATACGCGTGGCCTTCAGCAACACCGCGAAAGCCAACCGGCTCAACTATGTGATGCTTGTCGCCTACCTGCCGGAGAAGCGCAACTGCATGTTGTCGGAGCCTGTGTTCCGCAGCGCCGGCGAGGCCGAGATTAATCTGCCGGAGAGTTGGGCGGGTTGCACATCCCACATCTACGGCTTCTGCTGGGACGGCAAGGATGCCGTCTCGCCTTCGAGCTACATCGGTATTGTCAACAACACTTCGGATTGAGCCATACCGCAAAGAGAATAATCAATAATGGCTAAAAGCATCCACCTTCCCGGCCTCAACGGGCTGCGAGCCATCGCGGCGCTTTCGGTGATGTGGGGCCATACCTTCCAGCGCGACTTCGGCGACTGGGGTGTGGAAGGCTTCAAGCTGCCGGTGGTGGCCGACGGAGTCACCCTCTTCTTCGTCATCAGCGGCTTCCTCATCACCTACCTGCTGCTGCACGAGCAGGAGCAGAGCCGGACGGTGAGCATCCCCAAGTTCTATATGCGACGCATATTGAGGATATGGCCCATATACTACCTCTATCTGCTAATCGCGGTGTTCTCCACATCCACCTGGCACGACCCCAACATCTGGTACTATTGCTTCTTCACCGCCAACATACCGTTCATCCTGACAGTCGGCATCTGGCCCATAGTGCACTACTGGAGCCTCGGCGTCGAGGAGCAGTTCTACTTGTTCTGGCCTTGGCTGGTGAAGCTGACCAAAGGCAGACACAGCCGCCTGCTGGTCATTGCCGCGAGCGTGTGTGTCGCATGGCTTGCCTGCAAATGGGGCCTCTACCTGGCCTACGGCACCAATACCGCCTACCGTTTTTTTGCCGTCACACGCTTCGACTGCATGATGATAGGCGCCATCGGGGCCATACTCTACTTCATGAAGAGCAAGCTGTTCACCAAGTTTCTGATGAACCGCGCGTTGGGAGTTGTCTGTTTCCTGCTGCTGCTGTTCTCTCTACCTTGGGCCAATGTCATTCCCGCGCCCATAAGGCCCCAACTGATTGCCATCCTCTCGCTTGTCTGCATAGCCAGCCAGCTGGAGAACCCCATAATCAACCTCGAGAACCGAGTGTGCGACTTCGTCGGCAAGATATCCTACGGCATCTATGTCATCCATCCGCTGCTGATATTCGTCCTCTCGGCGCTCTATCGCAACGCCGGCATACAACTGCCGGAAGCCGCTGCCACAATACTGATATACGTCATCATCACCGCCGCAACGGTGTTTGTCGCCTGGCTGTCCTACAAGTTCTTCGAAAGCCCGTTCCTACGGCTGAAGAATAGGTTTGCTATCGTACAGAGCCAAAACTCCATGATGAAATAACATGCCACGATTCTCCGTCATCATACCGCTCTACAACAAAGCGCCTTACGTCGGCAAGACCGTAGAGAGCGTCCTTGGCCAGACTTTCGGCGACTATGAGTTGATAATCGTCGACAACGGGTCGAACGACGGCAGCCACGAGATTGTGGCAGCGTTCACCGACCATCGCATCACTATAGTTCGACTGGAAGAAAATGTCGGCGTCAGCAACGCCCGCAACAAAGGTGTCGCTATGGCCACCGCACCCTTCGTCACATTCCTCGATGCCGACGACTGGTGGGAACCCACTTTCCTCGAAGAGATGGCCGGACTCATTGATCGTCACCCCGACGCAGGCATCTACGGCACAGGCTATTATATCGTGAAGAACGGCAAGAAACGGCTAGCGCCGATAGGTGTTGACGAGGGGTTTGAGGAAGGCGAAATAAACTACTGCGCGGTCTATGCCAAGACGCTCTGTATGCCACTTACGAGCATAACTGTGGCAATGCCGAAGGCGGTATTCGACGAGACGGGCGGCTTCAAGCCCCACCTAAAGCTGGGAGAAGACTTCGACCTATGGATACGTATCGCCCTGAAACACAAAACGGTCTTCCTCAACAAGCCGCTGAGCAACTACAACCAGGATGTGGATGTCACCTATCGGGGCACCCACAACCTGCGCGACCCCAAGGAGCACATGCTGTGGAACCTCGGCTATCTGGAGCCCGAAGAGAAGACCAATGCCGACTACAAGCAACTCATCGACAACCTGCGCACCTACAGTTTGCTCCCCTACCTGCTCACCAAACAATACCGCAGCGCCGCCCGCCAGGAACTGGCCAAAGTGGATTGGAGCCGACAGCCGGCCAATACCGCCCGCCTTTATCGATTGCCTGTCGGGATATTGCGTCTGCGCAGATTTGCCCTTCTTACAGGGGTTAAAATAAAAAAGCTTTGCTCATGAAAATCATTATCGATCCCGAGGACGACATACAATACATGAGTTTCTACATCAAAGGGCTTGAGGAGATGTTCGGTCGTGAGAGTGTAGTGTTCAACCACAAAGCCTTCGATGAGCTGCCGTCAGAGGAACGTCATACGAGAACCATGCGTTTTATTATTAAAACCGGTTCCTCCGAGAGAAGATACACAATCGACACCAACGACAGCCACCGAGTAAACGAGGTTCTGTACCAATGGTGCGACGCCTACGGAAGCGTGAACGCCAATTTCAGCAAGACCCCCGAAGCGCTACAGAAGAAACTGATATCGCTATGTCCGTCGTTCGCAATACAATACACGCACCCTATCCATGCTATTGTTCCGACTCTCAACGGACTGCTGCACACACAACGCAACAAACGGAAATACCTCGGCTGTTGGAAACGGACCATGCAACGTCCACGGTTGGAGGCATACACCATGCAAGAGCCACGCGAAGGCTATGTCTTCCATCTCTCAACATTGTGGCAGAGTGACGAATGGAATCGGAATGACGAGGGTGTGAACTTACGACGTGCATTGTTTATCAGAGCCTGCAAAGCATTGGGTGCGGAGATGACTTTTGAGGGAGGTTTAGTGACATCAAGAACCGGTGACAGCATCGCCCAGTTCACTGACTGTCTGAGCAAAAGGTTGCCTGCCGACGAGTGTCTGCAGAAGACAAAGGAGTCGACGTTTGTGTTCAACACCCCCGCCTACTGGAACTGCCATGGATGGAAACTGGGCGAATACATGGCATTGGGGAAAGCCATCCTGAGCACCCCATTGAGCAACGACCTTCCGTCGCCGCTTGTGGAAGGCGAGCATATACACTATGTGGATGTAACCTCGCCGACGGCGTTGGACGACGCCATCAGGCTGCTGCTCAACGACAAGGCGTACAGAAAACATTTGGAGAACAACATCCATCGGTATTGGTGCGACTACGGAACGCCGCAGGCCTCACTGAGACTGATGGGAATAACACAATAAGCATGATACCTAAGACAATACACTATTGCTGGTTCGGGCGCGGAGAGATGCCGCAGCTGGCTAAAGACTGCATCGCCTCGTGGCATAAGCACATGCCCGATTGGGAATACAAACTTTGGAATGAAGACAACTTTGATGTCGACAGTACCCCTTACACCAAAGAGGCCTACTCAGCAAGGAAATATGCTTTCGTGACCGACTACGTGCGACTCTACGCCCTCAGCTCCGAAGGCGGCGTGTACATGGACACCGACGTGGAGATACTGAAACCCCTCGACGACCTGCTGCACCTGCAGGCCTTCACCGGATACGAGGGCAGCAAGCACAAGCCCCCCGTCACAGGCTTGATGGCCAGCGAAGCCGGCGGCCAATGGGTCGAAGAGCAGCTGCACGCCTACGACGGCCAGCACTTCTGCCGCGAAGACGGCACCCTCGACACCACCACCAACACCCAGCGCATCAGCGCCATCATGAAAGCCAACGGCTTCGTATGCGACGGAAAACAAGGGCAATACAAAGACCTGACCGTATTCCCTTCGGAATACTTCTGCCCTCATCAGACCACAGGAGAGTACCTACTTACCGAGAACACCTACTGCAACCACCTCTTCATGGGCTCCTGGGGCGACAAAGGTAAGAAAGACTGGAAAGGCCACCTGAAACAACTTGTAGGGCAGAAGTGCATGACACAGCTTATCAAACTGAAACGTAAACTTATTGGTTGACAATGATATCATACCTTCCTAAACAGATATCCACCAAAGGTATTTACCTCTACCTTGGAGCTTTGGCGGCAGTATCCATCCTCTTCATACGCCACATCATGTCCTTCGACTTTATCATCATGGGCATAATGTGGGTAGTGGGATTCTTCCTGCTGAGTTCGTATTGTAGCAAGAAATGGCAAGACATACCACAGAAAGCACTGATCCGCAACCTGTTCCTCAGCGCGTTAGGACTCCGGTGGGCCTGGACCATCTTTGCCTACATTTACTTTTACTTCAAAACAGGGATGCCTTTCGAATTTTCGGCCGGCGACTCCATTTGGTACTACGAAGAGACCATGGGCAACGTGCACGCCAACATTGCCGACGTGTGGCGCTACCTGTTCGTCGACTCCAAAACCATCTCCGACTCCGGCTATGTCTTCTACCTCTCGCTGCTCTCCAAAATCACAGGCTACAGTATACTGCTTCCGCGACTGGTGAACGGCCTCTTCAGCGCGGCGACAGTCCTGCTGGTGTACTTCCTCGCCAAACGTAACATTGGTGAAGAGGGCAGCCGCATGGCAGCCATATTCACCTGTTTCATGCCCAATCTAATCTACTACAGCGGCTTGCATCTGAAAGAGACCGTCATGATATTCATTTTGATGGCCTTCCTCGAACGTGCAGACTATTTGTTGCGGAGCAAAAAATACAACATCCTCACAATCGCCACCCCTGTTCTTTTGGCCATTATACTCTTCACTTTCCGTACCGTTCTAGGTGCTGCTGCCGTTTTCTCCATTGCCACAGCATTGGTTTTCACCAACACCTCGGTTGTAGGTCGATGGAAACGCGTCATGCTCATCGCATGGGGCATATTAGCCATATCTACGTTGGCAGGTGGCGTTATCAGCACCGAAATCCAATCAACATGGGAAGACCGTGGCGACAACCAGATAGCCAAACGTACACATCAGACCAACAAAGGTAACCAGTGGGCCAAGTATGCCACCGGCACCGTCATGGCTCCCATGATGTTTGTCATGCCTTTCCCCACCATGGTGGACGTGGACCAACAGTATAACCAACAAATGCTCAGCGGAGGAAATTACGTCCGGAACTTTTTTGGCGGGTTTGTGCTTATAGCAATTTTCAGCGCCATCTTCATCACAAAGAACTGGCGCAACCTCAGTCTGATAGGTTCCTTCGCTATAGCCTACCTCGGTATCATCTCCTCCAGCGGATTTGCTAACTCTGAACGATTCCTACTGCCAGCACTACCCATCCTACTCATCATGGCCGCCTACGGCATTTCACTCCTCAACGCCAAAAACTACCGTTTTGTCAAAATCTGGTACTATGTCGTCCCCGTCATGGCTGTCGCCTGGGCATTTTTCAAACTAGGTTCTCGAGGACTTTTTTAGCAACGATCCCCATAACCACATAATCCATACCAATTTTCTCTACTGCAGTATTTATTCGGATGATGAATATGGCAAAAAAAGCGTTTAAACATTCATTGACATAGTTTGAACATGAAGGTACTCCTAATATGTAATTATAAGCCGAGGGTTGGAGGCATCTCCGGGCAAGTGGAAATATTGCAAAAAAAGCTATCAAACGAAGGCCACACAGCCAAAGTGTTCAGTACCAAGGCTCCGATACTTCGACGGTTGACCCTTCCGTTCAGATTGAAAGCCAGCGGAAAAAGCTTTGACGTATTTCACATACATTGTTGCTCACATTGGGGATTCCTGCCAGCTATTATCGGCGTAATAGCCGGCCGCAAACTAGGCAAACGCATTGTGCTGACCTATCATGGCGGTGGCGGAGAGTCATTTTTCGACAAGCACCCGAAATTGGTACGACACTTTTTGACACGCACCGACACTAATATCGTACTCTCGGAATTCCTTGCCCAAATATTTAAAAAACATGGGCTTCCATACATCACCATCCCAAACATACTGGAGCTCGACGAAAGTCATTTCCGGCTGCGAGAAAAGCTCAACCCCAACTATATTTGCACACGAGCACACGAAACTCTGTACAATATCCCTTGCATCCTGCGTGCTTTCAAACAAGTGCAAACACAGTGTCCTGAGGCCACGTTGACCTTGTTGGGCGACGGCAGCGAACACCAAAACCTCATAAATCTGGCCGAAGAACTTGGCCTGCAGAACGTCACCTTCACCGGGAAAGTCGACAACAATGAGATTTATCACCATCTCGACAACGCCGATATCCTTCTCTCGTCTCCCACAATAGACAATATGCCAGTGTCGTTGCTCGAAGCAATGAACGCTGGCCTGCTGGTGATTTCCAGCAATGTTGGAGGGGTTCCCTACATGGTAAAAGACAAAAATTCCGGACTGCTGTTCAAGAGCGACAACGACGAAGAGTTGGCCCAAAAGATGCTCTGGGCTTTGACAAACCAGAATGAAGCCAAAAACATAATCCTCAAAGCCAAGGAAAACATAAGTCATTATCGCTGGGAAAACATTAAAGAACAATTGTATACAGCCTATGGCCTTCCTGCATGAACATATCATCCTGCCGTTGAGCGACCTGCTGAAGGGCGAGTCCGTGCATACCCACCTGAGGGATCTGCGTAATGTGGAGCAGTGGAGTGAACGCCAGTTGCATGACTACCAACAGGAGAAACTCCGTCAATTGCTTTTTTGCGCTGCCAGCGAAGTGCCATTTTACAAAGACTGGTTCGACGACCATCATCTGAATCCCAACGAGGTTACCCTCGACCAGATGCCCATCGTAAGTAAAGCCATCATGAGGCAAGAAGGCATCGAACGTTTCACTGCGAACAACTGCCCAACAAAAGACCGTATACTCTCGCGCTCAAGCGGTTCCACAGGCGAACCCTTCACATTCTATGTCTCCCGCGAGGCATCGTCGGTCAACACGGCAGCAAAGCTACGCACTTGGTATCAAGCCGGATACCGCCTTGGTGACCCCTACATGAAAATTGCCAACGGCAAACGTCAAGGAAGAATAAAAAAATGGCAAGACCGCATGAATCGCTGCATCTACGTGCCTTTTTATTCCATCGACGACAATGCGCTAATAAACGTATTGGCTACCATAGAAAACCAGAAACCTCTCTATATACGTTCCTATCCTGCGCCACTTTATCTTCTGGCTCGCTACCGCAACAGCCACACAGGATACAACCATACCCCACGCAGGATATTCACCACAGGCTCAACGCTATCGGATGCCTACCGCAAAGAAATTGAAAAGGCCTTCGGTTGCGACATCATTGACTCCTACAGTTGCGAGGGCACGCCCAACACCTATGAGACTCCAGCCCATGATGGTTACCGCGTGTGTGGCTACTACGGAATCATCGAAGTTCTTGACAACGACGGGCATCCCGTCAAGGACGGCATCGGCCGTGTAGTAAGCACCGACCTCTGGAACCTGGCCCATCCCTTCATCCGCTATGACACACAAGACCTTGTCGAGGTGCGCAACGGCCAGATAGTGCGCATCATGGGAAGAGAAAGCGACGCCTATATTGCCTCTGGTGGCGACATATACACGGTTCACAACTTCTCCCACTACTTCCTGTACGACATCAAGGGTGTTGACAACTACCAGATTGTGCGCCACAGCAACGATAACGTAACCTTCAATATCGTAACAAACAAGGAGTTCTCTCCCGCAAAAAAACAGCACATTATCGACTTTTGGCAACCGAAACTCAATGTTGCCATCTCTGTCAATATTGTAGACGAGATACCTCTCATGCACAACAACAAGAGACAAACCATCATTTGCGAACAATGACACTGCTAACCCAATACTCCCAGATTCCAGCCGACCAATGGGATACACTGATAGAAAAGTCGCCCGTTGCTTCATGGTTCCAGACCCGTGAGGCATACTGCTTCTTCGCAAGCCTCAGTTTCATGGAGCCGTTCGTGTTTGGAGTGTCCGAGGACGACAAACTGATCTGCCTCACTGTAGGCTATCTGCAAGGCGACGGCAACTGGATAAAACGCAAACTCACCCGACGGGCCATTATCGTCGGTGGACCACTACTGACACCACAAACTTCAGAGGAGCAGTTCTCCTCCATGTTAAAAGCCCTGCGGAACGAACTCCGTGGCCAATGCATTTACATCGAGACCCGAAACCTCAACGACTATTCACCCTGGAGAGAATGCTTTGAGAAAAACGGTTTCACCTATCAGGCGCACCTCAATTTCCACCTCGACACCACATCCACGGACATCGTGAACAGCAACCTCAGCCGGACTCGCAAACGCCACATCCACGTGGGGTTGCGAGATGGTGCTACACTGGAACCAGCCTCATCGGACAAAGCGGTGGGCGAATTCTACAGCATACTGCTCGATCTTTACAAAAAGAAAGTGAAGAAGCCGTTGCCACCCCTTGAATTCTTCCAAAAACTGCACCATCTTCCTTCTGGCAAAATCCTTGTTGTCAAGCACAACGGCCATGTGATTGGAGGCATGGCATACGTCTGTCTCGACAAAAAAGTCGGCTACGAATGGTATGTTTGCGGGATGGACGAAACATTCAAGAACCTGTACCCCTCGGAACTTGCCACCTACGCTGGTATCCAAGCCACCGTCGACAGGGGTTGTCCGAGGTTCGACTTTATGGGAGCTGGCAAGCCCGACGTTGAATACGGAGTACGCAACTTCAAAGCGCTTTTCGGCGGCACTCTGGTGGAGCACGGCCGCTTTCTCTACACTTGCCACCCATTGATTTACAACGCAGGGAAACTTTTCTTGAACACAATCAGCAAAATATGACACTAAGGAATCTCTACACTCGGTGCCGGAATGCATTCCTTTATAAGGTTATGCAACGAATGCCATATAACAAAATAAGAATCTGGGCACTCCGCATGCAAGGATATGCCGTAGGGAAGAACGTCTATCTGCCCTCCGACATCTGCATTCCGCATAACTTCGTTTACAACCGCGGTTCACTGGTCATTGGCGACAGAGTGTCCATTGCCCCGAGGGTAACGCTGATTTTGTCCTCGCACAGCAACTCCTCGACGACATCGAAACATGTTTCGCACCACGACAATGCCATTAACATCGGTGACGATGCCTGGATTGGCGCTGGCGCCATCATCATGAACGGTGTGACCATTGGCGAGGGAGCCATTGTCGGATGTGGTAGTGTGGTAGTGAAAGACGTTGAGCCACACACGGTTGTCGGCGGCAACCCCGCCAAGACCATTAAGAAAATCACTCCAGATGAACATACTGATTGACATCGGACATCCCGGACACGTGCATCTGCTGCACGGGGTTGCCGAGGAGATGAAAAGACATGGCTACAGGGTTTTCTATTCCGTGCGCGACATCCCCGTGGCCAAACGGTTGATGGAACACTACGGCATGACCCCATGGATAGACCTGGGGGGTAAGAAGGATTCCCTGCTGGGCAAAGCGCAGACGGTTATGAGTCAAGACATGCAGCTGCTGCGCTTCGCTCGCCGAAACCACATCGACTTAGGCCTCAGCAGCGGACTGGTACTCAGCCACGTGTCGCGCCTGACAAAGATGAAGTCCTTCATGTTCGACGACGACGACGATGCCGCCGAACCGCTGATAACCAAATACGGGCACCCGTTGACAGACATCGTCTTCACGCCCGACTGCATCCACCGAAAGGCCAAGCACGCCGTCTACTATGCCGGAACTCACGAACTTGCCTACCTCCACCCAAACCGTTTCTCGCCCAACCCCTCGGTGTTGCAACATGCCGGACTGACCGAAGGCGATCGTTTCTTCATCATGCGCTTCGTAGCCTTGAAAGGGCACCACGACGTGGGACAGGCAGGCCTCTCGTTGGAGCAGAAGAGGGCTTTGGTCGACCTGCTGAAAGCGCATGGACGCGTCATCATCACCTCGGAGCGGGCCGTGGAACCGGAGTTCGAGCCGTACCGTCTGCCTGTGCCGCCTGAAGAGATACACTCCTTGATGGCTTATAGCTCAATGTTCCTTGGCGACAGCCAGACCATGACCTCCGAGGCTGCCGTCCTGGGAGTACCGGCACTGAAATGCAACACTTTTGCCGGACGCTTGTCAGTACCCAACATGCTGGAACAGCGGTATGGCTTATGCTATGCCTATCAACCAACACAGTTTGACGATATGTACCGCCACATAGAACAATTGCTGGCGCTAAATCGCGATGACCTGAAGGCCGAGTGGCAAGCAAAACGGCAACGGTTGCTAAACGAGATGATTGACCCTACAAGTTTCTTCGTCAATTACATAGAACATTATGAAAGCCTATCTTGAACTCAAACGCCAACCATTACCGCATTATAAGCGGGCAGGTCTGTGGAGCACCATCCACCAGTCGGCCCGTGTGCATGGATACAACTTTGCCTTGTGGTTCGCTATCGTTCGCTGGAAAGACCATGTACTCAACCAATGGGCTTTGCGATGCCCATGGAATGGGTTAAGGATAACGCTACAACGGTGGCGCGGTGTGCAGATAGGGACAAATGTGCACATCGGTCCCTCTTGCACCCTTGACTACCCCTACCCTTATTTTGTAATCATAGAAGACGGTGCTTCGCTGGCAGGAAACAACTATGTGCTGGCTCACAGCACCCCCATGGAGTATCACTCCAAGTGCGTAGAATCATTCGTGGCACCGACTATTATCGGCAAGAATGCTTGGGTAGGCGTCAATGCCACTATACTCCCTGGCGTAACCATCGGCGAAGGGGCCATAGTAGCCGCCGGCGCCGTAGTGACCTCTGACGTACCGCCTCATACACTCGCCGCCGGTGTACCGGCAAAGATCATAAAAACAATTGATATCTGATGGACTTCACCGTTGAAAAATACAACGAGCTGTTGGCGGCATTGAGACAGCACAACAGCGTCAGCCTCAGGCACGATGTCGACCTGCGTCCCGACTTCTCGCTACGCATCGCCAAGGTAGAGGCATCGGCCGGTTTCAAGGCCACCTACTACTTCCGTACCGTTCAAGAAAGCTATGACGAAAACATTATCAGACAGATCGTCGCATTGGGTCATCGTGCAGGCTATCACTATGAATGCCTGACCACATGCAACGGCAATACAGAAGCCGCTTACAACGACTTCTGCCGCAATCTGGAAAAGCTTCGCAAGGTCGTGCCGATAACGACCGCCTGCGCACATGGCTCTCCGCGCTCCCCATACAACAGCCAAGACCTCTGGAAACAATACGACATCCGTGCACTTGGCATTGATTATGAACCGATGTTAGACACCGACTTCTCCCGCACCCTGTACCTGACCGACACCGGGCGCCGCTGGGATGGCTACAATGTTATCGTGCGCGACAAAGTGCCGATGTACCAAGAGCAATGGAATGCTGAAGGCCTTGCCTTCCACAGCACAGATGACATCATCCTCGCCCTTAACAATCCGCAACACCCCATACACCGCAAGGAGCTCCTCGTCAACACCCATCCTCAGCGGTGGATGCCGTTCGGCATACAATGGATGGCTGAAGCAAGCCTGCAACAAGCAAAGAACATCGCAAAACGGGTCATCGTTATCGCACGACACTAAACCCAACAATACCCCAACCAAAAGAGAGGGCCGCGACAGTTGTCGCGGCCCTCTCTTTTTCTTTATCGTACATCCTTGTACTTCTTCATCCACTTGTCCACAATCGCCTCTGTCTGCGGTGTACGCTGTATTATCAGCGCCATACGGTTGTTCTCCTGCGGATCATACTCCATGATACCGCCCACAGGCATCAGCAACAGCTGGTTGGAACTGACGTTGTAGTCATTGACAAGGATATTGTATGCAGCTTCGCAACGACGCTCCGACAGCCACTGGTTGTGGCGTATCGAACCGGTTATCGAGTCAGCCGCACCGATAACATAGTATTCTATCGTGTCATCAAGGACGTTGACCTCCTTGGCAAACTTCTGCAGTTTCTTGCGGCCGTTATAGTCAACATCATACTTGTCAAGCTGATAGTATACGATAGTTGCAGGCAGACCCCAGCTCTCATTGCTTTGCAACAGATCCTCTATGACGTTCACCGGCTCACGACCGAAGAAGCCCTCGACCGAGTCGAGACACTGCTGCAGGCTGTCGCGTTCCTTGCTCATATCCACCAGCAACAGCGAGTCATGCTCTGCCTTGGCGCTCGAGAGGTTCTCGACAGAATCTATAGCGTTGTTCAGGCGGTCGATCCTTCCCTGGAGCGTCGATACAGTGTTGCGCGTACCGAAGGACAGGAACTCATGGTTCACCTTCTCGCGGGCCGACGTCTTGGTGTAAGGATTAAACTTGGTGATACTCTTCAGCAAGTTAAACTTAATACCTATATTGATACTGGGGTTAATGTCAAATATCGAGTAGTCGTTCTTGTACGGCGTCCAGTCCCATGTCGACTCCGAGCCGAACAAATCCAGATGCGAATGTATCGTAACATGTTCCGAGACAATGTACTCGGCACCGACACCCAGCGAGAAGGCCAACTCCAGGTTACGGCGGAAACTCCCTTCTTCATAATTGCCGTCAGGATTGCGCTGCAACCCGTAAAGCATTGACATACCAAGTCCTATGGGAGTGAATACATGCCATCTGTTGCGCTTTCCGGTCTCATAGCCCAATACGAAGTTCGTCCAGTCGAGAGTCACAAAACCCATAATTGCAGCCGCGTGGGCATGGAACGGGGTATACCCATTCGCATTAGTATCATCCGGAACAAGATGATGACGATTATTAGGCCTAATCACAAACGGCTGCAGCGCGTACTTCGTCTGTCCGTCGACATTGAAAAAATAGAGCCTCAACGACACAGCGACATCAGGGATGACCCACTTACCGATCTCCACCTTGCCGTTGTAGTTGAGCTTGTTCATTCGCGCCGAAGCCACAAGCTCATTACCTATAAATGTCTGGATGCCTCCCGATACAGCAAGGTACCAGTTGTCAAAGGGCGAAGCGATGATGTACTGCAAAGTGTCCCTATCTGCACCAAGGGCAAAGCCTTTCATGAATCTTTGGCCGGACACACTTACAGTAGCCAGTAGCAATAGAGTTATGATAGCTAACTTCCTCATATATATATAACAACGATTATTTATTTTCTATATTTTTATCTATATTTTTCTTCTTTTTCTGCTTGTCAGGGTTCTCTTCGTCCTCTGCACCATAACCGTAGCCATAGCCGTAACCGTAGCCGTAGCCATAACCATAGCCGTAGCCATAACCGTAACCGTAGCCGTAACCGTAGCCGTACTTGCGCTCGTAAGGCATGAGCTTGCGGTAGTGCACATCATTAAGGATCAAGGCCATATTCGGGAACTCATGTCCTTGGTACAGCTCTTCAATGTTTTCAAGCATACGCTTGTCGAACTTGCCCGAGCGGATGACGAAGAACGTGTTGTCCACCAGATGTTTGATGACATCGGTATCAACCACCAAGCCCGTCGGGGCCGAGTCGAGCACTATATAATCATAGCGCTTGCGCAATTCGACAATCAAAGCATCCAGCCTGCCGTTGCCCAGCAGCTCCGTGGGGTTGGGCGGTATGGGACCCGTGAATATGGCGTCAACGCCACGGCTCACGAGGTCATGCTTTATAATCTCTTCTATGTCGTCCACCTTGCCCACCAAGTAATTGGAGAGGCCCGTATGGTGGCGCGAATAGAACAGGCGCGTCAGCGAGCCACGCCTCAAGTCGAGGTCCAACACCACCGTGCGCTTGCTGGCGAAGCCAAAGCTGGCGGAGAGGTTAGACGAAATGAACGTCTTGCCCATGCCGGGCATGAGTGATGTAATAAGATACACGCGCGAAGACCCCTGACTGTTGTCGGTGCCGAGGAAGTCGGCCTTGGCGCGCAGCAGCCTGAATGATTCACACATGGCGTCGTGGCCGCTCTCTGTCACCACGATGGAGCGATCATCGTCCTTCTCGCGCGACGGTATCTCGCACAGGAAGGGCGTGGCCGTGGCGTAAATCACATCGTTGTGGTACTTCACCTTGGTGTCAAACAGGCGCCTCAGGAAGAAGACGGCCACAGGTATCAGCAAGCCTATCAACAAGCCCATCAGCGTGGTGCGGCTCTCGTTGGGAGCCACTGGCGTGCGGTTGATACGCGCCGGATCGAGCACCTTGCCGTTGGGCTCGATGGAGGGCTGGCTGATCATCAGCTCCTCGCGGCGGCTCAGCAGATGGAGGTACAGATCCTCCTTGATTTTCGACACACGCTCCAGACTCTCGATGTAAAGCTGCTGCTGCGGCACGCGGCTCATCTTCGAGCTTGCCATGTCCGCCGTGATCTGCGCTTCGGCGATGCGCTCCTGCAACACGCTGACATACACGTCGAGCAGAGTGTTCATGTCGTTCTTCAGGGTGTTCAGCTCAGCCATCTTCTGCTTCACCACAGGGTTGTTCTGGCTTTGGTATTTCTTCAGCTCGAGCACCAACGCATTGTGCTTGGCGATAAGCTGCGTGATGTGCTCGTCGTCGATGCCCACATTGTTGGGTATCAGGTGAGTCTCATCGCTCTCGTTTGTCTGTATCAGGTAGCGCGCCGTGGTGAGCTGCTTGTTCAGGCGCTCTTTCTCCTCCGAGCTCTGTATGCTCGTCGCAAGATACGACTGGCCGTAAGACGATATATCGAGCAGACGGTTCTCGCGCTTGAAGTCGGCCAGGGCGTTCTCCTGCACGCCGAGGTCGCTCTGCAACAGCTTCAGACGCTCGTTGATGAAGTCGTATGTGTAGGCTATGATGCGCTTCTTGTCCTTGACGGCGTCGTCGTTATAGACGCGTATGGCCTCGTTGATGACCTCGGTGGCGCGTATGGGCGAAGCGTCCTGAAGCACAATCGTGATGATGGTGTTAAAGTCGTCGTCGCGGAACACCTTCATGGCGGCACGGTAATAGTCGGCCACAGCGTTCATGCTGCGGTGCTCCACATGCAGCGTCTGCCCCACGAAGGAAGACGACATGAACCAGGTGGGATGCACCACGATGCGGCCAAACGGCATAGCCACAGTGTCTTCGCACTCCACCTTCACCGGCTCGTAGCCCGGCTGCGTGACGGTAAGCGTCGACGTGCTGTTGATCACCGCATCGAACGCCACCACGTCGTCCTCGCCGTTGTCTATGAAGTCGACCTTTATCGGAGACTCCCCGTAAAGGTCTTTCACACGGTTCACTATCTTGGTCTTGGACGTATAGAACACGTTGAGTTCCAGGGCACGCGCCACTTCCAGCATCGCCGACTTCGACGAGAATATCATCATCTCGTTGTTGATGTTGCTGTTGTACAGCGCCCTGGTGGCGAACATGCTCTTGATCGAAGCCTCGCGGATGGAGCTGTTGTCGTTGCTGCCCGTCGACGACCCCTTGATGAGCACCCTCGCCGAGCTCTGGTACACATGGTTCTGGTGGCGCACCCAATAACCGGCGACAAAGGCACCTATGGCGGCGCAGAGTATCAACCAGTGAAGGTTGCGCAACACTATAAACACAATATCCTTGACGTGAAGTTTAGGACCCTTCTTGCCCTCGTCGAGGAACGCCATGTTGTTGTCTTTGCCGTCTGCCATTTGTCGTTATCAGTTTTTGTTCATTGCCTTATAGAGCGCTATGGACGTCAACAGCGACGCCATCGAAAGTAACGTCGACACCATGCCGGTCCAGAAGGTAACCTCCTGTCTCAGCGTGCCGTTGTTCATGCCGTCGGTAATGATGAAATCATTCTGGTGCAGCATGAAGAAGGGGTCGTTGAACACATCCGACGAGCGCGGGTCGAGGTAGCGCATAACCATTTTGCCGTTCACTTCGCGCATCACGGCGATGCGGTCGCGCGGCGTGAAATTGTCGAGGCCTCCGCTCAGCGCCAAAGCCTCGAGGAAAGTGCAGCGCTCGTTCGGCACATTGACCACTTTGCCGCCGCCGCCGCCTATGAAGAATATCTTGAAAGTGTTGAAGCGCACTATCACGAAGGGGTCTTCGAGGTAGCCGCCGCGCGTCAGCCTGGCGGTGACGGTGTCCTGCAGCTGCAGGCGCGTCAGGCCGGCCACGTGCATCTTGCCCAGCACCGGGAAGTCGATGTTGCCGTCAACATCCACAAGGTAGCCTCCCTTGGAGTCGCGCACCACGTTGAACGGAGCCACGAGCTCCTGGTTAGGCTGCGAACTCGACACGACGATGCTCAGGTCGTCGTAGGCAGCTATACGGGCCTCGAAACGGTCTTCGAGCTGTATCTGGCTGCCGTGGGTCATGTCCTGCAGGTAGTTTACGCGTCGGGGGGTGACGCACGACGCCAGCGTCAACAACGCCACCCCTAACGCGATCGCTTTAACATTTTTCAAGCGCATCTTCTCTCTTTTTTCGCTTTATTAACCGAGTCTCTTGAACTGGCATGTGAAGTGGCGCATCAGCTCAGCCTCCCAGGTGATCTCAAGACCGCGCTTGATGGTGTCGCGACGGTCGTAGACGTTCTTCAAGGCTGCGGCGATGACGTCCATGTGGTTGTTGGTGTAGACGCGGCGCGGGATGCAGAGGCGCACGAAGTCGTTGCCGCCGAAGCGGTTCTCGCGGGTCACAGGGTCGCGGTCGGCCAGCACGTAGCCGATCTCGCAGGCGCGGATACCGGCCTCGAGGTAAAGCTCGCAGGTCAGCGTCTGGGCCGGGAACTCCTCCTTGGGGATGTTGGTGAGCACCTTGTCGCCGTCGACGAAGATGGCGTGGCCACCGGCGGGACGCTGGTAGGGGATGCCGTACTCGTCGAGCTTGTCGGCCAGGTACTGCACCTGCTTGATGCGGGTCTCCACCATCTCAAACTCTATGTTCTCCTTCAGACCGACGGCCAGGGCGTCCATGTCGCGGCCGTTCATACCGCCGTAGGTGAGGAAGCCCTCGAAGGGGATGCAGAAGAGCTTGGCACCCTCGTACCAGTCCTTCTTGTTGGTGGCTATGAAGCCGCCCATGTTCACGAGGCCGTCCTTCTTGGCGCTCATGGTCATGCTGTCGGCATAGGAGAACATCTCCAGGGCGATCTCGCGCAGGGTCTTGTTCTCGTAGCCTTTCTCGCGGGTCTTGATGAAGTAGGCGTTCTCGATGAAGCGGGCGCTGTCGACGTTGACGGGCACACCGTACTTGTGGCAGAGTTCGCAGGTCTCGCGGATGTTCTGCATGCTGACGGGCTGGCCGCCGACGGTGTTGTTGGTCACCGTGAGGACCATGAAGGGCACGTTGCCCTTGTTCTCCTTGAGGATCTTCTCAAGCTTCTCCAGGTCGACATTGCCCTTGAACGGCACCTCGAGCTGCGTGTCGTAGGCCTCCTTGACGGTGACGTCGATGGCGAAAGCCTTGCGGCTCTCGATGTGACCCTTGGTGGTGTCGAAGTGGGCGTTGCCGGGCACCACCATGCCGGGCTTCACCAGGTAGGAGAACAGCACGTTCTCGGCGGCGCGGCCCTGATGGGTGGGGATGACGTACTCGAAGCCCGTGAGCTCCGTGATGGTGTCCTTCATGTGGTAGAACGAGCGGGCGCCGCCGTAGCTCTCGTCGCCCTGCATCATGGCGGCCCACTGGCGGTCGCTCATGGCGCCCGTGCCGCTGTCGGTCAGCAGGTCGATGTACACGTAGTCGCTCTTCAGCATGAAGACGTTGTTGTGGGCCTCTTTCAGCCACTGCTCGCGCTGCTCGCGAGTGCTTTTCTTGATGGGTTCAACCATCTTGATTTTCCAAGCTTCTGCAAAGGGAAGTTCCATAGTTTTTTTATTTTTAATTTTACGTTTTGGGTTAACTGAATATGCACGAAATAAACTTTGCGGCCACTTTTTTTCACCACTTTTCAATCCCTCCAACACATGCCGCTCTGCAATCTACAACATTACATAAACATCTCTCTTCTTGATGTTTAAGAAGAGCTTATGCAGCGTCATATTGGGGTTGTACTTCGTCATATCCAAAGCGCAAAGATACAAATAATTTTTAAAATACAAGAAAAAAAAAACTCGCATACACGCACAAAAAGCTCCCCAGCGACCCTTCGGCAATCCTTCGGCGACCCTTCGGCGATCCTTCGGCGGTCTTTCGATGATCCTTCGGTATTTCTTCAGTAGTTCTTCAGTGTTCTACTGAAGAACTGCCATACCGGAACGCTACTGGTGCGCCGCCGCACCTAAACCCGTCCTAAACCCGTCCTAAACCGCATCAAACCGCCCACAACCAAGAAAAGATTTTTGACCCACGACACAATAATCCACGCCCATGCGCGTTGTATTTGCTGTTATGCTGAAAAAGGCGCTCATATTGACGGCCTTCCTGCTGACGGCAGCCCTCGCTGCGGCACAGACACCATGCGACTCGCTAACGGTGCCTATGCACGAGGACTTCGACAGCTACGGCACCGGCGTGGAGGCGCTGCCAGCCTGCTGGGTGGCACAGCGCAACTACGACATGGGCTACCCGCCCCACCTTTCGCCACAGCCCGCCCGCAGCGGCACGGCGTCGCTGGCGCTCTACCCAGGCACCATCGCCGAGAGCCACTACAGCATAGCCATCGCCCCGCCGTTGGCGGGCCTGACCTCCTTCGACGGACTCTTCCTGCGCTTCTACCTCTACTCCACCTCAACGGCGGCACGCCTAGTCGTGGGCTTCTGCGCCGACACCGGCCGCTACACACGGGCCTTCGAGCCCATCGACACCCTGCACGTCGACCAAGGCTCACGCTGGCAAGAGATGCTCATCGACCTGTCGGCCTACGGCGGCGACGGACGACGGCTGGCATTCCGCATGGAACGCGGCCTCCAACCCGACGCCACAGGGGTCTTCATCGACGACGTGCGCATAGGCAGCTGCGGCACCACCGTGCCTACGGTCTCCCATGTGGGCAGCACACAACTGACGCTGCACTTCGAACCGTTCGGCACTGGCGTGGTGGAGGTGACCTACGACGGCGACACCGTGAGCCCCGCCGTGTCGCCCCTGACGCTCACCGGCCTTGCGCCCGACCGCCTCTACACCTTCGAGGTGGGCTGCGCCGGGGGCGAGAAGCAGGGCGTCAGCGTGCGCACCATGGAGAGCGCGAGCATGGAGCTGGCTTACTACGAGAACTTTGACGCCGTCGACAGCGTGATGCCGCGGCGGTGGCGGCGGCCTACGGCCAACAAGCCGCAGGTGACCGGCGGCGCGCTGCGCATGATGCCCGCCGGCGGCGACAGCTGCATGGCGGTGCTGCCCCTGCCGGCATGGGCTTCGCTGTCAGACCTCACCCTCGCGCTGCGCTACAGCGCCACGGGCACGGCACGCCTCGTGGCGGGCGCCGTGGAGTTTCCCGAGGAAGCCGCCACATTCACAGCCATAGACACCCTCCAACCGGCGGCGGCACAGCCCGTCGTGCTGCCGCTGCACCAATACGCGGGCACCGCGTCCTACCCCGCCCTGCTGGCCGTGGGCAGCGGCACGGTGACGGTGGACGACCTGCGCCTGGCACGCTGCCTGCTCAGCGGACAACGCGTATACAACATCACCGAGAGCGAGGCCACGCTGGCATGGGACACCCTGTTGATGGCCGACGCCGCCGCGGTACTGGTGGAATACGGCCCGGAGGGATTCACCCACGGCACAGGGACGCTCGTCACGGCGACACAATGCCCTTTGACGCTAACCGGCCTGCCGAGCAACAGCCCCATAGACCTGTACGTATGGCCTTCGTGCGGCGACGCACCTGCGCCATGCGACCACCTCGGCTTCAGCACCTTCGCACATGCCGTAGTGCCGCCCTACTGCGAAGGTTTCGAGGGCAACGGCACCATGCCCATGGGATGGGTGGCCAACAGCGGCGCCGTCATAGGGGCTGACTCCTACCAAGGCAGCCGCGCCCTGATGCTGTCGGCCGGCGGCACAGCCACCATGCCCCTGCTGGACGACGCCACACCCGACACCTGCTACCTCGAATTCTACGCCGTAGGCAGCGGCCGCCTCGTCGTGGGCCGCCGCACAACCCCCTACGACGCTATAACATACACAGACACAGTCATCGGCAACGGCACCTGGAAGCGCTATGTGGTGCCCGTGGTCGACGCCGCAGGCCTCTGTCTTTCGCTGACAGCTTCGGCCTCTTGGAGCGTCGACATGCTGAGCCTCCGCACGGCGGCTATCGTCGACGCCGCGGTCAGCGCCATCAGCCAGACGTCGGCACACGTGGCGTGGTCGTTCCTCAACGGCGACAGCGCCGTGGTGGAATACACACGGCTGACGGGCAACGCCAGCGACTTCACCACAGGCAGTGGCACCACCCTGCTCGCCGACAGCGCCCTCACACTCACCAACCTGCAGCCGGCCTCACGCTATGCCGTGCATATAAGCCCCCTCGACGGCGGCGACGCGGCGGCATGCAGTCACATCACCCTGCAGTTCACCACCTTGAGCCCGCCGCTCACGGTGCCTTACTGCCAGAACTTCGACGGCCTGGCGTCAGGCTCCTACCCCGAGGGATGGCGACGCCTGTCGCAGGTGGGCACATACCCCATAGTGAGCAACCAGCGCAACCTCTCGGGCGGCCGTTCGCTGCTCTTCATAGCACGCCAGGGGCAGCCCACGGTGGCCATACTGCCCGACGCCGACGGATGCCCTCCGGCACGCACCCTAGCCTTCTGGGCCAACACAACGGCCGGCATCTCGGCGGCACGTCTGATGACGGGCTACATGACCGACGTCACCGACATCTCTACGTTCGTGGCCGTAGACACCATGACCTTCGGCACAGCCGACAGCTGGAAGCACCACCTGGTACACCTCGACAGCGTGCCGGGACACATGGCCCTGATGCTCAGCACCGACGGCGCCCAGGCGACCACCTACCTCGAGAACCTCTGCGTGGAGCCCTGCGTGGCACATAACCTGAGCCTATTCGACCTCGACAGCACCTCGGTCAAGGTGCGGTGGGAGGCGACGGACAGCCTTATGCTGATCTGCCGCATACACCACGGCGGCACCATGCGCACCGACACGCTGCACACCTCGCCGGCGACAATCAACGGCCTCGACCACAACACCACCTATACGCTTGCCTTCGAGGCGCTCTGCTCCTGCGGCACCTCGGGCGCCACATACTACATAAACCCAATGTATTCAAGCAGCGGAGCCACGTCGGTGAGCATCAACACAAGGCCGCCGCTGTACAACACCCCATACTGCAACAACTTCGAGAACACCATCTCGGGCAACACTCCCGGCAACTGGCGCACCCGCGGAGCTGCCAGCGTGACCGACCGCAACCGCTACGGCGGCGGCCACAGCCTGCGCATCACCGGTGGCACCCCCATCAGCCTGCCTCCTTTCGCCGACGTGACGGGCACGGTGGTGAGCTTCTACCTCTACGGCATGCACGAAAGCCTGCTGAACGACAACGCGATAGTGGTGGGTGTGATGACAGACCCCGACTCTGCCTACAGCTTCACGGCGGTGGACACCCTGCACCTCTCAGCCCTCGGAGGCTGGCAGCATCTGGTGGCCGACATGGCAGGATACAGCGGCGACGGACGCTATATCACCCTGCAGACACCCTCGGGCAGCGGCACCATGTACATGGACGACCTGTCGGTGACCGACTGCGCCATCGGCGAGGCGTCGGCCTCGGTGACAGGGACGGTGACATGGCGCTCGTGGCACAGCGTCGACAGCGTGATTATAGAGTACGGCCTCTCGGGCTTCACCCCTGGCGACGGCACAGGCATCAGCGACACCGTCAGCGACGATAACATAACTGGAACTCATAGCCACACCCTCAGCGGCTTGGCCACCGGCACAAGCTACGACATATACCTCACGCCTTACTGCGGCGGCACCACCACATGCCAAAGGCTGATGACCACCCTGGCGCCGGCAGAGGCTACACCCTACTGCGAGAATATGGAGGCGGCACTCCCGGCAGGCATACCCTTCGGATGGGCCGTAGGCCGCTCCAACAGCGGCACTCCTGAGATGGCGGCACTCGGCGGAAGCCAGACGCTGCACATGAAAGCATCGGCCGGCAACCCCTCGATGGCGGCATTGCCGCAGCTGGCGGTGAGCGACATAGAGACACACCAGCTGACCCTGCGTCTGCGCACCGACAACCACAACCGAGCCCGCCTCGTGGTAGGACAGATGCCGGTGCCTACCGACCCCAACACCTTCACACCACACGACACGCTCTCGCTCAGCGCCTCTGGCCAGTGGCAGACGCTGCAACTGCCGTTGTCGCGCTTCTCGGGGACGGACAACATCGCCTTCAAGGCTATGGCTACGACGCAAAGCGTGGACCTCTGGATGGACGACCTCTCGGTGACGCGCGGCCTGGCACCCACAGTGGCTGTGGTGTCGGCACGTAGCGTACTGCTTACCAACAGCGACACAGACTATTACATCGACTATGCACCTGTGGGCACACCGGCAGGAGAAGGCGTCTCGCAGCACATCACGACGGCATCACTGCTCATCGGCGGACTGCAGCCGGAGCAGAGCTACCGCTTCTACAGCAGCCACGACGGCACACCCACCTGCCTGGCACCTACGGTGGTGACCATGCCGTCGGAGGAGAGCCTCCCCTACTGCCACCGTCGCGATACGGTGAGCAGCCTGATTCTGCCCGAAGTGGCCATCGACAGCCTGCGGCGCCTGCACCTGTACTTCAGCCTGCGAGGTGGCACGGCGGTGGCTGTCGGCGTGCTGGCACAACGCGGCGAATGGGAAAGCTTCACGCCGATAGACACGGTGGAGGCACCTACCGGCACCTGGGGCGACATGCACGTGAGCCTGGAAACCTACGGCGGTGAGGGACGCTTCGCAGCGCTGCGCACCCTCGGCGGCGGCAACGCCGTCATCGACGGCCTCACGGTATCGCCCTGCGAGCTGCCTACGGTGACCCTGACACACGACAACAACGCCGCTATCGGGGGCGTCGGGGCCGTGGAGTATGGCCCTGCCGGCTTCGCCCAAGGTTCGGGCACCACGGTGACGGCACCGGCGACAATCACGCTCGCCAACAACACCACCTACGACTTCTACCGCCTCTGCGACAGCGGCACAGCCACCTGCGCGGCGCCCCTGCAGTTGACAACGGCCATCGACCGCTGCCCGCTGCCCGACAGCCTCACGGTGGCGCAACCGGGCAACGGCCGCGTCGAACTGGGCTGGGAGGCCTCCTATGGCAGTTTCTGGATAGAATACATGTATGCCGGCAGCGTAGCCGGCAGCGGCACTACAACGCACGTCACAGCACCGCCGCTGGCGTTGATACTGGACCCGGACACCGTCTACGACATCTATGTGCGCTGTGACTCGGCAGAGCTCACCGACCGCGCACCGCAGCGCGTGGCCACACTGGCCTCGTCGGCACCGCTGCCCTACTGCGAAGGCTTCGAAGAGCCTCTGGCGGGATGGCGCGTGCTGACCGACCGCAGCGGCAACTACGCCAGCGTCACCACCGGCAACGCCCACAGCGGCACGTCAAGCCTCAAGGTCAGCAACTACCTGGGCACCACTTATCTGGTGCTGCCGCAGCCCGACACAGACAGCCTGCGGCGCCTCGCGGTGTCCTTCCACGCCCGCTTCACGGGCAGCAACGGCCACAGCCTCACCCTCGGCACCATGAGCGACGCCGGCAACCCGCAGACTTTCGACTCGCTGGCCTCCTTCACATCACTGCAAGGAGCCTACAAGCGTTGCTTCTTCGACCTCGCCGACTACTACGGCAACGGTCACTTTATAGCCCTGCGCCTTAAGGACGACGACATAGCATATATCGACGACCTTCAGGTGACGACCTGCGCCGCCTACGGTTTCCGCATGACGGAAATGGAGGCCGACCACGTGACCATAGAGTGGCAGCAGACGGGCACGCCGACGGTGAGCATCAGCTACCGCCCCATCGGCGACACCACGCTGACGACGGCGCACCCCTCCGTGTCGCCATGCCGCATCGACGGCCTCTCGCCGCTGACCAACTACGTGTTCTACACCACCCACCGCTGCGCCGACGGCTGCGACAGCACCGAGGCCATGCCCACAGACACCTTCTACACCTTCACCCCGCAGGGCGGCACAGGCTGCATAGACTATACCGACCTGCATGCCGCCTACGTGACCTGCAGCTACGGCAGCTTCAGCAACCCCACAGCCGACGTCGGGGCGGTCGACAACGGCTACCTCAGCGCCAACAGCCGCCACACGGTACACTTCGACACCACCGAGCGCGACGCCCGCACCGGCGGTCTGCTGCGCACCATACCGCAGGGCGAGAAGGCCTCGGTGCGTCTCGGCAACTGGAACAGCGGCGGCAACGCCGCTCCCGAAGCCGAAAGCATCACCTACGGCATGAACGTAGACGCCGACGACGCCGACCTGCTGGTGCTGCGCTATGCCGCCGTACTCCAAGACCCTGAGCACTCGCCGTCGCTGCAGCCTCGCTTCCGTCTGGAGATACTCAACCAGTACGGCCAGCCCATAGACTCCTGCTCGGTGGCCGACTTCATAGCCAACGCCGCCCTCGGCTGGAACCAGGCCCCCAACGAGGTGCTGTGGAAAGACTGGACCACCGTGGGTATAGACCTCACACCCTACAACGGCCAGACCATCTTCGTGCGCCTCACCACACGCGACTGCGGCGAGGGCAGCCACTTCGGCTACGCCTACTTCACCCTGCGCTGCGGCTCACGACGCATGCAGACCGAGGGGTGCAGCACGGTGCCCAACAACCGCTTCACCGTGCCCACGGGCTTCTCCTACCGCTGGTACACCTCGGCCGACACCACAGCCACCATCTCAGACTCGGCGAGCATCTGGGTGCGCAGCGACAACAGCATCACCTACTTCTGCCAGCTCTCGTTCATCGACAACCCACAGTGCCACTTCACCATGAGTGCCTTCGCCGGCGCACGCTACCCCTTGGCGCTCTTCGACACAACACTCACGGTTGAAAACTGCCAGTTCGACCTGCAGCTCACCAACCGCAGCACCATCAGCGGCGACGGCGTGACGCCGCTGGGTACCGGCGAGCCCGTGGAGACCTTCCGCTGGCTGCTGCCCGACAGCACCGAGAGCTCGGCGACGGCTCCCAGCGTGCACCTTGCCGACACCGGCGACGTGCTCATCACCCTCATAGCAGGCATCGCCAACAACCAATGCATAGACACCCTGCGGCGCACCATCAACGTGCAGCGCCCATACCACGCCACCGCCATCGACGGCCGCAACGACCGCTGCCGCAACGACGGCACAGATACCCTGCGGGTACTCAACGCCACCTCCTACGGATGGCTGGACGGCGCCTTCGGAAGGGCGGCGACGATAGACAGCAACGACGTGATACTGACAGGCTTCACCTCGGCCGACACCACCCTGACCTGCCTCACCGTCGACTCCAACGGCTGCCGCGATACCCTGCGGCACACCGTCAGCGTGCACCCCACCTACTACCGCCACTACAGCGACTCCGTATGCTCGTCGGACCTCACCTACGCGTGGCTCGACACCACAGTAGGCTTCACTCCCAGCCAGTCGGACATCACCGCCAGCCTCTACCGCCACACACAGCACGGCTGCGACAGCACCATGACCCTGAGCCTGCACCTGTGGCCTTCCTACTACCACCAGCCCGTCGACTCCATCTGCGACGACGCCACACGCACCTTCTTCGACACCGTACTCAACACCACAGGCCACTACACCCACCACGACACCACGACGTTGGGGTGCGACAGCGTGGTCACCCTCGCACTCACCGTCATGCCGCGACGCTTCACCACCGACCGGCAGGAGGTCTGCGACTCGCTGCGCTGGATAGACGGCATGCTCTACATCGCCGACACCACAGGCGTCGACGACACCCTGCACACCACCTTCGGCTGCGACAGCATCGTGACGCTCAACCTCACGGTAAACAGCTCATACTATAATATATACTACGACACCTTCTGCGCCACCTCACTCTACTTCTTCCGAGGCAACGTCTACACCCAGAGCGGCATCTATGCCGACACGCTGCAGACGATACGCGGCTGCGACAGCGTGCTGGCCGTAGGGCTGACACGCCTCGAGGTGCCGCAGCTCGGCGTGGACACTATATACCATTGCGACGCCCTGAGCTACAGCCTCGTGGCGCACTCGTCGGTACCCTACCTGCTGTGGACAGCCGACACCAACGACACGCTGCTCGACAGCCAGCGCCATAGCGGCACGCTGACCGTAGCGCCCACAACGACAACAACCTATACCCTATTCACCGACTACGCCGACAGGCCCATGTGCCCGGCAAGCACACAGGTGACCCTCAACCCTCTCACGCGCCCGACGGCAAAGATGCACGTGACGCCGGCACAGCTGACGCCGCAGAGCCTGACCTTCGAGGCAAGGGACATCAGCCCAGCGGGTTACGCGTCGCGTGCGTGGTTTATCGACAGCGTCGAGCAGCCCACCAGAGCCTACACTCTCTACGGCGAGGCGACGGACGAGGCCGACACCGTGGAGGTGTGGCTCGTCGTCTATGACGGCCATTGCAGCGACACCGCCATAGCCCTGCTGCCCATACGGCGCAGCGACCTCATCATGCCCAACGCCTTCATGCCGGGCGTCGAGGGCAACGAGCGCTTCACGGTGGCCGGACTCAACATATCGGGCTATGAGATAAGCATCTACGACCGGCGCGGCATGATGGTGTACCACAGCGAGGACATCGGCCAAGGGTGGGACGGACGCAACATGCGCGGCGAACCCTGCCCCCCAGGCAACTACATCTACCACCTGCGCTACTCCACCACCTACCGGCCGTCGTCCTACCAGAAGGTCATAGGCTCCGTGCTCCTCATCCGTTAGCCTTATTTCATTGGACATTATGCGGCACCGCACCCACACGGGCGCCCCTTCGCCCTCTTCAAGCCTTCTTCATGCCGTTTACTAGCCGTTTAGTAGCCGTTCAGCCGTTTGTCCGGAGCCTCTTCGGAGTCCCTATGTCAGTTCTTCAGTAGTTCTTCAGTATAACACTGAAGAACTGCCATACCGGCTCCGTAGGGACTCCGAGGAGAAAAGGAGGCGACGAGAGAAGGGGGAAAAATAACTTTTTTGTGCCATGTTTGAAAAAAAGTGTATATTTGCATTTTGCACGTAGCGCGCGCAGACGTATAGAAAATTAAATAACAGCCACGTGCGCGAAATGCGAATATATAAAATATCATCCACAAGGGAGAACAATATACTAAGGCAATCGTAAAAATGATCAAAACTGCCACAACTGAAAACAAACTAATGCGACGCAAAGCGCTCACATTACTCTTGACGATGCTCATGCCGCTGACTATCTGGGCACAAACAACTGACATTACCAGCTTGAGCGACATCACCAACATGGCCGGCGACTACCGCCTCACCGCCGACGTCAGCGGCGCGGGGCACAGCACCATCGCCGGACCCTTCACGGGCACGCTTGAGGCCGCCATCGACCCCGCGACCGACATGCCCTACCGCATCACGGGCCTCGACGCCCCGCTCTTTGAAATTCTCACCGGCACGGTGCGCAACCTGGTGCTCGACGGCGTTGCCATCAGCGGCACCACCAGCGCTACTGGCGCCACCGGAGCCATAGCCTGCGACGCCAGCGGGTCGGCACGCATCTACAACGTGGGCATCCTCGGCGGCTCGGTGGGCGGCACCGGCTACACCGGCGGCCTCGTGGGCCAGCTCATCGGCTCGGCACGCGTGGTCAACTGCTACAGCTACGCCACCATCACCGGCGGCAGCTCGGTGGGCGGCATCGTGGGCTACAATAGTGCCACCACCACCTCATCCAGCATCAACACCATGGTGACTAACTGCATGTTCTACGGCGACATCACCGGCGGCACCACCGTCTCGCCTGTCTACGGCGGCACCAACATATCGAACGCGGGCAACACCGGCGTTAGCAACTTCAACTATTTCCGCCTCGAAGCCCCCTATGTGCAGCCGAGCATCCACTACAACTGCGCCCTGGGTGCCGAGGACCGCTTCCTGCAGCGTTTTGAGTTCTTCCGCCACCTCCTCAACGGCCGTCGCGAGCTGGCCGGCTGGTGGGCTACAGGCACCTACAGCAAAAGCGAGATGCTCAAGTGGGTGCTGCTGCCCGACAGCATCGGCACCGCCCACCCTTATCCTGTGCTGATGCAGCAAGGCAAGTACCCGTCGGTGGTGAACATCGACGCCGAGCATGCCGTCACCGGCAAGCCGCGCAACCAGGGCGGCAAGCTGGGCACGCTGACGGTGAACATTCAGATGGGCAACGGCGCTGTCTATAGCGCCCCAGCGGGTGCAGCAATCACCACCCCGAGCCTCACCCTCAACATCACCGACAAGGATACCGCACATTTCAACTTCAACTACTACAAGGTGCAGTTGCCCTACTACAACGACGTGGGTACCAAAAACTACAACGGCTACCGCGTGGTGACCGGCTGGAAGATTGTCTCCATCACAGGTGGTACGCCCGGCACCTTCACCGCTTCCGACACCTGGGGCGGATACAATTTCGCCGACCGCCATTGTACCAACAAGGACCTCTACTCCGTCAGCGGTCGCATCTTCAACCAAGGCGCCTACTGGGATGTACCCGAAGGGGTGACGGCCATCACCATCGAACCCTACTGGGCCAAATGCGCCTATCTGGCCGACCCCAACGCCGACAAGGTGTACAGTGCGGATATGGCAACCGGGTACAATGTATCCAACGTCGGTGGGGGATCGAGATACACTAACGGCAGCAGCTATTCCATTGCCGGAGAGAACCAGGTGGTTTACACCTCGATAGGCAACGCTATCGCAAGTTCAGCACTTTATTCAGAATACACTGATGACCAAAGGAATAGTCAGTCAGTATATGACTATGCTGTAGTGCTTGTGGGCAACTATCATCATTATTTCGCGACCAACAAAATGGAAGCAAGTAAAGCCAAGCCCTATACGGTTACCTCTATCGACCTTGATGGCGACAACGAGCCAGACTACTCCTATATCCTGCGCTTCGATGGTCGTGCCGAGACCCACCCCGTGAGGGCCGACTTTATCAATATCCCCGGCCTCGGTATGGCTCAGAAAACCACCGGCGGCACGGGTTCCTACAACTTCGGAATCCTGATTCCCAAAGGATGGTTCGAGAGTACCAACACCTCGCTCTTGCGGTTTACCCAATTCGAGTATGAGCATTCGGCCAGAAGCGCAACCGATGCCATCATAGTGCAGGGCGGCGTAATGGAGCAATGGGTGAGCAACAACCAGAAAGGCACATCGAACAAAATACCATACATCCATGTTGGCGGCAACGTGTGGTTCAAGGAATTCCACACGGGCTGTCACCAAGATAAACAAATAGCCACCAAGCACTCACCCGTGTCGGTGACAGGAGGCGACTACAACGAGTTCTACCTCACCGGACTCTACCGTGGTGATGTAGCCAACAAGGAAGACAACGCCGAATGCTACATCAACGGTGGCCGCTTCGGCACCGTCTGCGGTGCCGCCATGGAAGGCATCGGCAAAGCCAATGGTGCCAACAACACCGGCAACATCAACTGGCTTATCCAGAACGCCGACATCCACGAGTTCTACGCCGGCGGTCTCAATGCCGCCAAACCGGTGACGGGCAACCTCTCCACCACCATCGTAGACAGTCACGTGGATATTTTCTGCGGCGGACCCAAGTTCGGCGACATGAGCGCCAACAAGACCGTCGTCACCGACGCCACCGGATGCACCTTCGGCACCTTCTTCGGCGCCGGCTATGGCGGCAACTCCTATAGCCGCTATGCACCCAGTAACCAGAACAGCGTGACCAATATCAACTGGAACAACTGGGTTGGGACAAACTACACCCGGTCATACAACGCAACTTATGGTGGCGTCTCCACACGCTTCGTCTACCAGTTCCTCCCCATGTCGAACAACACGACCAACGTGGCCCGTATCTTGATTGACTTTGTCAAATTCTCCCTTGCCACCACCCGCAACGTCACCTCCTCCCTGAAGCACTGCACCATCACGGACAACTTCTACGGCGGCGGCAGCCTCGGCAAGGTCGAAGGCCCCGTCACCTCCATCCTCGACTCGTGCACCGTGAACGGCAATGTATATGGCGCCGGCTTTTCTGCATCGCTGCCCACCGTCGAGGTGGACTCCATCGGCTTCCGCACTGAACCCTACTACTATGATGCCCTCGGCACCTACCGCACCGGCGTCAAAGGACAAACCACCACCTACACCTGGGAGGAAGACAACTCCATTAGCGTCGACAATAGCAGCCATATCCTCTACACCACCGAGGACCTCGACGTCCTCGGCACCGTCAACGGCAACGTCACCCTCACCCTGAAGGGCACCACGCAGGTGGGCACCCTGGAAGGGGCGCCGGGCTCTGAGACCCTCAAGGCAGGCACCGGCTGCGTCTATGGCGGCGGTGCCGAAAGCGCCGTGGATGGCAACACCTCCGTCACCCTCGAAGGCCACACCCACATCCTAGGCGACGTCTTCGGCGGCGGCGACGAAGGCGAAGTCAACGGCAACTCGGAAGTGATACTGAAAGACGATTAAAAAAGCCATCGGAATGGTGTTGCAGATACAGTAATGCGCGGACATGCGCGATTTTTTTTTCGCGCGTATTATTTTTTTCGTATATTTGCTTTTTAAGACACACCCACACCATATCATATAACAACATGGTGGTTAGTGCGTTATAGGCATATTGGAACAAATAATTGGTAACCAAATCGCCCGGCACAGTAGAAGGGAAGAAAACTAATGAACATGAAAAACAACATACTACAGAACATCTTACACACAACAATAATGCTGGTGGCAATGCTGTTGCCTGCAGGAGTACTAGGGCAGACTTCCATCACATCATTGAGTGGCATCGATAATGCCAGTGGCAGCTACATTATCACTCAAGACATTGACGCCAGCGGCTTCACAACAAGCATAACGTCCTTCGGCGGTACGTTAGAGGCGGCCATCAACCCCGCCACCCACATGCCCTACCGCATCACCGGCCTCTCCGTCCCCCTCTTCGAGACCCTCACCGGCACCGTGCGCAACCTGGTGCTCGACAATGTCAATATCAGCGGCCATACCGGCAACACCGGCGCCATCGCTGGCACCGCCAACAGCACCGCCCGCATCTATAACGTCGGCATCCTCTCCGGCTCCGTCGGCGGCACCGCCAACACCGGCGGCCTCGTCGGCACCCTCGACGGCACCGCACGCGTCGTCAACTGCTACTCCTACGCCACCATCACCGCCGGCACCAACGTCGGCGGCATCGTGGGATACAACAATGTGGCCACCGCCAGCAACAACCTCAACACCATGGTCTTCGGTTGTATGTTCTATGGCGATATCACCGGCGGCACCACCAAGGCAGCCATCTATGGCGGAACAGAGATTTCCAACAGGGATGCCAACGGCGTGAGCAACTTCAACTACTTCCGCCTCGAAGCCCCCTTTGTAGCCCCCTCCGGCATCACCTATAACGGCGCCCTCGGTGCCGAGGACCGTTTCCTCCAGCGTTTCGAGTTCTTCCGCCACCTCCTCAACGGCCACCGCGAGCTGGCCGGCTGGTGGGCCACAGGCACCTACAGCAAGAGCGACATGCTGAAATGGGTGCTGCTGCCCGACAGCATGGGCACCACCCACCCCTACCCCATACTGATGGAGCAGGGCAGGTATCCTTCGGTGGTGAACATCGACGCCGAGCACGCCACCACCGGCAAGCCCCGCAACCAGGGCGGCAAGCTGGGCACTCTGACGGTGAACATCCAGATGGGCAGCGGCGGTGCCGTGTATGGCCCGCCCACCGGAGCCGAAATCACCAATTCCGACACAGTCCTTATCATCACAGACAAGGATACCGCCCACTTCAACTTCAACTACTACAAGGTGCAGCTGCCCTACTACAACGACGTGGGCACCAAGAACTACAACGGCTACCGCATGGTGACCGGCTGGAAGATTGTCGGCATCACCGGCGGCACAGCGGGCACTTATAGCACTGGCGAGGATGTGACCTACGATGGCAGCGGCAACCTGACGGCGACGCCTTACAATTTTGCCGACCGCAATTGCACCGACAAGGACCTCTACAGCGTCAGCGGCCGTGTCTTCAACCAGGGTGCCTACTGGGATGTGCCCTACGGTGTCACCGCCATCACCATCGAGCCCTACTGGGCCAAATGCGCCTATCTGGCCGATGCCTACGCCGATGTAGTGTACAATCAGGCCATGGGCACAGCCTACAATGTGCCAAATGTCGGAGGCGGAACCGGACAGAAATACACCAACCGCAACAGCTATCCCATCGCCGGAGAAAGCCAAAGGGTTTTCACCTCCAAGGGCGATGCTATCGCAACTTCGAACTATGGACTTTTTCAGGGGGTGAGTGGTTCGGGTAGTCACACCGTTTATGATTATGCCGTGGTGCTTGTGGGCAACTATCATTTTAATGGCAGCTTGGACGCAGATAAGAGCAAGCCCTATACGGTTACCTCTATCGACCTTGACGGCGACAATGAGCCCGACTATTCCTATATCCTGCGTTTTGACAGTCGTAAAACTGTCCACCCAGTGAGGGTCGACTTCATCAATATCCCCGGTCTTGGTATGGCGCAGAAGTCCACTGGTGGCACGGGTTCCTACAACTTCGGTATCATGCAACCCCTCTACTGGTTCGAGAGCACCAACACCTCGCTTTTCCGCGTCACGCAGTTCGAGTATGACAATAAAAGCAGAATTGCTGCCCCCTATATCCTGCAGGGAGGTGTGATGGAGCAGTGGGTGAATGGGCAGAGTGGTGGACATGCCAATTTGACCACCTATTTCCATGTGGGAGGCAATGTCTGGTTCAAGGAGTTCCACCGCGGAACGCACCAAGACGAGCAATACGACGCAAACCATTCCCCCATATCGGTTACGGGCGGTGACTTCGACCAGTTCCATCTCACAGGTCTCTACCGCGCCGATGCAAACATCTGTGACGACAATGCCGAGTGCTACATCACCGGCGGACGCTTCCGCGTGGTAGCAGGCACCGGCATGGACGGCCTCGGAACCACTGATGGCAAGGGCAACATCACCTGGATTATCGACAATGCCGACATCCAGGAGTTCTACGCTGGCAGTTTCAACGCCGACAAACCTGCTATCGGCAACCTCCACACCATCATCAACGGTGGACATATCGACTTCTTCTGCGGCGGCCCCAAGTTCGGCGATATGAACAGCGGCAAGACCGTCACTACCACCGCCACGGCCTGCACCTTCGGCACCTTCTTCGGTGCCGGATACGGTGGCAACTCCTACAGCCGTCAGGCTCCGAGAAACCATAGCGGCATTACAAACTTCCCCCACAACGATAACCAAGCGGGTAACCACTCTTCATGGAACCAGTGGTTGGGACAATATTATACCCAGAGCTACAACAGCACCTACGGAGGTGTCTCCACCCAGTTCAGCTACCAGTTCCTACCCATGTCGGGCAATGCCAACAATGTGGCGCGTATCTTTGTGGATTTTGTAAAATTCTCGCTGGCCACCACGCACAGCGTCACCTCCACGCTGAAGCGCTGCACCATCACCGGCAACTTCTACGGCGGCGGTAGCCTCGGCAAGGTCGACGGCTCCGTCAGCTCTACCCTTGAATCCTGCACCGTGAACGGCAACGTATATGGCGCAGGCTTTTCTGCACTGCTACCCACCGTGGAGGTTGATTCTATAGGCTTTAGAGTGCAACCTTACTACTATACCGAACTCGGCACCTATCGCACCGGCGTCAAAGGTCAAACCACCACCTACACCTGGGAGGAAGACAACTCCATTAGCGTCGACAACAACAACCATATCCTCAAAACCACCGAGGACCTCGACGCCCTCGGCACCGTCACCGGCAACGTTACCCTCACCCTCAAGGGCAACACCGTGGTGGGCACGCAGGACGGCGCGGGCAATCTTGTCGCCGGCACCGGCAGCGTCTATGGCGGCGGCGCCGAGAGCGCCGTCACCGGCAACACCTCCGTCATCCTCGAAGACCACACCCACATCCTCGGCGACGTCTTCGGCGGCGGCGACGAAGGCGAAGTGGTCGGCAACTCGGAAGTGATACTCCGCGACGACGAATAACCCCCAATTATAACCACCCACAATAAGAAAACAAACAACAAACGATATTACAGGAGGTGTAAGCGGCTTCAATGCAACGGGTTCGTCCACCTATGGACATACCAACGCTGTCTACTGTGACCAGGATTATACGCATTACACCTTCAACGACAACAACTATTACGTCAATGCGTCGAACGTCTCGACCACCACGAATCCCTCCACCACGGTAACCAATGCAGCCAACTACTCTTGGTCCCTTTCATCCAATGCCGAGGGTTACGCCACTGTCAACAGCAGCGGCGACGCCGCACAGGTCTCCGGCGCAACCAACGTCATCCTGCGCGACTGATCTTACCCACCCCGACCCATACCCCGTAGCGGTTTCCCCTCAGGCGGACCCCTACGGGGTATTTTTTTGTGTTTGCTCATGGTGTTTTTTTACCCACCTCTCCTGTCACCGCAAATGTTAAAAATCCTTAATTCCTCCTTATCCTCGCTTTGCTAACTCTTACAAAATCAAGGGTTGAATAAGGGAGGAGTAGGAGGGGAGTAAGAGGGGAGTAAGAGGGGGTGGGTTAAAGGTCTGGTTTTCAAGGGGTGTTTTTCCGATTATGTTAAGTAGCTTTCATACCCCGCCAGGTGTTTTCTTTCAATAGCCACCCCCACCCGAAGCCACGAGGTCCCCACCCCGCCCCCTGACGGGGGCACCCCTCCCGGGAGGGGACGGGCTACGCAGGCCGTGTCGGTTACCCGCGGCAGCCATCCCCTCCTGGGAGGGGTGGCCCCGCAGGGGCCGGGGTGGGCCTGGGATCGGCATTGAACGAAAACCCCTTCGGGGTAACATTGTCTTGTCGCTGTTTCACGGCGTTTGCTATTGAACGTCAACCCCTACGGGGTAACATTGTTTTGTCGCTGTCTTGCGGCGTTTGCTATTGAACGTCAACCCCTACGGGGTAACATTGTCTTGTCGCTGTTTCGTGGCGTTTGCTATTGAACGTCAACCCCTACGGGGTATCGTGTTACGCCGTTAGGCGTTTCCTTTCAATAGCAGATTTCCCCCGCCCCCGTTCTTTTTTTTCATACCCCGTCAGGGGTTTTCTTTCAATGGCGGTCCTCGCCCAAAGCTACGCAGGTCCCCACCCCCTCAGCGTGGCCCCAAAACTGGGCGGCCCACCCCCTGCCGGGATGGCCGAAAAATCGGACAAAAGGTAACTTTTTTTTGCCAGTCTAGAAAAAATATATATATTTGCATGTTTAATCCCGTCTGACTGCAGTCGCTTTGTCGACTGATAGTCAGCATATTGGCATAAAACTAACATGACTATGAAGAGAAAAATATATATCGCGATGAATAATAAAAAGACATTTTCTGCCCTTTCGCGCCTTTGTGTAGGTGCGATGATGGGCCTGTTTTTTGTCTTCGGCGCTTCCCCCGCATCGGCACAGGTCGTTGTCAACGGCAACGTGTTCGGTGGCGGTAACGCTGCCAACGTGAGTGGCAACTCCACCGTGCTCATGCAGGACAACGCCACCGTCGAGACCGACGTCTACGGCGGCGGTGCTCTGGCCGACGTAGGTACCGACAACAGCAACGCCACCACCGTGACCATCGAAGGCGGCACCGTGGGTGGCAACGTCTATGGCGGCGGTCTCGGCGACACTGCAACGCTGGGCTCCGGTCATACCAACCAGGCTGCCAAGGTCTTCGGCGTGGTGACCGTGAACATCGGCAAATACGAGGGCGGCTCCTACACCGGCGAGGCTACCATCAACGGCTCGGTGTTCGGCTGCAACAACGTCAACGGCACCCCGAGGGACAACGTCTTCGTGAACATCTACAAGACGGCCCGCACCAACGGCGTCAACACTGTGAGCGACAATGGCTTTGCCCTCAGCGAGGTCTTCGGCGGCGGCAACAAGGCAGCCTACCTGCCCGCCACCACCAGCAATGTGACCACCGTGCATATCTACACCTGCGACAACACCATCCAGTATGTCTACGGCGGCGGTAACGCAGCCGACGTGGGCAACAATAGCGTCAACGCTGCCACCGAGGTTATCATCGACGGTGGCCGCATCGAGTGGGTCTTCGGCGGCGGTAACGGCTTCAGTGCCACCGACAACCACAACGACCCCTCGGCTCCCAACTACAACCCGGGCGCCAACGTCTACGGCGATGCCACCGTCAACTACCATGCCGGTGAGATCACCTACATCTTCGGCGGCAGTAACCAGTATGGTAACATTTCCGGCGACAAAGCCGTCAACATCCTTGCCGACGGCACCTGCGGCACCAAGCATATCGCCGAGCTCTACGGCGGCAGCAACGAGGCTCCCACTACGGGCAGCGTGGAGATGACCCTGGGTTGCAGCTCCAACACCTGCACCATCGATGCTGTCTTCGGCGGCTCGCGCAACGCCAACATCAGCGGCGATGTGGTGCTCAACGTCGAGGGCGGCAGCTATGCCAACCTCTTCGGCGGCAACAACATCGGCGGCACCATCAGCGGCGACGTCACGCTGAACCTGCTGGGCGGCACCATCGACACGGCCTTTGGCGGCAACAACGCCGGCGGTTATATCAACGGCAAGATCACCGTCAACATGCTCAATCTGGAGGATGTCGACTGCCCCCTCGTCGTGCACAACATCTATGGCGGCGGCAAGAACGCTGCCTACACTCCCACCACCCCGGGTGACTATCCTGAGGTGAACCTTATCCACGGCAGCGTGACCAAGAACGGCACCAAGGGCGGCAACGTCTATGGCGGCGGCTTCGGTGCTACGGCCATCGTCACCTCCACCCCCACGGTGAATGTGGGCTACCAGAGCTCGATGGCCTCTAATGCCAACACGCTTAAAGGCTCGACCCTGACGACCTCCACCGTTGCCGTTGCCGGCAATGTCTTCGGCGGCGGCGAGGCGGCCCTCGTCTCGGGCAGCACCACAGTGACCCTCCAGGCTGACAATCCCGGCACCTCCGCCAGCACTACCGTCAGCGGCAACGTCTTCGGCGGCGGCAACCTGGCCAACGTGTCGAACAATACCGATGTGGACATCAACGGCGGCACCGTGAGCGGCAACGTTTATGGCGGCGGCAATCTGGCCGACGTGCTTCATTCCACAGATGTCACCGTTGCCGGCGGCACCGTAACACAGGATGTCTATGGCGGCGGCGCTCTGGCTCATGTGGGCACCAGCAGCAGCGACAACACCACCGTCACCATCGACGGCGGCACCGTGGGCGGCGGCGTCTACGGCGGCGGCCTCGGCGACAACAGCCATGCGGCTCTCGTCAAGGGCGCCGTGCAGGTCACCGTCAACAGCGGCACCGTCAACGATGTCTTCGGCTGCAACAACGTCAACGGTCGCCCCACCAGCACCGTGCGTGTCGACATCAACAACAATGTGGGCGGCAACGTCTACGGCGGTGGCAACCTGGCCACCTATACCGGCGACCCCTACGTCTATATCAACAAAGGCACCGTCACGGGCAATGTCTTCGGCGGTGGTAACGGCGACCCCGACGACGCCACCCAGACCCTGGGTTCCGTCACCGGCACCCCCCATGTCACCGTCGGCGACATGACCGCTGGTCATGAAAGCTATCAGGCCATCGTCAGCGGCGACGTCTACGGCGGCGGCAACGCGGCCAAGGTCGTCACCGGCACCCCGACGGTGTCGGTACCTGCCAAGTGCAACACCCAAATCACCAACGTCTACGGCGGCGGTAACGCGGCCGACGTGCCTGCCACCTCGGTGACCATCGACGGCGGCACCATCAGCGGCATGGTCTTCGGCGGCGGCCACGGCGACAAGGACGCCTCGCCCGCCATCGCGGCCAACGTTGCGGGCAACACCAACGTCACCATCACCGGCGGCACCATCAACCAGGTCTTCGGCGGCTCGAACAGCAACGGCACCATCGGCGGCACCATCAACGTCACTATCGACAGAGGTCTCGGTGCCTGCCCCATGGTCATCACCGAGGTCTACGGCGGCGGTAACTATGCCGCCAGCAACGCCGGCAACATCACCATCGGCTGCACCGGTGCCAGCTCGAGTGAATATATCGACTATGTCTATGGCGGCGCCAACCGCGCCAATATCACCGGTGACATCACTCTTACCATCACCGGTGGCCGCATCAACAACGCCTTCGGCGGCAACAACAACAGCGGCACCATCGACGGCGACATCACCGTCAACGTCGAGTGGGACAACTCAGGCTGCAGCGACAAATACTTAGGCAATGTCTATGGTGCCGGTAACCTGGCCCCCTATTCGCAGAAGACCGCCGGCCATCCTGCCGTGAACATCAAGAACGGCACCGTTGCCAAGGTCTTCGGCGGCGGTAAGGGTGCTTCGGCCGTTGTTACCGGCAATCCAGTGGTGACCATCGGCGATGCCAATGCCAGCTATGTGGCTATTGTTGGCAACGTCTATGGCGGCGGCGATGCTGCTGCTGTGACTGGCAACACCACCGTGACCTACAACGACGCCAACGCCTCGAGCACCGTCGATAGCCTCTTTGGCGGCGGCAATGCTGCCGGCATCAGCGGCACCACCACCGTCACCCTCACCAGCGGCAAGGTCACCACCGGCCTCTATGGCGGCTGCAACACCAGTGGCACCGTGGAAGGCACCATCACCGTGGCCCTCAATGGCGGCACCGTGGGTGTCAACGGCACCACCACCGACGTGGTCTACGGCGGTGGCTTCGGTCACAGTACCGCTACGGGCGGCGACGTCAGCGTCACCCTGGGCGGCACTACCGTCTATGGCAACCTCTACGGCGGCTCGGCCCTCGGCTCGGTCAACGGCAGCACCAGCAATACCACCACCGTCACCCTCAACAGCGCTACGCTGAACGGCAGCGTCTTTGGCGGCGGCATGGGCTCTGGCACAGGAGCCGCCACCCAAGCCGCCACCCTCGGCAACGTCGTTGTCAACCATAACATAGCCAACAGCAACCTCACCGGTATCTATGGCGGCGCCAACGTCAATGGTAACGTGGTCGGCGACATTGCCGTCAATATCGAAGCCAATGTCGGCACCGATGCCTCGCACAGACTCGATGTCTTCGGCGGCGGATACGGACAATATACCACTACCGATGGCAATGTCACCGTCACCGTGGGCAACAGCACGTCACCCGCCATCTACGGTAACCTGTATGGTGGCTCGGCATTGGGTGAAGTAGGTGCCACTGGCAAGATTGCCAAGGTCGACTTCAAGGCTGGCACCCTGTACGACACCATCTTTGGTGGCGGCATGGGTAACAACAGCATCGCTGCCGCTGTCAGCGGCGGCACCAATGTGACCGTCACCACGGGCACCATCAGTGGCGGCATCTACGGCGGATGTAACCTCAATGGTACCGTGGATGAAGATATCACCGTCAACGCCAACGGCGGCACCATCGGTGCCAACGGCTCCCCCGCCAGTGTCTTCGGCGGCGGCTTCGGCCAGAACACCACCACCGACGGCGACGTCACCGTCAACATCAACGGTGCCACTGTTTGGGGCGATGTCTATGGCGGTTCGGGCTACGGCGAAGTGAGCGCCAACGGCAAGCTCACCAAGGTGGACTTCAAGGACGGCACCCTCAACGGCACCATCTATGGCGGCGGCATGGGTCAGGTCTCGCCTGCCATCTCGGCCACCGTCAGCGGTGACGTCGAGGTTGCCGTGGCTGACGGCAGCATCAGCGGCGGCATCTATGGTGGTTGTAACGAACGCGGCAACGTGGTCGGCGACATCACCGTCGGCATGACCGGCGGCACCGTGGGTGCCAACGGTTCAGCGGCCAGCGTCTTCGGCGGCGGCTACGGTGCCAACACCACCACTCAGGGCGACGTCAAGGTCAACATCAACGGTGCCGACGTCATCGTTTGGGGCGACGTCTACGGCGGCTCGGGCTTCGGCGACGTCAACAATGAAAGCACCGACTCCACCATCGTCAATATCCTCAATGGCGAAGTCAAGCAGAACGTCTTCGGCGGCGGCTTGGGTAGCAACTCCTACGCTGCACAGGTGGCTGGCGTGGTAACCGTCAACATCGGTAAGGACAACGGCGACGGCACCTACAGCGGCAACGCCACCATCGGCGGCAACGTCTACGGCTGCAACAACACCAACGGCTCACCGCAGCAGGAGGTCACCGTGAACATCTACGGCACAGCCCACACCGCGGGCGTTAACACTCTGGCCGATGCCGGCTATGCCATCGCCAATGTCTTCGGCGGCGGCAAGAACGCCGACTACACCGTTGCCGGCAAGGTGGCCACGGTCAATGTCTTCGGCTGTAACAACACCATCGGCCGCGTCTTCGGCGGCGGCGATGCCGCTGCTGTCACCGGCACCTCGGTCGACCTGCAGGGCGGCCGCTTCAACTATGTGTTCGGCGGCGGTAACGGTGAGGTGACGGCAGCCAATGTCGGCACCAGCGGTATCGACCTCGCCATCCACGGCGGCACCATCGGAACCCTCGTCAGCGGCAGTAACACCCAGGGCACCATCAGCGGCCCCATCAACGTCAACGTCGACAACAATAGCGGCTGTACCGAGGTGGTCACCGACTTCTTCGGCGGCTCGAACCAGGTTGACATCGCCACCGACGTCACCACGACCATCGAGTGCGGCGCCGGCACCTTCACCAACGTCTACGGCGGTTCCAACGCTGCCAACATCACCGGCAACGTGGTCCTTAACCTCAAGGGAGGCACCATGCAGAACGTCTACGGTGGCTCGAAGGGTACCAATTCCGTCGCTGCCAACATTAACGGTAGCGTCACCCTGAACCTCTACGGCGGCACCATCAACCAGGATGCCTTCGGCGGCTCGAACGTCAACGGCAACATCACGGGCAACATCACCGTCAACGTGCTTGATCACGAAGGCACCTGCGCCCTTGATGTTAATAATATATATGGTGGCGGCAATTTGACTCCCTATACCCCCACCAACGCCAGCGCCACCTCGCCCACCATCAATGTGATGCACATCAACCAGTCGGCAGGTATCCGTGGCAACGTCTTCGGTGGCGGTAAAGGTTCGACGGCTGTCGTTACGGCCAACCCCCGTGTCAATATCGGCTACGACGCCACCACCATGGCCTCGTTGGCCAACGTGGAATACCCCGCTGGCATCGACCGCAACAACTATGTGGCCAAGGTCGCCGGTAGCGTCTTCGGCGGCGGCGATGCCGCTGCTGTCCACGGAAGCCCCATTGTGACGCTGGATAATCTCAACAGCGAGGTCGGCAACCTCTACGGCGGCGGTAACAACATTGAAACCCTTAACGATGGCATCATGGGCAACACCACCGTCATCATGAAGAACGGTAGGGTCATCACCGGTATCTATGGCGGCTGCAATGTTAACGGTGATGTGACGGGCAACTCCACCGTGGCCCTCAACGGCGGCACCGTGGGTAGCTTGGTAGAACCCACAGAGTCTGCCAACGGCTACGTCACCGGACGTATATTCGGCGGCGGTTATGGACAGAACACCAATATCGACGGCAACGTCCATGTCACCCTCAACGGTGCCACCGTCTATGGCGACCTCTACGGCGGATCGGCCCTCGGCGATGTCAACACCAACAGCGGACACCTCACTGGCACCGTCAACAATACCGACACTGTTTTAGTGGACATTCTCTCCGGTACTATTCAAGGCGATATCTATGGCGGCGGCCTGGGCGATAAAGCCTCTCTCGGCACCGGACACACCGATGTGGCCGCCACGGTGCACGGCGTGATTCATGTCAATATCGGCGCCGGCCCCAAGGCCCCGTCGACCGACACCACCGGTTCTGCAGCCATCCGCACCTATACCTTGGTTGGCACCACCACTGCCGGTGGCTCGGTCTATGGCTGCAACAACACCTACGGCTCGCCCCAAAACGATGTGTATGTGGATGTGTGGAAGACGGCCATGCGCGAGCATGACGCGGCTTCCGACTTGACGGCACACAGAACCTATGCAATCGAGAACCTCTTCGGCGGCGGCAACGCGGCCGACTATGCGCCGGAAAATGGCAACGCCAGCTCCACCAAGCTACCCTACGTGCATGTGCATGGTTGTAGTAATACCATCAAGGAAGTCTTCGGTGGCTGCAATGCTGCTGACGCCATAGGCACTCATCTCGTCATCGACGGCGGCCGTTACAACGAGGTTTTCGGCGGCGGCAACGGCGCCGTGGAGGCAGCCAACATCGGTGCAGGCAAAGTGTACCTCGAAACCAAGGGTGGCCACATCGGTTACGTTTTCGGCGCCTGCAACCGTCAGGGTACCGTGTTGGGCGGTGACGCTAATATCACAACCGTCGAAGGTGGTGGTGATTGCGGACCTCTGGTGATTGACTACTTCTTCTTCGGCGGCAACTTTGCCGACATCATCGGCGACTACACGTTCAAAATGACGTGTGCCGATTATCAGACCTATCTGGCTGTGTATGGCGGTTGCCGACTGGGTACCGTTTACGGCAATTTGACTCTCATCATCGATGGCGGCACTTTCGGCTCGGTATTCGGCGGTTCGCTGGGTGCCAACGACTACTCCGCCAACGTCAGGAAATACCCCACGCAGGCCCAGTTGACAGAAGACGATGCAAGACCTTTGGCAGAAAAAATATATAAAGAGGAAATCCGCACCTACATGAGTGACCCCGCACACGCGGCACTGGCAGGCACCGGCGGCAATGTCACTGTTATTATCCGTGGCGGTGACATCGGCTCGGTGTTCGGCGGTTGCGACCAAAACGGCAACGTCGAGGGCAACATCACCGTCATCATCGACTCGGCTAATACCGGCTGTCTGTTTGATGTCGACTACGTCTACGGTGCCAGCAATCTGGCCCAATATAGTCCTGACACTGCCAACCTCATCGATCCTGCCAACCCCATCAATCCTATCGTGGAACTGCGCAACGGCCACGTCAACTATGACGTTTTCGGTGGTGGACACGGTAGCACGGACAACGTCAATGCCGGTCTCGTCACCTCCAGCCCCAAGGTTATCATGGGTAGCTCTGAGAGAATCGACACAGCCTACCTACGTGCCAACCAAATCGTCCAATGGATACCGGCCAGCGGAACTGACAAGTTTGAGGTCAAGCGCAATATCTACGGCGGCGGCCAGATGGCACAGGTGGCAAAGAATACCGACGTGACTATCGCCGGCCAGATTGTCAGAGGCACGGTCTACGGCGGCGGTAAGGGTGACAATCAGGACGAACGTTTCGGCACGGTGCAGGGCAACACCCTTGTTACCATGACCGGTGGCCTGGTTGAGCGCAGTATCTACGGCGGCGGCGAGCTGGGTTCCGTGGGTACCTTCACGGCTACCTACGGTGCTGGCGAGAGCCCGCTGCACATTGCAGGCGAACCCAAGACCTGCCAGACGGGTACCGGCTTGGCCAAAGTTACCGTCACGGGCAACAGTCAGGTGGGTGTTCCTGAGATAGCCCTCATGCCACCACCCAACCCCGAACAGGATGACTACGGCTACATCTTCTGCGGTAGCCGCGGCGAGGTTGACTCCATCCACTATCCCAATGCCAACAAACTGGCTGTGGTCGACAGCACTTACCTCGAGATTGGCGGCAACGCCCTCGTCACCTCCGCCGTCTATGGCGGCTGCGAAAACGGCCAGGTGCTGCGCAATACCTATGTATATATCACCGGCGAATGCCAGATTGGCGTAGGCCACTACAACGACGGCAGCGACCACTTCGACGCCAAGTATACCGCCTCACAGTGGAGCGGCGAGAACCCCGCCGACTTCCATGAGGTCTCCCACTGGCCCTATCGTGCTCCCTACGAAATCTATGATGCCTATGCCGACGAGGCGGGTTACGACTCCCACGGCGGCAGCACCAACGCCACCAACGGCCACACCTTCTACGGCAACGTCTTCGGCGGCGGCTCGGGCTACTATGCCATCGAGCCCGGCACGGATGTAGCCCCCGGCACCTGGCGCCGCTCGGCAGGCCGTGTGAACGGCAACACCCATGTCGTGGTCGACGGCGGCCATATCCTTAATAATATATATGGTGCCAACGAGATGACCGACGTCCTCGGCAGCAGCACCGTCGACATGAGCGGCGGCACCCTCGGCGTGCCCCGTACCAACGACTCCATCCTCGCACGACCCCTCTCCGGCTACCTCTTCGGCGCCGGCAAGGGTGACCCGCGCATCATGTTCAATAAGATGACCAACGTGCAGAGCGTCACCGTCAATGTCACCGGCGGCCGCATCTTCGGTTCCATCTTCGGCGGCGGCGAGGACGGTCACATCCTCGGCGACGTCACTGTCAATGTCGCCCTGCCCGCCGGCGACACCCTCGGCACCACCGGTACCTCCTACGTCGACGGTAACGTCTTCGGCGGCGGCCGTGGTTTCGACGGCGTGGCACAGACGGCAGGCAACGTGGGCGGCAACATCACCGTCAACATCTCCTCGGGCAAAATACTCGGCTCCGTCTACGGCGGTGGCCGTCTGGCCTCGGTGGGCACCGACCTCTGCTTCCCCAACGAAGCCTGCTACGGCGTGATGTCCAGCGACCCCAACCGCGGTAACATCACCGTCAATATCACCGGCGGCATCATCGGCAACGATGACCCCGCCGACTATAATCTGGCTCACTCGCGTGGCGGCAACGTCTTCGGCGGCTCCATGGGACGTCTCACCAAACTCGATGGCACCTTGGCCCTGAATGATTGGCACAAGTTGGGTTCCGTCAAGTCGACCACCGTCAACATCTCGGGTACCGCCCACATCAAGGGTAATGTCTACGGCGGCTCCGAGCTGGGCACCGTGACCGAGGACATCGTCGTCAACATCTCCGCCAATGCCGTTATCGGCCGCAACGCCGCGGGCTCCACCAGCCACGGCAACGTCTATGGCGGCGGCGTGGGTCATCCCGAACTGACTGCTGCACAGAGGGCCGAGGTGGGCAACGACGCCACGAGCGACAGTATCCCCACCTTCGCGGGTCTCACCGGCGGCACCATCCAGGTCAATATCACCGGCGGCGCCATCAACAACAATGTCTATGGTGCCGGCGAGCTGGCCTCGGTGGGCACCATTGCCACCGTCACCAAGCATACCGACCCCAACACCAGCTACTACCTCAGCTGGCCCTATGAATATACCTACAGCGGCACCACGGGCGACGCCCGCGTGACCGTCACCGGCGGCACCATCGGCTTCATCTCCGGCAGCGATACCACCGGCGGCAACATCTACGGCTCGGCCCGCGGCACCGTGGGCGACCGCTACGTGACGGGACGTCTGGCTACAGCCCGCGTCACCCACGTCGACATCAACCTGGCCAACCCCGCCGACAAGATTATCGGCGACATCTACGGCTCGGGCGAGAACGGCCACGTCTACGACTCTGCCGTCGTCACCCTCCGCAATGGTCTCGTGCTCGGCTCCGTCTTCGGCGGCGGCAAGGGTACCGACAAGTACTCCACCAAGCTGAAGAACACCTCCACCGACGCCCTCTACGATGCCGATGTATACGACATCGTCGCCGGTAAGGTCTTCGGCAACACCTATGTGAACATCCTTGGTGGCCGTGTAGAGAAGAATGTCTACGGCGGCGGCAACCTGGCCTCTGTGGGTATCGGTAACTACAAGGACTATGGCGAGGGCAGCAATGTGTCGCAGGCCGACAGCCTCCTGGCCGAGAACTCGGGCCACTGCTACGTGACCATCCTCGGCGGCCGCGTGGGCCCCGACTCTCTCCTCACCGGCACCGCCTATAATGGCGCCTACGATGTCACCACCGGCAATGTCTACGGTGCCGGCAAGGGTATCGTCTTCCCTGCCGCCTCGAAGGAGGGCTTCGACTACGGCCGCGACAACTTCATGGCCTACGTCAACAAGACCTTCGTCATCTTCGGCGACTCCACCAATCGCAGCTGCGCTGCCTCCATCCTCTATCCCCAAGCCACCGGCGAGGTCTTCGGTGGCGGTGAGAACGGACAAGTCCGCTTCGACACCTACATCCAGACCAACCGTGGCCAGATCGGCGTGCGTCCCACGGACGATACTGGAAACCTCACATCTGACATGGGCCACTGGAACAACCGAGGCAACGTCTTCGGTGCCGGCCGTGGCGAAGACAAGAACACCGATGGAACCTACTGCCAGTCGGCAGGCCATGTCGGCCGCAACACCACCATCGACATCCTCGGCGCCCGCATCTTCCGCAACGTGCAGGGCGGCGGCTCCATGGCCGCGGTGGGTCCCTTCAAGGGCCAGACCGGCGACAGCTCCACCTGCGTCATCAACGTCCGTCTGCCTCAGGTTGGCGACACCCTCGGTGGTCCCTCCAACACCAATAACGCCTTCGGCGGTTATGTCAGCGGCGGCAGCCGTGGTATCCCCAGCCCCGACGGTCACGACAGCTCGAGGTTCGCCACCTGCCACAACAGCCAGATTAATATGTACCAAGGCCGCCTCAAGAACTCCCTCTACGGTGGTGGCGAGAACGGCCAGATGCTCGGCAACACCGAGTTGAACATCTACGGCGGCTATATCCGCGCGGCCGTCTACGCCGGCGGCAAGGGCTCGTGGATGGCTCCTGCCAACGAGCAGTACATCCCCGGCAACTACGACGATGACACCCTCTCCGGCTACGTCTACGGCAACACCATGATCAACGCCCTCGGCGGCCAGTTGCCCTTCCTCTATGGCGGCTGCCGTCGCGCCAGCGTGGGCGGCGACGCCACCATCAACATCGGTAAGGACGAAGGCGGCACCTATGTCGGCGAAGCCTCCTTCATCCCCGGCAAGGACAAGGTCTACGGCGGCAACCAGTATGCCGGTTCGCCCCGTGGCAACATCTATGTCAATGTCTACAAGACCGCACACACTCCCGCTAACGAAGTCTCGGGCACCGATTACGCCATCAACTTTGTCTATGGCGGCAGCTACAACTCACCCTATCTGCCTTCCGATTCCGGCCGCTTTGCCCAGGTGCATGTCTTCGGTTGCGAGAACACCATCGACACCGTCTATGGCGGTTGCGCCGCTGCCGATGCTGGTGCCAAGCCCGGCATCGGTGCCAACACCAGGCTCATCATCGACGGTGGCCGCTTCAGCGCCGTCTTCGGCGGCGGCGACGGCACCTTCGACCGCTATCTCGGCACCGCCGTCCCGGCCAACATCTATGGCGCTGCCATCACCGAGATCCACGGCGGCACCATCGGCAGCCTCTTCGGCGGCAGTAACTACCGCGGTGCTGCCGACACCATCCGCCTCTCCGTCGACAACGAAGGCCCCTGCGGCGACACCGTCGAGGGCGACGAGTTCTTCGGCGGCTCCAACCTGGCAGACCTCGACAACGTCGAGCTTTCCACCACCCTGGGTTGCGGTGTGAAGTTCAGAGCTGCCTATGGCGGCTCCAACCAGGCCGACATCACCGGCAACGTCGCCCTCACCATCAAGGGTGGCGAGTTCGGCGAGGTCTACGGCGGCTCCAAGGGCGCCATCGTCGCCCCCAGCGCAAGCGCTGGCATGAAGGACACCGTCAAGGCCGACATCGACGGCAACACCCACCTCACCATCCTCGGCGGCAAGATACACAACGCCTTCGGCGGTTCCAACATCAACGGCAACATCACCGGTACCATCACTGTCGACATCGACAGCACCTATAACACCTGCCCCTGGGATGTCGACTACGTCTACGGCGGATCCAACCTGACCCAGTACACCCCCAACGCCACCTCCACGCCCACGCCGCTGGTCAACATCCTCTGCGGCACCGTCGACAGCAATGTCTTCGGCGGCGGCAAGGGTACCAACACCGACTTCTCGGCCGGTCTCGTCACTTCCAACCCCAAGGTAACCATGTCGCAAACCGCGAAGGGCAACACCTGGGTGAAGGGTGACATCTATGGTGGCGGCGAAATGGCCTCGGTGGGTGTCTTCACCCGCGTCAACGACTCCATCACCGCCTCGGTGCCCGACAGCGGCAACACCTGGGTGGTCATCACCGGCGGCACTGTGGGTCCCAACAGTGTGTCCCCCACCGCCCAGGACATCAAGGGTCACGTCTTCGGCGGCTGCCTCGGTAAAGCCGGCCATGTCGGCAACCCAGGCGACCCCGGTTACGTCAACTATGCCAACTTCGCCTACGTCAACACCACACGCGTCGACATCAGTGGCACCACCCACGTGCGCGGCTCGGTCTTCGGCGGCGGCGAGAACGGTCACGTTTTCGACAGCACCCTGGTCAATATCGAGGGTGGCACAGTGGGTAACGGCATCTACCGTGACGAATATGCATGGCTCAACCCCATCACCGGCAATGTCTATGGCGGCGGTCGTGGTCTCGACCTCAGCACCGACCACACGCTAAACATCACTGCCGGATGGGTGCGTGGCGCCACCCACGTCCTCGTCAGCGGCGGCCACATCCACCACAACGTCTATGGTGGCGGTTCGATGGCCTCGGTAGGTCCGCGTATCTCCACATTAGGCTACAACAACACCTACGGTCTCGGCGACCACAACGGCCGCACCTGGGTCGAAGTCACCGGTGGCCTCATAGGCATCTGCATCGACTCCACCGACCGCGACCAGAACTACTACGGCAGCGTCTACGGCGCAGGCCGCGGTCGTTCAGGTGTCGACATAGACTATGGCAACGACTGGACCGGCTTCACCTTCGTCCACAATGCCAAGGTCATCATCAACTACTCCAACACGGCATTGCCCAACGTCTCTGCCGAAACTGCCTATGGCACCCAGCATATCGTGGGTAACGTCTTCGGCGGCGGCTTCAACGGCCATGTCAACAACTCCACCTCTGTCACCATCACCCGCGGCCGCATAGGCAGCCACGGCGCCATGGGCTACGGCTCGCTCGAAGGCAACGTCTTCGGTGGCGGCTGCGGCGAGGAGCCCTTCAAAGCCTACCTCGTCCGCGACGGCTACTACATCACCAACGCCCAGCTGGCCAGCGGCACCGGCAACACCGGCATCCCCTACAGCAAGTCCGACCGCTCCGCTGTCGAAGACTACTATAGCACCCCGCGTAGTCACAACGATTCCTTGGCCGTGGCCGACTCCCTGTCCACCACCGCCGGTCTCGTCTACGGCGATGCCACAGTGCTCATCAACGGTGCGACCAAGAACGATGTCCATGTGAAGCACAACGTCTACGGCGGCGGCTCCATGGCCTCGGTCGGCGACTTCTGGATTTATCCTGCCACGGTGGGGTCCGGCGTTGACGAGACCGAGACCGCGGGCGAGGTCTACCCGCTCACGGCCAACAACCGGCATGGCTGCCCGACCAACCATGCAGGCAGCAATACCGCCACAGGTATCTGCACCGTCACCATCACCGGCGGTACCTTCGGCACCAACGGTATCAACAACGGCATCATCTACGGCGGCTGCCGCGGTCTCGAGGGCAACCTCATGGACATCGTCAACCGCATGTCATACTTCAACGACGCCCATGTCACCCTCGGCACCACGTCGACACTCACCGACTACAACAACCCGCAGATACTCGTCAACGGCTCCGTCTTCGGCGGCGGCGAGAACGGTCATGCCACCGGCTCCACCTACGTCACCATCCACGATGGCAAGATAGGCAACCGCGGCAGCATGTATGACCGTATCAAGACCCTCGACGACAAGAATGAAGATGGCACCATCACGGCGGCCGAGAAGCGCGAGATGGACTCCCTCCTCGTCATAGCCTCCAACTGCGGCAACGTCTACGGCGGCGGCTGCGGTACTGACAAGTACTACGACCGCGACACCGTCGTCACCCGCGTCATCGGCGGCACCCTCACCACCCTCAAGAGCGTCGTCGACCCCAGCCAAGACTCCGTCGAGTCGGTCTACCGCTACAACCCCTACTGCGGTGTCGTCTACGGCAACACCAACGTCGTCATCGACGGCGGCTACGTCGAGCACAACGTCTACGGTGGCGGCTCCATGGCCAACACCGGCCGTTGGACGGGTCAGGTGAACCCGATGATTACACACACCGACCCCTCCACCTCCTTCGCCCTCTCATGGCCTGTCGAGGTCACCGTGCGCCGTGGCACCGGTAGCACCAATGTCGCCGTCAGCGGCAACGCCCGCATCGGCTACAGCGGCTCCGACAACGGCGATATCTACGGTGCCGCACGCGGCGAGGCTGGCGACCGCTACGAGATGGCCCACTACGCCAACGTCCACAACGCCACCGTCACCGTCGACCTCCCCATGCCTGCCGGCTACGACTACACACGCACTGAGAAACAGATAAAGAACAACGTCATCAAGCAATACGGCACCCTCGTGCCTCTGGTGGCCGGTTCCGTCTATGGCGGCTCCGAGAACGGTCAGGTGTCACAGAACACCTCCCTCACCCTCACCAACGGCATCGTGGGCCACAGCCTCTACGGCGGCGGCAAGGGTAAAGGCACCTACACCTCGCACCACCTCAAGTACAAGGTGGCCGACGGCGTCCACGCCGTAGGCGACGACTCCACAGCCGTCATCTATGGTCTCACCTCCGGCAAGGTCTTCGGCAACACTGCCGTCACCATGGCCGGCGGCCACGTGGTGCGCAACATCTTCGGCGGCGGCAACCTCGGCTCCATCGGTAAGGGCAACTACGCCGGCGGCGTGGGCGACTACCGCGAGGCCGGCTACGGCGAGCGCTGGCCCGACGACAACACCGGCATGCGCGACTCCCTCACCACCTCGGGCAACGCCGTGGTCACCGTCACCGGCGGCTACGTCGGCACCCTCGGCAGCTCCAAGGACGGCCTGCCCACCGGCAACGTCTTCGGCGGCGCACGCGGCGAGGCGGCTCCCAACGACCAGACCAACCCCCGCTACCTCTACACCCCCGCCTACTTCCTCGGCTACGTCAACAACACCTCCGTCACCATCGGTGCCAGCACGGGTAGCAACAGCACCCCGCAGATCTACGGCTCCGTCTACGGCGGCGGCCAGGACGGTCACGTCCGCGGCCATGCCGTGGTCAACATCAACGACGGCGTCATAGGCTGCCAGTACAACTCGACCAACATCACCAAGCAGGGCACCGACGACAAGGAGGCCGACATGTGGAAGCTGCGCGGCAACGTCTTCGGCGCCGGCTCCGGCCTCGGCCAGTACACCGACAAGAACGGCGACCTGCAGTACAACGTAGCCTCCGGCTCCGTCATCGACTCCACGGTTGTCTTCATCAACGGCGGCCAGGTGGCCCGCAACGTCTACGGCGGCGGCTCCTTCGCCACTGTAGGACCTCCCAAGGTACCGCCCATAACTGACGATCCCACCTATGCCCAGTCGCATTCGCGCGTCATCGTCAGCGGTGGCACAGTGGGCTACACCCCGACCAACCTCGCCGACACCACCACCTTCTACGGCGGTGACGTCTACGGCGCCGGCCGCGGTATCGCCAGCGACAACTACAAGGGCTACTGCAACGTGCCCCACACCTACGTCAGCATCGCCAGCACCGTCAAGGGCAACGTCTACGGCGGCGGCGAGGATGGTCACGTAGTGGGCAACACCAACGTCAATATCGCCACAGGCGCCACTGTAGGCTTCGGCGGCACCGCCTTCCTCCAAGGCTCCGTCTTCGGCGGCGGCCAGGGTAGCGGCGCTGCCATCGACCACGACAGCGACCCCTCCACCGACGATGAGTTCCGCATCAATAAGACCTGCGGCCGCGTGGGCGGCAACACCTCCGTCACCATGACCGACGGTATGATACACGGCTCCATCTTCGGCGGCGGCAAACTGGCCCTCACGGGTGTCGACGCCGATGCCGACTACAGCACCTTCGTCAGCACCGTCTACGACTCCATCAACCACGGCTTTGCCACCGTCACCGTCACCGGCGGCACCATCGGCACCACCGACCCGGCTGAACTACTGGCCTGCGACTGGAGCGTCGGCGACATCATGGGCTCCGGCAAGGGCGACATCGACAACTACGAGGACATCTGGGCCGGCCGTGTGGCCAACACCGCGGTCACCGTCAGCGGCAGCCCCGTCATCCGCGGCTCCGTCTTCGGCGGCGGCGAGATGGCCAGCATCGGCTACTGGGCCGAGACCGACGGCCATCCCTTCGTGGCACAGACCGGCGCCTCGCATGTAGCCATCTCCGGCGGCACCATAGGTATCGACTACGAATACACCGTCGACCCCAACAGCAACCCCGGCAGCTGGACCATCTACGACGACAACAAGGACACCCTCATCCACACCATCACCGGCAACGTCTTCGGCGGCAGCCAGGGTGACATCGACGTCACGGCGCCCCACTGGGTCTCCATGGCCCGCTCGCGCCAGGCCGACGTCACCATCAGCGGCACCACCGTCGTCAAGGGCAATGTCTTCGGCGGCTCCGAGCAGGGCACCGTCATCGGCGACACCCGTGTCACCATCAACGGCGGCACCTTCGGCTACACCGGCGCGCTCGGCACAGGTCTTACCAAGGCCTTCACCGGCGACATCTACGCCGCAGGCTACGGCTCCGACAACCCGGCCGACGACAGCTCCGGCGAGTCCAACGACTCCACCTACAACCGCGACAACGTCCTTGGCCTCTCGTCCACGCCCATAGTCATTGCCGGCCGCACCTACGGCGACGCCCGCGTCGACGTCCTCGGCGGCACCATCCACGGCTCCGTCTACGGCGGCGGCTCCTTCGCCTCGGTGGGCTACGAGCAGGGCAGCACCAAGGGCAACACCTTCGTCAACATAGGCTTGCCGGGTGCCGACCCGACCGACAAGAGTCAGGCCACAGGCTCCGCCACCATCGAGGGCGAAGTCTTCGGCGCCAACAACTTCGAGGGTACCCCCTACGGCAACACCAACGTACATATCTATAAGACCGCGCACACCGTGGCCAACGCCTGCCCCGCCAACAGCGACTGGGCCGGCCTCGACGGCGACGACAGCGAGCTCACACGCGACGACGTGCTGGCACTCGACTCCACGGCCGCCAACTTCGCCTTGCAGGCCGTCTACGGCGGCGGCAACCGCGCCGCGCACAACCCGCGCGACTACGAGAACGGCACCACCCTCGTCTACATCCACTACTGCGACGAGAACACCGTCAAGAGCGTCTACGGCGGCGGTAACGCGGCATCCACCATCAACAACCACATCATCGTCGACGGCGGCCGCATCAAGGAGGTCTTCGGCGGCGGCAACGGTGCCGGCGTGGGCAACCCCGGCGCCGACGTCCACAACACCGCCTGGACACAGATCCACGGCGGCCTCATCAACGACCTCTACGGCGGCTCCAACTCCAAGGGTATGGTGGACAACACCAGACTCGAGGTCAAGAAGGGCGACTGCGACATGATCGTGGCCAACACCTACAGCGGCGGCAACGAAGCCGAGGGCGGTGGCGGCGTTGTCACCGTGGGCTGCGGCACCAGGATGGGTAACTTCTACGGCGGCTCGCGCAACGCCGACCTCACCGGCGACGTCATCCTCAACATCACGGGCGGCGTCTTCGACAACATCTTCGGCGGCTCGCTGGGCACCACGGGGAACCCCGCCAACATCAAGGGCAACGTCACCGTCAACGTCAGCGGCGGCCACATCGGCAACCTCTTCGGCGGCTCCGATGTCAACGGCAACATCAGCGGCCAGATCACCATCAACGTCGACCTCGACCCCGACTACAACTGCGCCGACGGCCTCCTCATCGACAACATCTACGGCGGCTCCAACCTGGCCGTCTACACCCCCGACGACCCGACCATCGCTTCGCCGCTGGTCAACATCATCAACGACTCCTGCGCCAACGGCAAGTCCTTCGGCCTGAAGAACGTCTACGGCGGCAGCGTCGGTAACGGCACCAACCTCGTCGACGGCGTCGCCACCCACGGCGACACCATCACCGGCTACATGAAGGCCAACCCCATGGTCAACTTCGGCGGCATCGACCGCAAGATTGACTTCGCCGGCGGGCCTGTGGCCGACGCCTTTATCGTCGCCGACGCCAACCGTCGCAACATCGCCGTCATCGACAGCAACATCTACGGCGGCGGCAAGGCGGCACCCGTCGAGGGCAACCCCACCGTCATACTCTACAGCTCGCGCGTCACCGCCATCAGCGGCACCGACACCACCTTCGCTGCCAAGGACCACGACACCACCGACGTGCGCGGCTCCGTCTTCGGCGGCGGCTTCGGCAAGACGGCTGTCGTCACCGGCAACACCACGGTGGGCATCTTCGGCGACGCCACCGTCATCAACGGCTCCGTCTACGGCGCCGGCAACGCTGCCATCCTCACCGGCAGCACCGACGTGCAGGTGGGCTACAAGCAGACCTTCATCTGCGCCCAGCCCTCCATCACCATCGGCAGCGACGGCACCACCGACATCTACTGCGCCACCCCCGGCACGGCCATCTACTACACCACCGACGGCACCACTCCAACCACTTCCAGCACCCGCTACACAGTCCCCTTCAACACGCCCGCCGGCACCACCGTCAAGGCCATAGCTGTCAAGAACACCTTCTACAACACCATCGCGGGTATCTCAATCGACAACGACACGACACCCTCTGTCGCCACTCTCTCCACCACTATCCCCAACGCCACCATCTACTACATCGTCACCGACGACGAGAGCACCCAGTTCACCTACACCGACGGCGTGCCCACCAACGGCGCCCTCTACGACCCCGCCCACAAACCTACACTCTACCCCAGCTCCGGCGAAGTAATCAAAGCCGTAGCCATCAGCTCTTTACATCAAACATCACTACCCGCAACAGCTAAACGCAACCCCTAAGCAACGAAGTCCCTACGGAGCCCCTACGGACCCTCCTCGGCCTTTCTTCGGCCTTCCACTGAAGAACGGCCGAAGGGGGGCCGAAGAGGGGCCGAAGGGGGGCCGAAGGAAAAGAGACAAAAAAACATTTTACAGCGCAATGAAGTTTTTTTCGTATATTTGTCAATTGGACCAAACCATGCAAACCACCGCACAGCGCTGTGCGACAAGGGGATGCGTGATATTGGCTGTATGAATATTTTAACGAGACCATGTTGAAAACTGCAAATAATAGACTAATAACACCCGCATACGCGCGGGCGTTGGTATTGCTGGCAATGATTCTATGCGGCGGAGCCCAGGGGCTGCGCGCCCAGGGCTACTACACCCTCACCAATGGCCACTACTATTGGTTCGACGGACGCGAGAGCGACCCTGACGACACGAAATACCTCACGGGTTTCGACAAAGCCAACGGCTCGACCGCTATCTACAGACGAGGCACGCATGCCACAGAGAGCGTGACGGAGATCGTGGAGCAGGGCACCATGTACCTGGCCCTCGACACCACCACCACCCCGGCCCGCATACAGAGCCTGAGCACCGCCGGCGGCTTCACCCCGCTGTGCGTGTGGACCCGCACGGGCAACACCGGCAACTACTACCAGGAGTGGAACGGCTACCGCTACTACCTCATAGGCTCGCACAACGAAGGGCTGAGTGTCTACAAAGTGGCCGTGGGCGCACCTCTGACCAAGCAGACAACATGGTACAACTGGGACCACGGCTGCGCCATCACCGAGCAGGTGCAGGTGTCTGGCGGCTACCGGGAGGACTACTTCTGGGTGATCTACGACACGCTTAACGACGCCGACGGCTCACGCGCCGCCGAGGCCACGTGGCGCATGTCGGACGCCAGCAGCTACCAGCGTCCCGAGGAGATGATCTACAACAACTACCGCGCCGACGGCGTCGGCGGCAACACCTGGGACGACGCCACCAACCCCGACCGCGGCATCAGCTACTACGACAACGTGCGCATAGGCCCGCTGAACTTCCCCACCGGCGTGGCCGCCACGTTCATGGCCGTCAACAAGGTCGACCACGAGCGCGTGATCTCCGAACTCGCCACGGGCTACGGCCTGACATCGCTCGACAAGAGCGCCTCCACCCTGAGCTACGGCAGCACGTTATCGCTGACAGCCAACGTAGTCACCACCACGGGCAACGTGGTCAACGCCAACGTCACCGACGCCTACGTCGAATACAACGAGGAGACCTACCGCCGCGGCATCAGCCTGGCCAGCGCCAACCGCACCAGCAACAGCTTCGGCAGCGCCGGCATACCCACCTACAGCAACTGGTACTACTACAACGGCGTGCGCAACGTCACCCCGCCGACGGAGCACCCCGAGAGCCTTACCGTCGACAGCGTGCGCTTCAGCGTCGACAACCGCGCCATGCGCTACCTCACAGTGGGCACCGTCAGCGAAGGCTCCGTCATAAGCGGCGAAAACAACACCCACCCCTGGAACGTCACCCTCAGCTGCCACGACATACCGCTGACCCCGACGACGGCCACCATCACCGCCACGGTGTACTACAACAACGGCACCACCCAGCAGCTGTCGACCACCATCACCGTCACCCCCGCCGACCTCAGTGCCGAGGTGGGCTCTACGAAGGCCCCCGTCATCAAGGGCTACGTCGTCGGCGGCGGCAAGATGGCCAACGTCACCGGCAACACCAACATCCTCGTGCACAACGCCGACTCCATCTACGCCGTCTACGGCGGCAACGACATCGCCGGCTGGGTGCAGGGCGAGGAGGGCTCCACGGTGCAGGTGGGCTCGCGCTACACCAACGCCGAGCGCCCCATACACATCGACTACGTCTACGGCGGCGGTTGCGGCTACTACCGCTACAGCGGCGCCTATGACGCCGCCACCGGCGCCTGGGCCGACAACGCCACGAAGACCACCACCGTTGGCTACGGCCAGTATGCCTTCCGCGGCGGTGTCTACGACTGGAAGGACCCGAGCAAGGAAGTGGTGGCCCCCGGCACCTTTGACTACGACCCCTACACCGGCGCCGACTTCGCCATCGTTGAAGACGGCAACCGCTTTGTCGGTGACAAACTGGGCGGCACAGTGCCCTACATCAAGACGGCACACGTCAACATCGGCGTGCCCGAGGTGACGGGCCACAGCGACGCCCTCGGCCACAACGCCCACGACCACAACGACAACATCTACATTGACTCGCTCTTCGGCGGCGCCGAGAACTCCTTCCTCGGCATCACCACCACCAGCGGCGATTTCGCGTCGGCAGTGACCCTCGACATCAACGGCGGCACCATCCTGGCAGCCTTCGGCGGCAACAACTACGGCGGCGCCGTGGCGCAGACAGCCCTGACCATGGTCAACGTGGGCTGCACCAAGCTGGAATCCGACCGCGCCCTGACGGCCAACACCTACTTCAACGGCTACGGCCGCGACTTCGGCATACGCCACCTCTTCGGCGGCGGCAACTTCGTGAACAGCTCGCACACCCAGGTGACCTTCCGCGGCGGCATGGTTGATACCGCCTTCGTGGGCGGCAACAACGCCACGGTGGAAAACCCCACCGGCTATGTAGACTGCCAGCGCGACGGCATAGGATACAACGTCGACGGCACCATGGGCGGCAACTTCATGAACGGCCACTTCATCTACACCAACAACACGATCAACAGCGAATCCGACACCGCCAACAACGGACGCCTGTGGGATGGCTACGATGCCGACAACGGCGTCTTCAACGTGCACTACCTCTACGGCGGCAACAACATGGCGCCGATGGAGAACGTGTCGTTCATACACCTCCGCTCCGGCGGCGTAGGCTCGGTCTATGGCGGCGGCAGCCAGGGCGACATGACCAACGACAAGACTCTGGCCGAGGCTGTGGCCGACCACATGGCTTACTTCGACATCAGGCCGCTGATCGGCACCATGAGAGACATCCTCGCACGAAGCACCCTCCTCTCGGTGCCCAACAAGATCAGCTCCGTGATAGCCGCTGACACCAACTCCAAGATTATCGCCGACTACCTCTACGGCGGCTGCCGCAGGGCCAACGTCAAGAACACGTGCGGTATCTACGTGGCCGGCGGCAACTACGGCGACATCGTGGCCGGCAACGACGTGAGCGGCGACGTGGGCTCGGAGACCGAAGGCTCCACCTACCTCGTGGTGACGGGCAAGGCCGTGGTGCAAGGCAGCATCTACGGCGGCGGCGACGGCTACTACCACTGCGACGACGGCACGGGCCACTACAGCGACAGCCAGATTCCCAACCCCTTCAGCGAGACGGCTGTCAACGACCCGTACAACGACTTCGCAGGCCTGCTGATGCCTACGCAGCAGCGCTCCAACATCTTCGTCAACGGCGGCCTCATCAAGGGCAACGTTGTCGGCGGCGGCCTGCTGGCCGACATGGGCTTCCGCAACAGCTCCTCGCGCACACCGCGCATCAAGCCCTCCGGCGAGCCTGAAAGGGCCTTGGCAACGAACACCAACTCGGGCACCGTGCACCTCGAGATCGGCGACACCGCCGAGATACGCGGCAACGTCTTCGGCGGCGGCGCCAACGCCTCAATCTGGGGCCACTCGCGCATACACATAAAAGGAACTCCTATAATACACGGCAAGGTCTTCGCCGGCAACGACTGCGTGGGCCGTGTCGAGAGCTTCCTCCCCTTCCGCGGCAACATGGAAGACCCCACAGACAAGCACTCATACTATAGATACTACTTCGACAACGTATATGCCGGCGGCGACGCCATCGCTGCCACCCTGGCCGACAGCCTGGAATACTTCGAGAACCACCCCCTGACCGCCACCCAGAAGCTGGAGGCCGAGAGCCTGAGCGAAGCCAACCAGTTATCCTCCAACGGCGACTCGCTGAACTTCTACACTACCACCGTCGACGGCATCAAGCGGTACAACCCGAGATACTCGACCTATGTGTACGTCGAGGACTCGCCGGTCATCAACTCGGTCTACGGCTCCGGCAACGGCGCTTGGAACTACGATGGCGACCATCCGGAGTTCCCCTCGGTCTATGTGTGCCCGCTGGATGAAGGCCAGCGTCCCGACCAGGCCAGCACCTTCATCGACCTGCACACCAGCGGCGGCTTCATAGACACCGTCTTCGGCGGCGGTGCCAGATGCTCGGTGTCCGACAATGTGGCCATCCTGCTCAACAACACCGGCACCAGCAACACCAACTACCCCGCCACCCTGCCCGACGGCTTCATCGGCGGCAAGCCTGAGAACTACGTCGGCACCATCTTCGGCGGCAACAACTACAGCGACATGAACACCGTGCCCGGCATACAGCTGGTGCAGGGCAACGCGAAGAACATCTACGGCGGCGGCAACCGCGGCAACATGACCAAGAAAGAGTCGTTCTACGACATCTGCGGCAACGAGGTGCCCGGAGTCTCCACCTACATACTCTCGGAGAGCGACAAGGTGACGGTCACCGACACCGTGTTCGGCGGCTGCCGCTTGAGCGACATGGAGGGTATGGCCTATGTCGACATCCGCAGAACCTCCGACGAAGGTATCAAATACCTCTACGGCGGCAACGATATCAGCGGCAACATCAAGGGCAACACCCGTATTGACATGGCCGGCGGCACCGTGCACCGCATCTGGGGCGGCTCCAACGGCCGCTACGACTTCGTGCCCGTGGGTCATGAGCTCTACAACGTATACAACTACGGCACCTACGACGCTGCCCATCCCGAGGCAGGCCTGATAGCCACGGCTGCCAAGCCCGACGTCGACAGCACCAACATCAACATCTGGGGCGGCAACATCAACGCCTCGGTGTACGCCGGCGGCTCTATGGCCGACTGCCGCACCACCTGCCTGGTGGTCAACGACATGGTAGGCTGCTCCGCCAACGGCATCAGCACCGGCAACGCCGTCGTCAGCGGCTCGCTCTTCGGCGGCGGTGAAGGCCGCTGGGACGACCTCAACGCCCGCGACTTCGACGGCAACCGCTGGGGCAATATCACAGGCTCCACCTATGTGCACCTCTACCACGCCAAGAACGTCACCTCGGCCACGGCCTACGGCGGCGGTGGCGGCGGCGATGTGACTAACACCTACATCAAAGCCTACCCCACATGGAACAACCCGTTCCTCGCCATCTACGGCGGCTGCTGGGGCTCCGACGTACACGGCACCGCCTACCTGGAGTTCGACGGCGACACGCTGGTGAACAACCTCTTCGGCGGCAACGACTTCTCGGGCTATGTGTACCGCACCGAGATGGTGGTCAACAACGGTAACTTCTACAACGTCTACGGCGGCGGCAACGGCGACTACCCGGACACCTACTACCACTCGCAGCACGAAAGACCCCTGTCGTCTGAGTTCGCCTACATGAACGCCTCGTCGACCGCCTACGCCGGCGGAGACAGCATCGAACGCCCCAACACCGAGTATATCCATGTCACCTTCAACGACGGCGAGGTTGACAGCTGCCTCTACGGCGGCGGCAAACTCGGCACCGTCTTCCCCTACCAGAAGAACAGCAACAGTGAATATCTGATTGACCAGACCCGTCTGGCCAACGGCAACGTCATACGCTACATCCCCGACACCACCCGCACCAAGGCCACGACTGTCAGCGACCCCGAGGACTTCTCCTATGTGGTGCTGAACATCCACGGCGGCAAATTCCACCGCAACGTCTTCGGCGGCGGCCGCGGCAACAAGAAGACCAAGACGCCTATCGTATACGGCCTGAAGGTCGTCAACATGGACGGCGGCGAAATATACGAGAGCCTCTATGGCGGCTCGGAGTTCGTCAACGACGGCTACGCTGCCGAGTGTAAGGCTGCCACAGGCGCCAACCCCACACGCAGCGACCGTATGGCAGTGACCACCATGCGCCCCTCGTCGATAGTGAACCTCACGGGCGGCACCATAGGGTCTAACTTCTACGGCACCGGCTATCAGGGTATCGTGCACGGCTCGTCCTATGTCAACATCGGCTTAGACGCCATCGACAGCAGCACGGTGTGGCGCAACCGCTACGGCAACGACACTGAAGACAGCACCTACGCCAAGTTCAAGCCTGGCTACAAAGACGGCTTCAGCGACGGACTGGTAGCCAAACGCCTGACCCTCATGAACTCCGTATACAGCGGCGCCAACTGGGGTAACGCCAGCGGCGAGGTGACCTTCAACAACCCCGGATTCATGGGCGGTGAGAGCCGTATATACATCGACGGCAAAGACTACAACACCACCAACGACGTAGTAAGCTCCGACCCCGAGATGATCATCATGCGCTCGCTCTTCGGCAGCGGCACCTCGGTGCTCGGTGGCGATATACACAGCCACATAGAGGTGCGCAACTTCGGCGGCATGTCTGAGTGCCACCCCACCAAGACCCTCGAGACCATTCAGCGTACCGACAGCCTGTGGCTGCACAACACAGCCATCGTGCTCACCGGCACCACCGACGCCAGCCAGCAGTATATGTCGAACCGCTACGCATTCAAGAACGTGAAGCAGATGAACTACCGCGGCTACAATGTCACGGAGATGCAGGCTGCCGCCGACAACGTGGAGAATCTGGGCTTCTTTGAGCAGGGCTCCACGGCAGACGTGCACAACGGCGAGACGTTTGACACCATTGAGGTGCCTTTGAGCGACCTGAACACCCAGATTAGCGGCGACGCTTGCGGCAACGATGTTGACATCTGCCAGAAGGAATACATGGTGTCACCCACCGTGCCGGCGAAGCGCCACACGCTGATTATCCTCGACAACGGTGTGATCTTCAACATCGGCAATACCGAGAGCGGCACTTCCACCTATGGTGCTGTGACGGGCTACGGCTTCGTGACAACCCCTGGCGGCTACCAGTCGTCCATCACGGCCCGCCCGAAGATGGAGCTCAGCGCCAACCACAATATGTACGATGGTGGCTTTGTGACCACCTGCGACACTGTCAACAAGACCCGTACCGCTGCCGAAAACCCCTCCCAGATCAACACCGACTGGGCTGCCGACGGCTACGACGAGCTGCCCTACACAAACCACGCCGAAGCCGACAACAGTGGCTTCGTAGGCACAAACCTGTTCCGCGAATGGAAGGTCGGCGACAAGATGGGCTTGCGCGAAGTGGAAGCCACTCTGCTGGCACACTCCAATCCATCAAAAATGGATCAGGACTGGTCGATGGAGATTACCGCCGGCGCCACACCCAACACCGCCACACACAAGTTCGGCGTGGCAGAAGCCATCTTCGAGATGCCCGCCACCTCGGCAGGTCACTACTATAAACTCATCGGCGAAGGCTTTGTGATGACCGGCAGCAACGGCGAGATAGACCTCGTAGACTCCGCCTGGTATCCTACGCTGAACGCCACTCTCGCCACCGGCGGCAATGTAGACATGGCCGACGCCCTCAACAACATCGGCAACTGGTATGACGCCAGCCATCAGAGCCCCGACGCAAACGGCACATGGATAAACATCCCCGGCGGTCATGCCAACGAGATGGAAGGTAGCGCAAATATCCGCCAGATGCCTGACTACACCTTCGGCCTGGTGATGGTGCCCAACGGCAACTTCTCCACCACCGGCTCCACAGCCTTCGACATGCCGTCGATAGACCACGACGAGAACCCGGAGACTCCCAACCAAGTGGTTGGTCAAGACTGGGCATACTTCGTTATCAATGGTAACGCGCGCGTGAACAGCGTCAACCACTATTGTTCACCGAAGGTGTTCGACAACGGCGACGCCGCCAACCCCGAACTGAAACCCTCCATGCGCCTCTACCTCACCTATGACACCACCTTCACCAACACCTTCAACGGCAACGTAGTCTTCAAGATGATGGAGTACGACGCCGCGGGACGCGAAGTGGCCCCCATCCAGGTGAAAGTGAACATCCAGACCATCATCGACGAGCTGAAGGATATGGAGCAGAACGTGCTGGCCATGTATAATGGCGGCCGCAGCAACACCTTCACCCGCAAGCTTGAGTTTGTGCCTTGCGGCGAAGAACGCAACCTCTACATCACCGGCATACGTTGGATGCCCACCGAAAATGACGGTGCCGACACCACGGCTGCCGTCACATCGTCAGCCTTCGGCAACGGCGACCGCTTCTCATTGCTGCCCGAACCGTCGCAGGTGACAGCCACCACCGGTGACTATCCGCATGAGGTCAGCCTCGGCCACCCCGGCGACAACAACCACAACTCGCACAACCGCTTCGCCATGTCCATCACCCCCACCAACAACGTGTCGGAGGATGCCGGTATGGCCAACGGCTGGATACGCGGCACCGGAGTGAGCACCAACCTCTACAAGCTGGCCTACCCCAGTGGCACCGAGCCTGTGAAGACATGCACCTGGAACAGCGGTACAAGCACTGTTGACGCCCTGCCGCTGCAGAATGTCAACGGTAACGATGGCCACGGATACTTCCTTGGCACCCTCGACGGACGTGGCTCGGCCATGCTCGACGTGGAACTCGCCTTCGACGGCTCCCGCGTCTATGATGCCATGGACGGCAAGGGCTACGTCGGTAAGGTCGTCCTCACCATGGAGACCTTCAGCGAGGAAGACGATATCTCGCGCGGCACCTTCGAAGTAACCCTCTACGTGAAGACACGTGCTCACGGCGACACCATCTACATGGCTTCGGCCAACTCGGTGACACGCCAGATAGCCCCCAACAAGAACGTCACCGTGTACCCCTACAGCGATGCATTACACAACGGCACCAGCTTCCAGAAGAGTGAGATCGGTAAGACCCCCGGCCTGTACGTGCAGAGCTTCCGCAAAGCACTTGAGGACGGTATCTACCAGGAAGGCGACGTGCTGTGCGTCATGGATCCCATAGTTATTGACAACACACCGGTACACATCACCGGCCCCAACGGCCCGGCCATCGAGGTGATACGCTACGACGGCCACCACCACCAGCTGCCAGACGAGCAGAGCGTCTACCGCGGACCGATGATTGTGGTCAACAACGGCGGCATCTTCACCGCTGAAAACATCGCTTTCCACGGCGGTGCCGGTGCTCACATCAAGCACGTCAAGCGCTCCGGTGGCGCCAACGATTACGACGGCAGCCACAACGCCGACCTCAGTGGCGACAACCTGCAGTACTGGTCATATTCCGCTGGCGGAAAGACCCACGACAAACTCCCCGACACCAACAGGGCCTACGCCCCCATCATCCAGGTCTCAGGTACCGGCTCCTCGGTCAACCTGCGTGAAGGTACCATAGTACAGCACAACTGGAATGAATATGGCAGCATCAGCGGCCAGACCGACGCCAACGGCATGCCCACTGATGCCAGCAACATGGGTGCTATCAGCGTCACCAACGGCGCCACCCTGACCATTGCCGGCAATGTAAAGGTGGAGAACAACTTCAGCCACACCATGACCGGTCTCGACGACCTGGCGGCCGACTCTGTGTCCGTACAGAAGGCCCCCGGCGGCGCTGCCATCTATGTCGACGGAGGTACCGTTGAACTTCCCGAGTCAAACCGCAACACCTCCATCAACATCACCCACAACTACCTGATGAACCCGCTCATCTACACCGACCCAAGTGCAGTCACCTGGTGGAATGTCATAACAATAGACGGTGTTCCTGAGCGTTATACTATCGACACCTCAGACCTCCGCACCTGGCAGCGCGCCAATGTGCTCCTCACCCGTGAGGCTCCCGCTACAGGCAACCACTACGAGCAGGTCATCAACGATTCCCAGAGCGACATGATTGTGGTGAGCGGCGTCTTGGGCGACGAAACAAAGATAGGTGTGCGTAAATGGTTCCCCGGCATCCACGAACGCGATACCATACGTTTTGCCACCGTGATCGGAGGCAACAACACCGTCCTTGCCAGCGCTATGACAGAGCACGAGAACTTCCTGAGTGACGAAGGCTTCAACACCTTCTACAACCCCGCTGTCAACCTCTCCAACGCCTACTTCTTCCGCTGCGCAACCTTCCGCCACCAGCTGGCCTCCGACACCTACATCGAACCGGTACACGAGCGCTACCCCGAACTGACACTCGCTGCCAACGATGTGCTGCACTTCGGCATAAGGCACAACGTATGCCCCTCTGGCGGCGACAGCATCGTCTACAGCGTGCAGGGTGGTATGATGCCCTACACCTACACTTGGAGCAACCCGAGCAAGGCCATCACCCTCCGGACGAAGACCTCGCCTTACAGCAACGCACAGGTACAACACGACCTGGCAGGTGCTCCTGACGCAAGCAGCAATCCGACCCTCACAGACCCCGAGGAACGCTACGCCAAGTATGCCGCCTCAATGTCCGACACACTGCTGCTGCCTGCCGAGAACATCAACTTCGCGACCAGCACCACGTGGAGCAACCTGTTGGTTACCGCCACCGATGCCACCGGCGAGTGCACACTCTACAAGAACATTGACCTGCGCATAGTTATGGACCACGAAGCCGCCAATCAGTTGACCTACTGGCCCAAGGCTACGGCAGCTGCCGACACAGCAAGCCACCGCGACAACAACGCACCGTGGATGAGCGACACCGTGGGCTCCGGCTGGTCAGACACCGCACGCAGCGTCATCGCCATCGCAAGCCGCAACTTCACCGGCGTACAGATCACCCCGCGCGTCTGGGTGGACCGCAACAACGGAACCATCAGCGCCACCGTGATGGGCGCCAACAACGACTACGTCTACCAGTGGACCGCTGATGCCGAAGGCGACACCGTCCATGAGCTCACCAACATGAACTTCTGCCCGGGCGACACCATCTTCCTCTACACCGAACCGCGCGGCAACAGCAACAAGTTCATCATGTGGGACTTCGACCCCTACTATCGTCCGATGGCCCGCTACATAGTTCCCGCCAACGATGCCACCGTGACCGCCTACTACGGCCCCGAGGAGTACTGGTACCAGCATGTCAACAACGCCGCAACCGCCGACGCTGTCTATGACGACAACTACTATTACCCCGGCAACAACGGCCACGGCTACGTGACCACCTACCACGGCGACGTCCACATCTACAATGAAAACGGTCTTGCCTGGTTCATCAGCGTGGTCAACGGCCTCAACGACGCACAGGCACGCCAGTTCTACTTCAACAAAGTGTTCCTGCATCAGAAAGATGGCGGCTACGACATGAAGAACTACCTGTGGACTCCCGTGGGCACCAACCACCAGCCCTTCCGCGGATGGTTCCTCGGCGTGAGCAATGTCGCCACCGACACCGCAGTCCTCACCGGCGAGCAGGTCGTCATCAGGAACATCATCGTCAACGAACCTCAGATGAACTACGCCGGCTTCTTCGGCAATATCGACACCGCGCGCATCAGCGGCATCAGACTTGAAGCCTCTCTTATCCGCGGCGCGCAGTACGTAGGTGCCCTGGCGGCCAACTCTAAAGACGCACGCATCAACAATGTCGTCGTCGCCGACTCGGTAGAGATGAGCCCGGCCACCACCATCCTCGCCACCAACTACACCAGCGGCGGTATTATCGGTAACTCTGAGCGCGACACCCTGACCAACACCAGCGTCAAGGCCAAGTTCATAGGCGACGCCGTCTACAGCGGCGGCATGGTCGGCTACGGTATATCGACCACCGTCACCAACAGCTACGGCTACAACGACAACCGCATGAACGGCCTCTACATCGGTGGTGTGGCCGGCTACCTTGAAGGCACCGTTGCCAGCAAGGGCGGCCTCTTCGGCCGACGCAAGAGCGCTGCCTACCCCTCGACGGTGGCCAACAACTACGTGCGCCTCGAGAGCAGCAACGGCACCCGCGTTGGCGGCATCGCTGGCTACGCCAAGAACAGCGTAATAGAGAACAACTACTTCTACGGCGACATCAACGATGCCAACGGCAACGGTGTGGCCCATACCCTGAAGAACAGTGAGGCTGACGGCAACTACTACCAGCAGGGCGCCGCCAACCACGACGTCAGCAACAACTCCGGCAGCATTGTGACCAACACCTCCACCTTCGCAGGTGCCGGCAACAGCGTCACCCTCGAGCAGAACGTCAACGGCCGCAACAACCTCACCCGCGTCCTCAACCTCTGGGTGCGCGAGCACAACGCCAACGGTGGCAACTACCTCACCTGGCGCAGCGACCTCGACGCAGTCAACGCCGGCTTCCCCATCTTCGGCACTCCCGACATGATACCGCTGCGCGACAGCATGACGGTCGCCGGCTGCGTCGACGTGGAATGGAACGGCGTTTACTACAATGATGGCGACAGCCTGACCTACCATGTGGTCGACTCCACAGAGATGGTCGACAGCACCATGACGATCCGCTTCGTCGTGCATCAACCTGCTGCCGAGAACTACGCCGACAGCGCTATCATCGGCGAGTCCTACGAGGGCTACGGCTTCACCCTCACAGAGGCCGAGACGGCACTCCTCCGAGAGACCATGGACAGCCTCGGCAACGCCACCCTCGTCCTCAGAGACACCCTCCAGACCGTCCACGGATGCGACAGCGTGGTCACCCTCACACTCTTCTTCTCCGGCAACCTCGACATGCCCGAGCCCACCTTCGAGGTGCAGCACTTCGTCAAGGTCTACCCCAACCCCACCACCTCGCGCGTCACCATCGAGTCTGACGGCATGCAGCACGTCGAGCTCTACGACAACGACGGCCGCCGCCTGAAAGACTACGACACCTACAGCAACGACACCATCACCATTGACGTCACCGACTACTCATCCGGCATCTACTACCTGCGCATACATTCTGCCGCAGGCGTGACAATCCAGAAAATAGTCAAACTGTGATAACACCTCATAGACGATGAAAAAACAATATATCAAACCAGGCCTTGAGGTCTACCGTTACATGCCCGAGAAAGGGTATAAAGCGACCATAGCCCTCAACAAAGACTATGTGCTCATTGAGGGCGAAAGCGACAACCGCACCCTGCGCGCCTCCGAAGAGGTGACAGAGTACACCGACGAAAGCGGCGAGTACGAGCGCGGCCTGTGGCTATAATCAACAACCTAAAACGTCATCAACAATGAAGAAACTATCAATAGCCATAGCACTGCTAACGCTTGCCATCCTTCCCGTGGCATGCCAGAAGGAGAAGACCGGCAACGACGAGTTCCGCTTCACCGCCACGACAGAACGGCTGCAAAACGACGATGCCAAAGTACAGCTTGTCGAAGAACGCTATATTATATGGGAGTATGACGACGAGATCAGCATCGGCAGCAACACCAGCGGCGACACCAAGAACAAGGCCTGGCTCTACTACTCCGACCCCAACTCTACTGACTGGGGCGCCTACAACGGTGTCTTCCTGACCACCCTGCCGAGCAATTCAGAGTACTTCCTCGGCCTCCACCCCTGCAGCGACAACAACGTCATCTCCTCGTTGGGCGGCACCTCCTTCAGCGCCACCATCGACATCCCGGCCGCTCAGACCTACCGCAACGACAACACCTTCGACAAGCAGGTGTTCCCCATGGTGGCCTGGTATGGCGGCACCTGGACCAGCGACCCCTACACACCCTTCAATCTCGACTTCCACTCCCTCGCTGCCATCGTGCGCCTCCAGTTCCTCAACACCACCGGAGCCGCATCGGCCATCCGCAGCATCACCGTCACCTCCCCCGACAAGCAGCTCTGCGGCCTCTTCACCGTCAACAACTACAACACCAACGACCCCTACCTCTCGAGCCTCGAGTCCGCCAAGAAGACCGTCACCATCGACTGTGGCGAGTCCGGCGTGGCCTTCGCCAACAACCAGCTGCTCACCTTCTACCTCGTGCTCCCAGCCTATACAGGCCGCGACAACACCACACGCTACAGCAACCTCTCCGTCACGGTGACCAACACCTCGAGCCAGTCGTGCTCAAGCACCATCAGCTTTGTCAACACCCGCCGCAACGGCATCACCTACATGCAGGCCCTCGACATCAACTCATGGACCTCCGGCAGCCCCTCGCCCACCATCTCGGGCAACGGCACCGCCGACCGCCCCTTCAAAATCTACGACGTCGAAGACCTGAAGTACCTGCGCGACTGCTACAACAGCACGGCTCGCACCATCAACGGACAGCCCATCACCGCCGACACCTACATCAAACTCATGCGCTCCGACATAGTGCTCACCAACAGCAACTGGGTGGCCGGTATACGTAACTTCGTGGGCCACTTCCTCACCATGAACCAGCAGTCGCACCCGGGCATCACCAACACCTGCCAGAACGTGCCCCTCTTCGAGTCCATCGACGCCGACGGCGAAGTCGTGGGTCTCACCGTCAAGAGCTCCGGGAGCAACAGCATGACCAACACCACCGGCGTCTCGCCCTTCTGCACCCAGAACGACGGCCGCATCATCGACTGCGTCATCACCAACAAACCCGGCAGCTCCGACTATACCATCTCCATCTTCTCGCCCTTCGCAGGCATCTGCGTCACCAACAACGGCACCATACAAGGCTGCCGCTGCGAGGCCCGGGTGCAGGTACAGAGCAACAAGAACTTCGCCGGCATCTGCTTGCACAACAACGGCACCATCGCCGGCTGCCATGCCACCGACATGACCCTGCGCGACTTCAGCGCCAAAGGCGCCGGCATCTGCTTCGAGAACACCGCCTCCGGCGTCGTGAAAGACTGCTACTTCGCCTCCAACATCATGAACAGCAACGCCGACTGGGGCGGCATCGTCTACGACAACAGCGGCACCGTGAAGCACTGCTACATGAGCGCCACAGGCCAGATATACACCAGCAAGAGCGTGGGCGGCGTCGTGAGGAACAACATCGGCTCCAGCAGCCTGGTAGACTACTGCTGGGTCGCAGGCCCCCTGCAGGGCAGGACGGCGGGCGGCATCGTCGACAGCCTCGTCAACGGCGAAGTGAGAAACTGCTTCAACAACAACACCGCCATGATCACCGTCACCTCCGCCAACAGCGTCTGCGGCGGCCTCGTGGGCTACGTCAAAGGCGGCCAGGTCAACAACAGCTACGTCAACGAGATCACCATCATACCCCGCAACGTCAACGCCGTCATCGGCGGCCTGGCCGGTGTCGTCACCGGCGGCTCCTTCAGCTACTGCTACAGCTACGAGGACGACAACGTCTTCTACGGCACCACGACAGCAGCCACCTACACCCAGTGCTACCTCGTCGACGGCTCCCAGGCCAACATCACCCACGTCAGCAGCAATCCGGCATCCAACTTTGCCACCCTCACCAGCAACCTCAACGGCAACCCCTACCACTCGTGGGTCCAGCCGTCGTCCACCTCGGCCCCCGTGCTCTCCCCCTATTCGGAATAGCAAACCCCCGGGTTCGGCCGGAACAGGACACATACAGCAACAGCAACGACAACAGTCCCGTAAGGATCTCTTACGGGACTGTTGCCATTAACGGCACATAGCGCCCCCCTGCCCACACACGGCACCCGCCGCGGCATATAAACAGACCATCCCCTTGCGGCCTGCCGCAAGGGGATGGTCTTGTCTGGGCACTTCCAAGCTTACTGCAGCTTGGCCAGAGCCTCTTTCATGCGGCGCAGGGCCTCGCGCAGCAGGTCCTCGCTGGTGGCGTAGCTGAGACGTATGCAGCTGTCGTCGCCGAAGGCGGAGCCCATCACCGTGGCCACACCGGCCTCGTTGAGCAGGTAGAAGGCCATGTCGGTCGAATTCTCAATCTTCGTGCCGTTGAAGCTCTTGCCGTAGTAGGAGCTCACGTCGGGGAAGAAATAGAAGGCACCCTGCGGCAGGCGCACCTTCAGGCCCGGAATGTCGCACAGCAGCTTGTACACCATGTCGCGCCGCTGCTGGAAGATGTTGCGCATGTCTATGATGTCCTTGCTCGTCTTGGGGTCCATCAGCATGGCGCACACCGTGGCCTTCTGGGCTATGGAGCAGGTGGCGCTGGTCACCTGGCCCTGCAGCTTGTTGGCGGCCTTGGCAATGACCGTCGGCGCGGCGATGAAGCCTATGCGCCAGCCCGTCATGGCGAAGCCCTTGGCAACACCGTTGACGGTGATGACGCGCTCCTTCACCTCGGTGAACTGGGCTATCGACTCGTGCTTGCCCACGAAGTTGATGTGCTCATAGATCTCGTCGGCCATGACGAAGAGGTTCTCGTGGCGGGCCACCACCTCGGCGATGCCCTTGAGCTCCTCCTTGGTGTAGAGCATGCCCGTGGGGTTGCTCGGCGAGGAGAACATGATGAGCTTGGTGCGCGGCGTGATGGCGGCCTCGAGCTGCTCGGGGGTCACCTTGAAGTCGTTCTCGAGTTTGGTCTTCACGAAGACACATTTGCCCTCGGCCAGACGCACAAACTCCTTGTAGCTCACCCAGAACGGCGTGGGGATGATCACCTCGTCGCCGGGGTTGACGAGACACTGCACCACCTGGAACAGGCTCTGCTTGGCACCCGTCGAGACGACGATCTGCTCGGGCTTGTACTCCAGGCCGTTGTCGCGTCTGAGCTTGGTGCAGATAGCCTCCCTGAGGTCGGGGTAGCCCGGCACAGGAGGATAGTGCGTGAAATTGTCGTCGATAGCCTTCTTGGCGGCTTCCTTAACCACCTCGGGAGTGTTGAAGTCAGGCTCGCCTATCGAGAGGCTGATCACATCTTTGCCCTGGGCTTTAAGCTCGCGGGCCTTCGCGGTCATGGCCAGAGTCTCGCTCTCGGCCATATTGAGAATGCGGTTCGATAATATTTCCATGGGTTTACGTATTGTTTGCGTTAACGGATTGAAAATGCAAAAGTAGTAAAAAAACTTCACCCGTGCAAATAAATCTTCGCCACCCCTTCCTATGGGTGCCACGAGAGCGCCGGAGCTCCTACGGCCCCTCTTCGCCCCACACCCACGGAGTTCCTACAGAGTCCTCTCGGCGATCCTTCGGCAGTTCTTCAGTAGTATTTCTGTGGTCCTCTTTTCATGGGTTGTACATTTTTGTGTTTTGGAGGTGCATAGATACGGAAAAAATTGAGAATTGAAAAGTGGATAGTGACTAGTGGCCAGTGACCAGTGGAGAGTGGAGAATTGACAATTGAGAGTTGTAAGGGAACGGCGAATTGGGCGAATTTAGCGAATGGGCGGGAGCCGGTCAATTGCTGGCGAATTACTCGAATTGGCGGTGAAGGGGTGCATTTTAACGGCGAATTGGGCGAATTAGGCGAACCGCAGGTCGACGACCTTGCGGAGTCAAGAGTGAGAGGGGATTGAGAGGGGATTGAAGGGGGAGTGAGGGTGGAGTGAAGGGGGAGTGAGGGGGACAAATGTTTTTGTTGGGGTTGATGGGGTCTTGTAGCCGTCTTGTAGCCGTCTTGTAGCCGTTTAGTAGCCGTTTAGAGGGTGTTTAGTCAGTAAATATAGGAAAAGGAGAGGCGCCGGATTTGGTGGTGGCTGTATGACTGGGGGTTATCGGCGTTGGATAATGCAGATGGGGTTGGTGGGGGACAGTGGGGACAGTTCAAAAATATGGTTACCCAAAGTCAAAAAAAAATTCTATATCTGATATAGGGGTATAATTCAGTGGTAGGAAGACCTAAAAACTAACTGTCCCAATTGTCCTACTGTCCCTGTCAGACAACAATATTGCTGATTCAGAAATATTTGCATCTTGGCAGTTGGCATAGATTGCCATGAGGGGTGGTCGGATTGGCACAAGTTAAGGGTTCATGGTTCAAGGTTTATGGTTCAAGGTTCAAGGTTCAGGGTTTGCTCATCAGGCTGACTCGCTACATTTAACTTTTTCAGCGGTGCTCGCGGGCATACCACGCTGGCCGTGACCAATAGGTTAGGCAGCAGGGGTCAAGGGGACACATCATTTTCGGCGGGGAGAATGGTCGGTTGGGCACAAAGAGGCTCCGGAATGAGGGGTGAGGGGTGAGTTTCGGGAGCGCGCATGTGAGCGCTGGGGAGGGTGAAAAGTGCTGGAAGGAGTGGTGCGGAGGGTGTTTTGTGGCCTTTTAGAGGAGGATTTGGATGCTTTTTGTCCCTTTTCCGAGGGTTGGCATCTTGGGTGCCGAGGTTTTAGTGATGTCGCATTTCATTGATTTATTGCTTTTTACACAAGAAAGTGATTGTGAAAATTTTGGCTTTCCGTTCCAGTTCCAGTTGTTCCAGTTGTTTTTTGAGGGGTACCAATTCCCCTATTCTATACTTATATTATTAATTATTAATTAGTTATATATTATAAGAAGGGGATTGTACCACTCATTTTTTAATTGGAACAACTGGAACTGGAACGCATAGGGTTTGATTAGATGGTTGATAAAGACTTCATTCTATGAGGCTTATAGAGTTTTCGGTAGGACTTGAGGAAAGAGAGGACGGAGAGGTGCTCGTCGCGCAGCATGCTCACTATGAGGATTTTGCCGAATAGCTTATGGAACTGGAACTGGAAGATGATGCTCTGGGAGAGCAGGAGTCGGAAGGTTTGGCCCTGTCTTGTACTCACCTACTTCTCTAAGAGGCTGGTGAGAGCCCGGCGGGTTTTCTTGACCTCGCCATGAGGTGTGAGGAGGCAGTCAATTACTAACATTTTTATTTTGCCATTCAAGAAAAAAATGGGTATCTTTGCAATCTAAAAATATTGCCATGCTTTTTCAAAAGAACATAATCAAGAAATACCTTGCGTTGTTGGAACCCGAATGCCTGCAACGTGCATGGACACAATATAAAAGTTGTTTTCTCAACACCGAGGTGCAGCAAAACATACTCCAATCCAAGGAGGAACAGTTCCAGGAAGGTTTCCTGCGCGAGCTTTTTGTCAGAGTATTAGGCCACACTCTCAACCCATCGCCCGAATACAACCTCATCACCGAATAGAAAAACGAGACTCCGGGGCAAAAAGAAGGCTATTTCTGCATGATGGTATGCTGACGGCAATGCCGGCAGGGGGCTCTCTCATTATTACCACGAGGAAAAGATATGCAACAAAAGTTGCATGATTACAAAAAAAAGTGTATCTTTGCCTCAACACATTTTAACAACACAACAACATAAACAACTGAAAAATATGGCAAAAGAAGTGAACGACGCTGCAGCCCAGAAGCTGGAAAAACTGAAGATACTCCAGAGCACACTTGACAAGATAGAGAAGAGTTACGGCAAAGGCTCGATCATGAAACTCGGCGACCGCCCGGTGGAGGAGATGGACGTCATCTCGACAGGCAGCATCAGCCTCGACGCCGCCCTGGGTGTGGGCGGCTTCCCGCGAGGCAGAGTGATAGAGATTTACGGCCCCGAGTCGAGCGGTAAGACCACGCTGGCCACCCACGCCATCGCCGAATGCCAGAAGCAGGGCGGCATAGCGGCCTTCATCGACGCCGAGCATGCCTTCGACAGCTTCTACGCCAAGAAGCTGGGCGTCGACATCGACAACCTCCTCGTCTCGCAGCCCGACAACGGCGAGCAAGCCCTCGAGATTGCCGACAACCTGATACGCAGCGGGGCCATAGACATCATCGTCATCGACTCCGTCGCCGCCCTCACCCCCAAGGCCGAGATCGACGGCGACATGGGCGACAGCAAGGTGGGCCTCCAGGCGCGCCTGATGAGCCAGGCCATGCGCAAGCTGACGGCCACCATCAGCAAGACCAACTGCTGCTGCATATTCATCAACCAGCTGCGCGAGAAGATCGGCGTCCTCTTCGGCAACCCCGAGACCACCACCGGCGGCAACGCCCTGAAGTTCTACGCCTCGGTGCGCATCGACATACGCCGCACCCAGGCCATCAAGGACGGCGACCAGAACATAGGCAACCGCGTGAAGGTGAGGATTGTGAAGAACAAGGTGGCCCCACCCTTCCGCACCTGCGAGTTTGACATGATTTTCGGCGAGGGCATCTCCAAACTGGGCGAGATTATCGACCTTGGCGTCGACCTCGACATCGTGCACAAGAGCGGCTCGTGGTTCAGCTACGGCGAGAGCAAGCTGGCCCAGGGGCGCGAAGCCTTGAAGCAGCTGCTGCGCGACAACCCCGAACTCTGCGACGAGCTGGAGGGCAAGATACGCGCAGCCTTGAAAGACAAAGCCAATAGCGAAGAGTAATGAAAAGACTGATAGTAGTGACAGCGATGCTGCTCCTGGGCGGCACAGCGTGGGCACAGGACGTGGTGCGCGACAGCGTGCACACCACACCCGACAGCACAGCGATAAAGGCCAGTTCAGCCATTGACATGGACGACAACGACACCGTTGACGACGAGGAGAACGTCATAGGCGCCAAGCCGCAGCCCCGCAAGAAGGGCGAGCGGAAGGAGGCCAACGTGCTGGGGGCGCCGGTCTACTACGACGTCTACGGCAACGTGGAGGGCAGCGGCGAGACCTCGACCACCTACCACCGCCCCAAGCACCACTACCTGAACAACCTGGCGGACCGCTACTGCTCCTTCTTCGTGGAAGGCGAGCTGCTCACCGGCCGCCACGACGCGGCCATCGGCGGCAGCTTCACCTACCTGCCCAAGCGCTGGGGCTTCTACGGCTCGGTGCTCGGCGGAAGCCGTCACACCTACCTGACCCTCGGCGCCGCGCTGCGCCTGTCGGGCTACCAATCGGGGCTCGACTGGCAGCTCTACGGCGGCTTGGGCGGCGGCGGACGCCACCTGGGCGGCGAAGTGGGACTGCGCATGGCCCTGCCCAAGCGCAGCGGCAAATTCTGCTGGACGTCGGTATCAATGGGCTACGCCAACTTCGGAGGCTACGGCTTCTTCACCGCAGGCCTGAGTCTCGACATGGTGGGCCTGGCGGCAGCCTCGGTGTTTTTATTCTGGTAGCGCCATGGATGCTTACGTGATAGACGAAGCCCGCGAAGAACGCGAGATACAAGCCAAGTATGAAGAACTGATTGCCGCCTGCCGCGAGCTCAAGCCCCTCACGGCCGACGAGGAGGCGCAGATACTGCGCGCCTTCCAGATAGCCAAGAAAGCCCATGCCGGCACCCGCCGCAAGAGCGGCGAGCCCTATATCTTCCACCCCCTGGCGGTGGCCATGATAGCCGTCAAGGAAGTGGGCCTCGGCCCCATAGCCGCGGTCTGCGCCCTGCTGCACGACGTGGTGGAGGACACCGACATCACCCTCGACGAGCTGCGCATGGTCTTCGGCGACCGCGTGGCAGTCATCGTGGACGGCGTGACGAAGATAAACGACGTCATGGTGATACAGCAGACCGACAGCAAGCAGGCCGAGAACTACCGCAAGATACTGCTGTCGATGTGCAACGACGCCTACGTCATCTTCCTCAAGCTCTGCGACCGCCTGCACAACATGCGCACGCTGGGGTCGATGAAAGACACCAAGAAGCTGGCCATAGCGAGCGAGACGCAGTACCTTTACATACCGCTGGCCCACCGTCTGGGCCTCTACGCCATCAAGACCGAACTGGAGGAGCTGGTGATGCGATACACCAACCCCGACAAATACGCCGAGATAGCGGCCAAGATAGCCGCCACGGCCGGCACCAGCGAAAAGCTGGCGAAATGCCTCGTGGAGCCGGTGAAAAAGATGCTCACGGAGCACAACTACAACTACACGCTCAAGACAAGGGTGAAAAGCGTGTACAGCTGCTGGAAGAAGATAGAGAACAAGCACGTGGACTTCGACGAGATCTTCGACCTCTACGCCATGCGCATCATCCTCAACGGGGTGCCGCGCGAGAAGGAGAAGGAGGAATGCTTCAAGGTCTACGCACTCATCTCGGGCCAGTTCCCCACAAACCCCAACCGCTTCCGCGACTGGATCACCCACCCCAAGAACAACGGCTACGAGAGCCTGCAGACCACGGTGATGACACCCATAGGACGCTGGGTGGAGGTGCAGATACGCACCGAGCGCATGGACGTCATCGCCGAAAAAGGCATGGCGGCGCACTTCCTGTACAAGGAAGCCCACCCCGAAGAGCAGATAGAGAACAACCCCGTGGAGGAGTGGCTGCAGCAGATACGCACCTCGCTGGAACAGAGCGACAAGAGCGCCCTGGACCTGGTGGAGGAGTTTAAAGAGACGCTCTACACCAAAGAGATATACCTCTTCACCCCCAACGGCAAGACCATCGTGCTGCCCAGCCGTAGCACGGTGCTCGACTTCGCCTATGCCATACACAGCGACTTGGGAATGCACTGCATAGGCGCCAAGGTCAACGCCAAGCCTGCCGCCATCGGACACCGTCTACACACAGGCGACCAGGTGCAGGTGCTCACCTCAAAGAAGACCCTGCCGCTGCCGGAATGGCTTGACCAATGCCAGACACCGCGCGCAAAAGAGGGCATCAAAGACTTCCTGCGGCAACAGAAAAAGGAGTATGTAGAAGAGGGACAACGCCGGCTGGCCGGATACTACGCCAACCTGCACATAAAGAACAACGCCCAGAACTTCGGGCAGCTGAAGCGCTACTTCAACCAGAAGAGCGAGGTGGACTTGTACTACGACATAGCCATAGGCACCATCACGGAACACCAGGTGGCCGAATGCTTCGGCAAAGCACGCCCCACACCAAAGCTGTTCTTCCTCGACCGCTACAAGGAGCTCTTCGAGGGCGGCAACACACTGCAGTCGATGCACGCGAACGAGCAGCATACACACCCGTTCCTTCTCGACAGAGAATACAAAGACTACCCGACAGAGACCGCAGCGTGCTGCAAGCCGGTGCCCGGCGACCAAGTGGTTGGAATAGTGCAGGACGGCAAGATTATGGTGCACCGCACCAATTGCCGCGAGGCCATGGACGAGATGGCCAACCACGAGAACCACATCGTAAGAGCCAAATGGAGACCTGGCGAACAGTTGTCGCTGCTCACTGGCATAGCCCTTACAGCCATCGACAAAAAGGGCCTTCTGCAGGAGATTACACGCAGTATCTCGGAGGAGCTGGACCTTAATATGCGCGCTATCACCCTGGAAGCGTCGGAGGGCGTGGCTCGGGGCATCATCATGCTGTATGTTAACGATGTGACCAGCCTTAACGGCCTGATAGAAAAACTGAAGAAAATCGATGGAATCGAGGACGTGCACCGCATCTGAACAGGCCTTCAGCCGCCTCAGCGACATACTGGACACCCTGCGCAAGGAATGCCCGTGGGACAATGTGCAGACCATGAAAAGCCTGCGATACCTGACCATCGAGGAGGTGCACGAACTGAGCGAAGCAATAGTGGCCATGGAGAACGGCGACACCGCAGCAACGTCAGACCTGAAAAAAGAATTGGGCGACGTGGCCATGCACATACTATTCTACTGCAAAATAGCCGAAGAACAGGGGCTGTTCTCCACCGCGGATGTATACAACACCATCTGCGACAAACTCATAGCCCGGCATCCGTTCATCTACCGCAAGGACGAGTACCACGGCGAGAGCTGGGAGCAACTCAAGATGCGCGAGGGGCGCAAGGATGTGCTGGAAGGGGTGCCGGCATCGCTGCCGTCGCTCGTCAAAGCGGTGCGCATGCAGGAGAAGGTGGCCGGCATGAACAAAGACAAAAAGAAACCGGTTGCACCCATGCCCGAGGGCAGTTGGCAACCGGCTGATGACACTACCGAAACAGAGTTCGGCGACTTGCTGTTCGCGTTGGTCGACTGGGCTCGTTGTCACGGCATCAATGCCGACGACGCCCTATGCAGCGCCAACCAACGTTTCCGCAGCAGACAGACTACTTAAGACCAAGTTTCTTCTTGACCAGAGGCATGATGTCTTCGCCACCCTCATCGTAGAGTATGGCGGCTGTGCCTGCATCGAGAATGTAGGTGAAGCCGTTCTCTTTGGCGACATCGGCGATAGCCTTCTTGGCACGGTCGATGATGGGCTTCAGCAGTGTAGCCTCACGCTCCTGAAGCTGTTTCTGTGCGTTCTGCTGGAATTCCTCGATGCGGGACGCCATGTCCTGGATTTCACGCTGTTTGGTCTGACGGATAAGCTCGGTCCAGCCAGCCTGGTTGGCGACATAGTCGTTGTAACGCTTCTCGGCCTCGGCCTGCATGGTCTTGAGGGTCTCCTCAAGCTCTGCTACTTCGCCCTGAAGGACGGTCTGGGCAGAATCACGTCCCGGCATGATCTGCATCAGGTCGTTGGAGTTGATGTGGCCGATTTTGGCATTCTTCTGAGCCATGGCGCTGCCGCCGAAAGCAAGCAGGCAAACCATGATTGCGATTAAGCTTTTCTTCATTGTGTATCTGTTTATGTTATTATTATCTTTCTGTTAGCGCGTCTTGCCAAGGGGCGGCATAACGTTGCGTTGCGACCTGTCGTTGGCGCTGCGCATTTCAGGATTGGTTGGCTTGAACATATCCCTCGACTTCTTTTCCTGCGACTTGGAGGTCTTGTCGGAAGACTTGCCGCCATCAGGCTCCTTGTCGGCACCTGCAACACCGGGCTTGACGCCGAGCTGCTCCAGCACGTCGTCGCTTATGTCGTACTTCTTGCTGGCGAACAACACCGTAGCACTGCCGGCTTTGTCGAAAACAATGGCATAGTTTTTCTCGCCGGCAAGACGCTCGATGACACTGTAGACCCGGTCCTGAACAGGCTTGAGGAGCTCGGCACGGCGCTTGTCAAGATCGCCACCGGCACCGAAATACTGCTGCTGGAGGGCACGGATCTCCTGCTCTTTGGCATGTATCTCCTCTTGCCTACGCTTCTTGAGGTTCTCGGGCAACAGATAGCTCTCCTGTTCATAGTCGGCACGCATGGACTCAATCTCGGCAGCTTTGTCGGCAAGTTCCTTCTGCCAGTCGGCCACATAGCGGTCGAGGCGCTTCTGCGCACTGCTGTATTCGGGCAAAGACTTAAGCACATAGTCGGTATTGACCACGGCGTACTTCTGCGCTGTGGCCATGGAGCACACAGCGGTGAAGATGAGCACTATGAGCAATCTGTACTTCATGGATTAATCAAGGCTTTGACCAATGGAGAAGTGGAAATGGCTGCCGCCGGCGACACCGTCGAAACCATAGCCCCAGTCAACGCCGATAAGGCCGAATATGGGCATGAAGAGACGTACTCCGACACCTGCGGAATTATACATCTTGAAGGGCTGGAACTCGCTGATATCACTCCAGCAGTTACCACCTTCGACATATCCAGCCAGCCAGATGGTTGCGGTATTGCTCTCAATAATGGGCTGGCGGAGCTCAAGAGTGAAGCGGTCAAACACGGCACCGCCGCCATTGGTACTGGCACCAAGTGAGTTGTTCTCATAGCCACGCAACGGCACCACCTCGCGGCCATCGAGCATCCATGACGAGAGACCGTCGCCACCAAGGAAGTAACGTCCAAAGGGTGCAAGGCCGATTTTGTCATTATAATAACTCATGAAGCCAAAGCGGAAGCGGGTGTTGAGCACAACATCGCCGACAAGATTGACCATCCAAGAACCACGCAGGTTGACTTTATAGTACTCTACCCACTTATACTTCTCCTGTTTTGTGGCAAACTCCGTCTTGCCACTGATGATTGAATAAGGTGGCGTTACATAAGCGCTGACAGTCACCTCGGACCCGCTGCGGGCATAAATCGGTGAATCAAGGGAGTTGCGGCTCAGAGTGAAACCATAGCTTAGGTCGTTGGCGACACCATCGGTGAAGATGTCGGTATTAAGGCTATAATTATCAAGAGTATAATGCTTAAAACTGATACCGTGACTGACAATGAAGTAGTCGTCTGGCCACTTTAGGCGTTTAGAAAAGCTGACACCAGCGCCGGTAATCTTCAGGCTATAATAGTTAGCATCGTCTTTGCTGTAGTAGAAACCGTTGCTATAGAGGTTATGGTAGACGGAACCCGTTAGCGACTGAGGCCTGTGGCCACCTAACCACGGTTCTGTAAAGGATGCACTTATGGAATAGTAATGAGTACCGTTTGTGACAGCATTGATACCGAGTTTCTGGCCATCGCCAGCAGGCAGCGGCACCCATGCATCTTTGTTGAAGATGTTGCGTAAGCTGAAGTTGTTGAGCTGGACACCTATCTGGCCTATCACCATACCTCCACCATATCCACCTTGGAGGTTGAGCTGACTTGTGGAGCCTTCCTCGACTTTATACACAATATCCACGGTGCCGTCCTCTGCATTAGGCTTGGGAACAGGCTCTATCTTCTCCTCCTTGAAGTAACCCAAGGTGACAAGCTCGCGACGGCTACGCAAGACAGCATCACGACTGAAGAGATCGCCGGGACGTGTGTGGAGCTCGCGCATGATAACCTTGTCATTGGTAATTGTGTTACCCTCCACAGAGACATTGCGGATACGTGCCTGCTTGCCCTCAACTATACGTATCTCTATGTCTATGGAGTCATTCTCGACGGCCACTTCGACAGGAGTGGCACGGAAGAACAAGTAACCGTTATCCATGTAGAGTGAGGTAATATCTGTACCAGAAGGGTTGTAGCTGATATTCATATCCAGCTCCTTCTTGTTGTAGGGGTCACCCTTGTTGATGCGCAGTGCCCGGTGCAAGAGTTCATCGCTATATACCGTATTGCCACTGAAGGTGATGTTGCGGAAGAAATAGCGCTGGCCTTCGTAGATCTTGACTTTGACTTTGAGCATATCGCGGTTATCCTTCGCAGACTCGCCTTGAGGGACATCCCACACAGTGTCGCTGATTACACGTGCATCCCGGAAACCCTCTTCGTTATAGTATGCTATAACTTTGTCCAAATCTTCACGGAAGTCGTTCTCAATATAACGGCTCTTCTTCCAGAAGCCTTTGGTCCAGAACAACAGCTTCCAGAAGTAATGCACGTCGTGGGTCTTCTCCATCTTGCTCTGCAATTTCAGAGTCTTGACCTGCTTGTTACCCTCAAAGATAAGACTGTCTATCTTTACTACGTTGCCTCGCTTGACATTGAAAGTCACGGTCACACGACCGTTTGAGTCTTGCTCTGTCGTCGGGGTCACCTCAACACGGGTATAGCCCTTGTCTATATAATAGCCCTTTATCTTGTTCACCGAAGTACGGAGCATGTTCTCCGTAACCACTTCTCCGTTGGCAATCTTTATCTCCTCACGCAGCTTGTCAGCCTCGCCTTTCTTAACACCCGTGAAAGCAAATTTATCCATGCGAGGACGCTCCTTGAGAACTATCTTCAAGAAAATTATATTGCCTTGAATTCGGTTCACTCGGATTTGCACATCCTCGAACATCCCTTGTTTCCACAAGTTCTCAATCGCTGCAGAAATCTTGTCGCCAGGCACCCTAATGTTGTCACCTACCTGCAACCCTGCGACTAACTGAATAACACGGGTATCAAAATTATCAGCCCCTTCGTAGGTGATACCACCTATCTCGTACGTTTTGGGAGTGAGATAGTCAAGGTCGTATCCATCATTGCCGCCGATAACAGTCTGTGCCTTCAGAGGCACTCCGCTGAATAACAGCATGATTGCAAACAGTAGCAGCCGTTTAGTATGTTTCATCATTTACACTTTGAAGTGTCATCAGAATACCTGATAACTATATAATAACTCACATTGATGTAATTTATTATATAAAAAGCTTAATTATTTTTATTTTTTCTCTTCCACCTGCGCCTCTGTCTTGCCGAAACGTCGCTGACGGCCTTGATAATCAAGCACGGCCCTATAAAAATCTTCGTGTCGGAAATCTGGCCACAAGAGGTCGGTGAAATAAAACTCACTGTATGCCATCTGCCACAACAAGAAGTTACTCACACGCAGTTCCCCCCCGGTACGAATCAACAAGTCCGGGTCTGGATAATCACGTGTTGTCAGATATTTGCGCAACGTATCTTCGTCAATGACCTCAGGGGTAAGTTTTTCACGGCATATCTGTTTCAATGCTTCTGCAATCTCCCAACGTGAACTATAGCTAAGCGCAAGAACCAAAGTGGTTCCAGTATTGACAGAAGTTTTCTCTATACAGTCGGCCAATACCTTACGAGAACGTTCAGGGATGCGCTGCATATCACCGATGGCATGCAGCCTGACATTGTTGTCCATCAGTGTCTTCGTCTCATTATGGACAGCTTTGATGAGGAGTTCCATCAACCCGTCAACTTCTTCTTTTGGACGGTTCCAATTCTCCGTGCTGAATGTATATAGCGTCAAATACCCCACTTTGAGGTCTACCGCAGCCTCCACAGCTGCACGCACCGCCTCTATTGCATTGTTATGCCCAAAGAGGCGCTCGTGTTTCTGTTTCATGGCCCATCGGCCATTACCGTCCATAATTATTGCCACATGCTGCGGCACGCGGCTCATGTCTATCTGTTCCCTTGTTGTCATAAGAGCTTATAATTTACAACGTTTAGGTCTCATCCATCCGAACATTGTCTCCAGACTTACCCCCAAAGACACATTCATAACAACATACCAATCTTTCAATGAATCATCCCCACGCTTTATTCCGGCATCATTCACATAACCAGCCTCAACTTCACCGCTACGGTCAGACAGCCGTACAGCGACATCGCCGTCAATGACCTCTTTCTCCAGCAATGATGCATCGACATACGTCGTGCTTACATCATCCAGATAATCTGTCCATGTCTTCCGAAAGCCGTATTCAGCAGCCAGCGAAAAAGTTTTGCTTATCCTCCATTTGACACCGACACCGAAAGGCATGCACAGTTGTATCAAAGTGTATGGCCTGCGCTCTGGGTAGAGCGATGTCCCCTGCCCTTCTGTACATAATGGCTGCAAAGCAACCCACTGCTGATCGCCATCAGCACCAACACATAAAGCCATGGGGTTGTGGTGAAACACACCTATTCCCCAAAAGATATATGGCGTCCAAACCGACTCTGTCGCCCCCGGTCCGAAAGGCCGGAAGTTAAACTCCGCCAGCGCACTCAACTCAAAGATATCACTACGGAAACTCAGATTTCGCAGTTTGACATAATCTTTATCACATGAGATACGACCATACGAAGCATCAACCCGCAATGCCCAACGGCTATCAAGGCGTGTACGCAACCCGACGCCGCCTGCGGCATGAAGGGGAGACAACACCGATTGGTTATTAAGGTCTCCAATGTAATTCATTGTACCTCCGCACAGCACAACTTCACTCTGCCTCATGAAATCAAAATCCTGCGCCACCAACGCCATTGGCATCAGCACAACAAACAACAATGTGAACCTTCTTCTATTCACTGGCAGACCATGTTATTGAGCGGCAGATACCATCCACCTGCATCAAATAGTCACGCTTGTTGAATCGCGGGCAATACACATATCCGGTAAGCTCGACCAGCTGCTTGCCGTCTGGCGAGAGAATACTGTAACTGACAAACGGACCTCCCATGAAATCACCGAACAAACGCCACAGGCCACGCGTCTCGACACAGTATTTAACACCGTCAAAATCAACAACACGGCTCTCTAACGCCACACGACGCTCAGTAGCCATATAGCTGCCCTCGGCAGGTCCCGGCACCTCCCTCTTCATCATAGTGTCCAACCTGTTGTAGATCTTCGCCGTGTCAAATTGGTGCTCGTCACGATATGGCATGACATTCACCAGAATGCCAAGACCGAAATCCTTGGTCTCCTTACGCAACCATAAAAAATCGCCGTCCTCTTTGGCCCAAGAGAATTCCTTGGGCAGGGAAAAGGTAAAGCCGTATTTATCCTGGACACGCTTAACCAACTCATAATTACAATCCTTGTCAAAGGCTTTTGCCATACGACGATATTCATCCTTGTATATCTCTTCCAATATACGACTTGAGTGCTTGCGAAGCATCTCACACAAACTCTTCTCACTGGTAGCGGCAATGTCTATCACCGTCTGGGGTTCTGCCCACTGGTTGTGGTGAATGTAGAATTTGTCTGGATTTTCTGCCTTTACATCACAGATGACAATATTGCGGTGAGCCTTGAACATCTGTGTGTTGTGCAACGATGACACCGGAACATTCACAACATCGAACCGCGGTTCTGGTTGCGGCAGCCCGTCTTGCGGTGCACGGAAAATGGAGTCTATGAGAGCCTTGGCGGCTCCTTCATAACAGCTTTTGTCGGCAGCGATGATTACCTCGCACGTCTTGCCAGACGAACTGCGTTTGGTCAACGCTTTGTTTTCAGGACTGTTGCATGCTGCAAGAAGCAAAACCGCAACGACTGTTGTCAATCCGATTTTTTTCATATTCACTTGTTATTATTTTTCCATTCATGATACTCTGCTATAGCCTGTTCTATCGGCGTCTCCTTATATCCCAAATCCTTAATCCCATGTGTGTTGTCGTAGAATTCCCGCACCATGAGCTGGCTGACATTGGTATAGGACAGCTCCGTACACGCTCCGCACTTCCTCAGCACTCCCCCTGCATACCCGGCACAACTTAGCACAAAGTCGGGTAATTCAACCACCCTCTGCCTGTAACCCATCACCCTTGCCTGCATCTCATATAACTCTCTGATAGCAAGATTTCCACACCTATTTGTCACTATATACCGTTCACCATTGACACCCTTCGTAAGCGCATTCACCTCTGCCTCAGCCACATCTCGCACTGCCACAAAAGCTTTCCCTCCTCTCGGCGCAAACGCAACTCTCTTGTTGTATGCCATTTGCAGCATCCTTCCAGATGAAGGTTTCACGTCCCAAGCGCCAAGCATATAGCCTGGATTTATTATCACGTAGTGGCCGTTAGGGTGTTTTAGTGAAGCACTCCTGACAATCTCTTCTCCCATTCTTTTGCTCTGGGCATAATAGCTGCTCTTGAACGGCTCCTTCATCGGCTCGCTTTCCGCGGCTGGACACTCAACGCTGCCATACCCTATTGTATTCACCGTTGACGTATGTACCAACGTACTTATTCCATGCTCTTCCATCACACGGACTATCAGCTTGGGCAGTTCGCAATTCACAGGCAGATAGTCCTCCAGCCGAAGCAGCGACATATCTGTCACTCCCGCACAATTCATCACAGCATCACATCCCTTGGCGGCGTTAAGAAGTGTCGCATAGTCAAGCGGCGACCCCACAAACGTCTGCCATCCGCCTCCGGGCAACTTGATGCCGTCAGCGTGGCGCACAAGCACACTCACATCGTGCCCAGCAGCCAAAAGCTTCTGTAACACGTTGTGTCCCAGCAGACCTGTCGCTCCAAGCAGCAACACTTTCATAATTCTAATAACGACTTTTCGTGTTATTTATTGCCTTGCCGCTTATAATTTCAACCGCAGCTGCACAAGCCAAGTCTGGCGTGCAGGCCCCTCTGTCAGCGCGGCACCACTACCTATGCTTTCTCTGTCGGTATAATAGGTAACTGCATACTTGCCGGCAAGCATAAGCCTGTCGCTGATGTTGTAGCGCAGAACCACATGCAGCCTGCCCCCACGGCCGTAGAGCATTGGCATGTTCCATGCATATTGCAGATTACTCTCACTCAAATAGAACCGTGCATAGTATCCGTTCACGTCAAACCACGCCGCACCCATCGACAGCTGCAGACCGCCATGCGCATATCGTGCCGTCTGTGCCACAAGCCATCCACTCTGTATAGACGTACTCTCCCCCGCAAAATGGGCATACATGGCCCGCGATACAAGGCGCCAGCGGCCAAATGTCGCCTTCACCTCGCCCTGCACCTGCCTCCTTACCGTCTCCTCGCCAAGATATAACGTACTGTCTATATTGGGTATATTCCTTTCCTTGAGCCTGTCGTAATAGCGCACCGCAACATCGACATTGCGCCACACTCTGCGCCCCACCACCATCCGCAACCATGCCCCTGTGGAAGGCCTGTAGCTACCATAGCGCAAGGAGCTGAATCGGTGAAGGTCGAAGCTCGTCTGCATCGTAAACCCTAATGGCAGCTGCATACAGGCATCTATGCTGACACCTTGCTCACCCTGAGTGTTGCCCACGCCATAGCCTTGTGCATGAAGATTATGGTATTCCGGGTGATAGTATCGCCAACTCACACCGAACCTGTTGGCCGACGAGGGCGTAAACGTGGCCCCGGCTATGGCCGCAGGGTGCACGTCGCCATCCAGGGCAGCCTCTCCGTAGAGCGTCAACCGCTGCCATTGCCACGTGGCATCAACGCCGGCATTGAAAAGCCTGCGTCCACGGAAGCGCGTCTGGTTGTACACATAATCACGCGTTCCCAGAGTGTCGTCAAGCAGCGTGTATGCCGCCGTCACACCGGCAACAATGGTTCCGCGACGCCATTCAACACGTCCGCCACCGAGGGTCTCCCCTTTGGCGCGTGAAGCAAAGGCCGATAAATGCACCTCTCGCCATAGACGCACCGTCGCCGCCACACCTTCCTGATACGATTCTTCGTAGAAAGCTCCCGCCGGACGCACACCGGCACCATAACGCTCGGGGGTAGCACCCGTGACGTTAAAGGGCTTGAATCCACTCCACATGGTTAATCCCTGCCCGAACTGCAGACCATAACGGCCCACGATTAGCTTCTCCAACCGCCCCATATCGCTGAGCATAAGATGATAGCCATAGAAGTTATGCTTGCCCCACGCTTCGGCGGGGTCTTTGTCTGCGGTGAACCGCAGGCTTATATGTTCACGATACTTGTAGTTATAACTGAACAAAGCATGCAGATTGTCGCCATCGTAGCGACCGTCGCGGTAGCCCTCGGCCTGTTCCACTGTGCCGCCAATGCCCGTAATCACGGTATGATGTCCCTGCCACCAACGCATCCCGCCAGTCTCAACGTATGGCTCGACCTTGACCATCGGCGTCAGAAAACCCACTGTTACGCTGTCGAATCCCGGCACAAGCAGCAGCTCCTTGACCGAGAGCAGCTGGCCGTAAAGCAATATGTAGTTGCACAAAGCCCTGTAGCGGAAGGCCGTCATCAGCGGCAGCTGCCGCACAGCTGCGGTGTCGTTGATGTTCACCGGCTCCGCCGCCAGCTGCATCATCTCGTCAACCACTGCCGCAGCCTGCTCTTCGCCAACCTCCTCCTGCATCCATTCTTCCAGCGCATCGTCGACCTGGGCCGCAATGGCCGTCGGCAACAGCAACAACAACATTATGATCCATCTCCTCATAGCCATAGCGTCAGCGTTGTCTGTGGCGTGACGCCGAGCACACGATGCACGGAGGCACCCACGTCAACAGTTAATCGACTCATACGCACACCTATACCGAACGTCGCCGTCATTGGGTTTGTTGCCATGCCTGCACGGAAGAAAAGTGTGCCGCGATAGTCGTATTCCATACCCATGCGCATGCGCAGACGCTCCTCTTTCTCAAGTTCCACAATAGTGAGAACCTTAGCCAGCGGCCTGTAGGCCATTTGTACATGCATGCGCCATGGGCTGACACCAGCCCACGGCCGCGAGCCCGCAGTCACCGTGACAGTCACACGACTGCCCACGGCAGCCATCAACATAGCGCTGGCGCCAAGCCATTGCTGCGCCTCGTAGTAGGCATCATCGGTGCCGACATGCATATAACAGGCCGCGACGCCGGCCTTAAGCCATGACGCCACGTTCATCCCATAGCCAACCGCTGCCGACTGCTCGTGATATGCGGCATCTCCATGGTGACGGTATATGGCTCCGAATGTCCCGATACGAGGAGCAGGCCATACCACCGAGACACCCTTGTCGGCCATGTCTGCCAGCAAATAAGCCTGGCTGTAGCTGACCGACACACGGCGCATGGTGTCGTCAGCCATAAAGCAACCGCCCATAGCTCCGCTACGCGCGCTATGGGCGGTGTTTGAGTATTGTCCGTAGGATGTGCTGCACAGCGCTGTCAGCACCGCAGCAATCATCATCCTCGCAATAAAGACACTCTTACTGCAGCTGGTCAAGTGCTTCAATGACACTGACATTCTCCGAGGTCATACGGGGGCTGGAAATCACACCGTTCAAGGTGACGGTGGGCAGATAGGCGGAGAGGAGGGTGGTGGCACGCTCGGGAAGGGCGAGGAGCGCAGGGAGCGACTCGCGTGTGACACGGAAGGCCTTGACGTTCTGCACCTGGCCCTGGATGCGGTTGCCTACCGTGGCCCACTCGTCGATGTGGATATTGCCATCGTAGCAGACATAAAACTCATCCTCGCTCACGGCAATCACCATAATGTTGGCGGGCTCGCCGGAAATACGGATATTGGTGTTCGTGAGGTAGTAGTTCCAGTTGTTCTCGTTCAGGCTGTCGATGAAGCTGAAGTCACCCTCCACCATCGGAATGTGGATGGCATAGTTGCCATTGTGCTCCTGCGGCGTGGTGTCGCGCAGGTTGATGCCAATCAACGGGAACTGGATCTCGTTGTTTGAGTTGACCAGAATGTCACGTTCAGAGCCGAAGAACAGAGTGCCCAGGTCGAGCTCGTCGACACCGACACCGACACCGGTGGTGTTCAGCTTGACACAGCACAGACCGGAATTGAACTTCACCGAATCGTTGCTCATGATGGCGGCGTTATGGTAGCCACCCAAGCCGTCATTCTGGTTGGAGGGGGTCAGATAGATATGCCCTAACATGTCGGTGCCTGAGAGCTGGGAAATGTCAACGCTCTCACCTTCGCAGGCGCTGAAGCCCATCATGCAAACCACCGCTGAGGCGATCAAAAGAATACTTTTTTTCATAATCGTATCATTTAATTGGTTAATATTATGCCATTTATGCTGCTATTCCCTTACATTGCCTTTCTGCAAAGGTATGTATTAAAAAGGAATAAAACAAATTTTTTTGCTATAAATGTCAAAAAATCAGTCCCTATTCCGCGGTCTTTGGCTCGCTGCCGACAGACTGCATAAGCGTTTTATAGGTCTTTTCGGCGGCAAGCTGTTCGGCCGCCTTGATGGTATACTCGACGGCCGACTGCTGCGGTTTGCCGTCGATGTTGACGCGGCATTCATACTCGCGCCGTCCCGACTGGCCGCGCACAACGCTGCGCACTATCTCGAAGGTCACCTTTTTGTGGTTCTTCTGACCCCAGTCTATAAGCTTGCTCTTGAAATTCCACTCGGTCTGCGCCACGGTGTCCACGTCGATGTAGGTGCAAAGCAGCTTTCTGATGATGATACGGCGCGTGAAACGGTAGCCTTTCTCTATATACACCGCACCTATCAGCGCCTCAAGGGCATCGCCGCCCATCGACTTGAAAGCCCCCTCGCCGCCGCGCTGGTGCTCTATAAGCTCCAACATACCTATCTTGACGGCCAACTGGCCGAGGCTCTTGCGGCTCACTATCTTGGAGCGCATCTCGGTGAGGAACCCCTCGCCCTTGAGCGGGTACTTCTTATAAAGATACTCGGCCACCACGGTGCCAAGCACCGCGTCGCCGAGGTACTCAAGACGCTCGTTGTTGATGCGGTGCCCTTCGCTTACACTCGACACCGAACGGTGGATGAAAGCGGTGTGATACAGCTCAGTGCGACGGGGCACAAAACCCAGCACATTCTTGAAGAAAGCGTAGAATTCAGGGCTTTCCTTCTTCTTGGCGAACAATGGCACGGTTCAGTATTTTCTGAAGGCGAGACATACGTTGTGGCCACCGAAACCGAAGGCATTGCTCAACGCGAAGCTCACCTCGCGCTCCTTGGCCTGGTTGAAGGTGAAGTCCAACGCCGGTATCTGCGGGTCGTCGTTGAAGTGGTTTATCGTCGGCGGCACTATACCGTTCTTGATCGTCAAAATGGTGGCTATGGCCTCCACAGCACCGGCAGCACCAAGCAGGTGGCCCGTCATTGACTTCGTGGAGTTTATGGCCATCTTGAAAGCGTGATCACCGAACAGACCCACTATGGCCTTGGGCTCCGACACGTCGCCAATAGGTGTCGACGTGCCATGGGTGTTGATGTGATCGACATCGGTGAGCTGCATGCCCGACTCCACGACGGCCTGGCGCATGGCGTCGATGACGCCGAGCCCTTCGGGGTGCGACGCCGTAATGTGGTAGGCATCGGCAGAAAGACCGGCTCCGGTCACCTCGGCGTATATCTTGGCACCGCGCGCAAGGGCGTGGTCCAACTCCTCGAGTATCAGCGTGCCGGCACCCTCGCCGAGCACAAAGCCGTCGCGGTCCAGATCGAAGGGACGGCTGGCGGTCCAGGGGTCGTCGTTGCGGGTAGAGAGGGCACGCATGTTGCCGAAACCACCGATACCGACTTCAGTCACAGCACACTCGCTGCCGCCAACAACCATCACGTCGGCCTTGCCGAGGCGGATGAGGTTGAAAGCATCGCTGATGGCGGCTGCCGACGAGGCGCAGGCAGCCACGGTGCAGTAGTTGGGGCCGCGCAGGCCGTAGCGGATGGCTATCTGGCCGGCACAGATGTCGGTGATGACTTTCGGCACCCAGTAAGGGCTGAAACGCGGTGTGCGACCGTTGTTGGCATACTCTATAATCTCGTCCTGGAGCGACGTTACGCCACCCATGCCGGAACCCCACACAACGCCCGCGCGCGCTTTATCTATATTTTCGTCGGCAAGACCGGCGTCGCGCATGGCCTCGTCGACAGTCACCAACCCGTACACGGTGTAACCGTCGAGCAGGCGCATCTCTTTCTTGTCAAAATGGTTCAGCGGGTCGAAACCCTTGAGTTCCGCAGCTATGCGGCACTTGAACTTCTCGGCGTCAAAATGTGTTATAGGACCTGCTCCGCTGACGCCGGCGGTAAGGCCTTTCCATAATTCACTGACGTTGTTTCCGATGGGTGTCAATGCACCCAAGCCGGTGACAACCACTCGCTTCAACTCCATAATTCTTGGGGTTGGTTCTCGACTTTGGGTTGATAATGAAAGGCTGAAACGGTGGAACCCGGTCTTGCCGCGCCCCATCGTTTCAACTTCTCAATAAATAAGATAAGAAGAGTTACTTCTTGGCGTTCTCAATGAAAGCGATGGCGTCGCCAACGGTGACAATCTTCTCGGCTTCCTCATCGGGAATGGAAAGGTCGAACTCCTTCTCAAGTTCCATAATCAGCTCAACGGTGTCCAGAGAGTCTGCACCCAGGTCGTTGGTGAAGCTGGCTTCGGGAACAACTTGACTTTCTTCAACACCAAGTTTGTCGGTGATGATGCTGGTAACTTTGGTTGCAATTTCTGACATTTTCTTCAATTTTTAAAGTTAATTTGGCTGCAAAGAAACAACTTTTTTCCGACATACGGACACATTTTAACATTACAATATAAACAACGCTCTGTTAAATCGCTGATACAAAACAGTCTGTATTTTAAAAATTTTTAACTTTTCCCGCACGGCCATCTCCGTTTTTCAGCACTCAGGCATCTCTTTTTCGCTATTTTTTCACCCCTGCCGTCCATTCTCGCCGCTATGCACCCCGAGTCCCTTCGCCCCCCCTACGGCCCCCCTTCGGCCTTCCTTCGGCCTTCCACTGAAGAACGGCCGAAGGGGGGCCGTAGGGGGGCCGTAGGGACTCCATACCGCTTTCGACCCCAAAAGGCACCCTGAAAACACTTTTTTCGCTCTTTTTTTCACCATGTCAAAAATAATGCGTATCTTTGCAGCCTGTAACCAATATAACCCAACTATCATGGACACTCCCATCAGGCTGGCCATCCTCGGATCCGGCAACGGCACCAACGCACAGCAAATCAGCGAATACTTCGCCGGCAGGAACGACGTGCAGGTGGCTTGCATCATATACAATGTAAAAGACGCCTACATAGCGCAACGAGCCCGCAACCTCGGCATCGAAGCCCGCTACTTCGGGCGCAAGGACTTCTACGAGAGCACCGCGGTGCTCGACTACCTGCACGAGAAAAAGACCGACTGGGTAATCTTGGCGGGATTTCTCTGGCTTGTGCCGCAGAACATGCTCGACGCCTACCCTCAGCGCATCATCAACATTCATCCCGCACTGCTGCCCAAATACGGCGGCAAAGGGATGTACGGGCACCATGTGCACGAGGCCGTGGTGGCGGCAGGCGAGCGCGAGAGCGGCATCACCATCCACATCGTGGACGAGAACTACGACCGCGGAACAATCTTGGAACAAGCACGTTGCAGCGTCACGCCCGACGACACCCCCGACACGCTGGCAGCTAAAATACACCTGCTCGAGAAAGAATACTTCCCGAAAGTTATCGACCGCACAATACACGCCCGTTAAACCATGCGCATAGCCATCAACACACGCCTGCTGCTGAAAGGCAAAATGGACGGCATCGGCTGGTTTACAGCCGAAACGGCTCGCCGCATGGTATTGGCTCACCCGGAACACACGTTTTTCTTCTTCTTCGACCGCAAGCCCGACAAGGAATTCATCTTCGCCGACAACATAAGGCCCGTGGTGCTGTGCCCACAGGCGCGCCATCCAGTCCTGTGGCACATGTTCTTCCAATGGGCTGTGCCTTACGCATTGAAGAAGTACAAGATAGACCTTTTCCTCTCGCCAGACGGCTTCATACCACTGCACACCAAGGTGCCGACGCTGACGGTGATACACGACCTCAACTTCGAGCATGCCGACGGCAACCTCAAAGGGCCGCACCAGCGCTATATGACGCACTACTTCAGGCAGTTCGCACACAATGCAACTCGCGTGGCCACGGTGTCGGAATACTCCAAAAAGGACATCGAGGCCACCTACGGCATAGACGGCACAAAAATAGACGTTGTCTACGACGGGTCGCATCCCGGCTACCAACCGCACAGCGAGGAGGAGAAGCTTGCAACACGGCAACGCTTCACCTCGGGATGCCCCTACATCATCTTCGTCAGCACAATCCTGAAACGCAAAAACCTGGCTAACCTGCTGACAGCTTTCGAGCAAGTAAAATCCACGGAACCAGGCAATTTGAAGCTTGTCGTGGTCGGCAGCAAGGTATGGTGGCAAGACGAACTGGCAGAGGCTTACGACAAAATGACACACAAGGCAGACGTAATCATGCCAGGCCACGTGGACGCCAAAGAGCTCGCCGCACTGATGTCGGCATCGGAAGCCCTCGTCTATCCGTCATACTTTGAAGGGTTTGGCATACCGATATTGGAAGCCATGTACGCCGAAACAGCCGTCATTTGCTCTAACACAACCTCAATGCCCGAGGTGGGTGGCGACGCCGTACTCTACATAGACCCACACTCCACAGAGGATATAGCACATGCTATCAAGGATATACAGCAACCAGACGTACGCAACGCCCTCATAGAAAAAGGGCGTTTGCAACGCACAAAATACAGCTGGGAACGGACAGCCAACCTGCTGTGGACAAGCATGATGCACACCATAGGCAACGAATGAAACGCCACTGGACAACCATAGTAGTATTTCTGGCGCTGCTACATAGCACTGCGACCATAGCCCAAACACCTGGTAACATGGTGTATAACCCCTCGTTTGAGGACCATAGCCGCTGCCCGCAGAAGATCGACGCTCTCGGCATAATGACAGAGGTCGACGCTTGGTGGCAGCCTACCAAAGGCAGCAGCGACTACTTCAACGCCTGCGCCAAACGCGACTGTAGCGTTCCCCGCAACAAAATGGGCGTCCAAGAGCCACACGACGGACTGGCATACTGCGGCATATACTGCTCGCAGGAGAATTACCGCGAATACATTCAGACTCAACTGAAACAGCCGCTCCAGAAAGGACAGCGCTACCGCGTGAGTTTCTGGGTCAGCCTAGCCGACAAATCGCCTCATGCCGTGGCCTCTCTCGGGGCTCTCTTCACGGAAGAAATGATCGCCGACACAGCGTCGTGGGAAATACTGACAGACCGCGAGACTATAGACATCAACGATGCACAACAACAGACGATAGCCACTTGGCTGCAGCCACAAGTATCTAATAACAAGGACAGTGTGCTCGCCGACAGCAAAGGCTGGCATGAAATCTGCGGCGAATTTGTGGCCCAGGGCGGCGAGCGCTACCTGACAATAGGCAACTTCGCTCCCTTCAACCACTCCGCGGTGACATCGACCGACCACGTCAACGCCGTACTTCAAGGCGCTTACTACTATATCGACGACGTCTGCGTGACAGCAGCTGTACCCTCAACACAGGCCATTGCAGAACAAGACTTGCCAATGCCTAAGGCCGGTGAGGTGAAAACCCTGAACGGCATCTTCTTTGCCACCGGAAAAAGCGACATTCTACCGCAGTCATATAATGCGCTGCAACAGCTTCTGGAGCTTCTGCGGCAACACCCTGGCATCCGCATCGAACTGCGCGGACACACCGACAACCAAGGTACCGCAGACTTCAATATGAAGCTCTCTCTGGCAAGAGCCGAAGCCGTAGCCAACTACCTAATAGAAAGAGGCATCGACGCACGCCGACTCTCAACACAAGGTTTCGGCAAAACAATGCCGATAGCCGACAACGACACCCCAGAAGGACGAAGCAAAAACCGCCGTGTAGAATATCAAGTTATAGCGTATTAACCTATATTCATTTATATAATAAATATATAATAAAGAAAAGGGGTTCCCGCTCGGGAACCCCTTTTTTTAAGGCAACGTTTATAACTATTCTATCACACGGTAGAAGCTGACGCGACGGTTGAGAGCATACTGGATGTCGCCAAAGGCAACGCTCTTACCCTTATAGTCGGTCTCGATGCGATCCTCAGCAATGCCATACTTCTTGACAAGGAGGCGTTTGACCTCGTTGGCACGCTTCTCGGAAAGCTTCATGTTGTACTGGTCACTGCCGGTGTAGTCAGCAAAACCAACCACCATTATCTTGACATCGTCGTTGTCCTTCATCACACGAGCGACGGCTTTGACCTTATCCATCTCCTCGTCAGAGACGTTCCACTCGTTGACACCGTACTGGACGGAGAAGGGCATGGCGTAGAAGTTGAGCTGGTCGGCCTTGATCTGGTCTATAACAGCCTGCAGGCTATCAGCAGCGGCGCTGTTACCCTTGCCCTGATTGGCCTTGGCCTCGGCGAGCTGATCCTCGAGTTCGGCAATGCGGTTCTCAAGTTTCTTCTCGTTGTTGCGGCTGGCGACAACCTGGTTCTCGAGGTTGTTGACCTGAGTGTTGAGGGCACCAAAATTCTCCTGGGTCAGCATGGCTTTCTGAGCGGCGACAGCCTGGTCAGCAGCGGTGACACCAAAGCAGTAGTAGTAACCAAGACGGAAGATACGGTTGGTGTGGTGGAGAGTGTTCTTGAAGAAGGTCTTGGGCGACGGGGCATCGCCATTGATGTCGTAACCATACTCAAGGAAGAGGTGATGAGCCTCACCGAAACGGTAGCTCATGCCAAGACCACCATCGAGGGTGATACCGACCTTGCCGAAATCAACAGCAGATGCGGTGTCGTTGAAGCTGAAGCCGAGACCACCACCAGCAAAGATGTAGAGGTTGAAGCGACGGTCGGGGTCATAGCCCATGATAGCGTTGTTCAGCGAGAACAACATGTCCAGGGTAAGGGTGGCGTGGCGATCCATGGCTTTCTGATCCTTTTCGTCGCCAGAGACAGCACCGTAACGGGGCTCACCGAACGAGGGGAAGCCGAAACGCAGACGCCAGTCAAAAGCATGGTTCAGTTTCTGCTGGGCGAAGATGGACATACCGGTGTTGGTGGAAACACGCCAGTTGTCACCGAAGTTGAAACCGCCCATGACAGGCTGGTTGTTGAGGTCTATCGAAGCACCGATTGACCAATTGCTCCAGAAGCCATAGCGCGGATACTCCGGCTTACCATTGTTCTGGGCAAACGCACTCATGGAAGTCACTATGAGTGACATAGCCATTGCTAATTTGATAACTTTTTTCAGCATATTAAATGAATTTTATTATTATTTACAATTCTATTTGTTACACAATTTGGCTGCAAAAGTACAAATATTTTTTCAATACGAGGAAATATTTTTTTTTACATTACGTTAATGTGAAGAAAATATTGCACTTACAGACAAATAATTTTTTGTAATTGCCATATTTAGCCATCAATATTTGAACAATTTATCAACAAAATAACACAAAAATGGACGCTCTGAAAGTTAACATTAACCATGCACTCAATTGCATTGAAAAAGATGCCATCGACGCCCTTTTGCCAGAGGTGTTGGCCGCCCAGAAGCACCTTATAGATGGCGACGCAGCAGGCAACGACTTCCTCGGTTGGGTGGACCTCCCGGAGAATCTTGACAAAGACATGCTCGCTCGACTGAAAGCAGATGTGAAAAGGCTGCAAGACAAAAGCCAAGTAATGGTTGTGGTAGGCATCGGCGGATCATACCTCGGTGCACGCATGGTCATCGAGGCCCTGCAGTCGGAATTCGCAGCAATGAACCTCGGCAACAAACCTTTCGTAGTATATGCTGGCCACACACTGGGCGAAGACTACTACGGACAACTGCTAAATCTCTTGGACCATGTAGATTACACCATATGTGTCATCTCCAAAAGCGGCACCACAACAGAGCCTGCAGTGGCATTCCGCATAGTGAAAGCACACATGGAGAAAAAGTATGGGCACGAAGAATGCCAGAAGCGCATTGCCGCAATAACAGATGCCAAACGCGGAGCCTTGCACGACATTGCCACACAAGAAGGATATCCCATGTACGTCATTCCAGACAATGTAGGCGGACGTTTTTCTGTCCTCACCCCAGTAGGCTTGCTTCCCATCGCCATGGCCGGCTATGACATTGACCGACTGATACAAGGGGCGCGCGATATGCGGCGCATCTGCATTGAAAACAAGACACTTGAGAGCAATCCAGCCCTGATGTATGCCGCTGTGCGCAATGCTATATACCGCAAGGGAATAAAGGTAGAGATGCTCGTCAGCTGCCAGCTCAACCTGCGCTACCTGGCAGAGTGGTGGAAACAGCTGTACGGAGAGAGCGAAGGCAAAAACGGCAAAGGAATCATGCCTCACAGCATAACCATTACCACCGACCTCCATTCCATGGGACAGTATGTGCAAGATGGCGAACGCCTGATGATGGAGACAATGCTCCGCGTCAGCAAACCAAACAGCACCGTGCCTGTTCCCACCGACGAGCGCAATCTTGACGGCATCAACTATCTTACTTGCAAGACATTGACTCAGATCAACGACTGCGCAGCCGAAGGTACCATTGCTGCACACAACGCAGGTGGCGTACCCGTGGTGGAACTCACTGTACCCATGATAGATGAGTACTATATTGGCCAACTCATCTACTTCTTCGAGTTTGCCTGCGGAGTAAGCGGCTACACTCTTGGTGTCAACCCCTTCGACCAACCCGGAGTAGAGGCATACAAGAAAAACATGTTCCACCTGCTCGGCAAACCAGGTTTCTGATTTTTTTTCTCCCTATTTCACAATTATTTGTATATTTGCAGAGAGCACTTTTACCCCTTCCGGGGGTAAAAGTGCTGATATGCAACACTCTGCGCCATGCACAAGCGGTACATATTATCAGTTTTGGCACTTGTATTGACAATAAGTGCAACAAAAAACATGTCTGCCCAAAGCATTGTGCGCATGAATCTTCCGCAGGATATATGTACCTCCGACCCCACCACTGTAACCATAGGATACAATGAGAGCAGCTCGGCCGTCATATTCACCGCTCAGGCCACTCTCGGACACTCCGAACGCATCTTCCTGCCCGACGGCCAATCGTGCTACCCTTACGGCTGCTCCTACCGCTCGCCCGTCACCTTCGACGCCTTCGCCCCCGGAACAACCATCACATCGGTGGAAGACATTGACTATGTACGCCTGAATATTGAGCATTCCTACATCGGCGACATATACATCAACATCACCTGCCCCAACGGCAACAAGGCCGACCTGATGCGTTACGGCGGCTCAGGCACCTCAGGATGCAACAATTCCATCCCCAATAGTTCAGTCGGCTGGAGCAACGGCAACAACTGCGAATACTGCCACTTCGGCGATGCCAACGATGTAGAAGGCAGCGATATATGCGACTCCACGTCTCCAGGCAACGAGCCCGGCGTCGGCTGGAACTACTGCTGGAGCAATAGAGCCACCGCCGGCTTTACCTACGCCAACGGCGACGGCATCATTTACCGCTATCGCAACGCCTCGAACAACAACACCATCGACTCATCGAACACCGTCAACAAAAGCAATTTCTACCACCCCGACGACAACTTCAGCAACCTCATCGGCTGTCCGCTGAACGGCACCTGGTTCATCGAGGTCGTAGACGGGTGGAGCGTAGACAACGGCTACATCTTTGAATGGGAGCTCTCGCTGAACTCGTCACTGATACCCATCCAGTGCGAAGTAACAAGCCGCCAGCTCATTGGTCCCTACGCACAGCGTGTCAACGACTCCACATTCACTATCAACTGGCCCTCCACCATAACACACGACACCACCATAGAATACACCTTCCGCCTACTTAGCAGCTGCGGCACCACCTACGACACCACCGTCGCCGTCAACCTACACCCCACCTACAACACCAATCAGACAATAACTGGCTGCAACTCCGTGACCTACAACGGGCACACGTACACCGGCAGCACCAACCTTACGCGCCACCTCACCTCGCGCTACGGCTGCGACAGCACCGCACACATCAACATCGTGGTGCAGAACACTCTCTATACCGACCTTTACGACACCGTCGTGCAAAACAGCCTGCCCTACCAATGGCACGGACAGACCCTGACGGCTGCCGGAACACGCACAACGACACTTACCAGCCACACCGGCTGCGACAGCGTCGTCACCCTGCACCTACACGTATGGCCCAATGTCACCGCATCGGCCGACACCGCCGTCTGCGAGAGCACCATGCCGCTTGTGTGGAACGGAGTAACATTCACGTCGGCATCAAGCGCCACAACCCTACTCACAACCACCCACGGTGCCGACAGCCTGCTGACAATGACCGTCGAGGTCATACCGACACAGAGCCGCACGGTCAGCGAGAGCGTCATAGAGAACGACCTGCCGCACACCTTTGGCGGCACCAGCTTCACCAACAGCGTCACAGACACCCTCTTCCGGCGTCTTGGCGCCCGAGGCTGCGACAGCCTCACCACCTACACCCTCAACGTATGGTGGAACACCGCCACCACCCTCGACACCACCATCTGCAACAACCGCTTGCCACTACAATGGCACGGCCATTCCTTCAACGCGGCCTCCTCTGTCACCGACAACCTCTTCACCACACACGGCGCCGACAGCACGGTGCACCTGACGCTCCACGTCAACCCCACATACTACATTGAGGTCAGTGCGGAAATCTGCGACAATGAAAGCTTCCGCTTCGAAGGCATAGACTACACCTCACAGGGCAACCACCAGCACAACTTCCTCACCGTCGACGGGTGCGACAGCATCCGCACGCTGAAGCTCTCTGTGCGAGCCACCTCGGCAGGAGACACCACTGCCGACCTCTGCGACATGTTCTCGTGGCACGGACAGTCGTTCACCTACGGCAACATACCGCCGCTCGTCACAGACACCCTTGTCAACGCCGCCGGTTGCGACTCCGTGGTCACCCTGCACCTGTCCTTGCGCACCAGCACAGCCTCCGCATACCACGACACCGTCGTGGAGAACCACCTGCCACGCCTCTTCAACGGACAGTCTTTCAGCACAGACACCCATCACTCACCGGTGGTCATCACCAACGCCGCAGGCTGCGACAGCACAATAGACTACTCGCTCCATGTGTACTGGAATGTAGACACAACGCTTTACAAAGCACTCTGCAACAGCAGCCTGCCCCACTCCTGGACACACACCTACGGCACCGTCACCCAGACGGCCTCCTTCGACACCACCGTCGCCACCTCAGCCGTAATGTCGCGCACCGTCATCATCCCCGCACACACCGGCGCCGACAGCATCATCACGATGCTCCTCACCGTCCACCCCCTCTACGACCACCACACCACGGCCACCATCTGCGACAGCCAGTGGAACACCGCGCAGCAGCAATGGGCAGCGCTGTCGTACAGCTTCGGCGACAGCACTTTCCGCGGCACCGACGGCAGCACCGTACACACAGACAGCCTGCTCTCGATACACGGCTGCGACTCCCTCTCCACCCTGCACCTCGCCGTCAACCACGCCTACGAACACCACCTTGCCGACACCGTCTGCACAAACACCCCCTACACCTGGGGCACACCGCAGCGCACCGTGGTGCAGCCCTACAGCATTGACAACCACTACACGGCAGCGCACGACACCGCGTTCATGGACCGCCTGCGCACCGTCGCCAACTGCGACTCGCTCTCATACCTGCACCTGCTCCTCGTGGCCGCCTACGACTACCACCACCACGACACCATCTGCGCAGCCCATATCACAGCCATCCTGCCAGACTCGTCGGCACAATGGCAGCAACACACCTACACCTACGAGACGGGGAACTTCAACGCCACAGGCACCTATCCATTCCATCTGCAGACACAGTCCCCCACCCTGCCCTCATGCGACTCCGTGCGGACGCTGCACCTTAAAGTCTACCCGACCCACGACATACACATCTACGACACCATCTACGACGGCGACACCTACAACTTCGAGGCCGCCAGCCACGACACCACAGGCATCTTCCCGCGGCGACTGCAGGGGCTCCATGTCTGCGACTCGCTCCGCACCCTGCACCTGCAGCGCAACTGGCGCACCTACAACGACAGCACCCTCTGCCAGAACTCGCTCCCATTCACATGGAACAACGTGGTCTTCATCGACAACACACCGTCGACACGCACCGGCAACACGCGCCACATGTCAGACAGCGTGCACCTTGCCGGACGTGCCTCCACCGACTCGCTGGTAGTGATGCGGGTGCACGTTATCGACACCTCGGCCTACGACGACGTGCGGCATGCCTGCGACAGCCTGCTGTGGCAGGACGGCGTCACCTACTATGCCACCGTCGACACACCCAGCATCAAGCTTGCCAACGCCGCCCAGTGCGACAGCGTCGTACACCTGCGCCTCACCGTCGACTACACACACTTCTACACCGACAGCCTACACGCCTGCGACTCAATGCAATGGATAGACCGCCGTTGGTACTTCAGCGACACCGCGGGCCACGCGGGACCCGTGGGCTCGCACAGCGCCAAAGGCCCCGTCGACACCCTCGTCACCACAGGCCAGTGCGACTCCGTCGTCAGCCTCAAGCTCGCCGTGCACTACTCCACCTACGGCGCCACCCCCGACACCTTCTGCTACAACCAGACCTACCTATGGCACGGACAGAGCGTCAACAGCGACTCCGCCCACCTCACCATAGACTACTACCTCACCGACACACTGCTCACCGTCTGGCAATGCGACTCCATCGTAGGCCTTCACCTCACCAAGATGGCGCGGCCGCAGATATCGTTCGCCTACGACATCGACTGCGCTCACCAGCGCTACGACCTCACCGTGGCTACCGACGTGGGCTACAGCATCTGGTCGTCGGCCGACACCAGCCTCGACGGGCAGGAACTGCTGCGCGACATCACAGTGTCACCCACCGAAACATCCTGCTACTACATCTACACCGACTACCACCAGGCACCGCTCTGCCCGCTCGTAGACAGCATCTGCCTGCCACCGGTACTCATACCCGACGCACAGCTGCGCGTCAGCCCCGCGAGACTCTCCTACTCCGACCTCGAATACAACGCCTACGACATGTCAAGCCCGCACAAAGGGCGCATCTGGTACGTCGACTCCGTACGGCAACTGTCAACATCGCCCATACTCACCGGCACAGCCGACGTAACGCGCGACACCACAGTCATCTGGCTCAGCATCTACAACGGCCAATGCTGGGACACCGCCTCTCAGGCCATAGCCATCCGCAAAGTATACATCTACGCCCCCAACGCCTTCACCCCCAACGGCGACAACAACCGCCGCTTCATCCTCGTCACCGGCGGCGTCATCGAGGGCGAACTGCGCATCTACAACCGCGACGGACTCCTCGTGTACACCACCCGCGACTTCGGCTCGCAGGGCTGGGACGGGGGCACCTCGCCGCAAGGCAACTACGTGTGGACCCTGCGCTACCGGGCCATAGAATACCCCGACACATGGCAGCGCAAAACAGGCTCCGTGCTGCTCATCAGATAGGCGAAACACAAAACATTGATTATCAGCACCCGAAACAGAGCCCCTTCGGCCCCCCTTCGGACCCTCCTCGGCCCCCCTTCGGCGACGCCACTGCAAACCAGCCGGTTACAGAGGCCAGAAAATTGAGAAAAAGGCATACAACGGCCATAGAAAAGCCGTTGCATGCCCATAGGGGGTGCGAACAGAAGCAGGGATCGATGGCAGCGACCTTAGAACGGCAGGTCGCCCACAGGCTCAGTGTCCTGGTTGAGGATATCCATCAAGGGATTGTTGCGGCCCATATCGCCCTCGCCCCGCTGACGGTTGGAGAGAAGCAACAGATTGTCGGCAACGACCTCGGTGACATGACGCTTGTTACCCTCTTTGTCTTCCCAGCTGCGGCTCTGCAGACGGCCCTCGACATAAATCTGGGCGCCCTTGGCAAGGATACGCTCGGCCACGTCGGCCAGGCCGCGCCAGCACACCACATTGTGCCATTCGGTTATCTCAACGCGCTCATTGTCGCGGTTACGGCGGTATTCAGTAGTAGCTAAAGGGAAAGAAGCTTTCTTCACTGGCATCGAGCCTTCGGAAGGGAATGTCACCACATCGGGATTCTTGCCTACATTGCCTACAAGGATAACTTTGTTTACTCCAATCATAGTCTGTAAATGTTGTTGTCAGTTCTAAAAATGAGGATGCGAAAGTACACAAAAAAACGGAAATACAGAAATAAAGATATTCACAACAGCACAAAACACGCATATAAGTGCCTGAAAAAAGTATGTTAAATGACAAATTCGGCTGCAACACACAAGCCTTAGTATCAAGCATGTATAAATAGCGAAAAGTTAAAAAGATTTAAAACTGCTGTTTTGAACAGCGAAAGTTTTTGCCATGTCGGAAAAAGGTAGTACTTTTGCACCCGTTTTCGCCCGAAAAAGGACGGAATAACAACCGAAAAAACAACATAAAAAACTATAGAGAAATGTCTAAGAAATGTGAAATCACCGGAAAGAAAGTAATCGTGGGCAACAACGTGTCGCACTCCCGCATCCACACCAAACGCACCTTCGCCCCCAACCTGCAGACCAAGAAGTTCTACATTCCCGAAGAGGACATGTGGATCACTCTGAAAGTCTCTGCCAAAGGCATGCGCATCATCAACAAGAAGGGCATCATCGCCGCCCTTAATGACGCCGCCGCCCAGGGTCACCTGATGTTCTAAGTCGTCTTGGCCGAATGGCCAAAACGACAAACAGAAGGGTCACCTGATGTTCTAAACGAGAAGACAACGAGTCTTAAATAAACAATGTATTAACCCTTAACAAAGAAAGAGGTATTAGCAATGATCGTAGTTCCCATTAAAGAAGGTGAAAACCTTGAGAGAGCTCTGAAGAAGCTGAAACGCAAATTCGACAAGACTGGTGTGGTGAAAGAGATGCGCCGTCGTCAGCAGTTCACCAAACCCAGCGTCATCAACCGCGAGAAGCATCTGAAGGCCATCTACGTCCAGCACCTGCGCCAGCAGGAGCTCGACAAGTAAGAGCCCGAGCCGAGAGCTCCACACGGAGCAACGCCATTGAAAAGAAAATCCCCCGCATCAACGATGCGGGGGATTTCTTGTATCCGACTGCGGGAAGCGCATTACTGCTTCTCGGCGGTGATTCTTTCAAGCCACTTGAGCATGCCGAACATGACAGTCATGGCGATAACGCAGATGATTGCGAACACCAGCCAGCACATCCACAGCTTGGGCATGCCGTTGTAGAGGTACGGTCCGAGAAGGATCAGCAGGTTGCCGATGGCGGTAGCGCTGAGCCACAGGCCCTGGCAGATGCCTTGGATATGCTTGGGAGCGATCTTCGACACGAAACTCAGACCCAGCGGGCTGATAAAGAGCTCGGCGACGGTGAGGAAGAAGTAGGTGACGATGAGAGCCCAAGGACCAACTTTAAGCTCAAGGGGCACACTGCCATTGTAAGCTTCAGGCGAATTGAAGCCGGCAACACCGCTCAGCGCCACAAGGAAGATGTAGGCACAGGCAGCAATAGCCATGCCGAACGCAATCTTCTTTGGCGTGGAGACCTCCTTACCGCTGCGGGCAAGTTTGGCAAAGAGCCACATGATTATCGGGGTGAGGATGATGACGAAGAACGGATTGATGCACTGCATAATCTCGGGCGGGATGGCATCGTTCTGGATAAAGTCACGGGCAAAAAGGGCCAGCGATTCACCATTCTGGTGGAATGCGAACCAGAAGAAGACACATACACCAAGCACAGCATAGAGACCGGCCATGCGCTGTTTGACCTCCTTGGCCATAGCGGCTTTTTCCTCGGCGGTGTAGGTCACGGCCTTCTCGTCGGCGGCAGCGGATACCTTCTTGACAGGATTGGGCAGACCCTTCTTGGTGCAGAGGAATATAGTGAGTGAGATAAGCATGGCGGCGACGGAGGCGATGAAAGCGAAGTGGACGCCGGTGTTGAAGACCGTTATATAGCTGTCGCAGAACTGGGTCATGTCGACACCCTGTGTGGCCAGCTCGGGCTGTTTGGCAACGAGCTCGGTAAGGTTGGCGATGGCTTCGGGCTTCATGGTGTCACTGTTGGCAACAAAGTCATGGCACAGCTTAGGCAGGTCGGCGTTGTAAATCATGTTGTGACTGTTCAGCCACCAGTTGCGGATGATAGGAGCGATGAAAGGGGCAATGACGCCGCCGATGTTGATAAAGACATAGAAAATCTGGAAACCAGTATCACGTTTTTCCTTGGCTTTGGCCAGTGCTTCGGGGCCCTGCTTGGCAGCCTCGGCCTCGAAGTCGTCGTAGAGCTGACCAACCACAGCCTGCAAGTTGCCCTTGAAAAGACCGTTACCGCAAGCAATGATGACGAGAGCCAGCATGGTGAGAACCATCACCCACGAGAAGCCATGACCGCTGAACACGGGGATGGAGAGGATGCAGTAACCCACAGCCATAACAATAAGACCCGTGATGATCGTACCTTTGTAGTTCTTGGTGCGGTCGGCGATGATGCCACCAGGCAGCGAAAGCACATAGATAAGGAAATAGAACACGGCAAACATGATTCCGGCCGTTTTGTCGGGCACGCCGAACTTGGAGCAGATGAACAGCGTCAGCACGGCATTCATAATGTAGTAGCCGAAGCGTTCGCCCATGTTGCTCAATGCGGCTGGGATGAGCCCCTTGGGATGCTCCTTGAGCGCCTTACGCACATAGAAGACGATGAATGGAGTGACAACAATCAGACCCGCAACGAGCATAAACAGCGGGGTGTTGGCATTCCACAGATTTGTAATGAAATCCATAGTTGTAATTTTTTGGTTTATAATTTATTTAATTGCGTTAAGCGTAATAAGTACAATATATTCATTGTGCAAAAGTACGAAAAAAATCTCATACTTCCACATACAAGACGTTTTTTTTTGTATTTTTGCAGCCATGAACGGCGAGGAAATCATCACGCAAACCGTAGAGATACTGCGTAGCGGCGGCACTATCCTCTACCCTACAGACACCATCTGGGGCATAGGCTGCGACGCACGCAACCGCGAAGCGGTAGAACGTATTTACTCCATCAAGGAACGTGACCACGGCAAGAGCATGCTGATGCTCGCTGACTGCAAGGAATGGAGTGTGGCAAACGGCGAACGGCCGACGACATACATATTGCCCCGCGAGCTGTGGGAGCCGCTGCTGGGGACATCCATTGCCGACAACCTTCCCGCCGCCGACGGTTCGCTGGGCATACGTGTCCCCAACCATCATTTCTGCCGGGAAATCATACGTCGTCTTGGCGCCCCAATAGTGAGCACTTCGGCAAATCTTTCGGGACATCAGTCGCCCGGCTGCTATGCCGAGATAGAAGAAGAACTGAAGGACAGGATTGACTTCTGCGTACCGCCATTGGCAGAATTCGCAAGCAACGAAACACGTGGCAGCCGTATATTGAAAGTCTGCCCCGACGGCCACCAGACGGTTATCAGACCTTAGCAAGGGCCACCGCGGCGACAACATCGGAGCAGCCGCAGTCTATCTGCTCCACAATGCAGTCTGCTGCCGAGGAGGCATCAATCATGCTGCCGAAACCACGTATGCCCGTGCGCCGCATCTTCAGCACAGCCTCCTTGCACGTCCAGAAACGCAGAAACTCCATTTCGTGGTCGGCTGCAGCTTCTATGGCCTCCTGCTCCATGGAGGTACACACCCTCTCGACAAGACCACTGCTTACGCGGCGGCGACTTTCAATGTCGATGCCTATTGCGGCATCTTCGTTTACAGCGACAGCCACAGCTTTACGGCAATGGCTGATGCTGACGTGTAAATCAGGGAGAGCAGGCAAAAACGGTGCGCCTGAAGCATCGTGCTCTACAACGACACTACCGCCTACCAGTTGTCCCAGCAGGCGGTAGGCCGCTTCACGTTGCTCGGCAAGCGTTTTCCACTCCCCGAGTTCAACTCTCCATCTGGCGGTCATGCCTTCCCCATGATGTCGTAAGGCACCGTGTCGCCAGACATGGCCATACGCGGCTCCTCTATGGCGCCAAACTGCTGCTCGTATTTCTTTATGTTGTCGGACAGCGCCGCCAAGGTGCGTTTGGCATGGATCGGATTCATGATGATGCGCTGTCGCACCGAGGCGCCATCGATGCCTGGCAGTATCTGGGCGAAATCGAGAATAATCTCGGTGGGGTTGTGGCTGATGACAACGAGGTTGCTGTAGGTTCCCTCCGATACTTCAGGGCTGATGTTAAGTTTGAGGTTTTGCTGCTGTTCTTTCTGGTTTGCCATAATGGTGTTTGCTTTTGAAAAGGGGTCTCACGACAGTGTCATGAGACCCCGCAATGTTATTTTTCGGATATGTCTACTTGGCATTCTCGGCGCTCATGGCTGCGGCGCTGCCGACCACGAGATCCTGATACTCGCGCAGGCCGGTGCCGGCGGGTATGAGGTGACCGACGATGACGTTCTCCTTCATACCCATCAGGGTGTCGCGCTTGGCGTTGATGGCGGCCTCGGTAAGCACCTTGGTAGTCTCCTGGAAGGAGGCGGCGGAAATGAACGACTTGGTCTGCAGAGAGGCGCGGGTAATACCCTGGAGCACCTGTTTGCATGTGGCCGGGCGCGCATCGCGCACAGTGACAAGCTTCTTGTCCTGACGACGCAGAGCCGAGTTCTCGTCGCGCAGCTCGCGGGCCGTTACAATCTGACCCTCGAAGAGCTTGGTGCTGTCACCTGGGTCTTCGACATACTTCATGCCAAAGATGCGGTCATTGACATCGTTGAAGTCGAGACGGTTGACAAGATCGCCCTCAAGGAAACGGGTGTCGCCCGGATCTTCAATCTCTACCTTGCGCATCATTTGACGCACAATGACCTCAAAGTGTTTGTCATTGATCTTAACACCTTGCAGACGGTAGACTTCCTGGACCTCATTGACGATGTATTCCTGCACCTTCATCGGGCCCTTGATGGCGAGGATGTCGCTCGGCGTGATGGCGCCGTCGGAGAGCGGCGTACCAGCCTTGACATAGTCGCTGTCCTGAGCCAGAATCTGTTTGGAAGTGGGAATGAGGTACGAACGCTGCTCACCAGTCTTGGAAGTGAGGGTGACCTCACGGTTGCCACGTTTGAGCTTCTTGGCGATAGACACCTCACCGTCAATCTCGGCGACGATGGCGGGATCGGACGGATTGCGTGCCTCAAAGAGCTCGGTGACACGGGGCAGACCGCCGGTGATATCGCCAGCCTTGCCGAAGGAACGCGGTATCTTGACCATAATGTCACCAGCTTTCAGCTTCTGACCCTGGTCGACACCAATGTGGGCACCGACCGGGAGGTCGTATACCTTCAGTATGTTGCCTTCACTGTCAACAATGTTGAGGGTCGGGTTCTTGGTACGCTGGCGGCTTTCAATGATCACCTTGTCCTGCAGACCCGTCTGGGCATCACTCTCGACACGGTAGGTAACGTTTTCAATGACGTTCTCGAACGACACTTTACCAGCAACATCCGAGATAATGACAGCGTTGTAAGGATCCCACTCTGCGATAAGGTCGCCCTTCTGCAACTGTTCGCCAGAAGCTTTGTAAAGCTTGGCACCATAAGGCAGGAGCGAAGAGAAGAGCGTGACATCGGTACGATTGTCGACAATACGCATCTCGGCCGAACGTCCCATGACAATGTGATAATTGTTGCCCTCATCGTCCTTGTAAGGTATGGAACGAAGCTCGTCAATGACAAGGCGGCCCTCATACTTAGCCTGAAGGCTTGAGGTAGTACCAATGTTGCCACCGGCCACGCCACCGACGTGGAATGTACGAAGAGTCAACTGTGTACCGGGTTCACCGATAGCCTGTGCGGCAATGACACCGACAGCCTCGCCTTTCTGAACCATCTTGCCAGTGGCAAGGTTGCGGCCATAGCACTTGGCGCAGACGCCATGCTTGGATTCGCAGGTAAGCACGGAACGAATCTCGACTTCCTCAATGGGAGAGGCCTCAATAATCTTGCAGATTTCTTCGGTAAGCTCTTCACCGGCATGGGCGATGAGTTCACCGGTCTGGGGATGGTAAATATCGTGTACGGAGGTGCGGCCGAGAATCTTCTCGCCGAGGCTCTGGACAATATCCTCACCTTTCTTGAGTGCGGTTGTGGGCAGACCGCGCAGGGTGCCGCAGTCCTCCTCTGTGATGATGACATCGTGAGCCACATCAACAAGACGACGGGTAAGGTAACCAGCGTCAGCCGTCTTAAGAGCGGTATCGGCAAGACCCTTACGGGCACCATGGGTGGAGATGAAGTACTCAAGCACCGAGAGACCTTCCTTGAAGTTGGACACAATGGGGTTCTCAATAATCTCATTGCCAGCGCTGCCAGCCTTCTGAGGCTTGGCCATAAGGCCACGCATGCCGGAGAGCTGACGAATCTGCTCCTTGCTACCACGAGCACCCGAATCGTACATCATATAGATTGGGTTGAAGCCCTGGTTGTCGGCCTTGAGCTGTTTCATCAACGTCTCGGTGAGCTGGTTGTTTGTATTGGTCCAGATATCGATGACGTGATTGTAACGCTCGTTATTGGTGATAAGACCCATAGCATACTGCGCCATAACTTCTTCAACCTCCTCATTGGCTTTCTCAATGAGCTGCTCTTTCTCGGCAGGAATAATGACATCACCGAGGTTGAACGAGAGACCGCCACGGAATGCCTGGCGATAGCCCATATTCTTGATATCATCAAGGAACGAGGCAGTGACAGCGTTACCACACTCAGTGAAGATATCACCGATGATGTCACGCAGGGATTTCTTACCCATGACCTGGTTGATGAAACCATACTGTTCAGGAACCACCTGGTTGAAGATGATACGACCAACAGTAGTACGCAGGCGATTTGTCTTGATATAATGACCATTGGCATCAACAATGACATTGCCCTCGCGGTCACGTTTCACCTCATATTCGGTGCGGCTGTGTTGCGCTGTCTCGGCAGGAGTGGCACAATCAATGTCTGTAAGAACATTGCCGTCCTTATCCTTGATGACCTCCATAAAGGTCTTGTCGCTCTTAATATAGCTGTACTCGTCTTGGCCCTCGGGCAACGGTATCTGAACACTGATGCATGCATTCAGATCAACACGTTTCTCGTTGTAGGCTATAATAACCTCTTCAGGAGAATAGAAACGCTGGCCCTCACCTCGAACAATATCAGTAGCTGTGTTATGGCGCGGCTTGGTCATATAGTACAGACCGAGCACCATATCCTGCGACGGAACGGTGATAGGAGCACCGTTGGCAGGGTTGAGGATATTGTGGGTGGAGAGCATGAGCAACTGAGCTTCAAGAATAGCAGCATTGCCCATAGGGACATGTACTGCCATCTGGTCACCATCGAAGTCTGCATTGAAACCGGTACACACCAGCGGGTGCAGACGAATAGCCTTTCCCTCTACGAGCTTCGGTTGGAAAGCCTGTATACCAAGACGGTGGAGCGTAGGTGCACGGTTCAGCAGAATTGGATGTCCCTTTAAGATGTTCTCCAGTATTTCCCATACGACGGCCTCCTTACGGTCGACAATCTTCTTAGCGCTCTTGACGGTCTTCACCAGGCCACGCTCAAGAAGCTTACGAATGATATACGGCTTAAAGAGTTCTGCGGCCATATCCTTGGGCAGACCGCATTCATGCATCTTCAACTCGGGGCCGACGACGATAACCGAACGACCGGAATAGTCGACACGCTTACCAAGCAGGTTCTGACGGAAACGGCCTTGCTTACCCTTCAAGGCATCGGAGAGCGACTTGAGGGCACGGTTGCTTTCATTCTTTACACTGGAAACCTTACGGCTGTTATCAAACAGCGAGTCGACAGCTTCCTGCAACATACGCTTTTCATTACGCATGATGACCTCCGGAGCCTTAATCTCCACGAGACGTTTCAGACGATTGTTACGTATGATGACACGACGATACAACTCATTTATGTCAGATGTTGCAAAACGATTGCCGGCCAGCGGAACAAGCGGACGCAAATCGGGTGGGATGACAGGAATTATATTCATGATCATCCATTCAGGACGGTTGTCCATGCCGCGAGCCTGCATAGTACGTTGTGACTCTCTGAAAGATTCAATAACATTCAGGCGCTTCAATGCATCCTGTTTGCGAGCGACAGCTGTTGCATGAGAGGCTTCAGCGCGCAACTCATAGCTCAGTCTATCAAGATCGAGCTCAGAGAGCAACGTATACAAAGCCTCCGCTCCCATACCGGCAATAAACTTGTCGGGGTCGCTATCTGGCAACTGTGCATTATCGGCAGGCAGGGAATCCTGAATGAGATAATATTCCTCCTCGCTGAGCAGGTCAAGTTTCTGTACCGGCATCTCATTGAGCACAGCCTTACCCGGCTGCAGGACAATGTATTTCTCGTAGTAGATAACCTGATCCAGTTTCTTGGAGGGGATATTAAGAAGCGTTCCTATCTTGTTGGGTAAAGAGCGGAAGAACCAAATATGAGCAACGGGAACAACAAGCTCAATATGTCCCATACGTTCGCGACGCACTTTTTTCTCGGTCACCTCAACGCCACAACGGTCACAGACGATACCTTTATAACGGATACGCTTGTACTTACCGCAATGACATTCCCAGTCTCTGGTGGGGCCGAAAATACGCTCGCAGAACAGGCCATCACGCTCTGGCTTAAATGTGCGATAGTTTATGGTTTCAGGCTTCGTCACCTCGCCATAGGAGCGACGCTTGATTGATTCAGGCGACGCAAGGCTAATGGTGATAGCATTGAAATCGGTTTTTAACTGAGTTTCTTGTTTAAAAGCCATGTTCTCTTTATTCTTATTTGGAACCTATTAATCAAATGTTACCTCAAGACCAAGGCCACGGAGTTCGTGAACGAGGACATTGAAAGATTCGGGGATGCCGGGAACGGGCATATTGTCACCCTTGACAATAGCCTCGTAGGCTTTGGCACGACCCATGACATCATCACTCTTCACTGTGAGCACCTCCTGCAGTACATGCGATGCACCGTATGCCTCGAGAGCCCAAACCTCCATCTCACCGAAACGCTGACCACCAAAGTTGGCTTTACCACCGAGCGGCTGCTGAGTAATCAGTGAGTATGGACCTATGGAACGGGCGTGCATCTTGTCATCAATCATATGATGCAGCTTGAGGTAGTAGATATAGCCAACAGTAGCAGGCTGGTCAAAGCGCTCACCGGTCTCGCCGTCGTAGAGGTAGGTACGGCCATTCTCAGGCAGTCCTGCTTCACGCATGTAGCCATTGATCTGTTCCAGAGTGGCACCGTCGAAGATGGGGGTCTTGAAGCGTTTACCGAGCTTCTTGCCTGCCCAACCAAGGACTGTCTCATAAATCTGTCCGAGGTTCATTCGAGAAGGCACACCGAGGGGGTTCAGCACGATGTCAACAGGTGTTCCGTCAGCCAAGAACGGCATATCCTCTGCACGCACAATCTTGGAAACGATACCCTTGTTACCGTGACGGCCGGCCATCTTGTCACCAATGCGCAATTTGCGCTTCATGGCGATATAAACCTTGGCCATCTGAACAATTCCGCTGGGCAGGTCGTCACCGACGGTTAAGGCAAACTTATTGCGCAGGAAACGACCGTTAATCTCACGGAACTTGATATTATAATTGTTGAGCAGCTCTTTAATAAGAGCATTGGTCTCCTTATCTGTGGTCCACTTGTTGGGGCTGACCTCAGTGTAGTCAATTGCCTTAAGGGTCTTGGCAGTGAATTTTACCTTCTTGGGGATAAGCTCCTCACGATGATTGGTATAGACACCGTTGGAGACCTTGCCGTTCAGGATTACCAACAATTGGGCGATGAGTTTTTCCTTCAACTCCTCGCACTCAAAGCGGAACTCCTCCTCGGGCTTTGCCAGCAGCTCTTTCTCCTTGGCGCGGGCCTTGCGGTCACGCACCACACGGGCAAAGAGCTTTTTGTCAATAACAACACCGTGCATTGAAGGCGGTACCTTGAGTGATGCATCCTTAACATCTCCGGCTTTCTCACCAAAGATGGCACGGAGCAGCTTCTCTTCGGGCGTTGGGTCAGACTCACCCTTCGGGGTAATCTTGCCGATGAGGATGTCACCCTCTTTAACCTCGGCGCCAATACGGATAATACCGTTTTCATCGAGATCCTTGGTGGCGTCGTTGCCTACATTGGGGATATCACGAGTGAGTTCCTCGTTGCCACGCTTGGTCTCACGCACTTCGAGAGTAAACTCTTCAACATGGACCGACGTGTAGATATCTTCACGAACCACACGCTCGGAGATAACGACAGCATCCTCGAAGTTATAACCCTTCCACGGCATGAAGGCAACCATCATGTTGCGGCCCAGAGCGAGTTCACCACCCTGTGTGGCATATCCTTCGCAAAGCACCTGACCCTTCTTGACTTTGTCACCCTTCTTCACAATAGGACGCAGGTTGATAGCGGTGGAGTGGTTTGTACGCTGATATTTTGTCAGCTTATATTCTTTAATATCGTCATCAAACGAGACTAACCGCTCTTTCTCGGTACGGTTGTGGCGGATAACGATCTTGGTGGAGTCGACATACTCGACAACACCGTCTGCTTCTGCATTGAGCAGCACGCGGCTGTCATGAGCCACAGCTTCCTCGATACCTGTTCCAACAATGGGTATTTCGGGGTTGAGCAGCGGCACAGCCTGACGCATCATGTTCGAGCCCATCAACGCACGGTTTGCGTCATCATGCTCAAGGAACGGGATAAGTGATGCAGCAATAGATGCAATCTGGTTTGATGCAATGTCAATAAGGTCAATCTCCTCAGGCGCAACGATGGGGAAGTCTGCCTGACGACGTGCTTTGACACGCGGCACAGTGATATGTCCTTCTTCATCCTGCGGCGTGGTAGCTTGTGCCACAGTTTTGTTTTCCTCAGCTTCAGCCGACAGGTATACCGGTGGCTCATTGAGCATTACCTGTCCGTTGACAACACGCTGATATGGAGTCTCTATAAAGCCAAGCTCGTTAATCCTGGCATAGACACATAGTGAGGAGATAAGACCAATATTAGGACCTTCAGGTGTCTCAATGGTGCAGAGACGACCATAGTGAGTATAGTGGACATCACGAACCTCGAAGCCTGCACGCTCACGAGAGAGGCCGCCAGGACCAAGTGCAGAGATACGACGTTTATGCGTCAATTCTGCCAAAGGATTGGTCTGATCCATAAATTGGCTCAACTGGTTGGTGCCAAAGAATGAATTGATGACCGAAGACAGCGTCTTGGCGTTGATAAGTTCTGTCGGCGAGAAAAGCTCGTTGTCGCGCACATTCATACGCTCACGTATCGTACGACTCATTCGAGCGAGTCCAACGCCAAACTGGTTAGACAACTGCTCGCCTACAGTACGAATACGACGGTTCGACAAGTGGTCAATATCGTCAACCTCTGCCTTTTGGTTGATGAGTTCAACCAAATATTTGATAATTGAGGTGATATCTTCTTTTGTAAGGACACGCACATTGTCGGGAACATCAAGCCCGAGTTTTGTGTTAATTCTATAACGTCCTACATCACCTAAATCATAACGTTTCTCAGAGAAGAATAACTTCTCAATAATGCTACGTGCCGTCTCTTCATCTGGCGGCTCGGCATTACGCAACTGCCTATAAATGTACTCACAAGCTTCTTTAGCATTGTTGGCAGTATCTTTTTTGAGGGTATTGTAGATTACTGAATAATCAATACCGTCCTTGTCCTCTGTCTTGATAAGAATTGACTTCACATCAAGCGAGAGAATCTTTTCTATATGTTCCTCTGTAAGCTCTACATCGCGCTCAATGACAACTTCCGTACGCTCCATGGAAACGACCTCGCCGGTATCCTCATCCACAAAATCCTCGGTCCATGCCTCAACCACACGAGCTGCGAGCTGCTTGCCAATAACTTTCTTGAGGTTATTGCGAGTAACCTTGACTTCCTCTGCTAACTCAAAGATATCAAGAATATCCTTGTCCGACTCATATCCAATGGCACGCAATAGCGTGGTTATCGGGAGTTTCTTCTTACGGTCGATATAAGCATACATCACATTGTTTATATCGGTCGTGAACTCCATCCAAGAACCCTTAAACGGAATGATACGCGCTGAATAGAGTTGAGTACCGTTCGAGTGGAACTGTGTACCAAAGAACACACCTGGAGAACGGTGCAACTGAGACACAACAACACGTTCAGCACCGTTGATGACGAAGGTACCCTTCGGTGTCATATACGGTATCATGCCCAAATAGACATGCTGTTCTTGTGCTACGAAATCTTCATTCTCGGGATCTTTGCAGCTCAACTTCATCTTGGCCTTCAGTGGCACACTATATGTAAGGCCACGCTCAATGCACTCCTCTATGCTGTAACGAGGAGGATCGATGTAATAATCCAAGAATTCAAGTTCAAAATTATTTCGCGCATCAGTGATGGGGAAATTCTCTTTAAAGACCTTGAACAACCCTTCATCGAGGCGGTTGTCAGGGTTGGTCTCTATCTGGAAAAAGTCTTTGAACGACTTTACCTGAATGTCGAGAAAATCCGGGTAATCAAATTTGCGTACCGACGCGAAATTTACTACTGTGGGGTCTTTCTTTGCCAAGGGACTGAAATGATTAATCTTTTTCTATTACTTATCGCAGTTTAAGGAAGCGTACCCATTATTAGGGCTCGGAGTGTTTCTATAGGTGGAAACTACATTCCACGGCAACAAGGAATAGGCACTCCGGTCGCAGCCGGAGGCCCTATTCCTCGTATTTATGAGAAGGTGGGTAACCTTACTTGATCTCGACTTCGGCACCAGCCTCTTCGAGAGCTTTCTTCAGGCTCTCAGCCTCGTCCTTCGACACGCCTTCCTTAACAGGCTTGGGGGCGTTGTCAACCAGCTCCTTGGACTCTTTCAGACCGAGGGAGGCCATATCCTTAACAGCCTTCACAACACCAAGTTTCTTGGTCTGATCGGGAACACCCTTCAGGATAACGTCGAAGGAGGTCTTCTCCTCAGCGGCGGCGGCGCCAGCGGCGGCGGGGCCGGCGGCAACTGCGACAGCAGCGGCGGCGGGTTCAATGCCGTACTCCTCTTTCAGGACGTCAGCGAGTTCTTTAACTTCCTTAACGGTAAGGTTAACCAGTTCTTCAGCGATAGCTTTAATGTCTGCCATGACTATTTGTTTTTTTAATGTTTTACTTTTTGTTTGTTATTAATTTGGCCTTATTTAAAGGCTGGCCATAGCCCTCGCGCTGTGGCTTTATGCCTCGCGCTCCTCCAAAGTTTTCAGTACACCGGTAATGGTATTGCCACCCGACTGCAGCTGCGATATAACGTTCTTAATCGGCGACTGCAGCAGAGCCACGACATCGGCGATGAGCTCGTTCTTGGACTTGATGTTGACCAAGGCATCGAGGTTCTCGTGACCGATATAGAAGCACTCTTCGACATACGCACCTTTGAGGATAGGCTTCTCAGCATTCTTCTCGGCGGCGCGGAAGCTCTTTATGAGCTTGGCGGGTGCATTGTTGGTGTTCGAAAGCATTATGGCGGTTTCACCCTTGATCACAGGGAACAGCTCGGAATAGTCGAAACCTGACTTCTCGAGAGCCTTGATGAGAAGAGTGTTCTTTACAACCTCCAGCTTCACCTCGTTGCGGAAGGCGGCACGACGCAGCTTGCTGGTCTGCACCGAGTTCAAGCCTCCAATGTCTGCAATATAGAGACTGTGGTAGGCCTTAATCTCTTCGCACAGGGCGTCGATGTGCTGGTCTTTCAGTTCTTTTCTCATAATGTTTCTTACGTTTTTAAAAGGTTACAGCGTAGCGGCTTTGGTGTCAACTTTCACACCAGGGCTCATCGTGCTGCTGATGGCGATGCTCTTCACATAAGTACCCTTGGCGGCACTCGGCTTAAGCTTCATAATCATCTGGAGCACTTCCTTGGCGTTCTCAACGATCTTCTGGTCGTCGAAGGAGCACTTGGCCACGGCGGTATGAATAATACCGAACTTGTCGACCTTGAAGTCGATCTTACCAGCCTTGGCTTCCTGGACAGCCTTGCCAACTTCCATCGTAACAGTGCCGGTCTTGGGGTTGGGCATCAGGCCACGGGGACCAAGGATGCGGCCGAGGGCACCAATCTTGGGCATGCAGCTGGGCATGGTGATGATGACATCCACATCAGTCCAACCACCCTTGATCTTGGTGATGTACTCGTCCAAGCCATAGTAATCGGCACCGGCAGCCTTTGCCTCTTCCTCTTTGTCGGGTGTGCAGAGCACAAGGACACGAACAGTCTTACCCGTGCCGTGAGGCAGGGTGACGCTGCCGCGCACCATCTGGTTGGCCTTGCGGGGGTCAACACCGAGACGCACATCAATGTCGACAGAAGCGTCAAACTTGGTGAAGGTAATGTTCTTCACGATGCTGACAGCCTCTTCGAGGGAGTAGAATTTGCTGCCATCAAATTTGGCAACAGCCTCTTTCTGTTTCTTGGTAAGTTTTGCCATTTCTTTCTGTTTTTGTGGTCACCGCACTTTCGCTCGCGCTACTTATGCTACCACTGTTACTAACTTCTTTTACTTCTTCAAGGGATTCTCACCCGTAACGGTGATACCCATGCTGCGGGCAGTGCCAGCCACCATGCTCATGGCGCTCTCAATCGTGAAGCAATTGAGGTCGGGCATTTTGGCCTCGGCAATCTGGCGCACCTGCTCCCAAGTGACGGAGGCGACCTTCACGCGGTTGGGCTCACCAGAGCCTTTCTGCGCCTTGGACATCTCCTTCAACTGGACAGCGACAGGAGGAGTCTTAAGAACAAAGTCAAAGGACTTGTCGGTATACACAGTGATGATAACAGGCACAATCTTACCGGCCTGATCCTGTGTACGGGCATTGAACTGCTTGCAGAACTCCATGATGTTCACACCCTTGGCACCCAGAGCGGGTCCCACGGGAGGAGCGGGGTTGGCAGCAGCGCCTTTGATTTGCAGCTTAATCAATCCTGCAACTTCTTTTGCCATTGATTTACTGTTTTAATAGGTTAGTTGATAGGGTTACTGATCTTTCTCAACCTGCGAGAAGCTGAGCTCAAGGGGTGTCTTGCGACCGAAGATCTTGACAGTTACCTTCAATTTCTTCTTATCTTCGTTCACCTCCTCGACCACACCGACAAAACTGTTGAACGGTCCGTCGATGACTTTCACATTCTCGCCAACAATGAAACGGTCCATCATCTCGCTTCCGTCCACATTCTCGTCCATCTTGCCGAGAATACGGTTCACCTCGGCCTGGCGCATTGGTATCGGCTTACCCTCGCGTTCACGAAGGAAGTCGAGCACATTGGGCAGATTCTGGATGACGGGGATGATCTCATCGCGAAGATCAGCCTCGATGATGACATAGCCAGGGAAGAAGTTACGTTCTTTGATAACCTTCTTGCCGTTGCGTATAGCCACCACTTGCTCGGTAGGAATCAGCACAGTGGGCACATCGTTGCTCCAGCCACGTTTGGCCATTTCGCTTTCGATATACTCTTTGGCTTTCTTCTCCTTGCCGCTGATTGCCCTCACGACATACCATTTTTTCTCCTGCTGTTCCATTGCTGTTGGTTAATAAAGGACAGTGAAAATATACGTTTATCCACTTCTTTGTTACCACGCTCGCACATTCCCCGCGTCGACAGACTCAAAATAATGAGTTTTGGGAAGCAAGACTGTCGATGCTTTGGGATGGGGCATGACGCACGTCTTATCCAAAGAACGAATAGAAGTATCCAAGTAAGCCTTTCCAGCCCCACGGCTGAACGCCGAAGACGACGTCCATGATGAGGACTACGACGGCGATGACAAGAGCTGCCACAGCAACCACAACGGCGCTGCTCTGCAGTTCCTTGAACGAAGGCCACGACACTTTGTGCACAAGTTCGTCGTAGCTCGACTTCACATATTCACCAAACTTTGACATTGTATATTGTTACTAAACTAGTTTGTACTTTCTTTTTTCTTAGCTGGCAGGGGCAGAGAGAATCGAACTCCCAACCACGGTTTTGGAGACCGCCATTATACCATTTAACTATGCCCCTGTAAAGCCGCACCGCTCTCGGTGCGGCTTCTATAATAGACTATTGATTATTCAATAATCTTGGTCACCTGACCGGAACCAACGGTGCGGCCACCCTCGCGGATAGCGAAGCGCAGGTTCTCGTTCAGAGCGATGTCGGCGATAAGCTCGACGGTGATCGTCAGGTTGTCGCCAGGCATGACCATCTCGCGGCCATCGGGCAGGGTGATGGTGCCGGTCACGTCAGTGGTACGGAAGTAGAACTGCGGACGATAGTTGTTGTGGAACGGGGTGTGACGGCCGCCTTCCTCTTTCTTCAGGATATAGACAGCAGCCTCGAATTTGTGGTGAGGTTTCACCGAGCCGGGCTTGGCAATAACCATACCGCGACGGATCTCGTTCTTGTCGATACCGCGGAGCAGCAGACCCACATTGTCGCCAGCTTCACCCTCGTCGAGGATCTTGCGGAACATCTCGACGCCGGTGACGGTGCTCTTCAGCTTCTCGGCACCCATACCGATGATGTCGACGGGGTCGCTGGTGTGGACAACGCCAGTCTCGATACGACCGGTGGCAACGGTGCCACGACCGGTGATGCTGAACACGTCCTCGATGGGCATCAGGAAGTCTTTATCTTTCTGACGGACAGGTTCGGGAATCCAGTTGTCGACGGCATCCATCAGCTCTTCAACAGCCTTGACACCGCTGGGCTCACCGTTAAGGGCGGCGAGGGCGGAACCACGGATGATGGGGATATTGTCGCCATCGAAATCATAGGAGCTCAGGAGCTCGCGGATTTCCATCTCGACGAGGTCGAGCAGCTCGGGATCGTCAACAAGGTCGCACTTGTTCAGGAACACAACGAGCTGGGGAACACCAACCTGACGGGCGAGCAGGATGTGCTCACGGGTCTGGGGCATGGGACCGTCGGTGGCGGCCACAACGAGGATAGCACCGTCCATCTGGGCAGCACCGGTAACCATGTTCTTCACATAGTCGGCGTGACCCGGGCAGTCGACGTGAGCGTAGTGACGCTTCTCGGTCTGATACTCAACGTGAGCGGTGTTGATGGTGATACCGCGCTCTTTCTCTTCGGGAGCGGAGTCGATGCTGTCGAAGCTCTTCACCTCGGAGAGGCCCTTCTCGGCGAGGACCTTGGTGATAGCAGCGGTCAGAGTGGTCTTACCGTGGTCAACGTGGCCAATGGTACCGATGTTGACGTGCGGTTTGGAACGATCGAATTTTTCTTTTGCCATTTTAATACGTATTAAATGTTAACAAATACTATATTTCACGTTTAACGAGGGCGTGCCCTACGGCTTGCGTCCTCTTGTTTTTTCTTTCTCCCTTGCCGTTTCCGGCATAAAAAGAGAGCCACAGACGAGAGTCGGACTCGTGACCTCTTCCTTACCAAGGAAGCGCTCTACCACTGAGCTACTGCGGCTTGCTGTTACTCACTCTCTCTTTTGAGTACCCTTTCTCTTTGAAAGCGGGGCTTTGTGTTCTCTTCTGTCTCACCGCTTTTGTTGAGCGGAAGACGGGGCTCGAACCCGCCACCTATAGCTTGGAAGGCTATCGCTCTACCAAATGAGCTACTTCCGCTTTCTGAAGTATTGGTATTTCGTGGGGGAGGGTGGACTCGAACCACCGAACTCTTCCGAGGACAGATTTACAGTCTGTTGCAATTGCCGCTATGCGACTCCCCCTTTATATTTGTCCGACTGCTCAGCATCGAGAGCGCCGGACCACGAGCCGATGAAGGGACTCGAACCCCCGACAGGCTGATTACAAATCAGCTACTCTACCAACTGAGTTACATCGGCTTCTATCACCTTTTCAATCCACTCTTCAAACGCCGTTTTCCCGACATTTGAGGTTGCAAAGATACTACTTTTTCACATTCCCACAAAGAAAAATTTACTTTTTTTTCAAACGAAAAACTCAAACCATTGATTTTTAACACTCTCTGTGTTGAAATTTTTCCGCCTCCCAACTCCCATTCCACTTGCAAAACACCTTTCGCCCACCCAAGCAAACCCTTTTTGCACCACTCGACACCAACCAAAACCGCCACACCAACGCAACCGTCTGCCACACAGCACTATAGTCCACATCAACACACCCAAACCCTTGCCACACCTGCCACAACAGCACCTAAACGGCTACTAAACGGCTACAAGACGGCTACAAGACAGCATGAACCTCCCTCAAAAAAAACAAACGCCAAACACCCTTAAACACCAAAATCATCCATTATCGGCACCAAAACTCCGCAATCGTCCGGCAGCCACGAAAAACATCCGTACCTTTGCACCGCAATTCCACGCAAGAGCACCTTGACATACTGAGAAACCAATCAAATAACACACAACCCGCCGACGGCAGAGCAAAACAAGGGGCGCAGCAATCTGCGCCCCCTGTCTGCTTCTGCCCTCTTGACGCACACATCGCGCCTCAGGCATTCTTGTACTTCTCAATCTGCACCTTCATCGAATCCACACAGTCGGCCACAGCCTGCTCAAAGGTGTCGGCCTGTTTGGCTATGAAGAGGTCGTTGCCGGGCACACAGAGGCGCAACTCGGCTATCTTGTTGTTGTGGCTCTCGGGCTTGTCGACCTTGAGGGTCACCTCGCAACGCACGGCGTTGTCTATCATGCGGTCCAACTTCGAGACCTTCTCGTTGATGAATTTCTCCAGTTTCTCGTCGGCCGTAAACTTCGCGGCATTGATGATTGTGTTCATAATATCCTCCTTTTTATTATATATGGTTAGAATAAGTGTTCAGCATTTCTCATTTCCCATTTCCCATTTCTCATTTCTCATTTCTCATTTTTCATTTCCTCCTGCTCCTCGGGTGCGCATGCTTGTACTCCTCTTTCAGGTGCTCGCGCGTCACGTGGGTGTACACCTCTGTGGTGGCGAGGTTCTCGTGCCCCAGCAGCTCCTTGATGGCCTGTATGTTGCCCCCTTCGGCCAGGATATGCGTGGCGAACGAGTGGCGGAACACATGCGGCGACACGCGGTCGGCGTTGCTCAGGCCTGCCATGTACTTGCGCACGATGTTGTACACCATCGCCGCGCTCACCGGCTTTCCCTTGGCGCTGACGAAGAGCCATTCGGTTTCACCCACCGTCTGCCTCTTTAACGCGATATAGTCGGAAATATTGTGTGCCAACTCAATTTCTATCGGCACCAGCCTCTCTTTGTTGCGTTTGCCGAGCACCTTTATCGTCAGCGCCCCCAGGTCCACGGAGCCCTCGCGGAGGGCTGCCAGCTCGGAGCGCCGCATGCCCGTCTCGTAGAGCATGCGCAGCATCAGGGCGTCGCGACGCCCCGTGAAGTCGCTGCCGAAGAGGCCCTCGTCGTACAGGTGCTCCGTCTCGCTCTCTTTGAAGAAGACAGGCAGGTGCTTGGGCTGCCGCGGAGGCGACACCTTGGCCATGAGGTCGGCCTCCAGGAACCCGCTGCGGCGAAGCCACCGCAGCCAGCTGCTCACCGACGACAGGCGCCGGCGCACCGTCCCAGCGGCCTCGCCGGCACCGAGGTGCTCCATCTGCCATCCCCGGATGTCACGCGCCGACAGGTCGCCCAGCTCCGTCACCTCCAACGGCAGCAGGTAAGCCTGCAGGTCGCGCAGGTCACCCTCGTAGTTGCGCACCGTCCCCGCCGCCATGCGGCGCTCCACGGCGATATAATCCACAAAACGTACTATGGCTTCAGCTATTTTCATGTCCTTAAAGCCGCTTGAGCCACAAGTCCATAAAACGGTCATATACTATGTAACCGTCGTTCAGCCTATACACAAGTTCCTTGTCGAGAAGTGTCTCAAGCGCAGCTTTAACACTACTTGCTCCCATAAGCCTGTATTTACCCAAAAACGCCTTACCCGTCAACTCTCTGGCAACGCCCTCCTTTGCGATAGCTTTGAGCAGCGCAAACTGATTGGCGCTCAGGAACTGCGTCAGGCTCTCATACTGCGGAGCCTTCCCCGCCGCCACCGACATCACTGTGTCGCGCAGCTGTTCCATGGCGTCCACTCTTTTGTACCCTTCATACAACCTGTTCAATACTGACTGTACATACCATGTATATCCGTCAAATAATGTATACAACTCATGGAACACACACTCGTCAAGTCCGCCACCCTTAGCCTCAAAGAATCCTTTGGCAAACAAGTAGTATGTCTCTTCATCCAGTGGTCCTAAGCTCAGCATGTCAGTACTTTGGTAGAACGGTCGCTGTGGCGACAGGAACATCTCCGACATCATGTGTTGCTTGCTGCCTGAGAATATAAAATGAATGTTCCTCATGAACTGTATGTGAGACCTGAGCAGCGCTTCTGTTCCTGTTTCTGGATAATATGCTATCTGCTGGAACTCATCTATGGCCACAAAAACCTCTTTTCCCTGACGGTTCAACTGTGTGAGAATGCCTTTCAGCGACATCTCTGACTGTGCCGGGTCGATATTCACCGTCACATTGGGCATACCTGTTATGCTGTCTATGCCCACCACCGGCCTTAAGGCTCCGAAAACATCCAACATCCTTTTCCCCAACGTTCTGCCTTTCGATAGCGCATCACTCAACACCGCCGAGCCGAGCATATTGACCAGTTCATGCTGATTTTTGGTCGGGAAAATATCTATATATATGCATATAGCATCTTTATTCTCACTTTTAATCTTGTGGAAAACATTCCAAATAAGCCCCGTTTTACCCAATCTTCTAGGTGAAATAAGTGTAATATTTCGTCCGTTATACAGCGTTGACATTACTGTTTTAGTCTCTTCCTCACGGCCGCAAAAGAATTCTGGGCTTTCGTAACCCTGACAAATAAAGGGATTTATAATCTTTTTTTTCATATCTCGGTCTTTTATAGTTGCTTATGCTGCATTACGTAAATCTTGTAACGTAAATTATGTAATGCAAAGATACAACTTTTTCCCAACATAACGCAAAAAAAGTGCCACCCACATTGTGAACCACGCAAAAAACATCGGCGGGAGGCTCACCAAAAACCTCCCGCCGAAAACATTTATACGTCTAAAGCAACCAAACATTAATACGAGCTATAAGTTCCCAATGCTCTACCTGACTCAACCAACATGTTACCAGCAACAACGCTGTTAACAACAGAGTGATCCATCCATAAAAGCACAGGAATCGAACCATAGTCAAAATCAGCATACTGTTGAGCCCACTGCCAGACGTATTGGTCAGTATACATCTCACAATGTATTGTATCTGCAAACCGGCGTATCGCGACGGTGTCCTCTGCACAAGAAACACGAAGAGCGACCCATCCATTACCTTGTTTATAATCCCCAACCGAATTGTATTGGTTTTTATACACTGGTTCAATACAAAAGATACCATCTATTTGCTTTAGTGTCTCTATCGCAACCGAACGATCCGTACCAGAAAATAGGACCAGTGCCTTACATTCATTCGTGTTTCTGTAAGGACGAGTACAATCTTCTGATTCTAAAACCACAAAATTACCTGGCAAACCATTAAGAATGTCTCTTGTAGAGCATCTTATACTTAACATGCTGTCAACCCGTTCCACAGACACACGCTGTCCTTCATAATTATAATAGTAAGTGTCATTCCCATTTGTGAGGGCGTCTTGAGACCAACTGTTAGTGGTCTGTGTGCCAACCCTTGGGGTGGCTTTTACTACATTTGCATCGTCCTTGCTGCAAGCCGACACCGCAACACTTACAATGATGGCAAGTACCGCCATGCTTAAAACTGTCTTTTTCATAACATTCATATTTTATGGTTAAACATCGGTGTTTCAGTACACCACGTTATTATCTCTTACCATCAGCTTGGGAATAACATTTAAGAGATGCGACTCTCCGGGATTATAATAATCCATAGGGAAAACCATCATTGTGTCCTGACTCCACTCGTACAGTAAAAAACCACACATGTACGGATATTCGCCATTCGGACCCAGACCATTGGGGTTGTTGAGATCATAGTATTCGTGGAAGATTCTATATGGAGACAATATGCTGTATTGACCGACTGTATTGATTGTTCCCGCTGGAAAATCTCTTACCATCTTCAAAGTGCTGCCAGAAACCCCCCATGTCTGCTCAGGAAAATTTGCATCTACAGTATTCCCAGGAACTATGGCATAAATGTCATGCACAGTCATGTCAGTCAGGCTATATAAGCCACTATCCAGAGATGCCCACCCTGCATCCGAGGTGAAAGCTGCCATATAATCTGTGCAACTCCTCCAACCTCCCTGCAGATAATCTTCCAGCGGAATATGGCCATAATTCACAGTATCACCACCCGTCGGCGGTGCCAGCTTGCTGGCGACGCAGATATACTTGCTTTCCTCTTCGTCGTACCACATCGTGACGTCATAGCCTTCGTTGAAGCGGGCGTCGACCCACGCCATGGCGGCGTCGCGGCTCTCGGTGGCGTACATCTGGCGCTCCTTGGCGTAGTTGGTGCCGCTGCCGTGGGCTATGTTGACGAGGTGCCCCTCGGCGGCGCGGTCCAGGCACTCGCCGAGCAGCGCCTGCCACTCCGCCGTGCCCTTGACGGTGACATGCTGACGGGTGTTGTCGATGCTGTATTCCACCGCGCGCACGCTGTTCACCGGCGCCACACGTGTGGCCTCTTCCTTCTGGCATCCTGCCGCCAGCACCATCATCGCGGCGGCCAGTACCATTGCTATTGTTCTCTTTTTCATATCTGTTGCTGTTTTTAGTGTTTGCTGTCTTACTTGATGTTGTTCTCCATGTTGCGGTGCAGCACGGTGTGCATGTCGGCCTCCGAGGCGGCGTGGATGATGCTCACCGTGCGGTTGAGGTAGGAGACCACCTTCATGTCGTTGGCCTCGTCGCCACCCGCGCCGCGGTAGCGGCCCACGGTGACGATGTCCTCGCCGGCGGCGATCTTGCGCTGCATGGCCTCCACTGGCTGCGGGGCGCGGAAGTCGTCCTGCAGGCGCTGCCAGGCCTCGCCGTCGGTGGCCGTGAGCATGAGCATGTCGACATAGACGCTGTCGCCCTGTGCCGGGCCGCAGAAGACGCCCTTGTCGCGCAGCAGGGCCACCTGCAGGCCCTCCTGCGAGGCATAGCTGTCGTAGAGCCCGTCGAGGGCTCCCGCGGTGCCGCGCTGCATGCAGGCCTGCGCTATGGCGGTCACCGCCAGCACCGCCACAGCGGTGCGCATAATGTTAAGTATCTTCCTCATATCATTGTGTTTTGGCGGCAGCTGGCTATCACGCCGTCAGCCGCGGTTAATAACTCTTGTGTGTTGCAGGCGCTGTTGCAGCGGAGGTTCTGCTCCTGCCTGGCCGCGAGGGCCACGTTGACGCCGCCCACAGCCACGAGCATCGTCGCCAGCGCCGCCAGCGCGAGGCGGTAGTAGCGGCGGCGGTCCCCGGCGTGTGCCGCCAGACGCCCGTCGAGCTCGTCGCAGCGCTCTGCCACGCTGCGCCGCAGCGCCCCCTGGCGCCCGGCGTCGGCGAGCAACCGGTCTATATAATCTTCTTTCATGACGTTTGTATATTTGTGTTCTCCTGTATCTTGCCCAGGGCCTCGGCGCGGCGGCGCAGCTGCTCCACCAGGCGCTGGCGGCGCGACTTGACGGTGGCCAGCGGCTCGCCGCAGCGCTCCGCGATCTCGGCCACGCTGTAGCCCTCGCGCAGCTGCCGCAGCAGGTCGGCGTAGAGCTCCGGCAGCCCCTCGGCCAGCTCGTCGACGAGCTCCGCGGCGGCATCGTCGCCCGCGGCGATGGTCTCCACCATGTGCTCGCTGAGCCTCACAAGCTCCGCCCGCTGCATGCGCCGGCGGCGCGACGTCACGGTGCGCGTCTGCCAGTAGACCCACAGCCCCTCGGGCCACACGCCCAGGTTGCCGCCGCACGCCAGGTAGCGCTCCCAGAGCCCTATGCGCACCTCCTGCGCCAGGTCCTTGAGGAGCTCGGCGTCGTCGCTCTGGCGCAGACACAGCGTGCGTATCATCCGCTCGTGCCTCAGCACCAGCTCGCTGTATCGGGTAAAAAGTTCGCTGCGGTCCATAGTGATGCCCTTTCGCCTATAATAAGGGCATTTTCGACCTCAAAAGGATGCACAGCCCTGTGGATTTAACATTATTTAAGACACTCTGAGGGCTGTCGGTATATATGTTGCGATGATTGGCGCGTGGCGTTCAGAGCTGCTCCTTGAGCTCGACGAGGAACGAGCGCAGCTCGCCGAGGTTCCTGACCACCTGCATCTTGGGGTCCTCCTCGGGGTGTGAGCGCAGCTGGTCGCGGGCACCCTCAAGGGTGTATCCGCAGTCGCGTGTGAGATAGTGTATGCGCTGCAGCAGCTCCACGTCGCGGCGCGTATAGGAGCGCACGCCGCGGCGGTTCTTGACGGGGTGCAGCTGGTCGAACTCCGTCTCCCAGAAGCGCAGCACCGAGGGCGCCACGCCGAGCATGCCCGCCACCTCGCCTATAGAATAGTATAATTTGTCTTCCATAAAATAATTATCTTAACTCAAAACTCATAACTCATAACTCAAAACTCCTAACTCATAACTCCTAACACCGAGGGCGCCACACCGAGCATGCCCGCCACCTCGCCAATAGAATAGTATAATTTGTCTTCCATAAAATAATTATCTTAACTCAAAACTCATAACTCATAACTCATAACTCATAACTCTTAACTCCTAACTCAATAAGAATAGTACCCCTGGTTCTCGAGGTAGCTCTCGCGCTTCTCGTACTTCACGTCGCGCAGGGCGTCGGCCTTGATGTTGATCTGGAACGACCAGCTGCGGTAGTAGCCGAAGGGCACCCAGGAGAATCGCATCTCCCAGCAGTGCAGGTCGCGGTAGATGTCGACGGTGGTGTACGACATGCCGTGGTTGACGAAGTCGTAGCCCGTGGTCATGGCGAGCTTCCAGTTGGGTGTCAGGCTCACGTTGCCGCTGATGCTGATGCTCTGTATGGTCTCGTGCTTGAGGTTCATCTCGCGAGCCACATAGTTGCCCACATGGCTGAAGGAGTAGCTTACGCTGATGTTCCAAGGCACCGAGAAGTCGACATAGCCGCCCATCATCACCGTGGGGCTGTAGTTGTAGGGGGTCTGCAGGAGCGAGTAGACGGGGTGTCCCTGGCCCTTCTCCCCGTCGCCCTTGAAGGTGTTGTTGTTGAGGTTAAAGGAGAGCTGTGCGCTCCAGGTGGAGTTCTGTGTGCGGAAGAGGCGCCGTTCGGCGGTCCAGAGGAACTGGTTGCGCAGGTTGCCGAAGGAGTCGACGACGTAGGGGCAGAAGGAGCCGCTGTAGTTGAGCACGAGGGAGCGGAAGAGCGTGGTGCGGCCGGTGACGGAGAGGTTGCTGAGGTTGAGGGAGTCCTTGGCGAGGTCGTAGTAGCCGCTGAAGGTGAGGTTCTCGAGGAGTGTGACCTTCTTGACCTCGGCGGCGGTGTCGAAGGGGTTCTGCACCTTGACTTCGAGGTTGTTGCCCAGCGCGAAGCGGAGCTGGCCGCTGCGGCCGTCGGGCGGGCCGCCGTAGAGGCTCTGCTGGAAGACGGAGTAGCGGTGCACGTAGCCTGTGTTGTCGGTATACTCCTTCCAGTAGCCGAGCTTGTCGCTGCCGAAGTCGGGGCGGTAGGTGAAGTTCAGCGAGGGGTTGATGACGTGGCGCAGGGCCTTCAGGGGGCCGTGCTTGAACTGGAACATGCCGTAGATGCGCGTGGAGAGCGACGAGGAGAAGCTGAAGTCGCGGTTGGCACGGAAGCCGCGTATGGTGTCGGTGTGGAGGGTGTTGGTGGCGTTGTCGAAGGTGTGCTCTATGGTGCTCCAGTGCCAGCGCTCGTGGTAGGTGAGCGCGTTGGTCCAGTTGAAGAACTTGAGCACCTTGACGCTGCTGCTGACGGGTATGGTGTGCTGCACGCCGTACTGCATGCGGTCTAAGGTGGTCTGCCTGAAGAGGTCCGAGTCCTGCGCCGTGATGTTGTCCTCGGCGTTGAGGACGTAGGAGAGCGAGATGTTCTCATACCAGCGGTAGCCGCCCACGGGCTTCTTGCGCCGCAGGGGGTAGATGGTCACCGACGAGAGGCTTACCGACGGCAGCTTTATGTTGATGACGCCGGTCTGTGCGTTGAACGACTCGCGCGCCGTGGCGGCGAGGTTGAAGTAGGAGCCCAGCTTGGCGTTGTAGCTGATGCTGGAGGTGGTGGTGCTGTTGAAGTAGTCGCCGCGGTTGGTGGTGTTGCGGTTGTAGTTGCGGCTCTGCAGGTTGACGTTGGCCGAGAAGCGGCTGTAGGGGTTGGCCTTGGCGTCCTGGTCGTGGCGCCAGGTGAGCTTGAAGTCGTTGTAGGCGCTGAAGGTGTTGGGGTCGCCGCGGATGCCCGTGAAGGTGCGCCCGAAGCGGGCGTCGAAGAAGCCCTTGTAGCGGTAGCGCCGGTAGTAGTTGGACTGCACCTCGCCGGCCCACGAGAGGTTGGTGTATACCTCGGCGAGGAGCGAGAGGTCGAGGTTGTCGTTGACGGCCCAGTAGTAGCCGCCGTCCTTGAGGTAGTAGCCGCGGTAGTTCATCCATCCGTAGGAGGGTATGAGGATGCCCGACGCGCGGTCGTGGGTGATGGGGAAGAAGGCGAAGGGCAACGCTATGGGCGTCGGCGAGTCCTCGACGGTGAGCCACGCCGGGCCGGTGACGATCTTGTCGCCGGTGATGAGCTTCGACTTGGTGAAGTTGATGGCGAAATGGGGGTGCGCGTAGTTGCAGGTGGTGTAGCTGCCGCCGCTGAGGTACATCACCGAGTCGTTGAGCTTCTTCACCTTCTCGCCGTGCAGGTAGCCCTCGCCCTCTTGCGTGATAACGCTCTGGATGATACCCTTCTGCGAGTTGTAGTTGTAGGTTATCGTGTCGGCGTGGTACTCGTCCTCGTCCTGCTTGAAGAAGGGGCGGCCGACGACCTCGCCGGCGGTGTCGGTGGTGCCGTAGGCGTGGAGGGTCTGCTTGCCGAAGTCCACCTCCACGCGGTCGGCCTCGAGCTTCATCTCGCCGTAGTCTATCTTGCCCTCGCTGTAGAGGAAGGCGCGCCGCGACTGGAGGTCCATCGCCACCGAGTCGCGCGCTTTGTACTTCACCAGCTCGTCGACGGCGTTGGGCGAGATGCGCATCAGCGTGTCCTCATCAGTCTGAGCCACAGCGCCATAGCTGCAGAGGCACATCATAACCATCACAAAGACAGCCTTTAAGGGGAGTCCCTTCGGCCCCCCTTCGGCCCCCCTTCGGCCTTCCTTCGGCCGCGACACGGCCATGGGCCGACAAAATGCGATAGAACGGCCGTAGAAAAGGCGTAGCACCGCCGTAGCAGAGCCGAACGGCCGCAGAACGAGGCTGGTGATATGTCTTTTAGAGACCGGCAAAACAATTAATTTTCAACATTCAAAAAATGTTCGTATCTTTGCATTTTGGATTGCAAAGATAAAACTATTTCTGCAAACTGAAAAACAAAAATATATTGTTGTGGATATGAAACGTTTATTAGTCATATTTCTCGTAATGGGCCTTGTGGGCGGCAGTGCTTTTTCGCAAAAAAAGGAGGCCTATCGGGTGCGCACGGTGGTGATCGACCCGGGTCACGGCGGCGCCAAACCCGGAGCCCAGGGCAGCCGCTCGTGGGAGAAGAACATCACGCTCTCCGTGGCCAAGAAGTTCGGCAAGCTGATACAGGACAACTACCCCGACGTGAAGGTCATCTTCACACGCACCACCGACGTCGACATCTCGCTCGCCGAGCGCGCCCGCATCGCCAACCGCAACAAGGCCGACCTCTTCATCAGCATACACGCCAACTCGCACCCCACCAGCACGCCCACCGGCGTGGAGACCTTCGTCATGGGCCTCTCCGAGAGCCGCGCCAACCTCGAGGTGGCCAAGAAGGAGAACGCCGACATACTGCTCGAGGCCGACTACAAGACCAACAAGGACTACGCCGGCTTCGACCCCAACTCCGAAGAGAGCTACATCATCTTCACCCTCACACAGAACGCCTACATGGAGAAGAGCCTCAACTTCGCGCAGGCCATTCAGACACAGTACAAGAACAACCTCCGCACCATCAACCGCGGCGTGAAGCAGGCCGAGCTCTTCGTGCTCTACAAGACCGCCATGCCGTCGGTGCTCACCGAGATAGGCTTCATCAGCAACCCCGGCGAGGAGTCCTTCATGCTCAGCGACGAAGGGCAGGCCAAGATAGCCCTGAGCCTCTTCAACGCCTTCATGAACTTCAAGGCCGCCGAGGAAGGCAGCAACCGCATCGCCAACCCCGTGATAAACATCAAAGGCTACACCCCGCCGGCCACCGCCAAGAAACCGGCCGCCGAGGCGCAGCATGTGGCACAGGCACAGCCCAAAGACGAGCCCAGAGCGGAGGTAAAACCCGAGCCCAAGGCGGAGCCGAAGCCTGAACCCAAGGCAGAGCCCAGGACAGAGCCAACGCCGGAGCCCAAGGCCGCACCCGCCACGGAGCCCAAGCCCGAACCCAAGGCCGCGCCGAAGCCCGAAGAGACACCCGCCGTGGCCCCCAAGACACCGCAGGAGAAACCCCTGCCGCCCACGGCGCTGCCCCAGCAGACGGTGGTGAAAACCGAGCCCGCAGTCGCTCCGCAGCCCGCACAGCAGCAAGCCCACAAAGAGGAGCCGAAAGAAGAGCCGAAAGCGGAAGCCGCACCCGCACAGCAGGCGGCGCCAGCCGCCGCGCCAGCGCCGGCGGAGAAAGAGACCCTGCAAGACCCGCAGAACACCGCAGCGGACGACGCCACGACATACTACACCGTGCAGTTCCTCACCGCCCCCAATGAATATGCAGCAGGGGCCGCGGAGCTGAACGGCGTGCGCGACTTCAAAATCACCAAGCAGGGCAAGCGCTACGCCTACAACACGGGCCGCTTCAACACCCTCGACGAGGCCAGAGCCTACTGCAAACACCTGAAGAGCACCACGCCGTTCAAAGACGCCTGGGCCCACATCTTCCAGGAACCCGGCGCCAAGCCCGCAGCGGCGCAGGCCGAAGCCCAGAAGCCCGCCAAGGCCGCCGAGCAGCAACCCAAGGCCACGGAGCCGCAGTACAAGGCCATGGCTCCGATGAAAGGGCTCACCTACCGCGTGCAGTTCTGCACCACGAAAAAGCAGATGAAGGCCGGCGACCCCGACCTGCAGGGCATCAAGGACGTGCGCTCGGCACAGTCGGGACAATACTTCATCCACACCACAGGCAACTACGCCTCGCCCGACGAGGCCGAGAGGCGCTGCAACACCATCAAGCGCACCACCGGATTCAAGGACGCCTTCGTGATAGCCATCTACAACGGCGAACGCATAAGCGTGGAGCAGGCCATAGCCCTGCAACAAAAGAACACAAAAAGAAAATGATAGAAGTCAAAGACATCAGCAAGGTGTACGGCGAACAGCGCGCCGTGGACCATGCCACCTTCAGCGTCAAGAAGGGCGAGATCGTGGGCCTGCTGGGCCCCAACGGCGCCGGCAAGTCGACGCTGATGAAGATACTCACCTGCTTCATACCCCCCACGGACGGCGACGCTACGGTGTGCGGACACAGCATTTTCGACGACACCCTGGCGGTGAGGCGCTGCATAGGCTACCTGCCGGAGCACAACCCGCTGTACCTCGACATGTACGTGCGTGAATACCTGCGTTTTGCCGCGGGCCTTGGCGGCGTGAAGAACAGCGCCGAGCGCGCCGACGAGATGATAGAGCTCACGGGCCTCAGCCCCGAGGCCAACAAGCGCATAGGGCAGCTCTCCAAGGGCTACCGCCAGCGCGTGGGCCTGGCGCAGGCCATGATCCACGACCCACAGGTGCTGATACTCGACGAGCCCACCACGGGCCTCGACCCCAACCAGCTGGAGTTCATACGCGGCGTCATACGCAACGCCGGCAAGAACAAGGCGGTGCTGCTCTCCACCCACATCATGCAGGAGGTGGAGGCCATGTGCAGCCGCGCCATCATCATGGGCCACGGCAAGATACTGGCCGACGAGAACATCAGCGGCCTGACAGCCAACAAGCTGACAGAACAGTTCCACAAGCTAACAATGTAAGAGATATGACACGCAAAGAGTTAATAGACCTCATCCGCGAGCGCCGCTCGTTCCTCTGCGTCGGCCTCGACACCGACCCCGCCAAGATGCCCGAGCACCTGCGCAACGAGAAGGACGGCATCTTCCTGTTCAACCGCGCCATCATCGACGCCACGATAGACCACTGCGTGGCCTACAAGCCCAACCTGGCCTTCTACGAAGCCCTCGGCATCGAAGGGCTGCGGCAGCTGAAGCTCACCATGGACTACATCCACGGCATGGGCAAGGCCGTCTTCACCATCGCCGACGCCAAACGCGGCGACATAGGCAACACCAGCGAACGCTACGCCAAGGCGTTCCTCGACCCCAAGGGGGACTTCAACTTCGACGCCATCACCGTGGCCCCCTACATGGGTGCCGACTCGGTGCAGCCCTTCACCGTCTACGACGGCAAGTGGGTCATACTGCTGGCGCTGACCTCCAACAAAGGGGCCTTCGACTTCCAGCTGACCGAGGACAAGGAGGGCACGCCGCTCTACCAGCGCGTGCTGGAGACCTCGAAGCAGTGGGGCAGCGAGGAGAACATGATGTATGTGGTAGGCGCCACCAAGGCCGAGATGCTGACCGACGTGCGCCGCATAGTGCCCGGCAGCTTCCTGCTGGTGCCCGGCGTGGGCGCCCAGGGCGGCAGCCTCGAAGAGGTGTGCAAGTACGGCCTCACCAAGGACTGCGGTCTGCTGGTCAACTCGTCGCGCGGCATCATCTATGCCTCCAACGGAACCGACTTCGCCGAGGCCGCCGCACGCGAGGCAAAGAAGCTGCAACAACAAATGGCTGCAGTGCTATGAACAACAACCGCGTGCTGCTGCACATACTGCTGGTGATTACCTTCCTGTCGGCAGGCCTGTCGGCCATGGTGTACATGACCATGGGGGTCATGCTGCCCACGGTGCAGAGCTACTATGCCGCCAACCCGGAGGTGCTGCCGGAGCAGTTCACCACCTACATGGAACGCATGATGGAAGTGCCACAGACCTACTATATAGGCTGCGGCATCCTCTATGCCGTCGAGGTGCTGGGCGCTGCGCTGATGTGGAACATACGCCCCACAGGCTTCCACTGCTACACCCTGGCGCGCCTGCTGCTGATAATCATGCCACTGCTCTTCCTCGGACGCGGGTTCGTGGGCATCGGCGACATCATGTTCGCCCTGCTCTTCATCTTCATCTACTGGACGCTGATGCGCCAGCTGGGAGCCTTCGGCAAGAAAGACGGGGAAGACGCCACCGCCAAGGACAACACCGCAGAAGAGTGAACGCACCGTTCCTGCCGCAGAAAGACTGCATCGTCGGCCTCTCGCCCATGGACGACATCACCGACATGCCTTTCCGCCAGCTCTGCAAGGAGATGGGGGCCGACCTGCTGATCACCGAGTTCATAGCCAGCGAAGCCCTCAACCGCGACGCCGAGAAGAGCCTGCGCAAGATGCGCTTCACGGCAGGACAGCGCCCCATAGGCATACAGATATTCGGCGCCAACGAAGAGGAGCTGCTGCGCTGCCTCGACGTGGTGGAGCAGGGCGAGCCCGACTTCATCGACATCAACTGGGGCTGCCCGGTGCGCAAGGTGGCCGGCAAAGGGGCCGGCTCAGGCATACTGCAGGATATACCAAGGATGCTCGCCATCACGGCAGCCATGGTGAAGCGCAGCCGTCTGCCGGTGACAGTGAAGACACGCTTGGGCTACAGCGCTGAGTCCATGATGATTACAGACTTCTGCGAAGCATTGCAGGACACCGGCATAGCAGCCCTCAGCATCCACGGACGCACCAAGGCGCAGATGTACAGCGGCGTGGCCGACTGGACGATGATAGGGGCCGTGAAGAACAACCCCCGCATGCACATACCCGTCTTCGGCAACGGCGACATCACCACTGCAGCACAAGCCGTTGAAAACAAGCAGCGTTACGGCGTCGACGGCATCCTCATTGGGCGTGCCGCCATCGGCAACCCCTGGATCTTCGAGCAGTGCCAGAGAGCTTTTGCCGGACTGCCCGAGCGGGAGATAACGGTGGCGGAACGCGTGGCCGTGTGCCGGCGCCACCTGCAGGCAGCCATTGACTTCAAGGGTGAGCGCACCGCCATCTTCGAGATGCGCAAGCACTATGGCAACTATTTCAAGGGATTGTACAACTTCAAGCCCTACCGGCTGGCCCTTGTGGCCACCCCCACAGCCGAGGCCACCTTGGCCACCCTCGACAGGATAGAAGAAAATTACCGCGATTGACGGCCTCTTCCCCCGATTTCCACGCAACAGTTGCGTCTCGGAAACGTTAAAAAAGTGTTAATGTCTCAAGGACAAACAGCGATTTTGGCGCAAAGGTTACCTGATGGTAACTGACTTCCGCCAGGGTGCCTTCTTGCCGGAACGGAGGAATGGTTGTACTTTTGCAGCCGAAATCGAAATCAATACATCAACATATCAACGTATCAACATATCAACGTATCAACATATCAACATACAAACCTACAAAAATGAGAACAATCGAAACAATCAAGAGTGGCCGCAACTACAAGGCCGTCAGCGTCGGAAACATCAACCAGATCATCGAGCACGAGCTGCCGATGGGACCCAACGTCATCAAGGGCAAGGTCTTCGTGGGCCAGGCCGTGGGCACCACGGGCAGCGAGCTGTCGTTCCAGACCCTCGTTCCCGGTCAGGACAGCGGCTTCCTCCACACCCACAAGACCCATGAGGAGCTCTACATCATCCTCCGCGGCGAAGGCACCTACCAGGTGGACGGCGAGCAGTTCCCCGTCAGCGAGGGCACCATCGTCCGCGTCAGTCCCGACGGCCGCCGCGCCCTGAAGAACACCGGCCGCGAGAACCTGACAATGCTCTGCATCCAGTACCGTGCCAACAACTTCACCGAGGCCGACAGCCCCATGACCGACGGCAACATTCTCAGCGACCCGCTGAATTGGTAAACATTTAATAAAAATAAAGAAATGAAAAAATCAATCATCCTGATGGCCGCAGCCGCCATCCTTGCCGTAGGCTGCAAAAACAACAACGAAAACACCAATCAAGACGACACGACAATGAGTGCCCAGAAAGAGACCGTTGGCCAGTTCCAAGCCTACCAGCTTGACGGATTCAAGCTGCACGTCTACAACTCGAACGACGTGATGTTCGACGCCAGCTACATCATCGAAGGCCAGGACGGCCTCGTGGTGATGGAGTATCCCCTCTTCAAGGTGAACGCCGCTGAATTTGCCGAATACATCAAGGCTCTTGGCAAGCCCGTGGTGACCGACATCACCGACTACCATCTGGGCGGCAGCGACCAACTGCCCATCGTGATGCCCGAGGGTATGCCTAAGTTTATCGAAGGCCCCATCTATGGCGGCATGATGAAAGGCTTTGCCGAGCAGTTTGGCGAGACGATGGTCGACCTGCCCACGCAGCAGGCCACCGAGGTGCCCTTTGGCAGCACTCAGAACTACGCCGGTGTCGACTTCCGCTTCGACCACGGTGCCGCGAGCGACTTCCCCGGTTCTATGATCCTCATCGACAGCCAGGTGTGCTACACCCACTGGGCTCCCTATCAGATGCACATGAGCCCCCTGCAGCTGGGCAGCAAAGAGGCCATCGACGCCGAACTGGTAGCCACCAAGGCTGAGTTGGCCACGGGTGCCAAATACTTCATCGGCGGTCACGGCGGTCTAGTCGAGAAGCCTGCTGTCGAAGCCCGCATTGCCTACCTGGAATGCCTGAAGAAACTCCGCGCCGAGAAGAAGGATGCCGCCAGCTTCGCTGAAGCTCTCAAGGCTGCCTATCCCGACATGCCCGGCGACATCGCTCCGCTGGCTGAAGCACTCTACAAATAAAGAAACTTTCTTCACCCAAATAGTTGCACTACAGGCAGGTTTCGCAAGATGCCTGCCTGTTTGCAAAAAAAAATGTATCTTTGCATCGTCATATCAACTTATCAACCTATCAACAACTGATGTCCAAAGATTTCATACAAGACCCCGTCTTTCCGGAGTGTCCCATCCGCAACGTGCTGGTGCGCCTCAGCAGCAAATGGGCGCTGGCAGTAATCTACACCCTCAGCGGCAGGGACACTCCTATGCGCTTCCGCGACCTGGCGGAGAAGAACCCCGACTGCTCGCAGAAGGTGCTCACCAGCACCCTGCGGGGGCTGGAGGCCGACGGCCTCGTCAGCCGCAAGGTCTACCCCGAGGTGCCGCCGCGCGTGGAGTACGCCCTCACCGACCGCGGCCGCAGCTTCATGCCCGTCATGCAGCAGCTCATGGACTGGGCCTACAACAACCTGCACGATATCGTGACCGACCGCGAAAGATACTATGGACAGGATTGAAAACATCGACTACTGCATCCGCTACCTGCTGGAGCACAACCGCACACAGGCCGACATTCCGGCCACACTGCCTGAGAAGCAACGCCTGCTGCGGGCGCTGATGAACGTTACGGAAGTCGAGAGCAGAGCAAACTCGTCTGCTCTGCCGAGATGCAGTAACGTCACCGAAGGTAACGTTACGGAAGTCGAGAGCAGAGCAAACTCGTTTGCTCTGCCGAGATGCAGTAACGTCACCGAAGGTAACGTTACGGAAGTCGAGAGCAGAGCAAACTCGTCTGCTCTGCCGAGATGCAGTAACGTCACCGAAGGTAACGTTACGGAAGTCGAGAGCAGAGCAAACTCGTTTGCTCTGCCGAGATGCAGTAACGTCACCGAAGGTAACATTTGGGAGCCGCAATCGCTGAGCGACGAGTTTCTGCAGGCGCAGGACGCCGAGTTGCAGGCCCAGCTGCAGGACAAGGGGGTGGTGTCTCTGGAAGACATCGCCGCGTCTGCCGACACTCCTCTCCTTTGGCAGGGCGACATCACACGCTTGCGTGTCGACGCCATCGTCAACGCCGCCAACAGCCAGGGGCTGGGGTGCTGGCATCCTCTGCATGCCTGCATCGACAACGCTATCCACTCGGCGGCAGGGCTGCAACTGAGGCAGGAGTGCGACAACGTACTGCGTGGCGGCGAGATAGCCACTGGCGAGGCCATCATCACACGGGGCTACAACCTGCCCGCCAAGTATGTGATACACACCGTGGGGCCCATCATTCCCGATGGCATACCCACCCGCAAGCAGGAAGAACAGCTAGCCAACTGCTACCGCAACTGTCTCGGCCTTGCTGAAGCCAACAGCTGCCGTAGCATCGCCTTCTGCTGCATCTCCACGGGCGAGTTCCACTTCCCCAACCGCCGCGCCGCCGAAATAGCCATCGCGACGGTTAAGGAATACACCACCTCTTACGCATTAACGCACTCACACAATAACGCACTCACTGTGGTCTTCAACGTTTTCAAAGACATCGACTATGACATCTACAGGGAACTTCTCGCAGCGCGTTGACGCCCTGCGCAAGCTGTTGGCGCAGGCCGACGCCATCATCATCGGTGCCGGGGCGGGACTGAGTACCGCTGCAGGGCTGGACTATGCCGGCGAGGACTTCCGCCGCGAGTTCGCGCCCTGGATTGAGCGCTACGGCTTCACCGACCTCTACACCTCGGGCTTCTACCACTTCGCCACCGAGGAGGAGCGCTGGGCCTACTGGGCTCGCCACATCTGGTTCTCGCGGTTCCGCACAGGCGGCACAGAACTCTACCGGCTGTTGCTGGAAAAGCTCTCCGAGCGCCACTCCCCGCAGATCACTTTTGTGCTGACCACCAACGTCGACGCCCAGTTCGAACTCGCGGGTTTTGCGCGCGACCGCATCTTCGCCACTCAGGGCGACTACGCCTACCTGCAGAGCGCCAGCGGGAGGGAGAAGGACCTCGTCTATTGCAAGGACTGGGTCTTCCGCGCGATGGCCGCCACCGAAGACTGCCGCATACCCACCAGCCTTGTGCCGCGTCATCCGCGCACCGGCGAGGCGTTGGTGCCCAACCTGCGTTGCGACGACACCTTCGTCGAGGACGACCGCTGGCACCGCCAGGCCGAGCGCTACCACGACTTCGTGCGCCAGCACTGCCAGGGGCGCCTGCTGTTGCTGGAGTTCGGGGTGGGCTTCAACACGCCGGGCATCATCCGTGTGCCCTTCGAGCACATGGCCCTCAACTTCCCGCAGACGGCCCTCGTGCGGTTCAACCGCGACTACCCCGACGCCTCGCTCGAAGGCCTCGAAGGGCGTTTTATGGCTTTCACCGAAGATATTCAACAAATACTCAACGAACTATGATAGAACAAGCATTCCAATTCCTGCGCCAACACAACGAAGGCGTGCTGGCCACCGTCAGCGGCGACCGCCCCCAGACGCGTGCCTTCCAGGCCATGAAGGTCGAAGGCACGACGCTCTACTTCGCCACCTCGGCCAAGAAAGCCGTCTACAGCCAGCTGCAGACGAACCCCAACGCGGAGTTTATCGTGCTGGCCGACAAGGTGAGCGTACGCTGCGGCGGTACGGTGGCATTCGACGTCGACGACGACACGCAACGCTGGATCTACGACCACAACGAGGTCCTGCGTCGCCTCTACGACGACTACCGCCAAATGGTTTACTTCCGTTTGCCCGTCGAACAGCTGGAATACTACGACCTGCGCCCCACGCCGCCCATCGTGCTGCATGCCAACCTCAACGACGGCACCGTGCGCGAAGGCTTCAAAGGCAGCAAGTACAGCAAATAAACAAAGATAACTTCTATGTTGCCACGCAGGTTGTTGCGTCAGCAGATAATTTATAAGATTTATGGATTTCTGCCCGCAGGGCAAGGCGTTTTGAAGCAGCCCAATGTAGTATTCCCTCCGAAAGCGGAATAATCTACCAGATTTACAAGATCTCGCGATGCACGCAGTGCGAGCATTATAAGATTTTCAGCGCTATCGCCGCGCAGGCCTCGGCGTCGGCCAGGGCGTGGTGGTGGTTCTCCAGGCAGTAGCCGCAGGCCTCGCTGACGGTGTGCAGCTGGTGGTTGGGCAGCCCTTTGAGCTTGCGGCGCGAGGCCCGCAGGGTGTCGTAGAAGACATAGCCCGGCCAGTCCATCCGGTATACCTGCATCACCGCCCGCAGGCAGCCCTCGTCGAACATGGCGTTGTGGGCCACCAGCGGCAGCCCCTCGATGAGCGGTTCTATCTTGTGCCACACTGTAGGGAACACCTCGGCGCCGTCGGTGTCCTCGTGGCAGAGCCCGTGCACTCGCTGGCAGAACCAGGCGTAGTAGTTCGGCTCCGGCTGTATGAGGCTGTAGAACCTGTCCACCACCTCGCCCCCGCGCACCACGACCACCCCCACACTGCACACGCTGGAGCGCTCCCCGTTGGCCGTCTCAAAGTCTATGGCTGCAAAGTCATTCATTTTTACCCTGCTTTACTCGATGGTTCTTCAAATTGTAGAAAAATAATAAATCAGTCGTCTCACCTATGGCGGCGGAATCGTCACAGAAAGTTTTCTTTGGACAAGAGAAACGAAAACAGGCCCATAAATTGTATACCCTGCGAATCGGTGTAGGTGGCGATGTCATCTCCCACAATAACAATCTTCCTGAAGCTATCCCCTGTCTTTCTTAAAGAGTATAACTCCTGCTCACGCTTGACCTCGTCTGGCAAACGGTACGCAGATTGGATATAGGCTTTCTCCCGACCGTTAGTAATGACAAAATCAATCTCATGCTGGGAAAACGTTGATTTACCATCCTTCATTGTACGGCTCTCCACCACTCCGACATCAACGGCATATCCTCTATATCGTAATTCGTTGTAAACAACATTTTCCATAATGTGGGTTGGCTCCTGCTGCCGAAAGTTAAGCCTTGCATTCCTTAACCCCACATCCACTGCATAATATTTCTGGATAGAATCATAGTATCTGTTCCCTTTCACATCGTACCGCTTGGCGCCTTCAAACAAATAGGCATTCTGCAGGTAGCCAATATAACTATGGACAGTTGCGACATCCACTTTCACCCGTTGAACACTCTCCAGCAGATTCTTTATTCTGTTTGCATTGGTGAGAGACCCTACCGACGAGCAAAGAGAATCAGTCAAAGATTCAAGCACATCTCTCCGCCGCAAATCATTCCGCTCGACAACGTCGTCAAGATAAGTCTTGTTCCACAGCCGGTTGAGATAAGACACCTTTTGTTCTTCGGAAGAAAACTTACGCAATGCCGGCATACCGCCGTAGGTGTAGTATTCTTTCCATAATTCGGTGATGGACTCATCCCTGTCCGTACAGAATTCCCTAAATGAGAATGGATTAACCCTCACCTCGTCACCTCGTCCACGGAATAAGGTATTAATATCCGACGACAGAAACTTTGAGTTGCTGCCGGTGATATAAACATCCACATTCTCCTTTGCATTCAAACCATTCACAATCTTCTCAAAGCCATCCACTTCCTGTACCTCATCCAGGAAAACATAATAACGTTTATCCTCGTCGGCAATTTTGTTGTATAAGTATTTTTTTAGAGTCTCACGGTTGGAGAGGTCGGCATCACTTGTCTCGTCCTCAATGTCAAACGACACAATAATTATTTCCTCTTCGCCAACACCATGTTGCAGCAGATAATCTTTATATATTTTTTTCAGCAACCACGATTTGCCACAGCGGCGAGGTCCAATGATAATTTTCACCTCATCATTGTCACGCCTGGCAATCAATTTGTTCAGATAGTCTTCACGTTGGATATAATTAGCCATAGTTCGCGTATTCTAAATTTGCTGCAAAATTACACAATTTTTTGAATATGGTAAATTATTTTTCACAGAATCACGGAGTTTTCGCTGCCAAATTCACGCATTCTATCAGAGTTCATAAGAGGCACGGCCTACGACTAACGTGAAGCAAACGCATTTCATAAACCTGCTTTCTTCGTGACTTCTTCGTGGGTTCTTTGTGCCTTCTTTGCAAGCAAAGCAATTACACTGGAAATCAACCAGATGACACCAACACTAACACACAAACAATTCATTTTCAGCACAATCAGTCCATGACCTTTCGGCGATCCTTCGGCGGTCTCTTTACATTTTGTCAAACCACGTGTCATTTTTCTCTCTATTGACAAAAATTTGTGTATCTTTGCAGTCGAAATTCGCGTCACAAATGACATAAAAATCGAATAAGATGAAGATAGAAAGAAGCTGTGATTTGCTGATTTAGGTTGTCACTTTTGCGTCCTGCGACTGGATCAAGTTGACGGGTTAGTGATTACCGACCGTTTTCTGTTGTCATCCGTGAACTTCTTACCATAAACACAATTATTCATTGTCATCCTGATATTTGTTCATCATCTCCTGTATCTCGCCGCGCATGTCTGTACGTAGACTTTCGGGTTGGAGCACCTCGACGGTGCGGCCAAGGGAGAGGAGTTTCTGTTTGAAATCGTAGGTGGGACGCACACGCAGAGAGAAAATGGAATACTCCTCGGTGCGCTTCAGTTCGTGCTGACTGCTATGCAGGGGCAACGAACGCAGGTAGTTGGCCTGATAGGCGTTGACCTTCAGTCGTATGGACTCTACAGGCGTATCATCCACAATGATGCCGTAGACACCCTCGAACATCTTCCTCAGGTCGAACTTCGGGTCGCGTTTATAGGTCTCATCTTGCAACTCCACCTTCGTCATGCGGTCGAGGGCGAAGATACGGTACTCGCCGTCGCGTCGGGCGATGAGGTACCAGCGGCGCTCGAACATCTTTAGAGCATACGGCTGCACGCCGCTGTAGTCGTAGGGTGCTTCGCTCCAATAGGGTGCATACGTGAATTTCAGCGTGCGCTGCTCCTTCAACGCCTCCAAGAGCGCTGGAAGCATTCGGCTGTCCGTGGCTTCCACCATGATATACTGTGCCGCTTCGCGACTGTCGGCCACGACATGATGCACCGCTATGGAATCCATCATCCACTGGCGGAAGTACTCCCTGCCGCCGTCGTCGGCCAGACGGTAGCGATACTCCCCGCCATCCACGTAGCACTCAATCTCGATGCCGAAGAGGTCGAGAATCTCGCTGCGGTGGCGGTGGAAACTGCGCCGTGCGAAGGCGCCCTCTTCATGCAGTTCGTCCGTGGTGTTCCAGCGGTCTGCAATCTGTTCCAGCGTCAGGCCCTTGTCGCCCACACGCATCAGCGTCCCCACCAGCCAGGTATATTTTTTCAGTACGTTCATAAAAACATTATTCCCAAAATGAAGTATCTGTTATGCTTTGCCTGACATTTTCGATTTCAACCCCACAAATCGGACAAATAATTGGCACTTCTTTGTCGAAGTACCCGCCACATTCACATTTGACATTGCAGTATTCAAGAAATCTGTCCGTTGTCAGCAATTCTTTGCCACACTTGTCGCAATGTAATACATCAACCTCTTTTCCAGAGCCATCACGCCATTCAAATTTATCGTTACAGTGAGGGCATTCCACATTGTAACAAATCCCCATTATTTCTCAACAAGTATTTTTACCCACCCTGCATCGCCACAGAGTTTATTTTCATCAATGCCAACATTATTTTGAGGATAACCTCGGAATGTCTGTGCACCTTGAACCAATCCCTTGCCCGTAATCCAACAGAGAGGAAGACCGACTGGCTGCGCATCTCCTTTGGCCTTCCCTACATTGTTCCAGTACCACCTATTGCTATCTTCAATTAGTTTTATCACCTCTTCTTTTGTGAGCATGTATAAATCATATTTTATTTCTTCACCATCTGTTTTAATATGTACAAACACCCAAGGGCCAACAAACCTACTTTTCCACTCGTTATCTTTTACCCACTGTTTGTTTTTCCTGACTATTATGTTTCCTTTGGTGTCCGAGATAAGACCTATTGGGAAATTGGGCTCGTCCGAAGCACTGGATTTGACTTGTATAAACTTCGGTTCAAGAGTCTTGGGATTTACTGCAAGAACATCCACACCTTTATAATTGGGGTTGGTGGCATTAAGATTGAAAGCATCCCACCCCATTTCTGTTAGTTTCAGTATTACAGCAGTTTCGCCGAGTTTTCCAACTCTGGACTTGTCTCCTTTAAGTTCTTTATAGTCCATTTTATATTATATTGTTACTCTAATTTCCAATAATATAACGACAAAACAAGTTTATTATTATTGTGTTTTAAAACAGGCAATTCTTACGTTCCCAGCGTTTTGCTTTGTTCCAATAAAGAGTAATAGGTTCGTCGGGATTGGATCGCCAGTGCTTACGCTCAATCTTATCAAGTGCGGTGTCATCATACTGATACTCGTCTGACACAATCCAACATGTGTATATTTCGTGTTCGCCAAAACGATTATACCGGGTATTACATGTTTGTTTTACACATTTCTTCAGTTCCTCGGATAGGAGCTTGATTAACTCATCATTATCAAGGCACTTTATTCTGCTTGACATTGGGTTGAAGTTGTTCATTGGTTCATCACCCATTATCATCCGCCAAATATAGCGGAATATAACCCAGTGGATACGACTGCGGTAAATCTCACTTCGGTCCTCGGCGTAGCGTTTAATAACCCGCTTTAGGCTTCCTCCCCTTTGTACAAAACCACCAAGAATCACTAATTTTTCATCCAATGTTTTATAATTCCACTCATGGCCACAGTCGTCCCAGAAATCGCGTGTGGCAAGACATGCTTCATAATGTTTTAGATCGCAGTCAAAAGGTTTCATGTTATCTCTCATGATGTTTATCTATTAGTTTCCGACTGCAAAAATACAACAAAGGTATGCCACATCGTGACACACCACAACTATCGTCATCCGGAGCCTCTCCGACTCCGGTACGTACCCTCTCCGTACTCCCTCCGACAAAAAACCGTTAAACAACCGGTGAACAGTCGGAGCGGGTACGGAGAAGCTACGTAACTAAAGGGGGCCGTCAGCCCTCGTATCTCTTTCCGGGGAAGAAGCGGGGCACGCTCTGGCAATAGCGCTCATACTCAGGGTATTTGCCGGCGCTTATCTCTTCGGCCAGCGACGAGCTGCCCTGGAACAGGACCAACAGCAGCAGCGCACCTATCACACTCCAGTTGAAGACGCCCATGCCGGCACCTATGGAGAAAAGGTAGAAGCACACCCAGATGGCCTGCTCGGCAAAGTAGTTGGGGTGACGGCTGCGGCCCCAAAGGCCTGTGGTGTTGAAGCCTTTGTTGTAGGGCGCCGGCAGTTCCTCCAGCTTCCTGCCTTCGCCTATCAGGGCCCATTTGCGCGTCTGGAAGCGCCACTGCTGCTCGTCGGCGACGGTTTCCCAGACGATAAAGCCCAGCATCAGCACGGCGGCGACGACGTCCATGGCTCCGAAGGGGGCGTCGGAGCGCATGGCCACCAGCGCCGGGAAGGCTGTCATGAGCACCAGGGCATTCTGGTAGATGGAGATGAAGCCGAGGTCGAAAGCCGCCCAAGCCCAACGGTGCTTGAAGGCGGGACCCGAGCGCACCACGGCCCAACGGTAGTCCTCGACACCCTCCCAGAACTTGAGGCTGTAGGCACCCTTGCGGGCGAAGTTGACGGTGAGGCGTATGCCCCACAGGGTGGCCAGCACGGCCATCACCACCAGACGCGGGTTCATGCCGCCCTTGACGGCGATGACCCACGTGTAGGCTATGGGCAGCAGGCTCCAGAGCTTGTCCATCTGGCTGTTGTTGCCGGTGGCCTCGCCCACGATGAAGCAGAACGCCGCGCTGCAGGCCGCAATGACAGCCAGCAGCTTGAGTGTCTCCAGCTGGACGGCGTCGAGCGTAGGCCCGACGGCGAAATAAAGTACTGGGCAAACGACGATGGACAGCGCCAGCAGCGCCGCCATCAATGGTATATTCATCTTTTTCATGGCTGATAGAACGGTGAAGATATGTTATTCGCTATAGTTGTGGTCGACCACCACCACTATCTGCATGTCGGCAGCCAACGGCTGCAGCTCGGCGGTGAGGGTGCGCACAAGCGCCGCATCGTCGTGGACGCTGATATCGGGCACCACGTCGACCGACAGCATACCTTCCTGCTCCGAATAGTAGAAGCCGTGCACCTGCACTATCTCCTTGTGCGCCGAGAGACGTCTCATGACGGCACTCTGCAACTCGGCCACAGGACCGCTGCCCGTAACGTTGGCGTAGACGCCCACCGTCATGATGATGCCGTAACGCTCGAACATCAGGGTGGCGATGCGGCGCGTAAGGCCGTGAATGTCATGGGCGCTCATCGTGTCGTCAACGCTTATGTGCAGCGAGCCTATCATCACGTCGGGCCCATAGTTGTGCAGTATGATGTCGAAAACCCCATGCACCCCCTTCTGCTCGGTTATGTCGTGCTTGATCTGGCGTATCAGCTCGGGCGACACCTTCTTGCCCAACAGCTCGTTGATGGGCGAGATAAGCATCTCGAAGCCGGCCTTGACGATGAGCAGCGAGATGGCGGCGCCGAGCCAGCCGTCGATGGAGACATTCCACAGCAGCATGATGCCCGCGGAAACCAGCGTCGCCAGCGTGATGATGGCGTCGAACAGGGCGTCGCTCCCCGACGCCACCAGCGCGTCGCTCTTCAGCTGCTCGCCTTTGTGCTTCACATAGCGGCCAAGCAACAGCTTGACGGCGATGGCGACGATGATAACCACCAACGTGACAATGGTATAGGTGGGCGTCGTCGGAACGAAAATCTTCCTCACCGACTCGACGAGCGACGTGACGCCGGCGGCCAGCACGATGAGGGCTATGATGATGGCGCTGAAATACTCCACACGGCCGAAGCCGAAGGGGTGCTCACGGTCGGCAGGACGCACGGAGAGCTTGGCACCCAGGATGGTGATGACGCTCGACAGAGCATCGCTGAGGTTGTTGACGGCATCCATCACTATGGCCACGCTGCCAGCCACAAGGCCCACCACAGCCTTGAAAGCAGCCAGAAGGACGTTGGCACCGATACCGACCCAGCTGGTGCGGATGATTTGAGATTGACGATCCATAGTCTTTTTTCTTTTGAAACGCAGCTCAGCACATTTTATTGTTCCACATGCCGACATACCGCACAATATTTCTTTCATTATCACGTTAATTGGGCCGAAGGCGAAAGAACAAAAGAACAGTAATCAAACCATGCTCAAGATACAGGAAATAGATGTGAAGTCGGTGATGTCGAAATCGAACTTGCCGGTGGCCGACTTCTCGGTGAACCCCTACGTGGGTTGTCTGCACGCCTGCAAGTACTGCTACGCCTCGTTCATGAAGCGTTTCACAGACCATCCCGAGCCGTGGGGCGAGTTCCTCGACGTGAAGAACTGGCCCGCCATCCGCGACCGCGGGCAGTTCCGCGGCAAGGAGGCCTTCTTCAGCTCCGTCACCGACCCCTACCAGCCCCACGAGGCCAAATACCAGCGTACCCGCCGCGTGTTGGAGCAGCTGCAGGGCACGGGCATCCGTATCAGCATCTCGACCAAGAGCGACCTCATCCTGCGCGACCTCGACCTGATACGGAGTTTCCCCGGCTCGCGCGTCAGCTGGAGCATCAACACCCTCGACGAGGACTTCCGCAAAGAGATGGACCTCGGCGTGAGCATCGAGCGCCGTCTGGAGGCCATGCGCCAGTTCTACGAGGCGGGCATCGACACCACCTGCTTCATCTCGCCCATCTTCCCCGGCATCACCGACGTGGAGGCCATCATCAGCCGTGCCAAAGGGCAATGCAACCTCGTGTGGCTGGAGAACCTCAATCTGCGCGGCGACTACCGCGGCCGCATCCTGACGTGGATCCACGAGCACCACCCCAAGCTGGACACCCTCTACCGCGACATCTACACCCGCAAGGACCGCACCTACTGGAGCGAGCTCGACGCCGACATGCGCCACTTCTGCGCCGACGAGGGGCTGCGCTACGTCCGCAACGACGACAGCGTCCGTGCCCGCCACGGCGAGCCACCCGTGGTGGTCAACTACTTCTATCACGAGGAAATCATCCCCTCGGCCCGCAAAGAGCAGCTGCGCCAGACAAGGACCTGCTGCTGACGTCCCCTCGCCTACCGCCCCAGGCACCGCAGCCAGTCGAAGGCCATGGTGCGCCAGCGGAGGTCGCTACGCCCTTCGAGGCGGTAGGCAGAGTGCTCGAAGGGGATATTGCGGTAGGCACGGTCGTGATTGCGGTAGCGCAACAGGCCCACCAGCCAGAAGAGCAGATACAGCACATAGAACGGCACCACCAACAGGAAGAGCTGCTGGTAAAGGTGCACGGTCTCGTGGCACAAGGCACTGCCGGAGAGCGTGTCATCATTATGGAACACAAAGGGAAACAGCGTTATAGCGCTGTAGTCCCGTGGCGGGAAATGCCGTGTATGTACGAGCAGGGGTTTCATCGTTTTCCGACTGCAAAGATACGCATTTTTTTGTTGCGCGCAATATTTTGCGTCGCTTCTCGTTGTAAAGGCATGGAAGAGAAGAATATCATCGAGATAAAGAACAAGCGCGCCGCCTACGAGTACTTCCTGATGGACGAGTACCAGGCAGGCTTGGTGCTGATGGGCAGCGAGATAAAAAGCATCCGCGAGGGCAAGGCCAACCTCAGCGACGCCTGGTGCACTTTCATCGGCAACGAGCTCTTTGTAAGGGACATGCACATATCTGAGTACAAGTTCGGCAGCTACTGGGGCCACCAAGCCAAGCGCGACCGCAAGCTGCTGCTCACCCGCCGCGAGCTGCGCAAGCTGCAGAACAAGATCAAGGAGCGTGGCTACACCATAGTGCCCGAGCTGCTGTATGTCGACTCCCGCGGCTACGCCAAGCTCACCATCGCCCTGGCCAAGGGCAAACACCACTACGACAAACGCGAGAGCATCAAGGCCAAAGACTCGCGTCGCGACATGGAACGCGAACTGGCGTGATAAGGGTTAAAGTTTAAGGTTTAAGGTTTAAAGTTTAAGGTTTAAGGGGGTAAGGTCAAAGCGTGATAATTGTGAAAAAAAGAACTCAATGAAAGTATTTAAGTTCGGCGGCGCGTCGGTGAACAGCGCCGAGGCGGTGCGCAACATGGCGCACATCGTGCAAACACACATGGAACCAGAGCCTTTGGTGGTCGTTGTGTCGGCCATGGGCAAGACCACCAACCTGCTGGAGAAGCTGGTGCCCGGCGCACCGACCGACGACACCGCAGCCTTGCGGCGGCAGCTGGAAGACTACCACATGGGCATAGCCAACATCCTGATACCAAACGACAAGGAACTCGCTGCCAAGGTGCAGGACCTTCTGCGGCAGCTCGACGGCACCATAGCCTCCCTCTCCCCCACACCCGAGAGCTACAGCTACAACTACGACCAGGTGGTCTCCTACGGCGAACTCATCTCCACAACCATCCTGGCGCACTACCTCAACCACCTTGGAACAAAGACCTTATGGGCCGACGCCCGCCAGCTGATATGCACAGACAACCACTACCGCGAAGGGCGTGTGGATTGGGCAGCCACCGGGGAGAGAACCCGGGGCCTCGTCGCGGCGACAGACAAATCCTGCCAAGTCATCCTGACGCAGGGCTTCATCGGCGGCACCCCCGACGGCCACACCACCACCCTGGGGCGCGAGGGCTCCGACTACTCGGCCAGCATCCTTGCCTACTGCCTTGGCGCCGAAAGCATCACCATCTGGAAAGACGTGCCGGGCTTCCTCAACGCCGACCCCAAGTTCTTCAGCGACACGGTGAAGATCAACGAGATACCCTACGACGAAGCCATAGAGCTTGCCTACTACGGCGCCTCGGTCATCCATCCCAAGACCGTCAAGCCCATACAGAACATGGGCATACCGCTCTACATACGCTCGTTCATCACCCCCGACGCCGCAGGCTCCTCCATCGGCAACTACCATACTATCAGCCCAGAGACCCCACTCTACATCTTCCGCAACAACCAGATACTCCTCTCCATTTATCCGCGCGACTACTCCTTCATCGCCGAAGACAACCTGCAGGTCATCTTCGGGATGCTCAACGACCTTGGTATCAGGGTGAACCTCATGCAGAACTCGGCTCTGAGCTTCTCCATCTGCGTAGACAACAACCCGCAGCTCACCAGCCGCCTCATCGAGCGCCTAAAAGACATGTTCCGTGTACGTTACAACGACAACCTGCAGCTCATCACCATCCGCTACTACACGCAGCCGGTCATCGACAGCATCGTCGACGGCCGCCCCATACTCCTCGAGCAGCGCAGCCGCCTGACGGAGCAGCTTATCGTGCCAGCTTGAGGAACGCGTCGCGTACCTCGTTGTCGCCGACCGTGACGTCGATGACCGCGGCACCAGGCTCTTTCAGCAATACACACCGCAGCCCCTCTGCGGTGTTTTTCTTGTCCTGGTGCATCAAGGGCAGCATCTGCTCTATGTCCTTCAATCCATAAGCGGGCATCTGACGGCCGATGGCGGAAAGCTGGGCTTTAAGCCACTGGGAGTATGCGTTGTATATCCCCTCCGACAGACCTATTTTCTGCACCGAGAGATACATGGCCACCTTCATCCCGATGCCTACAGCGACCCCGTGAGGCAGGTCGGAAAACAGTTCGACGGCGTGGCCGAAGGTGTGGCCGAAGTTCAGTATACGTCTGATTCCATGGTCGTAAGGGTCGGCTTTGACGACACGCGCCTTCAGCTGCGCCACCGCCATGATGTCATCTTTGCCGATTGTGTTGTCCGCCATCAGGCGAGCGTACAGCTGCGCATCGCAGACGGCGGCGGTCTTGACCATCTCCATCAGCCCGTTGACAAGCTCCGGCTGCGGGAGCGTGGAGAGGAACGAAGGCTCGATGACCGTGAGCTCGGCGGGATAGAAATGGCCGATGCTGTTCTTCACGCCGCCGAAGTCTATGGCCGTCTTGCCACCGATGGCGGCGTCGACCATGGCGAGGAGCGACGTAGGCACGTTGATATGGCGGATGCCGCGCTTGTAGCCGGCGGCCACGAAGCCGCCGAGGTCGCACACCGCGCCGCCGCCGAGGCACACCAGCACCGCCTGCCGGTCGGCACCCGACTCGAGCAGCGTCTGCCACACCTGCGCGGCCACCTCGAGGCTCTTGCACTCCTCGCCCACCGGCACCTCGACAAAATCGGCCTCCTGGAACGCATCGACCTTCGACACGAGTGCCGGCAGACAGTTTTCAAAAGTGTTCTCGTCGAGCAAGACAGTGTAGCGCGCATCGTGCCACGCTTCTCTACGCAGCATGCGGTTCAGCGACACAAGTCCGCCGAAAAATAATTTCCCTTGTTTCATCATGCCATCAATAACGCAAATTTGTAACTTTTATTGCGGACCTGCGTCCCACCCGGAGAAGCACCCCAACGGCAGATCAAGCGGCAAACGCCACGCGCCAACCCGACGCAAAATGGAAATATCAACTTATTTCGACCTGCATTGCACATTACTTTCTCTTACAAAAGAAAGTCTATATAAAGCGAAAGTAAACAGAAAGTAAAGTGATAATAAAGTGCAAGTAAGAAGATAGAGCATATAAAGGGCTGATAAACTGCGGATTGTTGGAGGTGTAAAAGTGCGGTTTTTCGGAAACTGGAAAGAGCGGTTGAGGTGTAATTCCGCCAAGAGGCAAGGGGGTGCTACGGAGAGTGTTAGAGGCTCTATCTTCTTCCATTGCTCTTCTTTCTGTCTTCAATAAAAATTTATGTGTTGACACAATATAAGACGCAGGGGCGCGTTATGGGGGAAAAGGAAAAAGAAACCGGTATGGGCAAAATTTACCAAGGAGTGCTGGGTGGATTCAGCGGAAAACTGGGCATGGTGGTCGGCTACACATGGCGCGGACGCCCCTGCATCCGCGTCTACCGGCACGCCATAAACTACCCGAACACGGAGCTGCAGCAGAAGCAGCGTGACTGGTTCGTGAGCATGGTGCGCTTCGCGGCGCAAGCCAACGGGGCCCTGCGGCTGGGCTTCCGCCAGCAGTCGCTCGACGCGCAGATGACCGAAGGCAACTACTTCGTGTTGAAGAACAAGCAGCACTTCCACCGCGAGGAGGGAGTGGTGCGGGTCGACTATGGGCAGCTGAAAATAGCCGCCGGCTCGGCTGCCGATGTATACTTCAAGCAGCCACGCTTCGAGCAGGACGAGACGGTGAGGGTTGATTTCGAGAAGAATAGCATGTCGCTACACGCTTCCGGCGACGACAGCGTGTACCTTTATATATATGCACCCGGCCTCGGCGCCGGTATCCTGTCGGCGGCGGCGACCCGACGCAGCAAGCAGGTGGCCCTGCGGCTCCCCACGGCATGGGCGGGCCACGAGGTTCACATCTACGGCTTTGTCGTCGACAAAGAGGGGCGGGCGTCGAACTCGACGTACATCGGTATGGGACGCGTGAGCCACTATGAGGAGCGCGGACGCTACATGCCCGTCGACAGCCAATGGCAGGAGTTTGTAGACCTCGCCGAGGGCAGCAGCAAGACGCCGGAGCCGAAAGCCGCGACGACGACCGCCGACGGCGTCGGCAGGGCGAAAGAAGGTGACGACCCGCCGGGAATTCCGTGACCGGAGGGGTCAAAAAAGGCCGGACAGACGGCAGTTTTTTACTAAAAGATGGCGCAACCAATCGTTGGCGGCACGCAGAAGCGATGTCGCTATAGTGCTGTATACCTGACCGATGCGTGCCGCGCGAGAAACTTTTTTTATATTTTTCTTTGCCGTATTGGAAAAAAGTAGTACTTTTGCAAACTCTTTCAAAGGGAGAGAACAGTGTCGAAAGACTGACTCAGTAGCTCAGCAGGTAGAGCACAACACTTTTAATGTTGGGGTCCTGGGTTCGAGCCCCAGCTGGGTCACCAAACAACAAGAACCGGATGCAAGATTCCGGTTTTTTTGTATGAAAAAACACCGTATAATACTGGTAGCATGTTTGTTGGCATCATGCATGGGTGCCCCGCGCGCCGTTGCCCAGGAAAACCAGGAGCAGACGGCGGCCTACTACTACGACCACGGAGAATACGAGCAGGCGGCGCAGCTCTACGAGAGCCTGTACAAGCGCACATCGCAGAAATACTACTACCAGCGGCTGCTGTCAACGTACATGGAATTAGGTGAATACCGCGATGCTTTGAAGCTTGTGGAGCGCAGGCAGAAAAACAACCCCAAGGATCTTTACCTGTATGTTGACGAGGGCAGCGTGCACCTGAAGCAGAAAGAGGAGAAGAAGGCGCAGAAATGCTTCGACAAGGCCATCGAGAAGCTCACGTCCAACCTACAACCCGTAGCCGACCTGGCCATGGCCTTCGTCAATGCCGGACGGCCCGACTATGCGGCACGCACATACCTGAAAGCGAGGGAGAAGACTGGCAACAGAATGCTGTACTTCAACGAACTGGTAGGCGTGTACCAGACCATGGGCGACTACGGCGCGATGACGGCCGAATACTTTGACCTGCTGGATCACCAGCCGGGGATGATGAACTCGGTTCAGGTGTCGATGCAACGGACATTGAGCGAAGCCCCCGACGGCAAGCTGGCGGCAGGTGTAAAACGCGAGCTGGTGAACCGCGTTCGCGAACATCCCGACAACAGGACGTACCTTGAGATGATGATATGGTTTGCGCTGCAGCAGAAGGATTTCGCCTTCGCGCTGGAGCAGGCCGAGGCTGTGGACGCACGTTTCCCCGACAAGGGTGGGCAGCAGACGCTGCGGGTGGCCAAGATAGCGCAAAGCAACGGTGCCCTCGAGGTCGCCGCCGAAGGGTACCGCCAGATACAGACACTCGGCAAAGAGAGCGCCCACTACTTCGAAGCACGCGTGGGCGAGCTGGAGGTGGAGTTCGCAAGGATCAACCACAACTACCGTATCGACGAACGGGAGATGGCGGCGCTACGCCAGAAATACACAACGGCGTTTGAAGAACTCGGCAAGAACGAGAGAACCGTCACCCTGATGCGCAACTACGCCACCCTGACAGGTTACCATGGCGGCGACGCCCAGGCGGCCGCCGACATCCTGGACGATATACTTGAGATGCCGCGGCTGAAGAAGCAGGTGCGCGACGAGGTGAAGCTCGAACTGGGAGACCTGCTGCTCTTCGCCGGCGAGGTATGGGACGCTTCACTGCTTTACATGCAGGTGGAGAAAGCCAACACCAACGATGTGCTCGGCGCCATGGCCAAATATAAAAACGCCAAACTGTCCTATTACAACCACGACTTCAAATGGGCCAACTCGCAGCTCAAGGTGCTGAGGGCGTCGACAAGCAAGCTTGTGGCCAACGACGCCATGGAGCTGTCGCTGCTGATCTCGGACAACATGGAGGACGACAGCACCTATTCGACCCTGGAGACCTTCGCCGACGCCGACCTGCTGCTCTACCGCGGCATGCTTGACTCGGCATGGGCCGGCTACACCGACGTGGAGGCACACAACCTGTCGCATCCGCTGCTCGACGAGGTGCTGATGAGGAAAGCACAGATACGGATGAAACAAGCCCGCTACGCGGAAGCCGACTCGCTGCTGCAGAAGGTGGTGGACTTCTACCCTTACGACATCACGGCCGACGACGCGCTGATGATGATGGCCGAACTGAACGAGGATAAACTGGACAACAAGGCAAAAGCAGTTGAATGCTATGAAAAACTGCTGCTCGACTACCCCAACAGCCTATATGCCGACAACGCACGCAAAAGATATAACGCACTGAAGACAAGATGACTGAAGTAAAAGCGAAGAAGTTCCTCGGGCAACATTTCCTCACCGACGAAAGGATAGCCGAGCGGATTGTGGAAAGCCTTTCGACAGAGACCAACCACGTACTGGAAATAGGTCCCGGAATGGGCGTTCTGACGAAGTATCTGATAAAAAAAGACGAACTTGACTTCCATGTGGTTGAGATCGACCGCGAGAGCGTGGCATACCTGCACGACCACTACCCCACCCTCGACGTGATTGAGGGCGACTTCCTTCAATATGACCTTACGTCCTTGTTCCATGATACTTTCAGCATCATTGGCAACTTCCCCTACAACATTTCCTCACAAATACTGTTCAAGGTGTTTGACAACCGCGACAGAGTGAGCGAGGTGGTGGGGATGTTCCAGAAAGAAGTGGCGGAACGCGTGGCTGCAGGTCCAGGAAGCAAGACATACGGCATCCTTTCTGTCTTGCTATCAGCATTCTACAACATAGAATATCTCTTTACGGTAAATGAGAACGTCTTTAACCCACCTCCTAAAGTGAAATCGGCCGTGATAAGGCTAAGGCGCAATGACGTAAAGAGCTTGGAATGTGATGAGAAGCTGTTTGTCCAGGTAGTGAAAGCCGGATTCAACCAACGCCGCAAGACCCTGCGCAACGCACTGAGACAGCTTAATCTGCCGCTCGACAGAATAAGTGAAGAAACACTGGCGAAACGCGCTGAACAGCTTTCCATAGCGCAATTCATTGAAATCACAAAAACCATAGAATCATGTCTATAGCAACATACATCGTTCTCTCTATCGCCTTCGCCATCGCCACAATGCTTCTTATGCGCCGATGCGCCGAGACGACGCCCGTTAAACTGACGAAAGGCATTGCAATCATGTTGGTTACGGCACTCATCTACGTCATACTGTTCGTCATAGGCATGTCATTGGGCGACCTGCTACGCTTCGAGGGCGCCGACGCGCCGGAACTGTATGCGCGCACTAATGCGTACATCTTTCTCGGCCTGACGCTCTTCGTGGCTTTGAGAATGCTTCTGCCATACCTGAAACGCAATCCACAGTTGCCGATATTTGACCTGCGGAAATGGGGCGGTGTGGCAGCAATGTCTGTTGCCAGCGGCATAAATGTGATGCTTGTCGGGCTCGGGCTCGGTTTTGTGACGCCACTCACCGGACATATACATTGGGCAATCTGGCCTCTGTTCATCAGCACAACGCTACTGGGCTACATGGGCATAATGTTCGGACGCCAGAAAGTGACGATGCGACCTCGCCGCTGGATGATAATAGCATGCATCCTGCTGCTGGGCTGCGGCATCGCCGCGGTGGTCAATTCATGACCGACAAACCATACTTTCAGTCAATTGCGTAGATACGCATAAGACATTCCGAACAGTCGAATTCAAGACGGAAACGATGGTCGTTGTTGCGTAAAACCAAAGAATCAGAGGCTTTTAGCGAGACTTTGGGCTTACCCTTGCACTTACCCTTCAGACAACAGCCTAATTCATAACGAAGGCAGTACTTTGTTGTCATCAAGGCTTTGCCCGTGTAATCCAACGTTTGCTCGACTCCACGCTCTATTTTCTTTACTCCATGATGTTTATAGAATGTCTCAGCCTTCGCGTTAACCACATTGGCTCTATAGTCAAGGGCCTCATCAAAATACGTCGCATCACCGCGAATCAACGGGCTATCTGCCGGGCGGAAATGGCTCATTCTGCGCTCAGAGAGAGCCATTAAAGCATCTCTGCGCAACTGATTGAGCGACGACGCAGGAACAAAGAATGCACCATCCGTCTTGTCAATAACATCAGAAACGGAGAACGGAGTGTCCCCCGTCTTGGACAACTGCTTTACTATAAGGGCTTTCGCCTTTACCGAATCGTTAGATGGCGTATGCTCGCATGCAAGGATGGATGATGCCGAAAGGCCGTCAGAATCCTTGACGTCTAATGCGAAACCACCATCCGTGCTTATAAAACACATATTGACAGGGATTTTACGCTCTGCCGTCTTCCCTTGAAGAATCTTTTCGAAACGCTGGTCGTTGTTACGCCAGAGTATGGTTCCCGCACTGATATCCAGCATCTTGTTGGGAATGACAAACTGGCCATTCACAGCATTGACCAAGAACCCCTGCATTCGGCCGTCAGCACCGATGAAACAGAGTCCGTCTCCATTGGTGAAGACCTCGCTGCCGTCAATCTCCAAAGCATTACCACGAACAGATTTAACCTTGCCAACATACTTGCCACGAGACTTCTGCGTCTCGAATGAAGCCATTGGCTGTCTGCCGATAAGAAAATAATCGGTATACCCACGATTAAATGTGCGATCAAGGTCGGGCGTGAAAAAGAAAGTGCATCGTCCAGAAGAAGATGCCTCATGGCCATTCATCATACTATCAAGCAACTGCCTATAAAAGGCCGTCACATTCTTCACATACGACAGATCTTTAAGCCTTCCCTCTATCTTGAACGAGGTGACACCAGCATCTATCATAGAATAAAGGTGTTGTGAAGCATTGAAATCGCGTAACGAGAGCAAATGGCGGTCTTTTATCAATAGACGGCCAGAACCGTCACAGAGGTCGTATGACGAACGACAAGGCTGAGAACAGCAACCCCTGTTGCCGCTGCGCCCATTAAGGTACTGGCTCATATAGCATTGCCCACTATAACTGACACAGAGGGCGCCATGCACAAAAGCCTCGAGGTCGACGGAGGTGGCAGCACGAATTTGCTGCATCTGCTCCAGCGATGTCTCTCGTGCCAGAACAACACGACTGAAACCAACTTGTTCCAAGAACTTTATACGCTCGACACCGGCATTGTGGCATTGCGTGCTGGCGTGCAACTCAATAGGCGGGAGATTGCATTCCAGAAGCCCCAAATCCTGGATGATCAAGGCGTCAACGCCTATGTCGTAAAGGCGGTATATCATCTTTACAGCGTCATCCAACTCATTATCGAACAAAATGGTGTTTACAGTAGCAAATACCTTTGCGCCATATAAATGGGCATACTTTACCAACTCATCCAAATCCTCAACGGTATTTGTTGCGGCGGCACGCGCACCAAAAGCCGGTGCACCAACATACAGCGCATCGGCGCCATGATTGACGGCCTCTTTGCCAAACGCAGCATTCTTTGCCGGAGCCAGAAGTTCGAGCCTCATAACAAGTTGTCGTTTTGCAAAATAACGCATAAAAGACATAAATATTTTGCCGTATATGTTTTTATTTGTATCTTTGCACATAAAACACACACACTATGAATCTGACAATAAACATCAAACAGGGCCTCGGTGACGTACGGTTCAACATGCCCGTTGAAGAGGTTGTGGCGCTTCTTGGTAACGCCGACGAGGTGGAGAACATCGACAATGCCGCCGACGAACCAACCACCGTATTACGATACAACAACCATGGAATCACGCTCTTCTTTGAAGGAGAGAACCCTGTTCTTGCATGCATAGATGTTAGCAACGAAGAATGCACACTCTTCGACAAACGCATCTTCGACATGAACGAGAGGCAACTGGTAGAGCTCATGGTTGCCAACAAATACTTGGAGCAAGATGTGGACGAGGAAGAATGGGGCGAGCGTCGCGTCAGTTTCCCCGAAGGCAATATAGACTTCTTCTTCGACGAAGGGGAACTTGTATCAATCATTATAGGACAATGAAAGCCCTGTTCAGCGCAGCTTATTTCCCACCGATTGCCTGGATAGCAACAGCTCGCCGGTATGACACAATAATCATAGAAGCCAAAGAGACCTATCCCAAACAGACCTACCGCAACCGAACGGAGATAATGACCGCAGGGGGCATCCGCGAGCTGACAGTACCAGTTATACGAAACAACCACAGCCGAACCGATGAGGTACGCATCGACCACCGTGACCGATGGAGCACCATTCACATGCGGACACTTACTGCCGCATATAGCGCATCACCATATTTCCAATACTATAGCGACGAGGTCGAGCATATACTTGGCAGCAAGTACACAACGCTGTTAGAGCTGGACATCGCCACAATACAATGGCTATTGAAAAAATACAAAATAAAATGCGGGGTAGAACTCACGTCCGACTGGGCTGCACCAGCGAGCGAACAGCATGACTTCAGATATACGTTTACGCCCAAACGCCCCTACCCTACCGATAGTTTCAAGCCATACTACCAAGTGTTCAGCGACCGCATCCCCTTCACACCAAACCTCAGCGCCATCGATCTGCTCATGAACCTGGGCCCAGAGGCGAAAGACTACATTGAAAGTATAGCTTAAGCGCAGAATAAACCGAGGAACAGCCCTCCCGTTTCACGCGAAACGGAGGGGCTACTTCGTTTATTATCTGGCAAATGTGAGAAGCAAAACAGAGATGTCTGCGGGAGACACCCCACTAATGCGCGACGCCTGACCGATGGAGACAGGATGGTAACGCCGCAGCTTCTCACGGGCCTCATAACTGAGCGCCTCCAGCGAGAAGTAATCGAAATCGGGAGGCAAAGCGATCTCTTCGAACTTTAAAATACGATTGGCCACCTCCTGCTCCTTTTCGATATAACGCTGATACTTTATCGACGTCTCTACCTCCTGCACCACCTCGGCAGGCAAAGCGGCAACAGCACTGGCAACCTCGGGAGACAAGACAGAAAGATCACGCAGCGACAACTCGGGGCGAAGCAACAGCGAAGAGAGCTTCACGCGCTGAGCCAAGGGAGCCGATGAACGTTCTTCCAGCCAAGCATTAGCATCTGACGGAACAACATTAGCCCCTTCGACCAAAGATTCAAGCTCACGAATCTGACACACCTTCTTCTCAACACGACGCATGCGTTCATCGTCGGCGAGACCGATGGCATGCGCAAGCGGAGTGAGACGCTGATCGGCATTATCCTGCCGGAGAAGGATGCGGTATTCGGCACGCGAAGTAAACATACGATAGGGCTCGTCGACACCTTTCGTAACCAAATCATCTATGAGCACACCTATATATGCCTGCGACCGACTGAGGACAAAAGGCTTCATTCCATGCAGTTTAAGCACCGCATTAACCCCCGCCATCAACCCCTGGCAAGCAGCCTCCTCATACCCCGTTGTGCCATTAACCTGCCCCGCGAAGTACAGATTCTCAACACTCTTGGTTTCAAGGGTATAGGTCAATTGCGTGGGAGGAAAGTAGTCATATTCTATCGCATAGCCTGGTTTAAAGATGCTTGCATGCTCTAAACCTCTGATAGTATGGAGCGCAGCAAGCTGAACGTCCAATGGCAAAGAGGAAGAAAAGCCATTGAGATACCAGCTCTGGGAGCGCCAACCTTCTGGCTCGACGAACAGCTGATGGTGGTCTTTATCCGAGAAACGCTCAATCTTGTCTTCGATAGAAGGACAATAGCGAGGCCCCCGCCCCTGAATACGGCCGGTGAACATCGGCGACCGAGAGAATCCGGTACGAAGTATGTCGTGGGTCTTGAGGTTGGTATTGGCCAGATAGCATGACTTTTGCTCAGTCAAAGGCTTGGTGTCGGAGAAAGAAAACTTGGCCGGACAATCATCGCCAGGCTGCTCCACAAGCTGTGAGAAATCGATCGTGCGGCCATCGATACGCACCGGCGTACCCGTCTTGAGACGCTGCACTTCGAAGCCAAGGTCGCGCAACTGGTCGCTCAACCCGACAGCGGGAGCCTCCCCTACCCTACCACCTTGCCACGAATCTTCGCCAATATAAATTCTGCCATTGAGGAATGTGCCACTGGTGAGCACTACGGCCTTGGCCGGTATCGAGTGCCCCATGCGTGTGGTGACACCGGCCACGGCGCCACCGTCTAACAGCAGACCCACAACCTCATCCTGCCACAACGACAAACCTGGTATAGACTCAAGCACTTGGCGCCAATTCTGAGAGAAAAGCATTCGGTCGCATTGAGCACGCGGGCTCCACATGGCCGGGCCTTTGGAGAGGTTGAGCATACGGAACTGAAGGGCTGACCGGTCGGTCACTATGCCCGACCAACCGCCAAGGGCATCAATCTCACGCACTATTTGACCTTTTGCCACACCACCCATAGCCGGGTTGCACGACATCTGGCAGATAGTGTCAAGCATCTGCGTCACCAGTAGCACGCGCGCCCCGAGGCGTGCAGCAGCTGCCGCCGCCTCAGCACCAGCGTGACCGGCGCCAACAACAACTATATCATACTGCTCAAACGTCATGGTCTAAGGTATTTATGCTTTATGTTCCTCGTGAAACAAGTCGTTCCACAAGTCAAGGGCCGCCTCTTCCTGCCGCCGCATCTCATGAGCCTCACTGTCACTCTTGTCACCCTGCCCAAGGAGATGCAGCACGCCATGGATTATGACACGGTGCAACTCATCAACAAACGGCACGCCGAATTTTTCGGCATTATCCCCCACCCTCTCGACACTAATCATAATGTCGCCTGAAATCAAACCTCCGGCCACATAGTCGAAAGTGATAATATCAGTGTAGGTGTCATGATCAAGATACTGCCGGTTGACTTGAAGAAGGTAGGCGTCGTCACAAAAAAGATAGTTGATGTTGCCAACCTGCCTGTCGCGACGTTTTACCACTTCGGCAATCCATTTTTGCACTTTTTGCGACTCCGGCACCTCAAAATCTCCAGATTGTGTAGCAAAACGAATAGACATGTTACGAGTATTAAATAGGTGATTTTCTGTGAATTAATGTACATTTGGGCCGTTTTATTCCCCTTTTTCCCTGCGTTATTCAGGCGCCTGGACGACAGATGTACCGATTTGGCACCGCAAAACGAGGAATGCGTCAGGCAAGAACCATGGCACGACTGTTCTGAAGGACGGCTATCCGCTGAAGGGCGTCTGTCGGGTCGATACCGGCCACCTCGAACTCCAACCGTACCCGCCGGCCACCTTCGGAGAAGGTCATTCTGTCGGCGAGCTGTTTCATGATGAAAATACCCTCGCCCTGCACCTCGTCGTTAGCCGGCAAAGATCCGAACTTCTCATAATCGAAGCCACACCCCTCGTCTGCCACCTCGACATAGATGCCACCGCAACAAAGGCCGAGGGTGACAGCGACTCGTTTGCTGGCATCGCCCTGGTTGCCGTGCACGATGGCGTTTTCCACCGCCTGCATGGTTGCCACCGAGATCGCCGAACAGTAGTTGCCTACATTACACTGGCGACAAAAATGGAACAATCGCTCCTCCACCTCGGGCATATTAACCATATCGGACTGTATAACAAACGATTCCTTCATGACGTGTATCTTCTTATCCAAATGCAAATATACACAATATTTGTCAATGGGTGGCACATTATTTACGAACAGCACACAACCGCCTGTCAATCAGCACAAACCATGTTTCTGTCCCGGATATGGGCAAACCCACCCCGCAACGGAGCCCCTTCGGACCCCCTACGGACCCCCTTCGGCATTTCTTCAGTGGAAGGCCGTAGAAAGGTCGAAGAGGGGCCGAAGGGACTCCGTAGGGGCGGCGAATAAAAATTAATGGAAGAAATAGTCGTTCACCTTCTGCCGGTAATATGGCTGCAGGGTGGGGGGGACGGTGCGCAGCTGGTCGTCGGCCGGACGTGTTTGCCGGTTGTATTTTTCAATCTCCTCGGGCGAGGGCTGGCTGTAGAGCTCATCGGCTTCGCGGCTTTCGCGTCGCTCTTCACGTTCACGCTGCATCTCGGCCTTTTCGTGCTCGAGCAGGCGTGTCATTATCTGCTGCTGGCGGGCTATGGTCTGCTTGGTGATGGTACGGTTGACAAGGTCTGTCTCCGTCTGTTCCATCTGGCGCATCATCTGGTCAATCTCGCGCGCCAGCTTGCCGTTGGCGGCATCGCCTTCCTTGAGCTCCTGCCCGTATTCCTGCATCATGCGACGTATCATCTCCTGCTGTGCCGCCATTTTGGCGAACTCTTCGCTTACAGACTGCCCCTGGCCTATCTGGTGGCGCCCGCCGGGCTTCTTGCCCTGCTTGTCAAGCTGTTTCTTCAGGGCTTCCATCTGACGGTTGAGCTCCTGCTGCATCTGACGCATGGACTTGGGCGAAGGTTTACTGCCGGGATTGTTGCACTGCTGGCTCGTCTTGCCCGTTTTTTTGCACTGCCCGCTGCGCATCCTCTGGTTGTTCTGGCGCATCTCGTTTTGCATCTGGTCGAGGCTTTCGGCCAGCACGAGGGCGAGGTTGTTGAGCGACGTCATGCTGTATTGCATAGAAGTGGCGGCCGCCGTGTTGCGGTAATTGCCATAGAAACTCTGATTCATGTCGAGCAAACCGTTGAGGGAGCGGCTGATGCCACTGTTCACCTCTGCGAGATCCTTGCTTATTGCCGAGGCGACACTCACTTGGCGACGGGCCATGGAGCGCAACGAATCCTCAACGCCGCGGAAATCGTCCTTGATGCGGTTCTGGCGCGAGATAATAGTCTGGTATCGTGGGTCTTGTATATATATTGTGCCAATATCTGTGATAAGTTCCTCCTGGTTGAACGAGAGACGCACAAGATTCTTAAGCAGCTGGCGCACCTGCTCGGCATCCTCGGCCAGATCCTGCTGCTCAGCGTCCACTTCGGCTTCGGCCAAGGCCTCGCTTAGCTTCTCCATGCTGTCGGCGGCATCGCGCTGCTTCTGAGCAGCATCCTTGTTCTTGCCCTTTTGCAGACTCTGACGGGCTTCTTTCTGCTGTTGCTCCACCTGCTGTTCGAGCTCCTGCGGCACACGAAACTCGGTGCTCGAATCAAGGTTCTTGTAGTCTTGTTTTATCTGGTCAATATCCTTCTTTAGCTGTTGAAACCTCTCATCCACAGTCTGTTGCTTCTTCAGCAAATCTTCACGCTCCTTGCCTCGCGCCTGCTCCGTTTCACGCGAAACATCGCGTTGTTCCTGTGCCAGCTTGTCCATGCGCTGGATGGTCTGCTCCACCTTCTTCTCTATTTCAAGACGCTTCATCAGCTCGATGTTCTGGTCGAGCTGCTTCTCAAGTTCCGCGTTGTCCATCTTGAGCTGCTCCAGCTGCTGTTGCATTTGCTTCTTGTCGAGCTCTTTCATCATACGCTCAATCTCCGCCATGGTCTCCTTCATCTTCTCGTCCATCACCTCGTTCATGAGGCGGTCCAGCTCGCGCTGCTTCTCAATGAGCTGCTCGCTCTGTTCACGGTATTTCTGCTCAAGGCGGTTGTTCTCCTTGATCTGCTGTTGCATCTGCTGCATCATCTGGCGCACCTGCTTCTGCTTCTCGGCCAACTGCTCCAAGTCCTTCTTTTCCTGCCAGCCAAGCTCCTTTTTATCCACCAGCTTGCGCATCATCTCGTTTATCTCCTCCTGCAGCTTTTTAAGCTCGGACATCTGGCTTTCTGCGCTTTGACGCACGTCCGTCGAGCTTTGTTCCAACAGACTGTCGAGCTCGTCGGCTGTAGGCACCTTGATTTCAAACACCTGCGAGCGCGACGTCTTCGGGCCGTGGATAGCGTCGTTGTCCGACACCTCGAACCAGTAGGAGAGGACGTCGCCGGGGCCCAAGGGGAGCTCGGCTGCATTGAAAGAGAAGTAGAACTCCTGCGACGCACCCTCGCCAAGGGCAATTTCAGCCTCGCTGACGGCCTTTCGGGCAGTGTCCGAAGGATTGTCGGTCTTGTGTACAAACACGAGCCTGGAGAAGCCGTAATCGTCTTTTATGCGCCCGCGGAACAGAGAGCGGTCGGGGTGGAGCGTATCCGTAAGCTCGTCGACCGCAATCTGCGGCATAGCATCGGCAATGGCGGAGAGGGTATAGCGAAGAGTGTCGGAGGTGGTGTGTGTGCTGCTGGCACAAAAAGCGTAGGCCGTTGTCTGCATGATGCGACGCCCGACCTCGGCGCGCCCGTTGGCGTCGGTGCCGACACGGGCTTCCGCACCGTCGCAGACAAACGAGAGGCTGTCGGCATCCTGTGTCTGGAAGAGCCAGCGCACCTGCGTGCCCTCCGGCACCACAGCGTCGCCGAGGTTGAGCACCGTCTCGGCCTCACGGCCTGTGTAAGAGGGGTAGGTGAGAAGCATGCGGAAGGATAGTACGCTGGGGTTGGGGAGCATGGTGAGAGTGTACTGCGGAGAGACGACGCCACCACCTTCGAGGCTGAACGTCTGCGACCGGGCTACATGGCGGAACGTGTACTCGAAGAGGGTGGGGGAGAGGCGTTCCATCCTGTAGCGGCGCCCGTCGATGTTGATATACGCTTCAGCAGGCAGCGCCTCGCCATCCACGCTGACGGAGAGCTGATAATCATGGCCAGGCCACACGACGAGGGACTCGTTCTCAACGGTGAAGCGGAACGGTGCCGGACGCTCGTAGGCTGTGCTGTAGTTCACAATACGCTTGGATGGTTCGGTGACCGTCTGCGGAGCAGCAATCAGCAGTATGGCTATCACGACAAGCGGCGGCAGGGCATACTTGAGGTAGCGGCGGTTGGCGCGGAGGTTGATGGCGTTGAGCATAGGCACCGGCTTGAGCTGGGCTGTCTTCTGCTCAACAGCAGCCAAAAGGAGTGCGCTCTCACCGCCTTGGTCACCGCCTCCCTCCCGCATGAGTTGCAGGAGGTTGAGAAGCTTGTCGCTGACCTCTGGGAAATGACGTCCTATGATGACGGCAGCCTGCTCGCGGGTGATACGCTTGCCGAGGCCGTACATCTTGAGCAGAGGCCTCGCCACAAACCACGCCAACGTAGTTATCACGGCCGCCAAACCTATCCAAAAAACAAGACCGCGGCCAAGTGAAGACATCCAGCCGAAATACTCGAGCAGCACCGCGACAAGGAAGATGATGGCCACAAGGCCTACAGCAGACAGCAGACCCTTTATCAGGAGGTTCTTGTAGTACTTCCTGATGAAAGCGTCGAGGGCGGATATTATGTCCTGCTGCGGCTTCATCTGCTTGCTTTTGGGTGTGCAAAAATACGAATAATTTTACAACCTATAAAATAATTCGTATCTTTGCAAAAATTTTCAAGCAGTTATGGAGCAACAGGTAATCATCATCACAGGAGCATCGTCGGGCTTTGGCAAAGCCACCGCGGAGATACTTTCAGCCAAGGGACATATAGTCTATGGTCTCTGCCGCCGCGAGATGCAGGACAGCGATATCCGCTACCGGCAGTGCGACGTGCGCAACCGCGAGCAGATTGCCACAGTGGTGGCGGAAATAGTGAAAGAGCAGGGCAGGGTGGACGTCCTCATCAACAACGCCGGCATGGGCATCGGCGGCGCGCTGGAGCTGGCCACCGACGAGGAGATAGACCTGCAGATGGGCACCAACTTCATGGGCTGCGTGAACATGTGCCAGGCAGTATTGCCCTACATGCGCAAAGCACGGCGCGGCAAGATAATAAACCTCAGTTCTATAGGCGGCGTGATGGGATTGCCTTACCAAGGCTTCTACTCCGCCTCCAAGTTCGCCATCGAAGGCTTCACCGAGGCCCTTGCCGCCGAAGTCACAGGCTTCGGCATACGCGTCTGCATGGTTGAGCCTGGAGACTTCGCCACAGGCTTCACCGGCAGCCGCAAGAACAGCCAGGCAACCATGAACGACCCGGATTACGGCCCCATTTTCAAACGTAGCCTCGCCATCATTGAGAAAGAGGAGAATGGCGGCTTACAGCCTGAGGTGCTGGCTCGCCGCATCGTCAAGCTCGTCGAGCAGAAAAAGCCGCCGCTGCGCAACGTCGTCGCCAACCTGGAGCAGTGGCTCTCCACCGTCATCAAACGCGTGCTGACGGGCAACCAAATGGTAGGAATACTAAGGGATTACTACAAGAGCTAATCGCCACTATTGTCAGTAGTGTCTGGCACGACTATTTCCCATGGCACTGTAGGTGCTGGAACAATGGCATCAAGTATGCGGCCGTAGAGTAGCAACGAATTCTTCATTGGGCTGTTGAACCCACTGACTGTGAGACCTATGTTATATCGCAAGAATCTGTTGTTGCTTTCCGGGTCAGACACAGCAGCACTGGCGTCACGCGCAGGCGTAGACCACATACCGTCACGGTAGTTGAAGTCCCACAAACGCGGGTCGTGCGGACTGGTAATTAGTAGCCCCATCTTTTGCAGCATATTCTTCTGGCCGACAACAAGCACGGGCCGCAGATAACGAAACCATCCGGCGTCATAGTACGGCACATCGCTAAGTTCATCTTCGCTCGGTGGCATCACTACGCTGCGTACCCATGTATCGTGCGACAACGTTAAGCCTTTATAATGCATCAATGTGTCGCCAAACTGCAGCACAAGAACAGAATAGGTGCCAGCGGCAATCGGCGGCAGAGTATAGTTGCCGGCATAGTCGGTCACCGCCATCGCCCGACTCCGCCCGTCCTGCATCAGGTGCACAAAGCAGAAGGGTAGGGGGTTGCCGTCAGCACCGTTGATCACAACTCCCGTCACCGTAAGCCAGCCGCCCACATCCTGTGCTTTGGCCACAGGAAGCACCGCCAAGGCTATCAACAGCATTATATGTCTCATGGTCAGCATGCTTTACAGAGATATAGTCACTGCCGGACGGCGGCCGACATGTATGCGATAATCCATGTTGCAGCGAGGGAAAAGGTCAATCACACAAAAGCCGTGGCACACCTGCGACGACACAAGCACGCCGCTCTTTTGGTACACGCTCACCGTCTCGCCGTAGACACCCGTGACAATAAGCCTGTTGCCGCTGACCCATATTGTTGGTTCCGGCGGCAAAGAGGTCAACACCGACGGCATGGTGTCGCTTTCTTCGTTGATGACTGAGAGGACGGTCAGCGCGTCGGCATCGGGCATGCGTTCCTCTGCCAAAGACCGCACAGCAGCAGGCTCGACAACAGGAGCCACAGCGGCATCCTCCACGTTGGGCGGCGTGACATTCCCCGAGACAGGCTCCACATGCGACGGAACAGACTCTTCCTCGTGACTCTCTGCTCCGCCGAATACAATGCTGCGCCACTGCGGCACCACGGCGACAGCAAGCCCGGAAGCCAGAAGCACCAACAAGAGCAGCAACACAAACCGCCGGGCCTTGGCGATGGCACGGTGCAGCCTCTGATAGACGGCATCGCGGCTGAGGCTCATTATGGCGGCAATCTCGTCGGCATGGTAGCCATCGAGGTACAGACGCACAAGCCGCTGGTCGTCGGCCGTGAGGAAGGCCATCAGATGCTCTATTTCCTCCTTCTGCTGCGACGAATTGTCGTCAGCGAGGGTTTCCTCCATCAAGGCAGTCAAAGGCAGCAGGGAGGGCTTCTGGCGGCGTCGCAGCAGGTCGAGCGATGAACGGCACTGCCAATACACCCACGAACGCTCCTCGCCGGCAGAGGCATCGGCACGCAGCGCGTCGAGACGAAGCCACAACACTATAGAGACCTCCTGCACCAAGTCGTTGCAGCGTGCCCGGTCGCCCCTGGCAGCAACCCAGCACATGCGCCACACCATGGCATGATGGCGTTGCAGCAGCTCTGTGTATGCACTCTGACGGTTCATAAACATATAATACACCATCGGTGGCCAAAATCTGACACCCGGGTGCAAAAATACTGATTTTTTTGCTTTTTACGCCTTTTATGTCAGATTTTGCCCCCAATTTGGGTATTATATTGGTAGAACACCAACACAAAAAACAACATTATGAAAAAGACACATTTGTTTATTACGGTGGCCATAGCCACCATGGCGTTGGCTTTTGCGGCCTGCGAAAAAGAAAAAGTGACCGAACCCACACCTACACCTGCGGGCTACACCAATCCCCTCGTCGGTACCAAATGGCTCTATCACCACGACACCAACATAATGGGCATCCGTGTGGTACAGGAGCTTCGTCTTTCCTTCCATTCCGACACCTCTGGAGAAAGCTACATCGGCAGCGAGGACACCTACTCGCCATGGTGGGACACCACATACTCATTCCGTTACGTCTTTCACCCAGAGCTCAACGGCATTGAGTTATACGAGAACGAGTCGCCTTATCCAGCCTACTTTCGATACCACCCCGAAACCCAGACAATAACACAGCGAGAAACAGTGTTTCATTTGGATGAACAATAAAAGAATGGAGATAATAACATGAAAAACACACGTTTATTTACAATGGCAGCCCTCATGGGCGTCCTGGTCTTCTCTGCCTGCAAAAAAGAAGAGAACACCCCCACTCCGGAAGTCCAACCCTATAACCCGCTGAAAGGAACCGTATGGGAATCCGAGCGGTATGAAACACCTGGCGGGGAGTTTCGCTCGTACACCGACCGTCTGCTGTTCAAGACCGGCACAGCAGGAGAGATAGTATCCATCTTCAGCACCGTGTACTACAACGGCGACAACCCCGGCACCAGATGGGACACCACAGTCGCCATGACTTACGAGCTCGACACAGTGAACCATGAACTGTACATTCACTCCGACTACGCAGGAAATCCCAGCCGCCTGACGTACAATCTCGACGAAGAAACCATGACAGTGGTCGGAGACGAGCAGAAGGTCTATATACGCGTAATGTAGACCATCAGAAGGAGAGATCCAGGTCGCGGTAGTTTATAAAGATGTTGTTGCTGGCGGGGATGTGTTTTGCCCCAAGCGATACACGCCTGAGCGGCCTGGATCCAACCTTCACCCAAAAGGATCCTGTTGCCGATTTGCTGAAGGTGCGGTCGCCGATGTGATCTGTGTTTATCGGCAACGAACAGCGACCCTTGCACTGTGCGGTAGCCACAAGGCGGCCCTGGGCATCGTAGACTTCTACCGGCTCGTCGTCTGCTCCCTCGACCACAATGGTATTGCCCTTGACGATTATTGTCACCTCGGGCAGCGGGACGTGCTGCGGTTCACAGGGGTCTACAACATACTCAAAACCATCCCACTGCGGTGCATTCCGATAGGCTGACGATGTGCCGCAGGACACCAACAGACGCACCGTGTCGGCCATACCGAAAAAGCACCATTCGCCAGCCACAACTGGGGGCTCCGTGGCAAGAACCTCCAATGTGTCGATACCGGCGCACAGGGAGAAAGCATCTCTGCCCACGCTGGCCAGCGAGGCTGGCAACCTCACGCTGCGGATAGACGAGAGCGAGAAGAACGCACTGTCGGCCAGCGCCGTGACGGCATAGCTATGCCCGTCATGCTCCACCGTCTCAGGTATAATAACGCGTGCTCCGGCTGCGATACAAGACACCGCCACACCGCGCCCGTCATCCGAGAGGAAGCAGGCCAGCGTGTCGCCTGTTGCACCAAAGTAAAGAAAATCGTATTTCTGCCGCGGCTGCTGTGTTGGCACCTCGGCAGCGGGAGCCGGTTCCGCCTCAGTCGGTGCCGCCTGCGGAGCGTGTACGGCCTGAACGGTGTCGGCGGAAGGTTCCGGAACCGACTTTGGCTCGTCGGTGGGCGTTCTTTTCTGCGCAGGTTCCTTTTTTTGATTATGGCGCACTTTCTCCACCACCGTCTTGCGCCACTGCGGCACCACGGCAATGGCCAGCGTGGTGGTGAACACCAGCAGTAGCAACACCCCCAACAGGCGTCGCAGCTTCACCGCAATGCGGTGAATGCGCTGGTAGACGGCGTCGTTGCTCAGCCCCATGATGGAAGCAATCTCGTTCGCCCTGAAACCTTCCATCCGCAGCCGCATGATGCGCTGTTCGTCGTGGCTGAGCGACGCCATCATGTCATCTATGTCTTCCCTCTGCGCCTGCCCGTCCTCGGCAGCTATGCTCTCCTCGTGCATCGGCGTGAGCGGCATCGTCTCCACGCGTCGTTTGCGCGTCTGGTGGTCCAGCGTGCTGCGTGTCACCCAACGCACCCACGCGCGTTCTTCGGCGGGCGTGACGCCGGGGCGCAGCTCTTCGAAGTGCATCCACAACGCCACCGACACCTCCTGCACCAAGTCGCGACACCGTTCCCAATCGCCGCGCGCCTTCAGCCAGCACATGCGCCACACCGTGGCGCGGTGGCGGCGAAGCAATTCTGCGTATGCAATCTGATGCTCCATATATAATATAATACCCAACCGGCGGCCGAAATCTGACACCGGGGTGCAAAAATACTGATAAAATTTTGCATTTTTGCACCTGCTGTCGGCAAAAAACCTTGCAATATCACCCTATGTGTTGCTAATCAACACATAACAGACTTTTTGGCAGTCATGCGCAAAAACCGTTTCTCCACGGAGCCGGTACGGACCCCCTACGGACCCCCTTCGGCATTTCTTCAGTGGAAGGCCGTAGAAAGGCCGTACCGGGGCCGTAGAGACTCCGTAGGGAGGCCGGGCTTATGCCACACAGATATGGCACAAGCGGCTAAAAAACAGGGCTGTTTCCTTCTACAGTATCTTGTAGAACACCCCCAGGGTGCCGTATATTGGGTAGAGGGCCTGCTCCACGGTCTTGAAGTCGGACTTGAAGATGCCTGTGAAGCCGACAGCGAGGTCGAGCGAGAAGCCCAGCCGTGGCAGCGGCATCCAGTCGACGCCCACCGCAGCGCCGGCCTGCAGCTTGCGCAGGTCGTCGGAGAAGTCATATGTGGCCTGGGTCTCAGGAGTGTCACCGATGATTATTTTGGGGCCCGTCGGGTCGCCACGGCGTATGTAACCGTCAGAAGCTGTGCCAGAGAACTTTCCGCTCAACAGCAGCGAACCGTAGACACCGGCACGGAGGTTGACAGCGGGACTCACGGAGAAGGTGGCGTACACAGGCAGCGTCAGCACCAGCATGGATATCTGCTGGCCTACATGGCCGGTAAAGACGCCATCCAGGCCCTCCGTCCCCTGCCTCATCTCCATACGGTAGCCCTTGGTCCTCACAGCGACATCCATGGCTTTGTTTTCCACAAACAAGCCGACAGACACGCCCAACTGCCTGCCCACCAGCTTTGTAGCATCAACGCCCGCACGGAACGACGGAGTGAGGCGGAAGGCGTCAATGCCAAGGATCTCAGCAGGCATGCCGTAGGGTGACGATGCACCGATGCTGTAGCCCGCGCGGGCTCTGACCGACAACCCATCGCCGAACCCCTCGGCCCTGACGCTCGCCGATGATGCCGTCACGACGAGGACCAATATGCTTAATACTATCTTTTTCATCATCTTGCAGCTTTACTTATGTTGTAGGTAACCTCCACTTCGTCGACATAGAGCGTGCTTCCGATAGCACCCTCGAAGTTGTCGCCGCCCTTGCTCGAAGAGAAGACGAGCGTCATGCTGTAGCCGAAAGCCGCCAGCACCTCAGGGTCTACGGCCCCTTCGTCGAAGGTCATCTCAAAGGGCGTCCACTCGCTGGTGGCTGGCAGCGAGGCCACCTGCGCCTTGCTGACGACATAGGGGCTGGTGAGCACGTTGTCGCCATAGAGGTTCACGCGCTCGCCGGCGCTGTTCTGGTTGCGGAAGAACACCGCATAGATGTTGGCCTCGTCGGTACGCCCTTCCACGACATCCATATTGGCATCAGTATATTCGGCGCCGGGCTGGTATTTGTAATAACCCGTCACCTTGACAGGCTGCTTGTTCACGGGGATGCCGAACACCGTGCATTTGAGCGGATTGCTGAGGACCTGACCGGCATCAAAGGAGCCAAGGAACAGGTTGCCGGCGGCTATCGGCTTGTGAATCATGCGCCCCAAGACACCAGCATCAATGGTTTTCAGGCAGACGCCTTTGCCCTGATAGCCGCTGGCGGTCGAGCTTGTGGGGTACTGCTCAGGCGTGAAATCGCTGTGCACCATGGCCACACCTGCGTTGCCCGACGCCCAGATGTAGTCTCTTGCTCCGGCGGCACCAAGCTCGTAGAACACATTGTAGGTGGCGTTGTACATACTGTTGACACTGTCTACGACATGCTCAAAGCTGTAGAGCGTAGCCTGGTCGGTAATAACACGCTGCTCCATGAATGTCACCTTATACCGGCGGCTGTATTCGCCATCCTCCGACGTCACGGTGTAGGCGACAGGGCCCGCCGCAAAATCCTGCAGCGACCCGCTGGCCGGGCTTATCGTGGCACCCTCTGTTATGCTGAATTGCACGGGCATCTGCGGCAAAGCGCTGACCGACTGCACCCAAAAGACTATCTCTGTCTCGGTGGACGCTATGTCGTTGCAGCGCATATCTGCCTTCTGGTAGAAGTACTGCTCATACTGCGCACCCTCCACCCAGGCGCTCAATATGTCGCATTCCATGTTTTTGGGCTCGTCCTTGGTGCAGGACACAGCAAACAGGCACAGCATGGCAAGCAGAGCCACCATGCGGAAATGAACAAGCTTATTCATTGTTTGACTTTATATATTCTTGCCGAAGACGGCACGCTGCATCAGCGGCGTGGTGTTGTACTGCGTCTCCCATATCTTCACAGCCTCGTTGTCGATAATCTGCGGGTTGGTGTAGGCCGTATGGACGCCGTATTTTATGGCGGCCTCGTTCATATCGCAGTAGTATATGCTGTGCACGCCGCGCTTCTGCCACTCGGGCAGCACGCCGTTGAGCAGCAGGTCTATGGTGTCAAAGCGTTTGAGGGCACGCAGTATGTGGTACCAGCCGAAGGGGAACAGCTTGCCGTTGGCCTTCTTGTAGGCCTTGGTGAGGTCGGGTATGCTGAGGCCGAAAGCCACCAGTTTGTCGTTCTCGTCAACCACGAACTGCACAAAGTCCATGTTCACGAAGGGGAAGTACTCGTCGATGTACACGCCTATCTCCTTCTCCGTCATGGGCACGAAGTCGTAGAGGTCCTTGAAGCTCTCGTTGATGGCGTGGAAGAACTGCCAGGCGTAAGGTATCAGATCCTTGCGGCGTTTCGTCTTGACAAGCTTCAGGTGGTACTTCTCCATAATGAGCTTGTTGAGGCGCGCCACCTTGTCAGGCACGGGCTGGTTAGCCTGCATGGAGTATTGCTGCCAGCGGCATTTTATCTCGTAGCCCGCACGTTCGATGAATCGCACATAATACTCCGGGTTGTAGAGGGTGGAGGTGTTCTGGCGGGCGTCATAGTTGTCTATAGCCCAGCATTCCTTGTCCATGTCAGTGAAACCGAAAGGACCCTCTATCTCGTTCATACCGTTACGCTTGCCATACTCTATCACCTTGTCGAGCAGCGCTGTGAAGACATCGTAGTCCTCTATAAAGTCGAACCAGCCGAAACGCACAGCCTTCTTGTTCCAATGCTCGTTTACGGTGCGGTTGATGATGGCTGCCACGCGGCCCACCACCTTGCCGTCCCCATAGGCAAGATAGAGCTCTCTGCTGCAGTGTTCCAGCGCAGGGTTCTTGTCGGTGAGCAGGTTCACCTCGTCAAAGTCCAGTGCCGGAATATAGCTCGGCACATCCTTGAAGAGCTTGTTGGGGAAAGCGATAAAGCGTCGCAACTCGCGACGGGAAGTAACGGTACGGATTTCAATCATAAGACTTCCTGTTTCTTGAAGGCTTTGTATATCTTCTCCACTCCGATATCTATCTGCTCGTGGGTATGTGTGGCCATGAGGGCGAAGCGTATGAGCGTTTCGTCGCTGGGTACCGCGGGGGCGATGACCGGAGTGACGAAGACACCGTTCACCAGCAAGTCATGCGTGATGGTGAAGGTCTTGTTGTTGTCGCGTATAAAGAGCGGTATGATAGGAGTCTGCGTGTTGCCCACCTCAAAGCCCAAATCCTTGAAGGCCTTGAAGGCATAGCGCTGGTTATCCCAGAGCTTGGCGTTGCGCTCGGGCTCGCTGCGCATGATATGCAGAGCTTCGAGCACCGATGCGGTGCTGGCGGGTGTGATTGAGGCGGTGAAGATATAGGGGCGCACGGAGTGCTTCATCCAGTTGATAGTCTCTTTGTCGGCAGCTATGAAGCCACCCACCGAGGCCAGGCTCTTGCTGAAGGTACCCATGACAAGCTCCACGTCCTTGAGCTTGCCGAAGTGGTCGCAGGTGCCACGGCCTTCGCGACCGAAGACACCGAGACCATGAGCCTCGTCGACCATGAGTGTGGCGTTGTACTTGTTGCAGATGTCCACCAGCTTGTCCACGTGTGCCACGTCGCCTTCCATGGAGAAGACGCCGTCGGTGACCACCAGCTTGCTGGCCTCCAGCGGAGCCTTGGAAAGGACGCGCTCAAGGTCAGCCATGTCGTTGTGCTTGTATTTCTGCGTTGTGGCATACGTTATAAGCTTGCCTTCCATAATGGAAGCATGGTCGCGCTCGTCGTAGAAGAGATAGTCGCCACGCGATACCACATCGGGTATGACGCCGCTGTTGGCCAGAAAACCTGCCGAGAAAAGCATCACTCCGTCCTTGCCAAGGAACTCGGCCAACTCGTCCTGCAGCTGTATGTGTATGTCGAGAGTGCCGTTGAGGAAGGGCGAACCCGCACAGCCGGTGCCGTATTTGTCGATGGCGCGCTTGGCGGCCTCCTTCAATCGGGGGTCGTTGGTGAGGCCAAGGTAGCTGTTGGATCCGAACATCAAAACCGGGTGGTCATAACCGGTAACATACACCTCAGTGTTCTGCTCGCTGCAGATGGGAGTGAAATAAGGATAAATTCCAGCAGCTTTGGCTTCCTGCGGAACCGTGTATTGTGCTAACTTTTGTTGTAGCGGCTTCATACAATTGTGGTTTATTTTAAAGTGCAAAGAAACAAAAATTTTCCGAATTATGGGCAAATTATAATGTTAAAAATGAAAACAATTTGTCAGTAAGGCTGCTGGCTCCTATTCTAAATGTTTGATTATTAATATAGTTATCGCCCAAGATTTTTTTTGCTTCTTCGGCGTAGAGCAGTGCCTCCTCAGGCTGACGGATGCCCCCTGCGGCCTTGAAGCCGACGGTTTTTTTAGTAATTTTAACGTAATTGGCCACCGCTTCGAGCATCGTGCGCGCCGCCTCGGGGGTTGCTCCGCCTGAACCCTTGCCGGTGGATGTCTTTATGAAGTCGGCTCCACCGTCGATGGCCAGCTCCGCTGCGCGCTGCAGCAGGGTGGGGGAGGGCAGCTCACAGCACTCCAGTATAACCTTCAGCGTACGTCCCTGGCAGGCCTCCTTCATCGCCGCCACCTCGTCGCGCATGGCGTTCTCTTCGCCGGCCAGCAACAGGCCGCGGTTGATTACGATGTCCACCTCGTCGGCACCGTCGGCCACTGCCTGCCTGACCTCTTCCACCTTGAGCCCCAGCGGCAGCTGTCCGTGTGGAAAAGCCCCGGCCACCGAGGCTACCTTGACGCCGCTGCCATCGAGCACACGCCGCGCGGCGGCAACAAAGCGGGGATAGACACACACGGCGGCCACCGTCGTGCCGTCGGCAAGGCGCATGTCGAGCGTCCGGCGGCAGAAGTCGCTGACCGACTGCACCGTGTCGGTACCGGTGAGTGTCGTGTTGTCGATGCAGGCGAACACCCTGCGGGCCAAGTCGCGGTCCATCATTTAAGCAGCTGGCTTATCTTCTCCACGCGACGCTGGTGGCGACCGCCCTCAAACTCGGTGTCGAGGTATTCGTCAACAATCTGCATGGCCGTCTGCTCGCTGATGAAGCGCGCAGGCATGGAAATGCAGTTGCAGTCGTTGTGCTGGCGGCCAAGGTGGGCTATCTCCGGCGTCCAGCAGAGAGCGCAGCGCACATTGGGGTATTTGTTCACGGTCATCTGCACACCGTTGCCGCTGCCGCATATAACGATGCCACGCTTGTACTCGCCGCGGTTCAACGCCGAGCCTACCTGATGGGCAAAGTCGGGATAGTCGCAACTCTCTGTTGAGTTGGTGCCGAAGTCCTTGGTTTCAAAGCCACGTTCCTTCAGGTGCTCTATGACTTTCAGTTTCAGTTCGTAGCCGGCATGGTCGCAGGCGATGGGTATTATTTCTTTCATCTCTTTGCTGTTTGTTGATAACTGTTTCTGGCTGCAAAGGTACGAATAAAACATAAGTCGCTAACACTCACCGCTGCCAAATTATCAACACATTTTCTACACCGCCATTCTTCTTTTTGATTATCAGCGTCTACAACCACTTACTGACAACCGTTGTCAAAAGAATTGTTAATCACCTCATGCCCCGTTGTTGATAACCTGCAGGCTGTTGAAAGATGCGAAGTTTTCAAAACATCTATCAACAAAAATAACCGTCGCTAACTTGCATTTCTGCTTTTTCACTTTTGCCTGTTTGCTCACAAATCAACATAGTGTTGATAAAACTGAGACACCGCACAGGATAAACTACTTGCAGTGTTGAAAGACGTGTTAATTGATGTTATACAAAATTGACATACAACATACACTTAACCCATTTTTCAACAGAATTAACACACATAAAAAAAAGAAAAAAATATACTTTTCTATCTATTTTTATTTATGATGTAAATCAACGTCTTATGAAGACCGATTTCTTGAAACCCTTTGCAGTTACGGTTTTGTTGCGAGTCCCTTCGGCCCCCCTTCGGCCCCCCTTCGGCCCCTCCTCGGCCTTGCTTCGGCCATGCATTGACCGGGTGCGATAGAAAGGCCGTAGAGGAGCCGTGGAGAAGGGGTAGAGTGGCCGAGGAAACACGGATAAAAGACTGAATGAAAGCGTGATGAATGAAAATAAAACAGTGTTTAAATACATAATAAGCCGTGGTGTCGCTTTTTTTTAGTATCTTTGCATCTTCAAAACATAATACAAGTAACCATGAACAACGAGCAATTGAAGCAGGAAATCATCAGGTTGAAAAAAGAGAAAAACGCCGTCATCCTCGGCCACTACTACCAGCGTCACGAGATACAGGAACTGTCCGACTTTGTTGGCGACAGCCTCGCTCTGGCGCAGGAAGCGCAGCGCACAGAGGCCGACATCATAGTATTCTGTGGAGTACATTTCATGGCAGAGACGGCAAAAATCCTCAACCCGCAGCGCAAGGTGCTCCTGCCCGACATGGAAGCCTCCTGCTCGCTGGCGGAAAGCTGCAAGGCCGACGACTTCGCGGCCTTCAAGGCACAGCACCCCGACCACATGGTGATATCCTACGTCAACTGCTCGGCCGAGATCAAGGCCCTCAGCGACCTCATCTGCACCTCAGGCAACGCCGAGAAGCTGGTGCGCTCGCTGCCCGAAGAGCAGAAGATTATCTTCGCCCCAGACCGCAACCTCGGCGGCTACATCAACCAGGTCACCGGCCGCCAGATGGTGCTCTGGAACGGCGTGTGCACTGTGCACGACGCCATGCAGGCCGAAGCGGTGCTCCAGCTCAAGGCCGACTATCCCGATGCACCCGTGATAGCGCACCCCGAATGCAACCCCGCACTGCTCAAGGTGGCCGACTTCATCGGCAGCACAAAGGCTATGCTTGGATATATCAAGTCCTCGCCGTCAAAGCGTTTCATCGTGGCCACGGAGACAGGCATCCTCTACGAGATGCAGCGCGAAAACCCCGACAAGGAGTTCGTCACCCTGCGCGACAACAAGCATTGCGCCTGCGACGACTGCGCCTACATGAAGCTCAACACCCTCGACAAGCTCTACCGCTGCCTGCGCGACGAGCAGCCGGAGATACTGATGAGCCCCGAGATGATAGAGGCCGCCAAGCGCCCCATCGTCCGCATGCTCGACCTCAGCCGCCAGCTGGGCATCATCAAATAGGGCCGCGATGAGCAGGAAAAAAGAGGAACCCCTGCCGCAGATTGAGGGCTACGAGCCCGTGCAGCGCACCATCAGCATACTGGCCGCCAACATCTGGGCCGTGGTGCTGATGGTGGTGGCCGGTGGAGTAGGGTGGTGGCTCACCAAATGGATCAAGCCCGACGCAGCCCTCGCAGTTTTCGACATGCTGTGGCTCGGAGTGATGCTTGTGGTGGGCATAGTGATACACGAGTTGATCCACGGGCTCACCTGGATTGCCTTGACCAAAGGGCGCTTCAGCCACCTCTCTTTCGGCACCATGCAGGGTGCTGTCTACTGTCATGTCGACGTGCCGATGACCAAGCGGAACTACATCATAATGGCCCTGATGCCGGGTCTGCTGACGGGCATAGTGCCTTGGCTGGCTGGCATCGCTGCCGGCAGTCTGCTGTGGATGCTGATTGGTGCCATAATGATAGGTGGCGCCATGGGCGACATTATGATCGTCCGGACCATCCGCGAGGAGACGCCCGACACCATGATCTACGACCATCCCAGCCTGGTTGGCTGCTATGTCTACCGTAAAATAGAGAATCAATGATAGGACAACCACAAGTCTATGAGGCTCTGCAGCGCATGCAGATCCCTTTCGACTACTATGAACACCCCGAGGCGCCGACCATCGAGATTGCCGCCCAGTTCTACCGCGGCGAGGGCACGACGCTCTGCAAAAACCTCTTCTTTCGCAACCATAAGGGCAACCGCCACTACCTGGTCATTATGGACAGCCGCTTCCCCATGGATATCCACGACATGGAGCACCGCCTGCACCAGGGCAAGCTGAGCTTTGCCAGCCCCGAGCGCATGATGCGCTACCTCGGCGTGCGCCCTGGCAGCGTGTCGCTGTTCACGCTTGTCAACGACCAGAACCACGAGGTGACGCTCTTCATCGACCGCCATCTGCTGCAGGCCGAGAAGGTGAGCTTCCACCCCAACGACAACCGCGCCTCGCTGGTGATAAGTCGCGACGACATGTTGAAGTTCGCCAAAGAGATAGGAAACCCCTATGAGATTGTTGGTTTATACGACCCGAATTGTTGATAACGTAGTAAAAACAATGTTTCACGTGAAACAATGAAGAAACAGGAATATACTGTCACCGAGCCGCAAGGGCTGCTCGATTTCCTTATGGGACAAATGCCCGATACCAGCCGCACACATGTCAAAGAACTGTTGGCACACAACGTCTTTGTTGACGGTCGCCGCACGTCGCAGTTCAACTTCCCGTTGCAGAAGGGCATGAAGGTGTCGATAGAAAAAGCGTCGTTCAAAGACCGCCTGCGTCCGCGCGACCTCGACATCGTCTTCGAGGACCAGCACCTGCTGGTGATCAACAAGCACGAGGGCCTCCTCAGCTACAGCAAGAACCCCGCCGACAAGACCGTCATCACGGTGCTCAACCAGTACCTCGACGCCACGCGCCAGCGCTGCCACGCCCACATAGTGCACCGCCTCGACCGCGACACCAGCGGCCTCATGGTGGTCAGCAAGAGCAAGGAGGTGTCGCAGCGCTTCGAGGAGGACTGGAAGGGCATGGTCTTCGACCGCCGCTACGTGGCCGTGGCCTGGGGCCACATAGAGCCGCCAAAAGGGGAGATACGCTCGTGGCTCACCGACGGCGAGTACTGTGTGCTCTCGTCGCCTACCGACAACGGGGGCAAGCTGGCCGTGACGCACTACGAGGTGCGCCAGACATCGCGCCGCTACAGCCTCGTGGACCTTAAGCTCGACACGGGGCGCCGCAACCAGATACGCGTGCACCTGCGCGAGCTGAAACACCCCGTGGTGCACGACCCCATGTACGGCTACAAGGACGACATATCGCCCGTCGCGCGGCTCTGCCTGCACGCCTACCGCCTGTGCTTCACGCACCCCGTCACGGGCAAGCGCATGAAGTACGAGACCCCTGTGCCCTCGGCGTTTATGAAGCTCATGGAGCTGTAGGCACCAGCCTGCGCAGAGAGAAAACAAAAGAGAGGGCCGCCCAAACGGGCGGCCCTCTCGGCGTTTATGCCGTTGTGTGGTGTTACTTCACAACCAGCTTGCGGACCGCGGTGGCCTGCTCGCCGACGATGCGGACGAAGTAGGTGCCCTTGGCCAGCGTGCTGACGTCGAAGGTGGCGGTGCCGTCAGCGGCGCTCTGTGTCATCACAGTGCGGCCGTTGAGGTCTATCACCGTGGCTTCCTTCATGCCCGTGGCGCTCACCGTGAAGGTGCTCGTGGCGGGGTTCGGGAAGAGGCTCACGTTGCTCACCTCGGCCTCGTCGATGCCCACGCCGTCATAGCGGAAGGTGCCCACGAGGGTGACGTCGGCAGTGACAGTGAAGGTGTAGGGGTTGGCGCGGCTCACGGTGTCGCCGTTGGCGTCGACCCAGCCGGTGAAGATGTGGTTGTTAGCCGGTGTGGCCGTGGCTGTCACGCTGGTGCCGGCCTCCACGCTGCCGCTGGGCGTGCAGCTCACAGTACCCATGGTGGTATTGGCGCTGCTGACGGTGACGGTGTAGTAGGTCGGCGTGCTGTTGGCCTCGAAGGTGGCCGTGAGGGCCACGTCGGCCGTGACGGTGAAGGTGTAGGGGTTGGCGGTGCTCACGGTGCCACCGTTGGCGTCAGTCCAGCTGACGAAGTGGTAGCCGTCGTTGGCAGTGGCAGTGGCCGTCACGCTGGTGCCGGCGTCCACGCTGCCGCTGGGCGTGCAGCTGGCGGTACCCATGGTGGCATCGGCGCTGCTGACGCTGACAGTGTATTGCGGTATCGGCGTGTTCTGGTCGAGGCTCACTGTGATGTCGTCAATCCACCACCAGTAGTTGGTGTTGTTGTTCACCTGCTCGATGGCGATGCGTGCACCGGCGGGAGCACCAGCGAAGGTGGCGCTGTCTAAGGTCATGTTGGTGTAGAGGCCAGAAGTGCACTCAAAGCGTGCAGTCTGCACAAATGTCGTGCTGTCTGTCGGGTCGGTGATGTAACCAACGCGGATAGCACCGGGGCTGTTGGTGGTGCCGCTGTAGTCATTGGTGTTCTCAGAGCGCAGGTGGAAGGTCATCTTCAGGTTTGCAATGTCGGTCTCGAAGGAGGGCAGGACGGCCACCATCGGGGTGGCGGCATAGCCGCTGAAGCGCAGGGTATAGGTGCCCGTCACGGGATAGCTATTGGTCACATAGCAGTATCCGTTCGAGGAGTAGGTTGTCTCACCATGCGGGTGGATGAACGACCAGCAGGAAAATGCCGCAGCGGTGTCGCGAACGTTGCTGCCGTAGGTCTCAAAGCTTTCGAACCACGGCAGGCTGCTGTACGTGATGTCGCCGCACAGGGTGCGGAAGGTCGTGCTGCGGGTGTTGGTCAGCGTGCCGTCGGGGCAGATGGCTGCCACGGTGACAGTGTAAGAGCTGGAGGCACTCAGACCGGTGATAGTGTAGGTGTTGGTGGTGATGTCCACGCTGTCGCTATCACCCCACCAGAGACGGTAGTTGTTTATTTCGGCGAGATCGTTGACGGTGACAACGGCCGAGTTGAGGGTGACACTGCTCACCGACACGCTGCCCGGGCGCGGGCAGGCGCTGATAGTCGAGAGGGTGATGTCGTCAACGTAGATTGAGTAGTTGGTGGTCGTGTTGACGCAGTAGGCGCGGAGTGCCACGAAGTGGCCGCTGCCGGTGTAGCCGTTGATATCCACATCAACCTCTTCCCATGTGCTGGTGGCCGACGGTGTGAAGGCCTGGATGGGGGTGAAGGTGTTTGCGTTGTTCGGGTCGGTCATCACACCCACCTCTATCTGTGCGTAGCTGTTGCCGCGGTACATCCAGAAGCGCAAGTTGAGGTTGGCCACGGTGTCGTAGCCGGGCAGCACGAGGTAGTTGGCACGGTTTACGCCGTAGGGGTAGAAGTACATGCTGTTGCCAGTGGTGCCGTGGTGATAGCTGCTGGAGGGGTAGGGGTAGTAAGAGGTACCGCTGAGGCTGAACTTGTTCCAGCAGTTGTCGATGGTACCAGAGGTGCCGGTGGTATAGCTGTCGAAGGTCTCCACCAAAGGCAGGTCGGCTCTGGTGAGCAGGGCGCAGTTGGCGGTAGTGAACGACATGGTACGCTCGCGTGTGGCCTCGTTGGTGCAGTTGCTGCTGACGCCGACGGTGTAGGTGGTGGCGTTGGTGAGGCCGGTGAAGGTGTAGAAGGTGTCGGTGACGGTGACGGGGCTGCCGATGGCGGCGCCGGTGGCGTCGTAGAGGGTCACGATGTAGGAACCCGCCAAGGTGGCGTCGACCCAGGAGATGGTGGCCTCGTTGTTAGTGATGTTGACGGCCTCCACCACAGAGGGACGGCGGCAGTCGGCCAGGGCGTCCACGGTGATGTCGTCGATATAGGGGTAGATATAGTTGGCAGTGGTGCCGTAGACCACGAAGGTGATGCGGCCGCCGTTGCCGGTGTAAGCGCTGAGGTCGGCATCAAACTCCTCCCAAGCGTTCTGCGTGGCGGCGATGGTAGCCAGACGGGTGAAGGTGCTCGTGTCGGCGGTGGCGCTGTCGCTCACACCAATGGCTACGCGCACTGTGCTGGCATAGCTGCTGCTGTTGGGGTTGAGGAAGAAGGACACGCCGAGGGTGTTGAGGTCGGCATCGAACTCCGGCAGGTAGAACACCGAGTAGTACTGCGAACTGCTGCCCTGGTAGGTGTAGTTGTACATGTACTTGGTGCCGCTGTGGGCGTTGGTGCTGCTGCTGACGTAGGGGTAGCTGTTGGTGTAGATGCTGCTGCCGCTCTGGTAGAAGTGACTCCAGCAGGGGTGGAAGCCGGCGTTGCCGGTGCCCCAGCCCTCGAAGTTTTCGCTCCACGGCAGGGTTGCTATCGGGGCGCACTCCGTCAGGAAGGACGCGCTGACGAAGGCTGTGGGGTTGCCGTCCGAGCAGACAGCGGCCACCTTGATGTCGTAGTAGGTGCCGGGCACCAGGTCGGTGAGCGAGATAATCGTGTCGCTGATGTTAGTCACAGTGTCGCTGTTGGTGCCATCGGTAATGATGTACATGTAGCTGCCAACGAGGGTGCTGTCGCTGATGGTGACATCGGCTGTGGTGCTGGTGATGTTGCTCACCGTCACGCCCTGCGGACGAGCGCAGATGGGAGCTATGTGCACGTCGATGTCGTCAAGGAACCAGTAGTAGTTAGAGGCGTTGCCTGCATTGTGGCGGAAGGCGATGCGGGCGCCTTCGGGGGCATTGGCGAAGGTGACGGACGAGTTAATGTAACCGGTCATGTCGTTGTAGTTCCAGTGGCCAACAGAGACGAAGGTGGTGCTGTCGGCGGGGTTGGTGATATAGCCTGCATCCAGCGAACCTGCTTGGGCGTTGCCGTTCTCCGAGCGATGCCAGAAGCTCATCTCAAGGCCGCTGATTTCCTCGCTGGTCACAGGCAGGATGAGTATGTTCTTGGCGTAGGCGCTGCCGGGGTAGAAGCTGAGGCTGTGGCCTTGATACAGGTAGCTGCTGCTGGTGAAGTGCATGAAAGCGCTGGGGCTCTGGGCTATGAAGCCGTAGCAAGGCGGATATGTGCCAGGCATGGGGTTGGCATAGCTGCCATAGAGGCCGTCATAACCCTCGAAGTCCTCGAGCCATGGAATGGTGACGGCGCCGCAGTTGGTGCGGAAGCTGGCGCTGACGGTGCTGGTCTCGCTGCCGTCGGAGCAGATGGTGCTGACGATGACGGTGTAGGCCGTGTTGCTCGTCAGGGTGTCGATGGTCACCTCAGTGTCGCTGATGCTCATGTCAACCACGGTGTCGTTGTTGCGGAGCATCACGAGGCGGTAGCTGCCGGCCTCGGCGGGGTCGTCAATGTTGATGGTGGCCTCGGTCTCGCCGATGTCGCTCACGCTGACACCTGCGGGGAGCAGGCAGCTGGCGATATCGCTGACATGCAGCGTGTAGTCGTGCACAATGGCGTATGAGACTTCATCGTCAGGGCAGGGGTTGGCGTTGGCTGCAGCGGCTATGGAGCTGGTGTAGCTGTCATAGTAGCCGTCCGCGCCCGCTATGCGCATCACGTACATGCCTGTGTCGACAGTGCTGGGCACGATGAAGCTGGCGGTGAGGGTGGTGGGATTGCTGCTGCTGCTTACTCCGGCATAGACAACTTCGTCGCCGCCGAAGACAAGGTCTTTGTTCCAGTCAACCCAGATTATGGTGCCGTAAGTGTAGCCGGTGCTATAGGTGATGGCCACATCCAAGGCCTCGCCGCCCGTTGCCGAACCCATCTGGCTGGTGTAGTTGCCGTAGTAGGGGGCGCTGGTGGGGCTCTGGCTGTTGTTGACCACCTCTTCGTCGCTGCCGAAGGTGACGTTGGTGATACCGCTGCCGTCCACGCTGCTGGGCGTCGGCTGGCAGTAGCCGAAGTGGAAGTTGTAGGCGGGGCTCCAGTTGGTGGTGTCGCTGCCGTCGCAGATGCCGCGCACCGCGAAGACGTAGTCGTTGTTCAGGGTCAAGCCCGTGACGGCCACGAAGGTGTCGGTCACGATGTCGGTGGCGATGACGGTGTTGTTGGTGCCGGTCACGCGGTATTCATATTCCGCCGCGTTGCCCTCCCAGATGAAGGTGACGCCGTCTTCCACCACATCGCAGTGGGCGACATCGTGGGGACGAGCGCAGGAGGGGGCCATCTGCAGGGTGACGTCGTCGAGGTAGGCAGAAAAGTAGCTGCCGCCATAGTTGCGGAAGGCCAGGTACTGCGCCGTGGTGCCTTCCGGCACTAACACCTCGTGTTCAACCCAAGAGGAGGATGCCATGTTGGAGGGTGTGGTGTATATCGGCACAAAGGTGCTGATGTTGTTCGGGCTGGTCATGGTGCCAACCTGTATCTGTACCGACGACGGGGTGCTGATGTTGGTCCAGAAGGTAAGCATCAGGCCGTTGAGGTCGTCCATCATGGGCATGACGGCATAGTTGTACTGGTTGGAGCCGGAGTAGAAGTAGAGCGCCTTGTTGCCGCCGGTGGTGTGGTTGTAGCTGGCGCTGGGGTAGGGATAGCCGGTGCCGTACTGGGTGAACTTGGTCCAGCAGGGGTCTATCTCGGCGAGGGTGCCCGTGATGTAGGCCTCGAAGTCCTCGGTGTAGGGCAGGTCGTCGGCCGTCATGGTAGTGCAGGTGGTGGCAAACTTGCAACTGACGGGCATGGTCTCTGTGCCGTCGTCGCACACTGCACGCACAATCACCGTGTAGCGTGTACCGGGGTTGAGGGTGTTGAACGTGCTCACCGTGTCGTACACCGTCTCGCTGACGACTGTGTCTTCGCCGTCAAGCATTATGATGCTGTAGCTGCCAACCTCGTTGGTGTCAACGATGGCGACGGTGACCTCGTTCTCGCCTATCCCTCTGACGCTGACGCTGGTGGGCATCAGGCACGTGGGAGCCACCATGACCACCAGGTTGTCCATGTAGGTGGAGGAGCCGTAGCTGCTCTCGCCGCGCAGTATGATGTTCACGTGGCCGCTGATGCTGTCGGGAATCGGGAACTCATAGGTGTACCAGCCGGAAGCCGTCTCGGCGGTGACAACGCCGCCGTCGGTCTGCTCGTAGTTGCGGTGCAGGAAGCCGAGCTCCGCGGCGCCCTCAATCTGGCCGTCGGTGCTGACGAAGACGCGCACACCCTCGTTGGGGTAGCTTGTCGTGGGGCGGTAGATGTCGATGCTGAACAGGTAGGCTGTGCCTTCCTCAAACTCCATGTCGGGCAGCACGAGCTTGGTCAGTGTGCCGTTGCTCATGTCGGGCAGCTGCAGCTGGTGTGTGCTGTTGTTGCCGTTGGAGGAGGTGTAAACCTTGAACACTTGGGTGCCGTTGCCGCTGATGTGCTCGTTCTGCCAGCACGGGATGTCGAGGATGCCGGCTTCGAGGGTCTCGAAGTTCTCGCTCCAGGGGAGAGAGGCAGTCTCGCAGGTCGTATGGAAGGCAGTGCTGACGGTGCGGGTCTCCGTGCCGTCGTCGCACAGGGCACTGACCAACACGGTGTAGCGCACAGCGCTTGTCAGGGTGTCGAAGGTTATCAGGGTGTCGGTGACGGTCTCGTTGACCACGGTGTCGGCGCCGTTGAGCATCACAAGGTGGTAGTTGCCAACATCGTTGGTGTCGTTGATGTGGATGGTGGCACTGGTAATGTCTATGTCGCTCACGCTGACGCCAGCGGGCATCAGGCACGAAGGATTCACCATGACAAGCAGGTTGTCCATGTAGGTGGAGGAGCCGTAGGTGCTCTCGCCGCGCAGTATGATGTTCACGTGGCCGCTGATGCTGTCGGGAATCGGGAACTCATAGGTGTACCAGCCGGAAGCCGTCTCGGCGGTGACAACGCCGCCGTCGGTCTGCTGGTAGTTGCGGTGCAGGAAGCCGAGCTCCGCGGCGCCCTCAATCTGGCCGTCGGTGCTGACGAAGACGCGCACACCTTCATTAGGAGAGCTGGTGGTGTTGCGGTAGATGTCGATGCTGAACAGGTAGGCTGTGCCTTCCTCAAACTCCATGTCGGGCAGCACGAGCTTGGTCTTTGTGCCGTCGCTCATGTCGGGCAGCTGTAGCTGGTGTGTGCTGTTGTTGCCGGTGGTGGAGGTGTAAACCTTGAACACTTGGGTGCCGCCGCCGCTGATGTGCTCGTTCTGCCAGCAGGGGATGCTGAGGTTGCCGGAGGCGTAGGTCTCGAAGTTCTCGCTCCAGGGGAACTCCGTGATAAAGTCGCAGGAGGTGCGTGCCTGAACGGTGCGCATGTTGCCAAGGTCGCCGCCGCCGCAGTTGGCCTGTACGCCGATGGTGTAGGTGGTGTTGGCCGTGAGGTTGCTGAAGGTGTAGAAGGTGTCGGAGGTGGTGCTTTCGGGGGTGGTGTCGGTGCCGCTGATGAGGAAGACGTCATAGTTGGCGCCGCTGTTGTTGGTGTCAATCCAGCTGACGGTGATGCTCTCGCTGGTGGTTGCGCTGCCCACGACGGCGAGGCTCTTCACGCCCCAGCAGTCGGGGATGACGCCGAGGTCGACGGTGACGTTGTCAACGAAGAAGGCGTCGCCCGTGGGGTTCACGGAGCCGTCCTTGCTGTATTCCCAGGTGAAGGTGTGCGTGCCGGCGCTGACCTGGTAGGTGTAGGTGCTCCAGGCGGCAAGGGCGCCGTACTCGAACTGCTGCACGCCGTCAATCTTGAAGATGCACTTGTCGTAAATAGAGGTTGTGCCCTCGCCGTAGATGCCGCCGAGGAAGCTGATGGAGCCGTCGCCACTGAATTCGAACGTCGCCGAGAGGGTGGACGTCGAGCTGCTGATGCCGCTGTTGCCGCTCTTGATGCAGTAGGTTCCCTGGTGGCCGCTGCCCTGCGAGGTGCTGGTCACCACCCACGGGTAGCTGGAGTTGTTGGTCCACTCCGCGGGGATCGCATTGTCCTCGAAGTCGTAGACATCATAGTTCTGCGACCTCGCCGCCATAGGCAGCAGCAGTGCCGCCAACAGCGTCAGTTGTAAAAACTTTTTCATAGTGTTTTTTTTGTTTGTTAATAATGTTGTTTATGTTGTTTTTTGTTTTGCTTTTCCTCGTGCGTCTCGTCTTTTTCGCCTGTCGCCGGTGTCTGTGGGGTAGTGTTTAATGTGCTGTTATATATGGTGTTGCAGGCGTCTGCCCCTGCGCGGGCGGCATTTTTTTCTTGGGGTCAAAGGTATGTAAAATCTCCGAAAGATGCAAATTTTTAACATTTCTTCACGTTGCCGGAGCCCGTCCGGCGGCGATGTCGCTCAGGGTCCCGCAGTGGACGACGGCCGTCGGCCTGGAGCTTGTGCCCGCGCCTGGCGGTCTGCACCGCCAGCGTGGATATAAACCTTTTATGGTGCTCCCCGGCCCGTCTCCGGGCCGTTCATCAGGGCAACAGATTGCTATCAACGCTCTCGTTATGAGGCTTATGGGTGCACCGCCGGAGCCTAACCGACTGTAAACCAGCCCTTCAACGGCCCCTCTACGGACCCCCTACGGCATTTCTACGGTATTTCTACGGTATTTCTACGCTTTTTAGCGTTAAACGACCGTAGAAATACCGTAGAAGTACCGTAGAACGGCCGTCGCGGATGCGTCGAAACGGCGCGGGGGATGGACGGCGCAATGGAACCCCGACGGGGTTCATGCTGCTGTGGATGTCTGCTGTTTTGCTATTGATATGGAACCCCGATGGGGTTCATTGTCACGTGGTTGGTGATGGCGTTGGCTATTGATATGGAACGCCTACGGCGTTTTCCCCATGCATCGACGGCACCGCAGGATGCGAACCCCGTCGGGGTTCCATGTCAATAGCAAAACGGCAAGACGTTGCGACAATACGAACCCCGTCGGGGTTCCATGTCAATAGCAAAACGACAAGACGTTGCGACAATGCGAACCCCGACGGGGTTATGTGGGATGGGGGGGTGCGTCAGCGGCGGTAGATGAACCACATGAGCCAGACGGCGACACCCACGATGCCGAGGAAGCCGAGCAGGGGGTGCAGGAGCATGAGGAGCAGGGCGCCGCAGAGGAGGTTGACGGTGCGCGTGGCCAGCCGTTTGTCGGGCGGCAGGGCCTGCATGCGTTCGTTGTAGGCGGCGCGCCGGCGGCGCCACCAGGCGCCTATGCGCTCGGTGAGGCGCGGGCCTTGGCTCACGCGGCGCCCGCTGTCGTCGACGGTCTCGGCGTGGGTGGTGGGCATGGGGCGCACCCGCACTTTGATGGTTTTGGAGTAGCTCTTGCCGCCGACCCAGGCGGTGACGGTGAGGCGTGTCCTGCCCTTGGAGCGGTTGAGGCGGAAGCGCTTGCTGCCTACGGGGTCGAGGGCTATGGGTGTCGCCTTGTAGCCGTTGTCGATGGTGAGTTCCACGCGCTCGGCTTCGTGGCAGTCCCAGCTGACGGTTATTATCTCGCCCTCGTCGAGGGCGGTGCGGTCGGTGGTGAAGGTCATCTTTTCCATGCTTCTCTTGCCTGCAATTTGTGTGCCAAAGGGTTAGTTGTCAGCTGCCCCACGACAGTTTGTCGCGGATGGCCGAGAAGAAGCTCTGCGAGCCTGTGCGTACCAGGTTGATGCTGAAGGGAGCGCGTCGCAGCGTGAGTTGCGTGGAGCCGTGGAGGGTGGTGCGTCGCGAGTCGATGCCGAGGGTGTAGGACTCGGCGCCGTCGACGCGCATGACGACGGTGGCGGTGTCTGGCACGATGATGGGTCGCAGGGTGAGGGTGTGGGCGGAGATGGGTGTTATGGCGAGGCACCGCGAGTTTGGCGTCAGTATGGGGCCTCCGCAGGAGAGGGAGTAGGCCGTGGAGCCTGTCGGCGTGGCCACGATGACGCCGTCGCCGGCATAGGTGGCCACGTAGTCGCCGTCGACGGTGGCCTCGATGCGCAGGAGCGACGCGGCGTCGCTGCGGTGGAGGAAGACTTCGTTGAGGGCGTAGCCTCCGTTGACCTCCAGGAGGGAGCGTTTCTCGAGGGTGTAGTGGCCCTGCAGGAGTTCGTCGACGAGGGTGCCCGCGTTTTCCTTGCCGGCGGCGGTGAGGAAGCCCAGATGGCCGAAATTGATGCCGAGGATGGGTGGGAAGGCGGCCGGCGAGCTGCTGTGCACGAACTGCACCGAGGAGAGCAGTGTGCCGTCGCCGCCGATGGTGAAGAGGAAGTCGCAGCCGTCGACGCTGTCGCCGTCGGTCACCTGCCGTGTGGTTATGCCGCTGCGGTGCAGCGTCTCGGTGAGGGTGGCCAGGTAGGGTTTGGCCTCGTCGTCGATGTGGCGTATGTAGAGTGCTATTTCCATGGTCTTGGTGCTATTTTATTACTGTCACCGTGCCGGTGAAGGTTTTTATCATGTTGTTGTTGAGCCGCAGCCGCAGGCTGTAGGCGTAGGTGCCCTGCGGGATGTCGGCGCCGGGGCGCCAGCCTTCGTTGCGGTTGTTGCTGCTGAAGACCGTCAGCCCGTTGCGGTCGAAGATGTGTAGCTCGTAGAGGTCGCCCATGTCGCCCTGCAGCGCGGGCTTGAAGAGGCCGTTCTCGCCGCTTCCGGCCACTATGATGTTGGGGAACCAGCAGCGCGGTTCCGGGGGTGGCGGCACCACGGTGCAGCGCGCCGTGGAGTAGCTCGGGTTCATGCCGCAGCCGTCGACGACCGAGAGCTGGTAGCAGTGCAGCGAGTCGCTGTAGGGGTGTATGTCGCGGTCGGTGTAGGTGTATGCCGGTGTGGTGGGTGAGAACTGCGCTATGGGGTCCCAGGGGGTGCCGTCGATGCTGCGCCACAGGGTGTAGCGGCCGCCGTGGAAGGCGGTGTCTACGGGTATGTGCACGTGCACGATGGAGCGGGCGGTGTCTGTCGTCACGCTGTCTATGCGCACGAAGGAGGCGCTGTCGACGGTGCCGCGCTCCACGCTGACGGTGTTCGACAGGGAGGTCAGGCGTCTGTCGGTGCTTACGGCGCGCACCTTCAGGTGCACCCGTGTGGCCCCTTCGGGCATGGCGAAGCGGTAGGCCATGGCGCCGTTGCTGTCGGTGCTGTACAGCTCGTAGAAGGTGTCCTGGTAGGGCTCTATGCGCCCCAGCAGATGGTAGCGCCCCACGCCGCCGGGCATGCCGCTATAGGCGTTCCAGCTGACGCTCACCACGGTGTCGCAGTGCGGTATGGTTGCCTCTGCCACGATGTTGCCGAAGTGCGGCGTCAGCGCGCTGGGGTTGTTCTCGTTGTCGAAGACGTGCAGGCGATAGAGGTGGCGCTCGGTGGCGCTGTGGTCGCGGCATACCAGGGTGGTGTCGTAACGGTTGTGGATGACGGCGTAGGGGCGGCAGGTGTCGCCGGTGCAGATGTTGTAGCCCGCGGCGCGGGCGTCTGGCGAGGGGCTCCAGCGGAGCACTATGTGCTGCGAGTCGTCGACGGTGGCCACCCACTCGGTGCAGAGCTCCACCGGGGTCTGTGCCGCGATGGTCAGGGGTGCGGCGAGCAGCAGCAGTATGTGCAAGAAGCGACGCATCAGTCGAGAGACTGCAGTTGTACCATTTGCTTATAGCGCCCGCCGAGTGCCATGAGTTCGTCGTGTGTGCCTTGTTCCGCGATGCGGCCGTGGTCGAGCACCACGATGTTGTCGGCGCCGGCCACTGTGGAGAGGCGGTGGGCGATGACTATTGCCGTGCGGCCCTGCAGCACCTCGCCCAGTGTGGCTTGCAGCATGTGCTCGCTCTCGGTGTCGAGGGCCGAGGTGGCCTCGTCGAGGATCAGCAGCTCGGGTTCGCGGAGCAGGGCGCGGGCTATGCTTATGCGCTGGCGCTGGCCGCCGCTGAGCATGCCGCCGCCTTCGCCGATGCAGGTGTTGTAGCCCTCGGGCATGGCGCTTATGAAGTCGTGGGCCTGCGCGGCGCGGGCGGCGCGTTCTATGTCGGCCGCGGTGGCGCCGGGCCGTCCGAAGGCTATGTTGGCCGCCACGGTGTCGTTGAAGAGCAGGGTGTCCTGCGCCACAACGCCTATCCGCGAGCGCAGGTCCGCCAGCGGCATGTCGCCGACGGGCTGCCCGTTGAGGAGTATCTCGCCGTCGCGGCATTCGTAGAAGCGGCATATCAGGTCGGCTATCGTGCTCTTGCCGCTGCCCGAGGCGCCTACGAGGGCCAGGGTTGTGCCGCGCGGCACGCTGATGTTGATGTCGTGCAGCACCGGTGTGTCGTCGTTGTAGCTGAAGTTTACGTGCCGCAGCTCCACCGCTGTCGCACTTTCCTCTGTACCCGCCGCTTCGCGGTGTACGCCTCCCGCCGCCCACGCTTCCTCCTCTTCGCCGAGGAAGGCCTCGATGCGGTCGGCGCAGGCTCTGCCTTTGCGCATCTGCGAGAAGGCGGTGGTGAGGTCTTTGGCCGGCGGTATCATGAGCACGAAGAGCATCACGTAGCTGATGAACAGGTCGGCGGTGAGGCCGTTGTCGCCGTTCATCACCAGCCACGAGCCGAAGAGCAGGATGCCTATCACTATCACGCTGCCGAGGAACTCGCTCACCGGCGATGCGGCGTCGATGCGGCGGTACATGGCGTTGCGGCGGCGCGTGTAGTCGCGGTTGTAGCTGCGGAAGCGGCGGTTGGAGAAGTCTATGGCGTTATACGACTTGATGACCTTCAGGCCGCCCATGGTCTCGTCGGTGAGGGATATCAGCCGCGAGTTCATCTCCTGCACCACCTGTGAGCTGCGCTTCAGGCGGCGTGCTATGCCCGCCACCACCAGTGCTACCAGCGGCAGCATGAGCAGCACGAAGAGGGTCAGCTTCACGTTGAGATACACCAGCATGGCCAGATACAGCACCATGCTGATGGTTGACGAAAGCAGCGACTGCAGCGATCCGAGGACGCTCTCCTCATACTCCACCATGTCGCTGCTGAACCTGGCCATGACGTCCCCCTTACGGGCGCGGTCATAGTAGCTCAGCGGCAGGCGCATGGCTTTGCGGAACAGCTTGTTGCGCAGGTCGCGCACCACGCCGGTGCGTATCACGGCTATCTGCACTGCCGACAGGTAGCCGAATATGTTCTTCAGGCTGTAGAGCACAAAGATTATCACCGAGAAGAGTATCAGGGCCTCTTTGCGGCCGAAGGTTATGAGCCAGCGGTACAGGCCGTCGAGAGCCTGTGCCACGAGGTTGATGGACGGCATGGCTTTCTCGCCTTCGCCGAAGAGTATCTTCAGGAAGTCAGCGACACTCAGTGCCGTCGACATGGTGAACACAACGCTCAGCACCACCAGTAGCGTGTACAGTCCCATGCGGGCGCTGTATGGCTTCAGGTTGTGGAGCGTGAAGTTCATAGGCTGTAGCCTATATAGTTGTGCGGGGTGAGCTTCTTGAGGCGCTCTTTGACGTCGGGTGCCACCTCAAGCGTATCCACGAAGCTCTCTATGGTGGCCGCCGTCACCTTTTCGTTGGTGCGTGTCAGCTGCTTCAGCGCCTCGTAGGGGTTGGGGTAGCCCACACTGCGCAGTATCGTCTGTATGGCTTCTGCCACCACAGCCCAGTTGTTCTCCAGGTCACGCTCCAGGGCTTGCTCGTTGAGCAGCAGTTTGCCGAGACCCTTCTCCAGCGAGGCTATGGAGATCATGGTGTGTGCTATCGGCACGCCGATATTGCGGCTCACCGTGCTGTCCGTCAGGTCGCGCTGCATGCGGCTTATCGGCAGTTTGTGGCTCAGGTGCTCAAAGATGGCGTTGGCCAGACCGAGGTTGCCCTCGGCGTTCTCGAAGTCTATGGGGTTCACCTTGTGCGGCATGGCGCTGCTGCCCACTTCGCCGGCTTTTATCTTCTGCTTGAAGTACTCCATGGAGACGTATGTCCACACGTCGCGGCAGAGGTCTATGAGGATGACGTTGATGCGCTTGCAGGCGTCGAACCAGGCGGCCATCATGTCGTAGTTCTCTATCTGGGTGGTGAGCTGCTGGCGCTCGAGGCCGAGGTGGTTGGCCACGAAGTCGTTGCCGAAGGCGCGCCAGTCCACCTCTGGGAAGGCTGCCAGGTGTGCGTTGAAGTTACCAGTGGCACCGCCGAATTTGGCGGTGAAGGGTATGCGCTCCAGCTCCTCTATCTGGCGGCGCAGGCGGTAGGCGAAGACGCCCCACTCCTTGCCCAGCGTGGTGGGCGACGCCGGCTGCCCGTGGGTGTGGGCCAGCATGGGTATGTCCTTCCACTCCTCGGCGCGCTCGTCGAGCATTGCCTGCAGGCGTCGGTAGGCGGGCAGCAGCACCTCGTCGTGGCACTCTTTCATGCTCAGCGGCACGCTGGTGTTGTTGATGTCCTGCGACGTCAGGCCGAAGTGTATGAACTCCTTGAGTTCCGCGAGGCCCATCTCGTCAAACTTGCCCTTCAGGAAGTACTCCACAGCCTTCACGTCGTGGTTGGTCACCTTCTCTATGTCCTTGATGGCCTGCGCATCCTCGTCGGTGAAGGTGCGGTATATGTCGCGCAGGGCCTCGGCCTTCGAGGCCACGATGGCCAGCTGCGGGCGCTGCGTCTTCAGCCTCTCGCTAAGGGCTATGAAGTACTCCACTTCCACGCGGACACGGTATTTTATCAATGCTCCCTCGCTGAAGTATTTGGCCAGGGACTCGCATTTGCTGCGGTAGCGCCCGTCGATGGGCGACACGGCATTCAGACTGTTCATTTTTCCTATCCTTTTAGTAACTCATTATTAACACAAAAGCAGGTCTTTTATTGCCCAGAAGTCAAAAAAAATAGAGAGCCGCGCCATAAAGGCGTGACTCTCTGGTATATAAATAGAATAGTGCTAAGGGTGAACCGCTAACTCTCCTTGATGTTCAGCAAAGATACGAGGGTGTTGATATCATCGTCGTTCAGCCCCAACTCCTCGGCACGGGCATACTCTTCATCCGTCGAGGGGCTTACATTTAGGTACTTGCGGTCGAAATAGTCTTGTTTGATGTAGCCCAGCATCTGGCGATAGATGGGCTTCTCTTCAAGCTCGCAGGCTGTCTCGAGATAGCTCACCGCCTTGTTGATGTCGGCGCGCTGTGCAAGGAACGGCTTCTTGCCGCGCATCAGGGCGACGGCGGTCATAAAGTAGGTCTCGGCGTCGTCGAAGCTCTCGTCGAGGGCCTTGTCGAAGTGCTCAAGAGCCTTGTCGTACTGGTGCAGACGCAGGAAGCACATGGCGATGTAGCTCTCCATCTCGCCCGAGGTTCCTTTGCCGTCGGTGAGCATCTGGTTGTAGCTTTTTACGTACTTCTTCACCTGGTCGTCCTGCATCTTGACCAGAGAGCCACTGTCGACGATGACAGGCTGGTGGCAGTAGTCGCATTTCTTGGTGGTGCGTTCAAGGGTGCTGTCGCAGTTGGGGCAGACCAAAATTGTTGCTGTTGCCATAGGTATGGTTTTAATTTTTTGTGTTCAACATTCTGTTGCGGCGGTTCGCCAGTTTGACCATTTCGTCGCAGATGCGGAGCGTGTCTTCCTTGTCTGTGGCATCTTCGAGGTCGTTGAGCATCATGAGCACCTGACGCTCGAGACTCTTGGCTGCCTCGTTGGAGCGCAAAGGGCTGCTGTTTATGGTGTAGTACAGTTTCTCCAGCTCTGCCTCCACCTTTTTATCTGTGGCGCCGTCCACCAGTGCCTTGAGACGGGGCGCTGCGGTCTTTACGTAGACCAATTCCTGCTCATGGCGTTCCTGCTTCTCGGCGGTGTCTTCGTTGACAAGGCCGTTGGCTATCAGGTAGATTGCCGCCAGACCTGCCAAGATGACATTAACAACCCATGCCGTGCCCGTCGAGATGGGGCTCCCCAGCAGATTGAGCAGCCAGGCTGCGGTGATGCCGTCGGCATTGACAAGTCTATTGACCAGCCATGCCAGCAGGCCGCTCTTCGGCGACAGCTGCAGCTGCTGGAAGAGCTGCACCAGCGTGCTGTTGAGCGAGACAAGGATAAAGACAAGGTTGACCACAAGGGCGACGAGGAAATAGATCCACGTGCCGACATAGAGTGGCCGCGCATAATCGGCCACAGCTTTGTTACCGCGGCGTACCATCAGTGGGGTGCAGAGCAGCAGCAGATAGCTAAAATGTATGAAGCCGTAACTTACCCACACCGATGGCGGTATGCCCTCGATGCCTCTCTCCTTGGCTCCTCCGAGAAGAACGAAGAAGCACACGTTGAATACTATCAGGAATATTGCATCCAGCGCTATCCAAAGAACCTGTTTTTTCATATCTATTGTGTTTATCTGGTGACTATTCTGGGTCGTCTTTCTTTTGCTGTCCCACCATCAGGATGGTGACGATGAGATATGTGGCGGCACAGGCAAGCATGCCGATATTTACCAGCCACGTGGCTTTGGTGCTTTCTGGCGAAATCATGATGAAGACGGTGTCCACCAACACTGTCAGCACAAGATAGGCGAAAGTGCCATAGTATAACAGGTGACGCTTGTTGTTTTTTACCGTCAGTTCCCCAGCCAGCACGGGTGTGAGCATCAGGACGATGTACGAGAATGTAATGAAAACGTAGTTCACCCATACCGAGGCTGGCTTGTTGTCGGCCGACAGAGCGAAGAAAAAGACGTTAAACGCTATTATCACCACCGTGCCGAGCGCAATCCAAAGCCATAAATTGTCCTTCTTCATGCCTAAATGCTATTGATGATGTCCTGTTTCTTGGCGTCGAAGTCCTGCTGCGAGATGAGGCCCATGTCCAGCATCTGCTTCAGCTTTTGCAGCTTGGCCATGGGGTCGTCGGCCGCCGGTGCAGTGGGTTGGGGTTGAGGCTGTTGTTGCTGGGGCTGACCCATCATGCCGCCCTGCATCATGCCGCCCTGCATCATGCCGCCCATCATGTTGCCCATCATTCCCATGGCACCGATACCCATGCCCACGCCCATGCCTGCCGAGGCCATACCGCCGCCGCCGGGGTTGTTGGAGAGGTTGGTCATAATGTCGCGCTGCGTCATAGCCTGCCAGCCTTCGTTCACCTTGGCACTGCTCATCACGCCCATCTGCATGGCCGTGTCGATGGCTTTCTGGATTTCGGGCGTGGCGCCCTCGACCTTGAGGTGCGACACCGAGAAGTTCTCCAGCTTCAGGCCGTTCTTGGTCAGTATGGGGCCTAATACGTCGCCTATGGTGGAGCCTATCTCGGCCTTGTGGCCGCTGACCACCTTGTAGATGGGCTGCCCGAGGCTCGCCTTGAGGCTGTCGAGGGCGTTGACGATGGTGTCCGAGATGTGCTGGAAGAACTCGTTGGCGAAGAACTCGTCCAGGTCGTCGGCATCCTTGAACTCTATGTTGCTGCCCACCATGCGGTCGAGGAACACCTTCGGGTCGTTCACCTTCACCTTGTAGGCGCCGAAGCCCTTGATGTTAAGCTGCTGGTACTGGTCGTCATAGTACTCTATGGGCTTCATGGTGCCCCACTTGATCTCCTTGCTGTAGGCGGTGCGCACAAAGAACACCACGCAGTTGAACACCGACACGCCGCCGGAGAAGTAGTTGCGCAGACGGCTGATGAACGGATAGTTCTGCGTCGACAACTTGTAGCTTCCATTGGTGAACACCTGCTCTATGCTGCCATTGTTGACGAAGATGGCCTCCTCGCCAGGCATGACAATCAAGGTGGAGTTGGTGTTGAAGTCCTCTTCTGGCTGCCGCCAGATAAGCATATCCTCGTCGCCCGAGTTCTTGATTACATCTACCCAATGTTTCTTGCCGCCCACATAGGCGTCTTCATTGGCGTTCCGGTTGTTGAATAGTCCCATTTTTGTGTCTGATTTTATTGTCTATGGCCAGTCCTCGTGGAAGTGCGGCCCTTTGCAGTCGAAGAGAAGCCGGTGCATTGTCTTGCACAAGCCCACCACAGCCCCGTACTTTCTCACCGCGAGGATACAGTACTCCGAGCAGGTGGGCATCATCTGGCAGCTGCGGCGTATCTCGTCGGAGGCATAGCGCTGGTACACCTCTACGGCGGCTATCACCCCTTTGCGCGCCAGCAGGACCGCGACGGCAATTGCCGCCACCGTCCATGGCCTGCCGAGCCCCGCTGCTGCGAGCCCGTAGCCGATACCTACTGTCAGGACCACTGCCGCCAGAAGCACTCCGAGCAATTTGATTATGGCTCCTCGCGGACGCGTCAGCTGACGCTCCCTGACGTACCACAATACATAAGCCTCCGTGGCAGGCTCCCGTCCCTGTGCGGGGCGGGAGCTCTTGTCATCGGATTTCATCTTGTCGCGCAACGCTTAGGCGTTCTTCTTCTCGCGGAGCTTGTTCTTCAAGCCCTGGATGGCGCGCTCGGTGGTCTCGTTGGCCTCCATGGCGCAGTAGCGCTTGTCGCCCATGGCGCTGATCATAAACTGGTTGTAGGTGACGTTGTTGCGGATGAGGGGGTTGCCCTTGCTGTCGCGCAGGGAGACAATCTCCTCCGTCTCCGACGAATGCGAGATGTTGGTGACGTCCTTGTAGAAGTACTCCTCGGCCTCGGTCTTCTTGCCGTCCTCGTCGGTGTTGAAGGTGTAGCTGTAGAAGTAGAGCTGGTTGTCGCCGCAGAACACCCAGGTAATCTGGTACTTCGAGCTGCGCCACTTCAGGTCCTTGCCCTGCTTGCAGAATACATTGCCTGTGAAGCTGTAGCCTTCGAGACACAGCGGGGCGACTTCCTTGACCATATCCTCGTCGATGCCGAGTTTCTTGAGGGCATATTTCTTGTCCCTCACAGTGGCGGCCTTCGCCTCCACCATCGCGTCATACTGCTCGTCGCTGATTGGCCTCATGAAGAGATTGCCTATGCAGCCTCCGCGGGGAACAAAATAATAGATTGCCTTGCATTGTTCGTCGCTTCGCCCGTTGGTAAAACCATTCGAGGATGCGCTGTTTTCATATAAACATCCCATGTTTTGAAAGTTTTTGTTTATGCATCTCTTACAGCTTCGATGCTCTTGCTATTTCGAGGTGCAAAATTACAGACATTCACGCAGGTAGACAAGAAACCGGTGTAACAGTTTACTGCACACCGGTGTAACATTCTCTTCACTCTGTGACCACCCTCAACACTCCGTTTTTATATAATAGCCTGAACTCCTGCTCATTCCCGGCCTCTGTCTGCCCTATGCCAGGGTAGTAGACCCCCAGGATGAAGTCGTAGTCGAGCGCCTCCGAGATGCGGATCAGGCGGTCGATGTCGATGCTCTTGCGCGTGAAGATGTCATAGACATTCTTGCGATGGCAGCAGATGCGGTTGGCAAACTCGGTGACCGTGATACCGCGCTCGTGCAACACACGCTCTATCTCCCTGCCGATGTGTACGTCTTTGCGGGCCTTCATAACACATTCCTTGTGTTCCCTAGCGGTCTACGCCTATCCGGCTTCCACGGACGGCAGAGCATAAAAAGGGCGCGGACTTCGTCAAATCCACGCTTCAGAGGCTCTGCAATGCCCGTAAAAGTCGATATGTTCCGTCCACGCTCAACGTAGACGCTTGCGAACCTATGCGTGACCTTTACTTACCTTGAATTTGCAGATTCCTGAAGCAGTGCCGAATAGTAGCAAACGCTATAGTATTGTCTTTTTATTATAGCTATTATCTCTTTCTGTCTACTTATTGGTTTTAATGATGCCTTTATCGGGCGTTGGGTTAGTTGATATTAGTGCGTGTTTAAAGAGTGTTGTTCATGAATTGGTATTTCTCTATCAGCTTCTCCACCTTGCGGTTGCAGCTCAGATCGCGCAGGGCCTGTGCGTACATGGTGTTGTGCGTGTCGGTGCCCATAAACTCCACCCAGCCGCGCTCCAGCATCTCGTGGGCGCGGTGTTTGGCGTCTTCGCCGTAGAAGCCGCCGAGCGAGAGGGCGTTGATCTGGAAGTACACGCCTTGGTTCTTCAGCTGTTCCATGCGCATGCCGTCCACGTTCAGGTACGGGTAGCGCTCCGGGTGTGCCAGTATCACCTCGTAGCCCTTCATCTGCAGGTTGAATATCAGCTCGTCGCTGCCCATCATCTGCTGGTGCAGCGAGAACTCCACGAGCACGTATTTGCCGCCCACCATCAGGAAACGCGGGTTCTCCAGCCGTTGCGCAAAGCCGGTGTCTATGCGGTATTCGCCGCCGATGCCGGCAATCTCTATCTCCACGCCCTGCTCTTTGGCCTGCTGTTTAAGCTCTTCGAAGCGCCGCTTTATGTCGTCCTCGTCGTTGGGGAAGCGTGGGTGCTGGAAGTGGGGGGTGATGATGACCTTGCGGTAGCCCACTTCCCAGAGGGTCTGCAGGCATTCCACGCTCTCTTCAATGCATTTGGAGCCGTCGTCGACCCGCGGCACAAGGTGGCAGTGCATGTCGGTGCCCAGCGGCGCGAAGATAGGGCGTGCGGTGTATTTCTTCTTGAAAAGGTTCAGCATATTGGTAGTGTGTGTTTAGATTCTTCTTATGTCGGCCCCGAGGCGGCGCAGACGCTCGTCGATGTGCTGGTAGCCACGGTCTATCTGTTCTATGTTGTCTATGCGGCTCTTGCCTTCGGCGCTGAGGGCCGCTATGAGCAGCGCCACGCCGGCACGTATGTCGGGCGACGTCATGCGCACCCCGCGCAGCTTGTGTTCGCGGTCGAGGCCTATCACCGTGGCGCGGTGCGGGTCGCAGAGTATTATCTGCGCCCCCATGTCGATGAGCTTGTCCACGAAGAACAGGCGGCTCTCGAACATCTTCTGGTGTATCAGCACGCTGCCCTTGGCCTGCGTGGCCACTACGAGGGCTATGCTTATCAGGTCGGGCGTGAAGCCTGGCCACGGCGCGTCGGCCACGGTCATGATGCTGCCGTCCATGAAGCGCTCTATCTCGTAGTGCTCCTGCGCCGGCACGTAGAGGTCGTCGCCTTTCTGCCACACCTCGATGCCCAGCCGGCGGAACACCTGCGGTATCAACCCCAGGTGCTGCACCTGTGCGTTCTTGATGGTCAGGTCGCTCTCCGTCATGGCGGCCATGCCTATGAACGAGCCCACCTCGATCATGTCGGGCAGCAGGCGGTGTGTGCAGCCGTGCAGCTCCTTGACGCCGCGTATGGTCAGCAGGTTGCTCCCCACGCCGCTGATCTTCGCCCCCATGGCGTTGAGCATGGTGCAGAGCTGGTATACGTAGGGTTCGCAGGCGGCGTTCATGATGGTCGTCGTCCCCTTGGCCATCACAGCGGCCATCACTATGTTGGCCGTGCCGGTGACCGACGCCTCGTCGAGCAACATGTAGCAGCCCTTGAGGTGCTTGGCGTTGACCGTGTAGGCTCCGCGCTTGTAGTCCACCACGGCGCCCAGCCGTTCCATGCCTATGAAGTGGGTGTCCAGACGGCGGCGGCCGATTTTGTCGCCCCCCGGCTGCGGCACCACGGCCTGGCCGAAGCGCGCCAGCAGCGGGCCCACGAGCATGATGCTGCCGCGCAGCGTGCCGGCCTGCTCGCGGTATTCGGGGCTCGACAGAACGTCGAGGTTCACGCGGTCGGCCTGGAACTCAAAGGCACGGCCGCTCTCGCACAGCGCTGTGTGGTCTTCTCTCACGCTGACGCCCAGCAGTTTCAGCAGGTCTATCAGCTTGTTGACGTCGCGTATGTCGGGCACGTGCTCTATGCGCACCTTCTCGCCGGTGAGCAGCACGGCGCAGAGCACTTGCAGGGCCTCGTTCTTGGCGCCCTGCGGCACTATCTCGCCTTTCAGTCGGTGGCCTCCCGTTATCTCAAAGCTTGCCATCTCTATTTCTTCTTTTTCTTTTTCTTGCGCTTGGCCTCGTTGGCCTCCTTCTTGGCCGCCGCGGCCTCCATGGCGTTGAGCAGCTCCTGCGACGTCTGGAAGGTGAACCCTTCGGGCAGCGTCAGCCGTCCGTCGCTGAGCTCGGCGAGCTGTTCGGCTATCAGCGCGTCGTCCACGGTGTTGCGGTTCCACTGCAGGTACTGCCGCTTCATGGCGTGCGCTATCTGGCCCGTCAGCACCGTGCGCTCCTCGCTCTCGGGCATCGCCGCCACGGCCTTGATCATGTTCTCCAGGGCGCGTCCGTAGTGGCGGTAGCGTATCGTCCCTTCGGCGTAGCCTATGTGTCCCGGGTGCATGTTCTCCACCTCCTCGCGGCGTATCTCGTAGGGGCAGTCCACGTCGAGCTCATAGCCCGCCATCATCATCATGTGGTCCCATAGGATGTGCTTGTAGTCGGTGCGTTCCTTTATCTTGGGGTTCACGTGCGCCATCACCTCCACGATGGTGTTGGCCATCGCCGTCCGCTCGCTGCGGTCGGGGATGGTCTTGCAGTATTCCACCATCTTGGCCACATGGCGGCCGTAGTCGCTAATCTTCAGCTGTTCGCGTTGTGTGTTGTACTCCAAAGTTGCGGTATTTCAATATTCAACTTTCAATTTTCAATTTCAGAAGGGCCATGGGCCGCCGTAAATCTCTAAATGCGGGGTGTATGGGCCGTACCAGGCATGGCCGTATGGCGGGTGCAGCAGGGTGCCGTAGTGGTCGTGCACGAAGTGGAAGTGCATCCCTATCAGGCTGCCGTTGCCGAGGGCGTACTCCACGCCGCCGCTGATGGCCGTGGCCTCGATGGGCAGCGCCCCGTCGAGCCAGAGCGGCTGCGCGTAGCCGGTCACGTGTGCCACCGAGCCCCACACCCACAGTCGGTCGTTGGGGTGGTAGGTGGCGCTGGCCCAGAGCGCTCCGGCCCTCGTGCCCTCGCGGCGTGGTGCCAGGCTGCGCTCGCCGCGGCCGTGCAGCGCGTAGCCGCCGCCGGGCATCAGGCTGCCCGCCGCGGCAAAACCGCCGCTGACAGTCAGCCGGTCGTTGGCGTGGTAGGTGACACTCGGCGCCGTCCAGCCCAGCGACTGCGTGTGGCCGTAGCCGGCGGCAGCGGTGACACCGGTCGACAGGTGGAACCGCCACCGCGACGTGTCGCTCTCCTGCCCCTTGGCCAACAGCGTAAGGCTCAGGGCGCAAAGTATCGTTATGTACAGCTTTTTACCCATAACACAGACATATAACGTCCGCATGTCTGAAATATTGTGTCGTGACGCCGAAAAAAATCCCACCCTCCACGGAGTCCCTACGGACCCGGTACGGCCGTTCTTCAGTAGTTCTTCAGTGCCGCACTGAAGAACTACTGAAGAAGTATCGTTGAAGTACTGAAGAACTGCCGTACCGGGTCCGTAGGGGAGTGGAGGGGGTGCGGACGGCGGCCAAAGAGAAAGCCCCGGCAGCGCGCTACCGGGGCTTTGTGTGGTTAATCTGCTGTCTGCGTGCTATTTGATGTCGATGAACGGCACCGAGTTGCCGAGCATGTACTGCGGCATCTTGCCGTCCCACTTCTGCACGGCCTCGTAGTTGACCAGTTTGGGGTTGCGCTCGAGGGCGTTGGCCTTGATACGCATGGCTTCGGCGTCGGCCTCGGCTTTGATCTTGGTCTGCTTGGCCTGCTCCTCCACCTGGATGGTCACGTTCTTGGCCTTCAGGGCGTTCTGCTCGGCCACCTGCTTTTCCTTGATGGCTGTCTCGAAGTCGTCGTCGAAGTCGATGTCGACCAACTGGAACTGTATGTTCATGAAGTAGTTGCTGTCGAGGGTGCGGCGCAGGGTGTTCTCTATCTCGCGGCGCACGGCGTCGCGGTTCTCCACAATCTCGGTGGCGGCGAAGTTGCCGAAGGCTTCCTTCATGGCCGAGCGGATGAAGGGCACCACGATGCGGTTGTGGTAGTCCTCGCCTACGTTCTTCATCAGCTTGCTGACGTTCTCGCGCACGAGGTCGTAGTTGATGGTGTACTCCACCACCGAGGTCTGCACGTCGCGCGTGTAGCTGTTCTCCTTGCCGTCATGTTTCTTCTGCTGCACGTTGACGCGCTTGATGGTCTGGATGAAGGGAATCTTCAGGTGCAGACCGTCCTCTACCACCGTGTCGCTCATCCTGCCGAAGGTGGCCAGCACGCCGCGCTCGGTGGAGCGGATGGTGTAGAACGAAGAGAAGAACACGATGATTGCTAACACCGCCAGCACACCCCAGAGGATGTAGCGGCCCGTTTTGTTGTCGTCTTTGAATTGGCTCATGATGTTTGTCGTTTTTGGTTTGTTATAAATAACGGAGTGTTATGGCCTTTTATTTTGCCGGGTCGCGGAAAATGTGTATTTTTGCAGCCGATTATGAACATACCGAAACCCATACAGAAGGCAATGGAAAGCTGGTGTAACGACTACGCCGGCCACATTGAATACCTTGGTGAATATCAAGGGAGGAATGCCTATACCTACGACTTCGAGGATGATGATCTCGAAATCGGCTTCCCTGTCGTGTATCTCCTAAACAGCGATAATACGGTGGAGGAAATTGGCGGTTTTGAGGGTTTGGAAATATGCAATTCATTTGTTGAAGATGTCGACGAAGTCGGCGTTGAATAACATTTTGTCTATTCCAAATTAAAAGCGGCTGAATGTATTAAAAGAAAATCCCTACGGGATATCGTAAGAGGCAGGTGGGCGTTTGTGCTATTAAAAGAAAACGCCTACGGCGTAGTTTATCCCGTAGGGATTCTAGTTTAATAGCCGCCGCCCGCCTGCAGCAGTTAGTTGTTATCCCGTAGGGATTTTCTCTTCATCCGGCGCACAATCACCAATAATGGTTATTGCCTGCGCGGGCGATATATTGTATCTTTGCATGACGATTTTAATAGGCTGTAATTATGCTACTATCTGAACTACAGACCGGTGAGCGTGCCGTGGTGGTGCGTGTGTCTGGTCACGGGGCTTTCCGCAAGCGCATCATAGAGATGGGATTCATCAAGGGCGTCACCGTCGAGGCGGTGCTCAACGCCCCGCTGAAGGACCCGATAAAATACCGCATCATGAACTTCGAGGTGTCGCTGCGCCGCAGCGATGCCCGTAAGGTGGAGATTGTCAGCGAGCGTGAGGCCGAGAAGGAGATTGTGCACCACGACGACTACCGCCCCCTGGAGGCGCCTGACTGCGACGCCATGCACCACATCGCCGAGGAGCGCTCGAGGACCATCAACGTGGCGCTGGTGGGCAACCCCAACTGCGGCAAGACCAGCATCTTCAACATCGCGGCCCACGCCCACGAGCGTGTGGGCAACTATAGCGGCGTGACCGTAGACGAGAAGGTGGGCACCTTCACCCACGGCGGCTACACCTTCAATCTGGTAGACCTGCCGGGCACCTACAGCCTCAGCGCCTACTCGCCAGAGGAGCTCTACGTGCGCAAGCACATCATCGAGAAGTCGCCCGACATAATACTCAACGTGGTGGACGGGAGCAACCTGGAGCGTAACCTGTACCTGACGACGCAATTGATAGACATGGACATCACCATGGTGATGGCGCTGAACATGTACGACGAGCTGCAGCGCAGCGGCGACAAGCTCGACATAGAGCAGCTCTCCACCCTGCTGGGCATGCCCATAGTTCCTACTACCGGCCGCAACGGCGACGGCATAGACCGCTTGTTCGACAAGATTATTGAGGTCTATGAAGGTCGCGACACGAAGACGCGTCACATACATGTGAACCACGGCAAGGTGCTGGGCGACTGCATAGCGCGGCTGCGCACGGAGCTTTACGAGCACGGCTTCAGCGATACGCTGAGCACGCGCTTCCTCAGCATCAAACTGTTGGAGAACGACCGCCAACTGGAGCAGTATGTCGCCGAGCGTGACCCCGACGGCAGCGTGCTCAAGATGCGCGACAGGATTGCCGAGGAGTTCAAGAAAGAGAGCGGTCGCCGACTGGTGGACAAGGATATCAGCAAAGGGCACCAGGTGACGGTGGAGGATGAGCATCAGGACATCGAGAGCGCCATCACCGACGCCAAATATGCCTTTGTGCGCGGCGCCTTGGCGGAATGCTACGTCAAGAACGAGAAGAGCACGCTGCATGCCCATACCGACAAGATCGACGCTGTGGTCACCCACCGCTGGCTCGGCTACCCCATCTTCCTGCTGGTGATGTTCGTCACCTTCTTCTGCACCTTCGCCATCGGACAGTACCCCATGGATTGGCTGGAGAGCCTCTTCGGATGGCTGGGCGACATCGTAGGCAGCACTATGAGCGACGGGCCGCTGAAGAGCCTCATCTGCGACGGCATCATCGCCGGCGTGGGCTCGGTGTTGGTCTTCCTGCCCAACATACTGATATTGTATCTCTTCATCTCCTTTATGGAGGACAGCGGATATATGGCTCGCGCGGCGTTCATCATGGACAAGCTGATGCATCGCATGGGACTGCACGGCAAGAGTTTCATACCGATGATCATGGGCTTCGGCTGCAATGTGCCGGCCATCATGGCCACACGCACTATCGAGGACCGCAAGTCGCGGCTGCTCACCATGCTGGTGATACCCATGATGAGCTGCTCGGCGCGCATACCGGTGTACGTGATACTTGTCAGCGCCTTCTTCAGCAAGTGGGCCGCCTTTGTGCTCATGGGGCTCTACCTGCTGGGCATGGTGATGGCGGTGCTGATGGCCAAGCTTTTCAGCCGCTTCTTTGTCAAGGGCGAGAGCCTGCCCTTCGTCATGGAGCTGCCGCCCTACCGCATGCCGACGGCTAAGGCCGTCCTGCGCCACACCTGGGAGAAAGGCAAGGAATACCTCAAGAAGATGGGTACCATCATCCTCGGCGCCAGCATCATAGTGTGGGCGCTGAGCTACTTCCCCACCAACGAGGACCGTCAGCTGCAGGCCGAGAACTCGTACATGGCCAAGATAGGCAAGACCATAGAGCCCGCCATGCGGCCCTGCGGCTTCGACTGGCGCCAGAGCGTGTCGCTGCTGGCCGGCGTGGGAGCCAAGGAGGTGGTGGCATCGACGATGGCTGTGGTTTATGCCACGAGTAGTGATGAAGCCGAGTTGCTGGAGGAGGACTTTGAGAGCGAGGAGGGCGAGAGCCGCATCAGCGAGCTTATACGCAACAATATGACGCCACTCTCGGCGGCCAGCATGCTGCTGTTCATACTGCTCTACATGCCGTGCGTAAGCACCATCGTGGCCATCAAGAACGAGAGCGGCAAGTGGAAGTGGGCGTTGTTCACCATGGCTTACACCATAGGGCTGGCATGGATTGTCAGCACACTGGTGTTCCAGATAGGGAGCCTGTTCTGTTAAGGGGCATGAGTTTATGTGGCAGACAATAATAGTTGTTATCATACTGGCCGCGACGCTGTTCTTCGTCGTCCGCTGGCTGGTTCGCACGCTGAAGGGCAAGGGAGGCTGCTCGTGCGGCTGCCAGGGATGCCCGCGGTCGGGTGGGGGAGAGTGCCACTGCGCCGACCGCTTGCACTTGCCCGACATTGACCTTGACGGCAAATGAACACTGTGACGCAATATTCTGACGGATATTGCGTTTCTTTTTTACATAAGCATAAATACACCATGAAAAGACTCGTTATTTTAGTCCTGATGGGCTGTGTGTTGCCAGCGCTGGCCTGTACCAACCTCATCGTGTCGAAGGGCGCCTCCGCCGACGGCAGCACCTTCATCACCTACGCCGCCGACAGCCACACACGCTACGGGCAGCTGCGCTACTGTCCCGCCGCCGACCACCCTGAAGGGGCGACGCAGAAGCTCTACAACTATGGAAGCCTCAAGTTCCAGATAGAGATACCGCAGCCGGCACACACCTACCAGGTGGTGGGCTTCATCAATGAGCACCAGCTGGCCATCGGCGAGACCACCTGGGGCGGCATCAGCCCGCTGGACAAAGGCAACGCCGAGGGCATCGACTACGGGAACCTCATCTACGTCACCCTGCAAAGAGCCAAGAACTGCCGCGAGGCCATCAAGGTGATGCACGAGCTGGTGAGCACCTACGGCTATGCCGACGGCGGCGAGAGTTTCTCGCTTGCCGACCCTAACGAGGTGTGGCTCTTCGAGATCACCAGCAAGGGCAGCGAGAAGGGCGCCGTGTGGGTGGCGCGCCGCGTGCCCGACGGTTACATCTGTGGTCATGCTAATCAGGCGCGTATCACTACCTTCCCGCAGATGCGCAAGGAGAGCTACAAGAGCATCGACAGCCGCAACCTGAAATACATAGACCGTCCCGAGGTGGAGTGCGTGTACGCCAGCGATGTCGTCAAGTTCGCCAAACAGCGAGGCTGGTACAGCGGCAAGGATGCCGACTTCAGCTTTGCCGACACCTATAACCCCCTGACCTTCTCGGGACTCCGCGCCTGCGAGGCACGCGTATATGCTATGTTCAACCGCGCTGCCGACGGAATGAAACGATATGAAGCCTTCGCCATGGGCGACAAGAATGCCGAGCGGCTGCCACTGTGGGTGAAGCCCAACCGCAAGCTCACCGTTCAGGACTGCATGGCTCTGATGCGCGACCACTTCGAGGGTACGCCGATGGATATGACGCAGGACGTGGGCGCAGGCCCCTTCCATTGCCCCTATCGCTGGCGTCCCATGGACTTCGAGGTCGACGGACAGAAGTACGTCCACGAACGTGCCATCAGCACACAGCAGACGGGCTTCTCGTTCGTGGCGCAGTGCCGCGCATGGCTGCCCAGCAAGCTTGGCGGCATCATCTGGTTTGGCGTCGACGATACCTACTCAACAGTCTATTGCCCCGTCTACTGCGGCGTCACGCAGGTGCCCGTCTGCTTCGAGGAGGGCAACGGCAGCATGAGCCGCTACAGCGAGACGGCGGCTTTCTGGCTCTTCAACCGCGTGGCCAACTTCTGCTACCTGCGCTACGACGCTATGATAAAAGACGTGCAGAAGGTGCAGCAGGAGCTGGAGACAGACTTTGTGCGTGACGAGACGGCCCACGCCAAGCGCTGGGCGCAGGAGGACAACGAGCGGCGTCTCGTGGGCGAGCTCAACCGCTTCAGCAACGACCGCGCCGAACGTATGATGCGCCGCTGGAAGGAGCTTGACCAGATGCTTCTGATGAAGTATATCGACGGCAACATAAAGCATGAGAAAGACGGCAAGATAGAGACTACGGAGACCGGCGTGGTGCGATTCCCGCAGCAGCCTCCATACCCGGCATGGTTCTACCGCCAGATTGTGGACGACAAAGGTGAGGTGCTGAGAGTTACCGAATGAAAAGAAAAATGGTGGTCAAGTGACCACCATTTCTTTTATCTCTTTATCACGCGGCATGTCGCGCTGCCCGAAGGCATTATTAACCGCAAGGTGTAGGCACCTGCCGGCATTGCCCGGAGGTCTATATGGCGTGTATTCTTGACGGTGGCGACGAGGCGGCCGTTGACGTCGTATACCTGTGCCTCATCCACTGCGCTGTCGAGGTGCAGCATGTCGGTGGTGGGGTTGGGGTAGAGGCGCAGCTTCGTGCCATCGGTGCCGTCAATGCCCTCGGTGGAGAAAGTGAGGTGGAGCGAAGCCGTGCTGTCACAGCCGTAGATGTCGGCGAAAAGCTGGCTATAGTCACCGTTCACGGTGTAGACGCTGTCATTCCAGATATATGATGAGCCTGTGTAGTTGACCACCGTGTCAAAGGTGTGCTGCAATGGGTGTACGGTGACGGTGTAGAACACCACTGAACCGTCAGGGTTGATTATATGGTCGGGATGCTCTGTCGTGTCGCTGGCGCAGATGTCCTGATGTACGTATGTGGCATTGCGCATATTGTGCGGCAGCGTTACATTGTCTATCCAGGCACGGTCGCTGCCATTGCTGACAGTGTAGTCTTTTTCATAGGTGAAGCGGAAGGTATGGCTACCGGCGTTGACAGGGTAGGCTGCGCGGGTCCACTCCACTTCGCCAGAGGCGTTGAACATGTCGTTGCCGTCAATGTAGAAGTGGAACTTGTCGTAGTTGGCCTCAGACGACACCTTGTAGAAGAAGCTTATGCTGTCGGCATGGTCGATAGTGCAGCTGATGCTCATTTCCGCGGTCATGCTGCTACCCATGGTGTAGGACGAACCGGCGCAGTAGGAACCTTTATAGGGGTCGGTGTCGTATATCAGCCACTGAACGGTGCCTTGTGTCCAGCCGCTGAGGTTGAACTGGTTGCCCTCGAATGTCTCGCAGAAGCTGTTGCTGATTATTGTATTCAGGGTGTCAATGGATACTATTGTATTGCCGTTGGTCGTAGTGGCGTAGTCGACACTTACGTATAGGGGTACAATGACATCCTGCGGCAATGTACTGTCGGTGTGGATGACGAGGTTGATGCTCGTGCTGTCGCCGGCATCAATGATGTTGCCTCTTGCACGACCACTGCTCGTCAGCGTGCACATCGGTGTCGGCGTGTTGCAGGTGACTCTCCAGTTGTGCATGGCTGCATGTCCTTGGTTGTAGATGTTCAGCGTGATGGTGGTGCTGTCACCGGGGAGCAGGTTCGGGCTGTGGTTGGAGTACTGCATGACAGTCACAGGAGCCACAACGGTCTGCGGATGGATACTTATGGCAGGGGTGCTGTTGCCACTCCAGTTGGCGGTGGCCGTGATGTTGACGTGGGTGAGGTCACCGGCCGTAGGGCTGACGGCGGCGAGCACGGTGGCGAAGCTTTGTTGTGCTCCGGTAGGCAGGCTGGCGATGGTGATGGTGTTGTTGAGCAGGGTGAGCACAGGTGACGAGGAGCTGAGAGTCATGGTCACGGAGTCAGCGTCGCTGTTGCCCTGATTCTCCACTATGATGTTGAGGCTCACGGTGTCGCCTGGGATGAGTGGCGAGGCAGGAGTCATTGTCATCACCGACGGGAAGGCTCCTGTAGGAGCTATGATGGTGATGTTGCGGAAAGCTGTTTGGTACTGCTGTGCCGATGCCGTCAACTCATAGGTACCTACGGATAAATTGCTGGGCAGCGTAAGTGTGGCTTGCCCAGAAGCATCGGCCCATGTGGCAGCCACAAGGGTGTGTGTGACGGTGTCGTTCAAAGCCACATAGGCGTATGGTACCGCGGTGACGCTGAGCGTGGTAGTGCCGTAGGTGATGGTGGGCGCTACGGTGAGTGTCATGACGTCGGCCTGAGTCAGGTAGGTCATCACAGACGGGTCGCCCATCAGGTGATATATCTCCCAGTAGTAACCTTTGAGGCTTGAGGTAGACGATTGCACGGCCATGTTGCCAGCCATCATGATGGCGCCCTGTGCCGCCACCCACTGCGAGTAGGCCTCGCCGTGAGTGTGGTACATGCGGTCGTATGCACCGAGGTTGTTGCTGTTGTAGGCCATGCTCATGCCCGGACCTACGCTGCTACGGACACCTACCGTCCAGTAGAAGTCTTCACCCCAGTAGGTATAGTCGCTGCCGCCAATATAGCCTACAGCGCCGGCATACTCGGCCTTGCGGAGCAGGGCCTCGCCGAAGCACACGCTCTCGCCGTACATGTTGGTCTGGCAGCAGTTGCCTATCATCAGGCCGAACTTATGGTTGTTGCTCATGGTGTTGACATGGGTGTTGCCGAAGTTGGGGTTGCTCCAGCCGTCGGAGCCGCCATGGGCTGTATAGTTTATTAGGCCTGCCCCCATGTTGTAGAGACTTCGCACGGTGGCCGCATTGCCTGAGCCATTGCCGTATACCGATACGTTGGTGACACCGGCGGGCACTATCGAGGTGTTGTTCTTGAAGTAGTGGACGTTGGCCCAGCCGTGGGCGCCGTTGATGTAGTTGGTGATGGCATAGTCCATGGCGGGGTCGCCATATCTATAGCCGTTGTCGCCACTGTTGCCACCGTCGACACCGGCCACCATCACGGCGCGGTCAAGGAACGACGGGTCCGGGAAGGTGTACTGCTCGTACATCAGTGTCTTCTGTATCTGCGGGATGAGCTGGCTGACGTTCTGCGCCGAGAAACGGCCGCTGTAGCAGTCTGGGATGATGTCGCCCGAGGTCCATGAGATATAGTACAGGTCGGTGATGTGGCTGCTGGAGCCTTGGTTGCCGTTGAAAGCGGGTATCTGCTGTACGTCGCCTACAAAGAGCACGTATGTGGGTGCCGGCGACGCTGCGGTGGCGTTGTTGTACTGGCTCTGCAGGTAGGCTTGTATCGAGGTGGTTGTGGTGCCTACTGTGGGGTCGTTGGTATAAACTATGTCGGTAATGAATCCTTTACGTTTCTTCCACTGCACAAAACTGTCCAGCTGGCCCTGGAACGAGCTGTGCGCCACGATAAGGTAGCGCACCGGTGCTGCCGTGGCCACACCCTTGGGGTATAGGCTGTTGATGACGCCGTTGCCACTGTTGAATGCCGGCGTGTGGTAGCGCTCGAACATGTTGAGTGTGGCCTCCTTGTCGGCGCCGATATAGCGGACGCTAAGCGTGGCACTGCGGCATACGATATACTGGCCTGTGGCAGGGTTGTAGCGCACCGGCGAGAACTGAAGGCGCGCCAGACGGCGGTCACGGGCTATGCCGACGGCCTCCACCAACGCCTCTTGCTGGCCGTAGTATTTGTCAGTCTTGTAAAGGCTCTTGTTGATGGACAGCTGTGGTGTTGAGGTGTCGCTCTTGGTGCGCGGCATCTGGGTGGGCGCCAGCCAGTGGCTCAGGGCTCCAAGGGTGTCGTATACGGCACCGGTGACCTCCACGCGGAAGTCGCTGCACAGCGGCACTTCTATAAGCTTTGAGAAAGTGGGTAGACACGGTTCGCCGATGTTGCTTGACGGCAAGTAACCCTCTATCGTCAGTGTGCTGAACTGCTCGCCGCAGATGGTGGTCTTCCCCACGGTGGGCTTGTCAACGGCAAGCTCTATGCGCAGCTCGTCATAGCTGTCGTTCACTATGCGGCAGCTTTTCTCGTCTTGGGCGTAGGCGTTCATGGCCGCCAGCATTCCAAGTGCAATGATTAAGCGTTTCATCTATGTTGTGTGACTTATTGTATCTATTTAGTCCTTTTCTCCTGTTGTTTATTGCTCCACCAGCGTCATTTCGTCAACCAGATGGCGTGCTCCGGCATACTTGTCGATGATGAAGAGGCAGTAGCGTATGTCGAGCGATATGTTGCGGCAGTAGGCGGGGTCGAAGAGCAGGTCGCTCATCGTGCCCTCCCAGCAGCGGTCGAAGTTGATGCCCACCAGCTGGCCGTCGGCGTTGAGCACCGGGCTGCCGCTGTTGCCGCCGGTGGTGTGGTTGGTGGCTATGAACGCCACTGGCAGCTCGCCTTTCTTGTTGGCGTAGTGGCCGTAGTCTTTCTTCTGCCACAGCTCCTTGAGCCTCGGCTCCACGCGGTAGTCATACACGTCGGGGTTCTCCTTCTCCATGATGCCGTCTATGGTGCTGTAGGCCGTGTAGTAGGTGGCGTCCTTGGGCTTGAAGCCTTCCACATGGCCGTAGGCCACACGCAGCGTCAGGTTGGCGTCCGGGAAGAAGTTGCTGTCGGGATACTGCTCCATCATGCCCTTGATGTAGGTGCGCATCAGGCGCTGTATGTTGTCGTTGGCCGTGCTGTGGCGCTGGCGTTTGTCGCCGCCGTAGCAGTAGTTGTATGCCTGGCTGAAGATCTGTACGGCGGGGTCGGTGCCGATGGCGTGGATCATCTTCTCGCGCTTCATCGAGAGCACCTTCTCCAGCTTCTTGGGGTTGTTGAGTATAGACTTGGCATAGACCTTGTGCAGGGTGGTCTCCAGCTCTGCGTCGGTGCTGTGCTTGAGGTTCATGTATGGGGCGTAGCCGTGCTCCCACATGTAGAGGAATGTCTCGACGAAGATGGCCTCGTCGACGGGCGAGTGCTGGTCAAAGTCCTCGAAGTATTTCTCGCTGTCGGTGCGCATGCTCGTCACGAGCGCCGTGTCGCTGTTGCGCTGTATGCGGAAGAGGCGGTAGGCGCGCTGCATGAAGTCGCTGGCCATCACGGCCTCGTTGAAGTAGGTCCACTCCAGCGACACTTCGCGCAGCTGGGCGTAGTTGGCCTCCATGCTGTCGAGCACGTCGCGATACTGCGGCTTGTCCTTAGCCCACTGGCGGAACTGCTCCTCCTGCTCCATCTTCTGCTCCACGCCGTGCAGGCGCTCTATGCCGAGGCTCTCGCCCTGCCACTTCTTCCAGCCGTTGGCGATGCCGGCCACCCGCGAGGCGTATTTCAGCCTCTGCGCAGCGCTTTGGCGCATGGCGGCGTTGTAGTGGTCGAGGCGTATGGTGCGCAGCGCTATGCGCACGGGGTTCTCCTGGTTGGCGGCCAGGTCCACGTAGTCGTGCGTCACATAGCGCCGTGTCGTGCCGGGGTAGCCGAAGACGAAGGTGAAGTCGCCCTCGTCCACTCCCTTGAGGCTTATCTCCAGGTGCTTCAGCGGGCGGTAGGGCACGTTGTCCTTGCTGTAGGCGGCGGGTTTGTTGCTGCCGTCCACATACACGCGGAACATGCTGAAGTCGCCCGTGTGGCGCGGCCACATCCAGTTGTCCGTGTCGCCGCCAAACTTGCCTATGTTGCTCGGCGGGGCTCCCACCAGGCGCACGTCGGTGAACACCTCGTTGACGTACATGAAATATTGGTTGCCGTAGTAGAAGGGCTTGATCACTGCCTTGTAGTGCGTGCCTTCCGTGGCTTTGGCGCTGACGGCCTTGATGTTGTTCTCTATGATGGCCTCGCGGTCGCTTTCGCTCATGCCCTCCGTCACGCCGTCGAGCACCTCCTTGGTGACGTCCTGCATGTACACCAGCCTCGTCACCGTCAGCCCCGGGCAGGGGATCTCCTGCTCGCGCGTCATGGCCCAGAAGCCGTTGGTCAGGTAGTCGTGCTCCACGGTGGAGTGTTTCACTATGTAGCTGTAGCCGCAGTGGTGGTTGGTGAGCACCAGGCCTTCGTCGCTGACGAACTCGCCCGTGCATCCGCCCCCGAAGAGCAGCACGGCATCCTTGAGCGATGCCTTATTGATGTCGTAGATGTCCTGTGCCGTGATGTGCATGCCGGCTTTCTGCATGGCGGCCTGGTTGCGGCCCAGCAGCATGGGTATCCACATGCCTTCGTCGGCGTGGCACACCGTGGGCGCCATCATCAGCGCCGCGGCGATAAGTGCTAACAGTCTTTTCATGTCGTTCTCTATTGTGTTATTTACAAACTGCAAAGATACGAATAATTATCCAATTATTCGCCAGCAGCCATGCAAGTCGCTAATAATCAAATATTATTCTGCCGTCTGCGCGGTGTGCTTTCACGCCGTAGACGGTGCCTATGTTCCCTTCCGTGAGGCCTTCGCCTATGGGGCCGTGGTAGAGGCAGCGGCCGTCGTGCAGCAGCAGCAGGTCGTCGCAGAACTGCAGCGCCAGGTTCAGGTCGTGAATCACTATCATGGTGGTCTTCCCCTCGGCCTCCCTGAGCAGGCGCATCACGTCTATCTGGTGCGCTATGTCGAGGTTGCTCACCGGCTCGTCCATCAGCAGCACGGGGGTCTGCTGCGCCAGTGCGCGTGCTATCATCACCCGCTGCAGCTCGCCGCCGCTCATCTGCGCGGGCTTGGCGAAGCGCAGCTCCCAGGTACCCGTCTGCCGCATGCAGCGCTCCACGATGTCCCAGTCCTCCTGGCTCTCGTTCTGCAGGCGGTGCTGCCATGGGTTGCGGCCCATGAGGACGGTCTCGAAGGCCGAGAAGTCGAAGTCGGTCTGAGCGTGCTGGCGCACGAAAGCCACCTTCTGCGCCAGTTCGCGCGGACGGTAGCTGCCCACGTCGCGCCCATCCACGGTCACCGTGCCGGCCGTGGGCTCCAGCAGGCCGCCGATGAGGCGCAGCAGCGTCGTCTTGCCGCATCCGTTGGGTCCCATCACCGCCGTGATGCGTCCTGCCGCGATGTCGGCGCTCACGTCGCGCAAAATCTCGCGCCCTCCGTAGCTCATCGATATATGTTGCAGCCTAATCATTGTGTCATAATAGTTGCACCCCATTCATTTGTCTTAACTTCTTAACTCCTTAACTTCTTAACTCCCAACTCCTAACTCCCAACTCCCAACTCCTCAATACCCTTTCTTGTTCCTGTACAGCAGGTATATGAACAGCGGCGCCCCCACCATGGAGGTCAGCGAGCCCACGGGCAGCTCGCTGGGGCGCAGCACGTAGCGCGCCAGGGTGTCGCACACCAGCACGAAGAGCGCTCCGCAGAGCATCGAGTAAGGCACCACGCGCCGGTTGTCGGGTCCTGCCACCAGGCGCACGGCGTGCGGCACTATCAGGCCCACGAAGCCTATCACGCCGCACGAGCTCACGGCGAAGGCCACCATCAGCGTCGTCGCCAGCAGCAGCACGCGCTTCACCTTCTCCACCTCGCAGCCCATGCTCTTGGCGGCCTCGCTGCCGGCAAGCAGCAGGTTGAGGTCGCGTCCGTACCACAGCACCACGCCGATGCCCAGCGCCGCCACCGGCGCCAGCACCGCCACGTCGTTCCACGACGAGCTGCCGAAGCTCCCCATGGTCCAGAAGATGATGCTGTCCATCTTCTCCTGGTTGAGCACCATGAGGAACGAGATGAGCGCCGAGATGAGCAGCGTCAGACACACGCCCGTGAGCAGCAGGGTGGTGGTGTGCATGCGGTTGCCTATGGAGGCTATGCGGTAGATGAGCCACACCGTGGCCAGCGCCGCCGCCAGTGCCATGCCGCCCACGCCCCATGCCACGGCCTCCAGGCCCAGCAGTATGGCCACGGCGGCGCCCAGCGAGGCTCCGCTGCTGACGCCCAGCACGTAGGGGTCCGTCAGCGGGTTGCGGAAGATGCTCTGGTAGGCGGCGCCGCAGACGCTAAGCACGGCGCCCACCAGCACGCTCATCAGCACCCGCGGCAGGCGCAGGCGCCAGAAGATGGGCGACTGCATGATGTCCGCGGCCTTGATGTCCGCGGCCCCCAGCAGGCAGCTGCCGGCCATGGCCGCCAGCAGCAGCACCGCCAGCAGCACCATAACCCACGGATTGACCCTATTCTTCATAACTTAATAACTCAAAACTCCTAACTCCTAACTCTTAACTCATAACTCGGAAATCATCTCCCTCATCGACAGCACCCCCTTCCGGCCCACCGTGTACTCCGCCGCCAGCAGGGCGCCGAGGGCCAGCCCCTCGCGGCTGTGGGCCTCGTGGGTCAGCGTGATGGTGTCTATCCTGCTGTCGTAGACCACCGTGTGCGTCCCCGGCACCTCGCCCTCGCGTATCGACTCTATCGGTATCTCGGCGGCGCTCCGTCCGCCGTTCTCCGCTATCTGGTTGCGCAGCGTCAGCGCCGTGCCGCTCGGGGCGTCGAGCTTGTGTATGTGGTGCGTCTCCGTGATGGACACGCTGTAGTCCTCCTTGCCGCGCATCAGCGCCGCCAGGTGCTCGTTGAGGGCGAACATGATGTTCATGCCGATGCTGAAGTTGCTGGCTGCGAAGAGCGTATGCCCGCCGGCCCTGCATTCGGCCTCCACCGCCGGGCGCTCGGCGTCCCAGCCCGTGGTGCCGCAGACCACCGGCAGCCCCGCCGCCCAGCAGCGCCTTATGTTGGCCACCGCCGTCGCCGGCGTGGTGAACTCGATGGCCACGTCGGCATCTATCTGCCCGGGCCACGGGTCGTCGCGGTCTATCCTGTAGGCCACCGTGTGGCCGCGTCCTGTGGCCATCGCCTCGATGGCGTGACCCATCTTGCCGTATCCTATCAGTGCTATCTTCATGATGTTACGCTGAAATGTTCCTATATTGAAAAATGCAAAGATACGATTTTTTTCCGACATCGGCGCACCAACCCCCTTTTTTCACCCCGTTCCACTACGGAGCCGGTACGGCATTTCAACGATACTTCAACGATACTTCTTCAGTAGTTCTTCAGTGCAGCACTGAAATACTACTGAAGAACTACTGAAGAAATGCCGTACCGGGTCCGTAGGGGGTCCGTAGGGGGTCCGTGGGGGAACGCTGCGTTTTTCGTATGCCGTAGCTCCGCACAACCGCTTAATATTTAGGCGTTAACCTCTGATTTCCATCCATGGTGCTTTTTCCCTGCTTCGTTGAACCAACTTTTTTTCGTATCTTTGCGGCGTCGCTTTTGACGGTTATTTGTTAATACAACGTATTTATGGAATTTAAACTCAACACTATAGAAGAGGCTATCGATGATTTCCGCGAGGGTAAATTCGTCATCGTCGTCGACGACGAGGACCGCGAGAACGAGGGTGACTTCATCATGGCCGCCGAGAAAATCACTGCCGAGCATGTCAACTTCATGCTCAAGAACGGCCGCGGCGTGCTCTGCGCCCCCATCACCGAGCAGCGCTGCCACGAGCTGCAGCTCGACATGCAGGTGCACGACAACACGTCGCTCCTCGGCACACCCTTCACCGTCACTGTCGACAACCTCGAGGACGGCTGCACGACGGGTGTGTCGATGCACGACCGCGCGAGCACCATCCGCGCCCTCGCCGACCCGAAGACCAAGGCCGAGCAGCTGGGGCGCCCCGGCCACATCAACCCGCTGCGCGCCCGCAACGGCGGCGTGCTGGTGCGCGCCGGCCACACCGAGGCGGCTGTCGACCTGGCGCGTCTGGCGGGTCTCTACCCCGCAGGCGCCCTCATCGAGATCATCAACGACGACGGCACCATGGCCCGCATGCCGCAGCTGCAGGAGGTGGCCAAGCGCTTCGGCCTCAAGATAGTGACCATCAAGGACCTCATAGCCTACCGCGTGGCCCACGAGACGCTGATACGCCGCGAGGAGGAGGTCTTCCTCCCCACCCAGTGGGGCAACTTCCAGCTCATAGCCTACACCCAGCTCGACAACGGCAACACCCACATGGTGCTCAAGAAGGGCGAGTGGAGCGAGGACGAGCCCGTGCTGGTGCGTGTGCATTCGAGCTGCGCCACGGGCGACATCTTCGGCAGCTGCAAGTGCGACTGCGGCGAGCAGCTGCACCGCGCCATGGAGATGATAGAGCACGAGGGCAAGGGCCTGATAGCCTACATGAGCCAGGAGGGCCGCGGCATAGGCCTCGTCAACAAGCTGCGCGCCTACCACCTGCAGGAGCAGGGCCTCGACACCGTCGACGCCAACCTTAAGCTCGGCTTCAAGGCCGACGAGCGCGACTACGGCATCGGCGCGCAGATACTGCGCGACCTGCATGTCAAGAAGATGCGCCTCATCACCAACAACCCCGTCAAGCGCACCGGCCTCGAGGGCTACGGCCTCGAAGTTACCGAGATAGTGCCCTGCGAGGTGAAGCCCAACCGGTACAACGAGCGCTACCTGAAGACCAAGCAGGAGCGCATGGGTCATAAACTGCACATCTGAATGCATGTAGGGATCGTCAAGGACGCCGTGCTGCCGGCGCAGCTCTACGGGGGCACCGAACGGGTGGCCTACGCGCTGGGGCGCGCCCTGAGCGCCATGGGTCACAAGGTGACCTTCTTCTGCCAGGCAGGCTCCTCGGCGCCCTTCGCCGACATCGTGGCCCTCGACCCGCAGCGGCCGCTGGCGCAGCAGATACCCGACGGCGTGGACGTCATGCACTTTAACGACGTGGTGCCCGAGGGTTTTGACGCCCGACCCTATATCGTCACCATCAACGGCAACCTGCAGCGCCGCGCCGAGGTGCCGGAGATGGCGGTCTTCGTGTCGCGCAACCACGCCGAGCGGCACGGCTCGACGCAGTATGTCTACAACGGGCTCGACTGGGACGACTACCCGGCGCCAGACTTCACGCAGCAGCGCAGCGGCTACCACTTCCTCGGCAAGGCCGCCTGGAGCGTCAAGAACGTGCGCGGCGCCATACGCATAGTGCGCTCCATCCCGGGGGCGCGCCTCCACGTCCTCGGCGGCACGCGCCTCAACTTCAAGATGGGCTTCCGCTTCACCCCCAGCCTGCGCATACGCTTCCACGGCATGGTGGACAATGCGGGCAAGCGCGACTATATATGCCGCTCGCGGGGGCTGGTGTTCCCCGTGCTGTGGGACGAGCCTTTCGGCCTCTGCCTCACGGAGAGCCTCTACTACGGCGCCCCGGTCTTCGGCACGCCGCGCGGCTCGCTGCCCGAGATAGTGACCCCCGAGGTGGGCTTCCTCGACATCGACGAGCAGGAGATCGCCGCCCACATGGCCGAGGGCCACTACTACAGCCCGCAGCGCTGCCACGAGTACGCCGCCGACCTCTTCGGCGCCGCACCCATGGCCCGCGCCTATGTGGCCCTCTACGAGAAGGCCCTCGACGGCCGCCGCTGGTAGGCGCCAGAGGGGGCGGTGGAGTTAAATAATGTTAAATATTCATGTGCCGTGAGCCTTTTTTACCCTGAAAAGGGGTTATTATAGTAAAGGCAAGTTCTCGCACATGGTCATAGAAGATCAGTTCAGACTCATGGTCAAGCGCCACGAGGGGCTTATACGCAGTGTGTGCGTGGGCTTCTCGCGTGGCGACATGGAGCTGTGCAGCGACCTGATGCAGGAGGCCGTGACGGGCATGTGGCTGCGCTTCACGCACCGCGAGGCGCGGATGTTTGCCGCTGCGCAGGGTGTGTGGGTCTACTGGCAGACGCACCATTTCGCCTCGCAGGCCCTGCGCCGCTGGAAGACCGGGAGCATGGCGCCGGGCGACGTGCCCGACGTGGCGGTGGAAGAGAGCGCCGAGGAGGCGCTGGCCCTGGAGCTGGCGGCAGACCTCGCAGGGCGCGAGCGCCAGCTCTTCGACCTGCTGCGCCAGGGCTACCGCAACGAGGAGATGGCCGAACGGCTGGGGCTGAGCCTGGCCACGACGAAGCGCGTGCGCGCCAGCATGCTGGCGTCGATGCGGCGGCGGGCCGTGGCGCTGGGAATGACGACGGATACAAAACATAACGACGATGGAGAAGAATAAGGACAAGAAGGTGGATGTGGAGCTGCTGGTCGACAGCCTGCAGCGCCGCGCGGCTGCGGGCTGCCCCGCCACGGGGGTGGCCGACGGCCTAAGGGAATGGTACGGCAGGGCCTGGCGCCGCCGTGTGGCACGCAAGACGGCGGCCTGTTCCGTGGCGGCAGGGGTGGCGACGGTGGCCCTGGCGCTCACGCTGATGCCCGACATGCAATATAACTACATGGAAGGCGTCGGCACCGACAGCCCGCAGGAGGTGTGCGCCAATATACAGGAGGTGCTGGGGGTGGTATGAAAAGGCGCTGTCTCATAGTGTCGATTGTCGTCCTGCTGTGTGCAGGCGGCTCCGTGCTGTGGAAGTATAGTGGCAGGCTGTTCCATGTCGGTAAAGTCAGCGACACATACCTGAAGTACAAGGACGTGCCAGGTGTGGATGCCACCTTTGTGAAGGATTTTGCCATAATGGATAGTGTCAGGGCGGATGTCACCATGTTGCGAGCGTTTGACAGTTTGACGTGGCGTCAGTTATTTTGTGATTTCGTAGAGTTTGACGGTCAAGATTTTGAGGATGAACAGTTGGAAAAATTTGTTTTCGGAGATGGGATAGTTTTTGGTAAAAGACAGACTGAACAACGAGAAGATGCAGCAGACGCCAGTAAGGCCAATACAGAAATAATAGTATTGTACAGGAAGTTTTGGACTGTACTTGTGTGTCATACTGAAACGACGGAAGAGCTAAACAGAATAATAGAATATCATATTAACCAATATTTTACTAACTAAAAAAGCAAAGAATATGAAAAAGCATTTTAGAAAAGTGGCTACTGTGGCTATGTTTGCAAGCCTTATGGCCGCATGTCAGAAAGATATTGTAGTTGTCAACAAGGCAAACAGCGACATGCAAGTTGTTGGCCAGAAAAAGTTGAGCTACTGTGTCGATGGCGTAAGAGCTTCCTGTGTATTGAGCAATGAAGCTGATTTGCGTGCTTTCATGCAAGAAATGCTCCTTATTGCGGAAAGTGGTATTCCTGTTGTAATATATGGCGAGAGCGGCAATACATTTAGTATTGGAAGTAAAGAAGTCGTCACATACAGTACTTCGGATAAGGATGATGCCACTACGTGGTGCAAAAAAATGGTTAATGACGGCTATGATGTATTGATTGAATACGATACAAATACAGGACTGTTTGTTTGCACAGCCACGAAGAAGTAAAAGAAATAAACTATTAAATTAGCATAATAATATATCCATGTATTTTTTGTACATGTAAGAATAAAGTTAAACAACAACAAATTATGAAAAAGCAAAACATTTTAAAGGAATTAGCCATCTTTTGCATGGCAACGTGCATGGTAAGTGCATGCAACAAAGTTGAAAATGAGACACTGATGGATGGCAAATCCAAAGGTGAAGTCAAAACAGAAGAAGCAAAAATACCGGTATACGCCACGTATGAAGAGGTAAAAGCAATCATAAAAGAGTGTATCGACGGGGAGAAATCAGGTGGTAACTCTATCGGTGCAAAGTCAGACAGCTTCTTTGAGGGGATTAACCCAACGTCTTTCAGCACTGAAGAGGAATTATTGGCTTTCTACAAGGAGAATGCCAATTATTTGGACACAGTGGTAGATGAAAACAATGAAATTGCGGTGTATCCTAAATGGAACGACAATATGTTCAGGTATGTGGCCAATGAGGACGGTATGTTTATTATAGGTGACTATGTATCACGAATATACAAGCACGGTACTTATACGACAACACTTGATATGATTGACATTCTTGCCAAGGCAACAGAAGAAGAAGCCATCAAGCTTGACATCGCACAGCGCAGAAGCAAAGGATATCCATCAAATGTAGCCAATCATCCAGGATGCGTGACACCGTTGGAATGGTATACGAATACGCTCCAGGCATCGCACACAAGTGGTAACGACAGGGTTACCTTGAAATTAATATCGCAATTCAGTGCTGCAGGTGGTGGCACATCCGTTAATACTCACGCACAAGTAACAAGTGAACACAAAGCAATATGGTGGTGGCCGGAGAACCACACTTTGACCTGCTCAGGCAGCGTCAGCGGCCATAAACTATTAGGCTCTGATACATGGGAGATACGCACGGGTTCAGCAAATAAAACTGAGGGGGCATACGTTATGAACGTTCTAATCGACGACACATATTTGGTGGATGATTTTGTAAACATAGATGTATATCATTATTGGTCATACAGTATAACCGCTTATGCGGGTGGTGTAGGCCCTGCAACAATTAGTCATAGTCATTAACCATAAAATCATAACAATTATGAAGAAATTTTTAATTGCCATCGCTTGTTTGATGGTAATCGGACAAGCCCAAGCGCAGACTGACAACCGGAGTATCACGTTAAGCGTGGGACATTTGGAGAGCACGTGGCCGACGTGGCCAGGGCAACAACATTTGGGCGGCTCAGTGGGCGGCACACCACAGGCCCGCAATCTCCTGCTCAGCGGCAACTTGTGGAACCTTAACGACAGGATAACAGCAGGTTTTTACGTCGGCACCGGCATGGTGGGTTATCGTGCCGACTCCCTCATAAGGTCCACGATAAACTTCCGCTATGGCCTCAACGCCAAGTACCATTTCCTGCGGGAGTCCACGCACTGGGACATTGCCTTCAGTGTCATGCTTGGCGGACTGTACTGCCCAGGGACGACGCTCCAGAGGGACTGCGGCGCCGGCCTCTCGGTGTCGTGGTTCCCCTTCAAGAAATTCGGCCTTACGGCGGAATACATCTGGGGAGGCTTTAAATTCGCCGACTACAATACCTCTGCCCTTTATGAGAGCCACCAGCTGATTACGCTTGGCGTGAGCTACCGCCTCTGAACAGAGGCCCGCAGGGAGAGGGTGCCGGAGGAGGAAAAGTTAAAAAAGGAAAATATTTTTGGCAGGTGCAGAAATTTTAGTATTTTTGCACCTGCTTTTATAGTATCATAGGCAGGATAGGATATGTTCGATTTTGAGACATCCGTAACGGGGATAGAGTTCAAAATGAGACAATTGGCCGACGAGGTGATGCGTCTGCGCCAGTTGGTGAGGGAGGGTGACGACCGCTGCCGCGAGCTGGAAGAAGCATTGAAAAACAAGGAAACAATAATAAACAATTTAAAAGAAGAGAACAAATTAATCAGATTAGGGAACAGGCTGACAGAAGGAAATGACAGTGCTGAGCTGAAGTTGAAGATCAATCAGATGATACGCACTATCGACAAGAGTCTGGAGATATTGAGGAGGGAATAGATGGAGACGGTACAGGCATCGGTAAACATACTCGGGAGGACCTACAGGCTTCGCGTTGCCGCAGGTGATGAGGCGGCTTTGCGCAAGGCAGCGGAGGCTATTGACAACCAGGCCAAACAGTATGGCAACATGTATGCCTACAACGATCACCAGGACTTGCTTGCGATGGTGGCATTGACGCAGATCACCCAGTTGACCAAGATACAAGACTCGCTGCGCTACAAGGATACGGACTTGGCGCAACGTCTGCAGTCGATAGACAGCATACTTGAACAAATACTGCATCCGACTAAAGAAACAGTTGTCAACGTTGGCACAGTTGCTGACGCGACTATGCAAGTTGGCACAGTTGCTGACGCGACTGTTTCTGCCCAAAACAGTTTGTAAACTCAACACCATTTACAAACCGAGTCGGCTCAGGGGTGGGTAGGTTGTATGGCTGATACACCCGGCGCTCAAATCCTAACGTTCCAGAGTTTACCAATACTCCCGGAGGGCACTCGGATGCAGTTTTTTCACTGCACTTCACGCAGTTGCGGTTCCCACAACAAAAAAACACTAAAGAGACAATGAACGTACTGTTAATCGTAATCGGTGTTGTCGTAGGCGGCGGCGTGGGCGTGTGGCTCACGACCGGCGTGCTGCGTAACAAGCTCCTCGCCAAGAGCCAGCAGGTGCTCAAGGATGCAGAGGAGAAAGGGGAAATCCTCAAGAAAGAGAAAGAGCTGCAGGCCAAGGAGAAGTTCCTGCAGCTGAAAGGCGAACACGACAAGCGCGTCAACGAGCAGAACAACAAGGTGCGCGAGGCTGAGAACAAGCTGAAGCAGCGCGAGAACACCCTGAACCAGAAGGTCGACGAGCTGCAGAAGAAGAGCGCCGAGCTGAAGGGCGTGAGCGAGAAGCTCAACAGCGAGATAGAGAACCTCCACAAGCGTCAGGCCGAGGTCGAGAAGGTGTACCGCGAGAGCGTGGACAAGCTGGAGCATATCGCCGGAATGAGTGCCGAAGAGGCCAAGAAGCAGCTCATAGAGTCTATGACTGAAGAGGCCCGCGCCGAGGCCAGCACCACAATCATGGATATCGTGGAGGAGGCCAAGATAACCGCCGCCGAGCAGGCCAAGAAGGTGGTGATACAGAGCATCCAGCGTACCGCCACGGAGACCGCTGTGGAGAACACTGTCAGCGTCTTCAACCTTGAGAACGAGGAGGTCAAGGGCCGCATCATCGGTCGCGAGGGCCGCAACATACGCACCTTGGAGAGCCTCACGGGTGTGGAGATCATCATCGACGACTCGCCCGATGCCATCATCATCAGCGGCTTCGACCCCGTGCGCCGCGAGATAGCGCGCCTGTCGCTGCACAAGCTGGTGACCGACGGCCGCATACACCCCGCCCGCATCGAGGAGGTGGTGGCCAAGACCCGCCGCCAGATAGAGCAGGAGATCAACGAGGTGGGCAAGCGTACCTGCATAGACCTCGGCATACTGAACATGAACCACGAGCTGATGCGCATGGTGGGCCGCATGAAGTACCGCTCCAGCTACGGCCAGAACCTGCTGCAGCACAGCCGCGAGGTGGCCAACCTGGCCGCCACCATGGCCTCGGAGCTGGGCCTCAACCCCAAGCTCGCCAAGCGTGCCGGTCTGTTGCACGACATCGGCAAGGTGCCGGAGACCGACCCCGAGATACCGCACGCCATCTTCGGCATGAAGCTCGCCGAGAAGTACAAGGAACACCCCGATGTGTGCAACGCCATCGGCGCCCACCACGACGAGATAGAGATGACCAACCTCATCAGCCCCATCATCCAGGTTGCCGACGCCATCAGCGGCGCCCGTCCCGGCGCCCGCCGCGAGGTTGTGGAGGCTTATATCAACCGCCTCAAGAAGCTCGAGGATATGGCTATGGCTTATCCGGGAGTGGTGAAGACGTATGCCATACAGGCCGGCCGCGAGCTGCGCGTCATCGTTGGTGCCGACAAGGTGACTGACGTTGAGGCCAACAAGTTGAGTTATGACCTCTCTCGCCAGATACAGAGTGAGATGACCTATCCCGGTCAGATCAAGGTGACTGTCATTCGCGAAACACGCGCCATCAACTACGCCAAGTAAGACATGTCTCCGCTGGCTATACATTGGAACGTTGACCCTGTGATTATCAACATAGGTTCTTTCGGCCTGCGTTGGTATTCGTTGGGTTTCCTTGTCGCTTTCCTGCTGGGCTACTATATTATTGAGCGTATGTTCAAGCAGGAGAATGTGAAGGAGGACTACCTTGGCAGCCTGTTCCTGTATATCTTCCTCGCCATCCTCATAGGGGCACGCCTGGGACACTGCCTGTTCTATGAGCCCGACTATTTCCTGACCTCGGAGCACTGGGTGGAGATTGTGTGGCCGTTCCAGAACGGACACTACACGGGTTTCCAGGGACTGGCGAGCCATGGTGCCGCACTGGGCATCCTGATAGGGCTGTGGCTGTACCAGAGGAAATACGGCCTCAACTTGTGGTGGTTCCTCGACAGGCTTGTGGTCGTAGTGGCCCTCGGCGGCGCCTTTGTGCGTCTGGGCAACCTCTTCAACAGCGAGATATACGGTGTGGAGACATCGTTGCCATGGGGTTTCGTCTTCGAGCGCAACGGCGAGACGGTGCCCAAACACCCGACGCAGCTCTACGAGAGCCTCAGCTACTTCCTTATCTTCGGCGTCAGCATCTGGTATTACATCAGGGAGAAGGGCCAGTTTAAGACCGGCACCATCTTCGGGTGGTGGCTGGTGGCGCTGTTCGGGGTGAGGTTGCTGATAGAGTTCGTGAAGAACGACCAGGTGGACTTTGAGGCCGGTATGGCGCTCAATATGGGCCAGTTGCTTAGCCTGCCGTTCATTATCGGCGGCTTTACGATAGCGTGGCTTGCATATAAGGAAAAACTGCCGCAGGGACCTTTCCCGAAAGGCGAGAAAGTGAAGTTTAACAACACAACAAAGAAGAAATGAAAACTCTGATATTGGTACGTCATGGCGAGAGTGCCTGGAATAAATTAAACCTCTTCACCGGCTGGACGGATGTTGACCTCACCGAGGCCGGCATGAAAGAGGCTTGGGAGGCCGGCAAGCTTCTCAAAGCCGAAGGCTATCGTCCGGAGCTTTGCTTTACCAGCTACCTGAAACGTGCCGTCAAGACTCTCAACCAGATGCTTGACGCTATGGATATGGACTGGCTGCCGGTGCAGAAGAGCTGGCGCCTCAACGAGAAGAGCTACGGCGCCATCCAGGGCCTCAACAAGGCCGACACCGCAGCCAAATATGGCGACGAGCAGGTGTTGCTCTGGCGCCGCGCCTTCGACGTGCAGCCCCCGGCCCTCGACCTGCATGACGAGCGCAGCCCGCGTATGGACCCGCGATACAACGAGATTCCCGACAACCTCATACCGCTTACCGAGAGCCTCAAAGACACCATCGAGCGCCTGATGCCTTACTATCGTGGCACCATCATGCCCGCTTTCGACAACCGCAACACCCTCATGGTCGTCGCACACGGCAACTCGCTGCGCGGCATCGTCAAGGAGCTTAAGGGCATGTCCAACGACGAGATAATCAAGTTCAATTTACCTACGGCGGTACCTTATGTTTTCACTTTTGACGAGCGCATGAACCTCGTCGAGGATAAATTTCTTGGCGACCCCGAAGTTATCGCCGCTAAGATGCAAAGCGTTGCCAATCAGGCAAAGAAGAAATAAAGCATCGCCTTGAAGTCTGACAGAAAAAGCGATAAAAGAAAAAAAATTTTGTCAGTATTAAAAATGTTCGTAATTTTGCACCGCTTTTCGAGAGTGAAAAAGCGGTGCTTTTTAGTCAAGAGAAACACACGGAGAGGTGGGTGAGTGGCTGAAACCAACAGTTTGCTAAACTGTCGTACTCGATTAGGGTACCGGGGGTTCGAATCCCCCCTTCTCCGCCAAACAAAAGGACGCCCCCGAAACGGCGTCCTTTGTTATTGACGGGATATAGCGTAGTCCGGTTATCGCGCCTGCTTTGGGAGCAGGAGATCCCCAGTTCGAATCTGGGTGTCCCGACACTGGCCCTGTAGCTCAGCTGGATAGAGCGAGAGTCTTCTAAACTCTAGGTCCTGCGTTCGAGTCGCAGCAGGGTCACGTCGCTGCGGTGCACAAGTATGTGCACCGTTTTTTTTGTTTCTGCCTGCCGACACAATAATCGAGAGCGCTCTGCGTTATATAAACATTAACAAGCATCAGAATGGATATAAGCAGCTATTTTGAGCCTATGGATATGGCTGTTGTGGACTACCACAGCGAGCAGTTCCATCCCATGTTGGGCGACGATATATCGGCGTATACACCTGAGGCTGGCTTCCCGTCACTCGACGGCGTAAAGCTGGCGCTGGTGGGTGTCCCTGAGGATCGCGCCTCGGTCTATAATCGCGGCTGCGCGGCAGCCCCCGATCAGATACGCCGCTATCTCTACCGTCTTGCCAAACCGCATGCGGACATTCGCCTCGCCGACCTCGGCAACCTCGTCTGCGGTGCCACCCCCCGCGATACCTACTTCGCTGTGATAGAAGCCTTCCAGCAACTGCTGGAGCAGGGTGTCACAATCATTGTTCTTGGCGGCAGCGACGATATCGTCTTCCCCATATACAAGGCCTATGAGGTCCTTGGACGCGTCATCAACATCTGCTCCGTCGACGCACGCTTCAACCTCGACGGCGGCGACCAGATCAACAGTGGCAACTACCTGCAGCACATCATCCTGCAGCAGCCCAACTACCTTTTTGACTATGTGGCTATGGGTTACCAGACCTATTTTGTAGGCCAGGAAATGGTTCAGCTCATGGATGAGTTGAAGTTCAGCACCAAGCGGGTCGGCGAGCTGCAGGCCGACATGGAGCAGGCAGAGCCGCTTGTGCGCTACAGCGACGTGGTTGCCGTCGACATAAGTGCTGTGCGCCAGAGCGATGCCCCTGCCAATGCCAACCCCTCGCCACACGGACTATATGGTGAGCAGCTGTGCCAGATAGCGCGTTTTGCGGGCATGAGCGACAAGACCTCTTGTTTCGGCATCTTCGAGATGTTGCCCGACCGCGACCGCGACGGGCAGACGGCACACATGCTGGCCCACGCCGTGTGGTTCTTCATAGAGGGGTTCCACTACCGCATCGGCGACTTCCCGACGCGCGACAAGCAGCAGTACAAGCGCTTCACCGTAGAGCTGCCCGACCACGGCATGGACATCGTCTTCTACAAGAGTCTGCGCAGCGACCGTTGGTGGATGGAGGTGCCCTGCGACGACAGCGAACGCCGCGAGCGCTACAAGCGCCACACACTCATCCCCTGCCACTACAGCGACTACCAGCGCGCCATGGAAAACGAGATACCGGAGCTCTGGTGGCACTACTACAACCGCATGAACGGATAACAACAAAACATCACTACAATATGGATTTAGCTTTTAAAGAAAAGATAGACAAGCTTATCAGCGAGGTGGCCGCTGTTCCCGACCTCGTCACCAAGGTGGCTGTGCTCAACTACATCCAGCAGGAGTCTGGCTTCCTGCTCTGGCAATTGGAGGACGAACAACGCATCGATGAAGACTCGCGCGATTATTAGTATTGCCCTTGCCTTGCTGCTTTGCGGGTGCACCGGTGGCTATTCTTTCACCGGCGCCTCCATTCCGCCAGAGGCCAAGACAATCTCCGTGGCCACATTCCCCAACTACGCCTCTACGGTGAACCCGCAGCTGAGCCAGAAGCTCACTGACGAACTGATGCAGATGTTCGCCAGTCAGACCTCGCTCAACGTCACCAGCAATGACGGCGACCTGCAGGTCAGTGGCGAGATTACGGGCTACGAAACGCGCGCATCGGCTCTCTCGGCAAGCGACGAGGTCTCCATGAACCGCCTCACGATAACCGTCAAGGTCAAGTTCGTCAACACCAAAGACCCTGATGCCGACTTCGAGCAGCAGTTTTCGCGTTACCGCGACTACGCCGCCACACTTGACTTCTCGGCCGTCGAGAGCAGCCTCATGAGCGAGATCGTCACCGAACTATGCGAAGACATCTTCAACAAGTCCGTGGTCAACTGGTAGGCTTTGCCCTGCTGTCGGCTTTTGCCACGGCGGTATACCTTCTCACCATGGACACCTCGGTATCGTGGTGGGACTGTGGCGAGTTCATAGCCACAGGATGGCTTCTGCAGGTGGGCCATCCTCCGGGGGCTCCTACCTATCAGCTTCTCTCGCACCTTTTCATGCTTCTCTCCTTCGGCAATCCGATGCTGGTGGCCCCGTTGAGCAATGCCCTTTCGGCTCTTGCCGGGGGCCTCACCGTAGGTGTGCTGTTCCTCACCCTCGGCCAGCTGGGCTGCCGTCGCCTGGCTGCCGCCGTCGGCGCACTCTGCTACCTGTTCTGCGACACGGCCTGGTTCTCGGCCGTCGAAAGCGAGGTCTACAGCCTCGCCATGCTCTTTTGTGCGCTGGATGTGTGGATTGCCCTGCGCTACCGCAGCAAGGGCGACACGCGCCTGATTGTGCTGCTTGCCCTCTTGCTGGGACTGGGCGTCGGTGTCCACCTGATGACGTTGCTCACCGTGCCCGCCCTGCTGCTCATCGTTCTGCCGACACTGGTCCGCCGCAGCCGTTGGGGATGGGTTGTCCCCCTTGCAGCGTTGTTTTTCTGTCTTGGTCTAACGACTTATCTTATAGTCCCCATACGCGCCGCCGCCAACCCTCCCGTCAACGAGGGCAACCCTTCGACGCCGGAGGCCTTTGCGCGGTATATGAAACGTGACCAGTATGCCAAAGCGCCGCTTTACCCGCGCATGTGGCGCGAACGCGACGCCGCCAACTGGCAGGATTGGACCTATGGCCTCGACGGGGTGGCCGGCAATGTTGTCTACGGGGTCAACTACCAGCTCGGCTACATGTATGGACGTTATCTGATGTACAATTTCATAGGTCGCGAGAACCTCAAGAGTCACCGCGTGGTGCTCTTCGTGTTGCCTTTCCTGTTGGGTCTCTGGGGGTTGCTGCGCCATCGCAGGCGCAGCCGGTGGGCTTTCTGGGTGGTGATGCTGCTCTTCCTCTTCGGCGGAGCCGTGCTCAACCTCTACCTCAACCACCCCTGCTACGAGCCCCGCGAGCGCGACTACGCCTATGTGCTTTCGTTCTACGCCTTCGCCCTGTGGATAGGCGTCGGTGCCGACAGCGTCAACCTGCGGCGCTGGCGGTGGCTGTTGCTCCTGGCGCCGCTCACCCTGGCTTTGGGCAACTGGAGCGACCACAACCGCCATGGCAGCCACTCGGTGCACGACATCGCCCTCAACCACCTGCAATCGTGTGACAACGGGGCCCTCCTTGTCACCCTTGGCGACAACGACACCTTCCCGCTCTGGTACCTCCAGCAGGTGGAACGCCGCCGCACCGACGTGGAGGTGTGCAACATCAACCTCAACGGCTATATGGCCACTATGGCGCTGATAGAGAGCAGTCTCTCGCACCGTCCGGTATATTTCTCACAATATTTCGCAGACCGCTTCAGTCGTTTCTATGAGGGTCGTCTGCGCTGCGAGGGATTCTGTTGGCGCCTGCTGCCCAAAGACGGTGAGACGGCCGACGCGGCCCCCCTGCTGCGCCATATCAACGACTCCATCGAATGGCATGTCGCTGACGGTGAATACCTTGACCTTGTGTCGACGCGTTTCATGGCCACGTGGGAACGCAACCTCGCCTCGATGGGTCTCGACCCTCGGACGGGCAGGTAGTTTGTATGGAGCCGGTACGGAGTCCCTACGGACCCCCTTCGGCCGTTCTTCAGTGGAAGGCCGAAGAACGGCCGAAGGAGGGCCGAAGGAGGGCCGAAGGGACTCCGTACCGGCTGTGGGGTAAATCAGAACTGGAAGTAGATGAACGGCTGCAGGTCGGCGGTGACGAACTGGTAGAGCACAAAGACCGCCACGATTATCGTTAAAACCATGAGCCACAGTGGCATCAGCGCGAACCACAGGCGGTAGCGCCGCTTGAAGCGCACGGGCAGCCAGTGCACCGCCATGCCGATGGCGAAGAGCAGGAACGGCGCCCAGTAATGGCCTATGATTGAGGGTATTTGGTCGAGCTGCCAATGCGAGCCTATCTGTCCCACCATGAACGACGCCGTCATCCAGGCCACCTCGTTGGCCTCGGCGGGGTCGAGGTTGGTGCCGCTGCGGAAGAAGAGTCGGGTGAAGGAGATGAAGACGAAGGTGAGCAGGGTGGTCCACACCACCCAGGCGCGCTGCGTGCTTTTGGCCTGCTGCGGCAGCAGGTGCAGCACGGTGTAGACTATGAAGCACACGAGTGCGATGAACCACAGCATGTTGAGTAGCGGGCCGCCGACGGTGGCCTTGAGCAGATGGAGCACCGCCGTGGTGACGCCAAGGGTTACGATGTGGATTACCCATCCCTGTTTTTTCCACCATTTGTAGACGAGGATGCCGATGCCGTTGAGGCCGCCCCAGGTGATGAAGTTGAGCGACGAACCGTGCCACAGGCCGCCGAGGAGCATGGTGTCCATGTTGTTGACGTTGGTGCCCAGCTCGCGGCGGTGGCTGGGGCGCAGGAAGTAAAGGAGCACCACGCCGAGCACTATGGCGGCGGCCACCGCTGAGAAGGCGGCGTTGCGCAGACGGAAGGCGGCGATGGCGAGGATGGCGGCGAGGATGAAGTAGGAGAGGAAGCCGGCATGGCGGTTGCCGCCGAGTGGTATGTAGAGGTAGTCGCGCAGCCAGTTGGAGAGCGACATGTGCCAGCGGCGCCAGAAGTCGGCGGGATTGGTGGCTTTGTAGGGCGAGTTGAAGTTGGTGGGCAGGTAGAAGCCCATCATCATGGCCACGCCGATGGCTATGTCGGTGTAGCCGGAGAAGTCGGCATAGACCTGCATGGAGTATAGCATCAGCGCCGAAAAGTTCTCAAATGGTGTGTAGAGCGTGGGGTTCTCGAAGATGCGGTCGACGAAGTTGACGGCCAGGTAGTCGCTGAGGACGATTTTCTTGACCAGGCCGTTGATTATCCAGAACACGGCGATGCCGAACTGTCGGCGGCTGAGGAAGAATGGCCGGTAGAGCTGTGGCACGAACTGGTCGGCACGCAGGATGGGGCCTGCAACGAGCTGCGGGAAGAACGAGGTGTAGAAGCCAAAGTCGAAGATGTTGCCCACGTGGGCTATCTTGCGTTTGTAGACATCCACTATGTAGCTGATGTTCTGGAAGGTGAAGAATGAGATGCCGACAGGCAGGAGTATGACGGAAGCGTCAAAGTGGTTGGTGCCGAAGGCGCTGTTGGCCCACAGGGCCAGGTGGTTGACGACGGTGATGGAGGTGCCGAAGGTGGCGTTGTAGAGGTCGGTGAAGAAGTAGGCGTACTTGAAGTAGCAGAGCACGAGGAGGTTTATCGTCACGCCGGTGGCCATGAGGGCCTTGCGGCGCGGTTGCGAGGCCGTGGCGTCCATGCGTATGCCGAGCCACCAGCCCAGCAGGGTGGAGAAGACGAGCAGCAGCATGAAGAGCCCCGAGGTCTTGTAGTAGAACAGAAGGCTGACGGCGAAGAGGTAGCCGTTGCGCGCCACGCGGCGGTGGCGTGTCAGGGGGCGGTCGGTGCAGAAAACTGTGTAGACGGCGAAGACGATGAGGAAGAAGGCCCAGAAGTGTATCTGTGTGAACAGCAGGGGGTGGGAGCTGTCGAAGCTGAAGAGTTGCGCTAAGTATTGCAGGATGTCGTTCACTTGTTGCGATGTTTCTTGAGGGTGTCGTTGAGTGCCTGGTAGAACAGGTCTCCGACGAGCTGGTAGCCCTTGGCTGTGAAGTGTACGCGGTCTTTCTGCGCCAATCCGTTCTTGTACCAGGTATCCATTGACTTGAGTCCGCCCATCACCTCGAACAGGTCCCACACGGCACCGTCAGTGTCGTGTGCGAGGCGGTAGAACACTTCGCGAGCCAAGGCTCCGTTGGGGTTGACGCGGTAGTGTCGCCCCGTCTTGCGGAAGCTGTCGTTATTGGTGACGAAGATGAAGGCGCATTCGGGGTTGACGGCACGCACGGAATCAATGAGTTGCAGGTAGTTGCGGCGGAAGGCTGCGGTGTCGAAGTTGGTGGGTACGGCGTCGTTGATGCCGATGCCGAAGATTACAACGTCGGGATGCAGCAGGCGCAGGTCGCGCACGAAGTGCCTGCAGCGCAGGTAGTCGGGCACTGAGGCTCCGTTTACACCGATGGAGTGGTAGCTGAAGCCCGCCTGCCGGTTGTCGAGCAGAATGCCTGTTACGGAGAACATGTCGCCTTCGCGGCACGGGAGCACGATGCAGAAAGAGTCGACGGTGTGGCCGAGGTTGAAGAGGTAGCGGTCGGTGCGGTTGTCTATGTATGAGGGGTATACCTCGCGGCTTCCTATGCGCAAGCGTGGCATCACGCCTTGGTCGCTGTGGCCGAGGAGGATGATGCGGTCTGTGGCGTAGTTCACGCGTGGCTCGTTGAGCTTGATGCCTATCTCGGTGTGTGTGTCGGCTGCGGTGACAGCTATGCCGCAGAGCCCTAAGGGGTAGGTGTGATCCTTGTGGACATTGCGGGTGAGGATCATCTTCTGCGGACAATGCACGCGATAGTCGGCGGGGTTGTTGCAGCGTGCCGCCGCCGAGTAGGGGAAGATCATGCCGCGCGGCCCCACAAGGTCGGGGTTGTCGGTCATGATGTTGCAGCGCACGGTGTTGGAGAGGCTGCCGGCTTGCACATGCGAGCCGCCGATGTGGACGATGTTGATGTTGCCTTGGCGCGTGGTCTGGAGGCGTTCCCAGCGGTTGAGCAGCCGGTTGATGGAGGGGGAGGTGCTGTCGTAGTGCAACACGTTGGCGCTGTAGCGTATGAACTTATAGTAGGGATTGTCTTGCGCTGCTGCTTGCTGCAGAAACGCGACAAGCAGGACAAGACAAGACAGCAGTCTGGCTTTTTTCATCGGTCACCTCCTCTCTTGCGGCGGCTGTTGCGTGCCTTCCTGTTGGTTTTGGCTTTGCTTTTCTGTATGGCTTTTTTCTCAGCCTTTGGCTGCAGCTGGGCCCAGCGCTGCTCAAGGATGTAGAGGCTGTGGCTGTTGTCGAAGGCTTCGGCCAGCAGGTCGCCCATCTTGTCGGCGCCTTTCTGCGAGAAGTGTATGTAGTCGTTGCCGGCAAGGCCCTGACGTGTCCATTGCGGCATGGTGTTGAGGCCCCCCATGGCATGGTAGATGCTCCAATAGGCGGCGCCGTTGGCAGTGGCGGTGGCGGCAAGGCTGTCTATCAGTTCAGGTATTATGGGATAGGTCTGCACCTCGCCGCGTATGCGCTTGCTCATGTCTGAAGGCCCGACGAACAGCAGCTTGGCTTTTGGGCAGCATCGGTGCACATAGGCTATCTGCTTGGCTATGGAGCGGCAGTAGGTGGAGATGTCTTTGGAGTCTTTGAGGTATGGCACTGTGTTGCCGCCGAACTGGAGGATGATCATACCTATGTCAAGAGTGGCGTAGGCGGCGGTGAGGAGTTGTTCGTTGACGAGAGTGAACTGCTGGCCGGAGCAGCCGCGCATGGGTATGTTGTCGACGGCGATGCCGCCGCTGTCGGCGTCGATGGTGATGGCATAAAGGTCGGCATTGCCGCTGACATGCAGCCGGATGCCGTTGGTGACGGTGTCGGTGCGCCACATAAGGGATCCGACCCCTTGTGGTGCGTTTTTCTGCTGCGACTCCTTTTTGTTTTTGAGGTTTGTGAAGGCAGCTACAAGGCCGCCGCGGTTGTTGGCCACCAGCTGCACACGCTCGAAGTTTTTGGCGGCATCGTCGACACGGTTGCTGTTGGCACTCTTCACGGTGACCGTGGCGCTGCCTCCTTCAAGGCGGAAGCATTGCATCATGAGGCCGTAGTTGCCGCGGCTGCGCACAGCAAGGCTGTCGCCGAAGGAAGCGAGGTGTATCAGGTCGCCGCTGTTGCTCTGGCGTACCGTCATGGTGGGGGTGGTGGTATGGAAAGGCAGCATGCCGGGACCGCCGCCGCCGTATCTGCGTTGCATGTTGGCGCGCAGGCGCGAGCTGATGTGGTCGAGCTCTATCTGTGAGTCGCCATAGTGCAGTATGCGTACGGTACGCTTTTGCTTCCGGGCCTTTGTGGCGGACTGCCAGAAGTCGTCGAAGTAGTGCGGCTCCGGTAGCCAGAAACGCAGCGCGCTGCTGTCTATCAGCTTGCGATAGAAGGCTATGGAATCTTCCAAGGCCATCTGCCCCGTGGCGGTGTCGTTAACGATTTCCGTGTTGGCGACACCGGTTCGCTCAACGAGGGAGTGGAGTGTAGGGAAGCGCAGGGTAAGGTTTCCCACAGTGATGCCATTGCGTGGGAATAGATAGGTCAGCGCCAGCAGGGTGGCGATGACTATTGCGAATAACAGAAGAATCTTGCGAGCCTTCATCAGCGCCCCAGCTTGTCTATGCGCTCAACAATCTTGTCAAGGTTGCGCAGCAGTACTTCTATCTTGCGGCGTCTTACAGCGTCGGTGGCGGGGCTGCCGAAGATTGTGGCCTTGTCGGGCACATTGCGGGTCACGCCGCTTTGTGCGCCGATGGTGACGTGGTCGCCGATGGTGATGTGGCCCACCAGACCGGCCTGACCGGCGATGATGCACTCCTCGCCGACCTTGCAGCTGCCGGCAATGCCCACTTGCGAGGCCATGGCGGTGTTGCGACCTATGACCACGTTGTGTGCCACCTGGCAGAGGTTGTCGATCTTCACGCCTTTGTGCAGTATGGTTGAACCCATTGTGGCGCGGTCGATACACGTGTTGGCGCCCACTTCTACATCGTCCTCCAGCACCACGTTGCCTATCTGGTCAATCTTGTTCCAGGTGCCATCGCCGGCGGGGGCAAAGCCAAAGCCGTCGGACCCTATCACCGCACCGGCATGGATGATGCAGTTACGGCCAATCTCTACACCTTCGTATATCTTCACCCCGGCATAGATGATGGTGCCATCGCCAATCTTGCAGTTGTCGCCGATGCATGCATTGGGGTATATTTTCACGTCGTTGCCAATCATGGTGTGGCGGCCGACAACGGCGTAGGGGCCCATGTAGCAATGCTTGCCTATTTTGCTTCCGCGTCCCACGTGGCTGCGCCATGAGCGGCCCTTAGGTGGCTTGGTGCGTTCATTGAATGTGTGCAGCAGCAGGGCAACGGCAATATAGGGGTTGTCCACACGTATGAGGGTGGAATTCACGGGGTGCTCGGGTACAAAGTCTTTGCGCACAATGACTATCGAGGCTTGTTGTTCGTAGATGTAGTGCGTATACTTCGGGTTGCCGAGGAATGTGATGCCGCCTTCGCAGCCTTCCTCTATCTTGCAAGGTTTCCACACCTTGACATTCTCGTCGCCCTCTATGGTGCCGTTCACCACACGGGCCAGTTCTTTAGCTGTCAGATGCATACTGTTCAGTCTTCAAATTCTATAATTCCACGCTGGCGGATAATCTGCATGTTCTCCAGTCGCTGGTCGCTCACGAACCCGTCGCCCAGCGTGATGCGGTTGCCGTTCTTGGCGCGCACGGGGTGTTCGGAGTATATGTTGTCCTCGGCCGAGTTCCATATCAAGTCGTACAGATATATTGTGTCACCGCTGGTGTAGTCTATAACCACCACGCTGTCATGAGCTTCCATGATGTCGCGGTCGTCGTATGATATGGCGTTGCCGGCTTCTATATAGGTCTTTACGCTGGCGCCATTCTCATAAAGTGTCATCGACACTCGTCGGTCGCCACGGCTCCTGTAGATGGTCTTGGCCACCGGCTTTTCGTATTTCTGTATGATTGGTGCGTTGAGCTCAAGCTGCAGCTTGCCGTTCTCGGTGCGGTGTATCCGTGCGTCGAGCACCTCTTGGCTGGCGGAGTCGCTGCGGTCTTCCTGCAGCATGCTTTTGTCGTTTTTGCATGCCACGGTCAATGCCAAAAGCAGACAAGCCGATAGGAGCGTAAGCCGTCGCCACGCTCCTATCGGTTTGTCGTTGTTGTATGTCCTCACTCGCTTAACGTGTTCTTACTATTGTCGTTTCGCCAATCCAGCCGGGCACTCTGTAGGCTTTGCCGTTCTCAAGACCTGCCATGAAGGCGTCGGTCTTCGAGGGGAAGTGTGACGCGTAGCTGCTGATGAGGCTGTTGCAGGCCTCGATGTTCTCTTCTGTGGGCTCCACTGATTTCGAGCGCTGCAGCTTGTCGACGGCTGCCCAGTAGGCGCTCTTGCCGCCGACATTGTCTTCCGAGGCGCTGCTCACGGTGGAGGCATACAGCAGGGCTATTCTCATATAGGGTTCGCCCTTGGTGGCGTCAGCGGCGGCGGCGTTGTTGTAGGCCGTGCGTGCAGCGCTCCAGTTCTTGGCTCCCGTGTGGGCATAGCCGAGGAAGAGGTAGGCGTTGTACTTGTCTTTGCCGCTGACACCCTGGATAGCGTCGTTCAGGTACTTGACAGCGTCGTGGTACTGCTTCTTCGAGATGCACATCTGGCCCATGCGCATGGCGGTGGCGGGGCTGGGCTCCAGGCGGTAGAGGTTCTCCGTGGCGCGGAAGAAGAGGTCCTGCTCTGTGCAGCGCTTGCGCATCATGATGCCGGTGATCTTCTTCAGCAGTTCCACGTTCTCGGGGTCGGCTTCAAACTTCTTGCTGTAAATCTCAACCAGCTGGTCGCATGTAGCGTAGGGAGAGAAGGCGGCCTCGACACCGGCTATGTAGCCGCGGATGGTGGCAGCCTTGACGCTGTCGGCGGCGTTCTTCTGCAGCTCGTCCTCCAGCAGGTCGCTGGCTATGTCGTAGTTGTCGACCACCAGTGTGGGTTCGGCGTAGCCGGCGCGCACATAGTTGATAGTGGCCTCCATGTATTTCACCAGGTAGGCGGCCTCCAGGTCGTCGCCGCCAATCTTCACGGCCTCGCTGTAGAGGGCGTAGTACTGCTGCAGACCGTCTTCTTTCAGTATCTCTTCGAGCTCGTTGGCCTTCTTGGCGGTGTATTTGGCGGCCTCGCCATATTTGGCGATGCGGGTGTCGTACATGGCCATCAGCTCTTCGATGTATGCCGCCTTCTCCTCCGCGCTCTTGGCGTTGGCAATCATCACCTTCAGGATATTGGCACCGTTGATGTAGAGGTTCTTGCTCTGCTTCGGGCAGTTGGCCACGATGGTCTTCCACTGCGGGTAGGCTTCCTGCAGGTAGCGCTGGTCTTTCGAGGCTTTGTATTGTTTCACGTTCTCCTGGTAGAGGGACACGGCCTCCATCATAGGCTGTGGGTTGGCGAGGGCTTCCTCGTTGCAGCCCCATTTCTCCATCTGCGCCATGGCGGGCAGCGCGGCTGCTGCCATGAGTGTTCCGATGGTCAATGTTCTGAGTGTTTTCATTGTTATTGTGTTTTTATTTGTTCGCTTTTTTTCTGAATTAGTACCGCACTATGGCGTTTTATTGCTTAATTGTATTTCCGTTTGACAAACCAGCGCTCGCAGCTGCTCACGGCTATGCCGAAGGTGACGCATCTGCGCTGCAGTATCTCTTTGTCGCCCATGCTGTTGTACTCCACGCTGATGGTGAGCAGCGAGCGGCCCTTGCGCATCGGCAGTGTGATGCCGCCGCCCACGCCCCACTGGTCTACTCGGCGCTCGCCGCTGGCGGTGGTCATGTACATAAGGCCTTGCTCCATGTGTGCGCCCACGCTTACGCCGATACGTCCAAAGTAGTTCTGTGCGTTCATGTTCACCATCTTCTCAAATCCCAGCGCATATTTGTTGTAGGCACCTCCATGCATGGGTGACTGGCCGAAGATGTCGAAGCCTTCGGGCTCGGTGTGGCGCAGACCCTGCCAGCCGCCGAAGGTGGCGTCGGCAGCCACCTGCCACAGGCCGTTGCGTTCCAGATTGACGCCGACGCCGACAGTATGTGCCTGTTCCAGACGGCCGCGCTGCGAAGCCTCCTCGCCGCGGACGGGGAAGACGGTGTCGAGCAGCGCCTCGGTGGTGGCGTGGTAGGTGTATATCATGGCCGTCTCCTTGACTTTCATGTTCATGTATGGCTTGTAGTCGATGCCCACGCCGAGGGTGTAGCGCTCGCCGAGAGCGTGGCGGTACTGCACGCCGAAGTCAAGCAGCACATTGCCCAACCGCAGCTCCTGCGCTTTGCGCGAGTTGATGCTGTAGGTTGACGTGTCGGTTGCCACGTAGGACATCAGCTTCACAATCTTGCCGGTGAGGTAACCCACATTGAAGCCCACTTGCAGCTTGTCGCTCTTCTTGTTCAGCACGTTGAAGGCCATGCCGGCGAAGACCTCGTTCACGCCGCCGCCGCCGCTGAATTCTGTCTTCAGGCCGCCGGTCGTTGACGGGGGCACGACGGTGAGGTAGTCCACCGACGAGTAGGGCATCAGGCCTGCCGAGAGCTTCCACCATCGCGTTATGGGCAGTCCCACAGCCAGATAGCCTATGTTGCCGTCGGCGTCCTTGGCGCGTTGGTCGCCGCTGGCCAGCCGGCTCAGCTGTATGTTGAAGCCCATGTCGAACACGAAACTCTCATTCTCGATGCTGCCGTAGGAGGCCGGGTTGAAGGGGTTGATGGTGTTGTTGCTGTGGCGGGTGTAGACCACGCCGCCCATGCGCGCCGCAGACGGCATGTTGTACGGCAGGTCGCTGACGCCGAGCCCGTATTGCGAGTAGGGCAGGTTGAAGCCGTTCTGCGCCTCGGCGCTCAGGCCCGTCAAGCCTATCAGGCCCATCAAACCTATTATCAGTCTTTTCTTCATCATTGGCATTGTTTCTTTATCTACAGTCACTCTCCGCATATCATTATCTCGTTCAGTCCTATCATTGTCAGCAGCGGCTGGTGCTCCCAGCCGGTGGCGCCGGCGGCCATGAGGCGCTGTGCGTCGCCTCCGGTGAGCAGCACGCGCAGCGCCGGGCTCTTCTCGCGGTATAGCGCCACGTAGCCCGCCAGCGCCAACATCGTGGCGCCCAGCGTCCCGGCCACTATGCTCTCTTCCGTCGAGCGTCCCAGCACGGGGGCTTTGGTCACCCCGTCAATGTCTATTAACGGCAGTTTTGCCGTAAAAGTATGCAGCGCCTGCAAATTCATCCTGAGGCCCGGCATGATGGCTCCGCCGTGGTAGGTGCCGCCGCCGTCCACGAAGTCGACGGTGATGCACGTGCCGGCGTCGATCACCAGGCAGGCCTCGCCGCGGTGCAGGCTCCAAGCCCCGCAGGCCGCCGCTATGCGGTCGGGCCCTAAAGTCTGTGGCGTCTTGTAGTCAAGGTGTATGGGCAATGGGGTCTCCGACGACAGCAGCGGCAGGTCGTACACCGTGTCGGGCACCTTGCCGCTGGCGCAGGCCAGCACAGCCTCGGCCTCGGTCAGCTTGTCGGTGGGCAGGTCGTGGCCCTGCTCCAACAGCGTGCGCCCCTCGAAGGTGGCCCATTTCACAGCCGTGTTGCCTATGTCAAGTGTCAGATTCATCGCTTTCTCTATTCTGCCTTTGCCCCTTCGGCCCCCGGCTCCGGGACGGCGCCGCTGCCGTGGGCGTTGCCTTTCTTGTTGTAGAGGTTCATGGTGCGGTCTATGCCCTGCGTGGCGTAGCACTTGATGGCGTCGCAGGCCGTCTTCACGGCCTCCTCCATCCGCGCCAGGTCCTCGCCCTCCATGCGCCCCAGCACATAGTCCACCTGTCGGCCGCGGCTGAACTTGTCGCCCACGCCCATCCGCATGCGTATGTAGTTGGGGGTACCCAGGGCCGTCTCGATGTCCGTCAGCCCGTTGTGGCCGCCGGCGCCGCCCTGTTTCTTGATGCGGACGATGCCGGGGTCGAGGGCCAGGTCGTCGACCACCACCATCAGGTTCGCCAGCTCCACCTTCTCGGCCTGCAGCCAGTATTTCACGGCCTTGCCGCTGAGGTTCATGTAGGTGGTGGGCTTGATGAGCACCAGCACACGCCCCTTGTGGCGCACCTCCGTGCGGTAGGCGTGGCGCTCCAGGCTCCACCGCGCATCGGCCTCCTTGGCCAGCGCGTCGACCACCATGAAGCCCGCGTTGTGGCGCGTGCCCTCGTATTCGGCACCCACATTGCCCAGTCCCACTATCAGATATTTAGCCACAGGCTCATCCTCCGTTTCGTTGCAATCCTTTTGTTTCCAAATGGATATAAGTCTTTCGAGCAGTCCCATCCATTCTGTTTTAAACTGCAAAGATACACTTTTTTTATAATATGGGCGCATAAAGTTATGTGTCCATTGCTGCCGGCTGATGGCCTGACGGGGTCGGTACGGCCCCTCTTCGGCCCCCCTACGGCCCCTCTACGGCCTTCCACTGAAGAACGGCCGAAGGGGGTCCGTAGGGGCTCCGTAGAAAGGGCGGGGTGGGAGCTTACTCGGAGGCAAGCATCTTAAGGCCTATGATAGAGACTATTAGGGTCGTGATGAAGAAGAGACGCCAGAAGGTGGCGGGCTCGTGGAAGACGAAGATGCCGAGGAGGACGGAGCCCACGGCGCCGATGCCTGTCCAGACGGGGTAGGCGGTGCCTATGGGCAGGGTCTGGGTGGCTTTGGAGAGGAGCACGGCGCTGAGGACGTAGAAGAAGGCAAAGCCCGCCATCCACTCCCAGTAGGGGAGGCCGGCGAGGCCTTTGGTCTTGCCGAGGCAGAAGGCGAAGCCCACTTCGCAGAGGCCGGCGACGATGAGTATTATCCAGTTCATGTCTTGGGTGTTTTCGTTGTGCATAAAGGAGGGCGGCCACCGTCGGAGTGGCCGCCCTGTGGGTTGTTGTGCGGCGTGTTTATTTCTCGCGGATGACGTCGCCGTGGTCTTTGACGATCATGCGCTGCCACTCCTGGCGGTAGTGGGGCTGGTTGGGGAAGACCGCATTGCCGGTCTCGGTGCGCTCAAACCGGCCGTCTTTCTCTTTCTTGATGTTGCCGTCTATGTACTTGACGAGGAGGAACTTGTCGAGCTGGTCCCACTCTTTCATCATGCGCTCGGCGGCGCGGTTGGAGAAGTCGTTGAGCAGCTGGGTGAGGGCTTCGCCGTCGTTCTGCTTGGCGCGGTCGTCGAACTTGTGCACGTCTTTGACAAAGCCTCTCTCGAGGCGGTCCTGCACGTTCTGCAGGTCTTTGATCATGTCGCTGTAGCGGCTGTAGACGAAGTTGGTGACGCGGTTGAAGAGCCAGAAGGCTGAGGTCTCGCTGTAGGTCAGCATGTCGCCGTTGCCTTGGCGGAAGCACTCGGGGATCTCGGTGATGCCGCAGTACATGGGGCAGTAGACGGTGGAGTAGGTGTCGTCGACGCCGAACCAGAGGATGCCGCCGACCTTGGCGGGCAGCCAGCTGCGGCACTGGGCCACGAACGAGAAGCCGGTCTGCTGGGTCGAGGTGGCGCGCTCGTGGATGTAGGTGTGGCCGTCGAGTTCAAAGCCCATGGGACGCCAGCGGTAGGGGCACTGGAAGGGGCCTGCGCCGAGGTCCTTGGTCATGTCCATGGCGGTGCCCTCGTAGTGGTCGCGCATGAGGTTCATGGCCTCGCGCACGTCGATCTTGTGGTCGGGCTTGACCCAGAGGGGGAGACGCTCGGCGTTGGCGTCGCCCATGGCATATTTCTCGTAGCGCTGCATGCCGCTGGCCACGCGGTTGAACATGGCGTAGACGCGGGCGTCGCAGCCGCGCATGCCGCTGAAGGTCAGCGGGGCATAGGTGTCGCAGAAGGAGAAGTCCTCGTCCTTGCCGTCGTACCAGCCGCAGGCGCGGGCGTAGGTGATGACCTCCGAGCTGTAGACGCACTCCACTTCAGGCTCGAAGAGGTAGTCGAGGTGCTTGCTGCTGATGACGCTGTGGAGGCCTTTGCCCTTGGCCTTCTGGAACTTCTTGGGCTCCTGGGGGAACTGGGTGATGCGGGCCTGGTTGGCGTGGCCGCTGACGTAGCCGTCGGGGATGCGGCGCGCCACCCACACGGCACCGTCGGTGTACTTGTATTTGAGCTTCTTGGCCAGCTCGGGCTTCACGGTGCCGGGGCGCTTGCCGATGAGCTCGAGGATCCACACCTCGTTGGGGTCGCAGATGCTGAAGCTCTCGCCCTCGCTGTGGTAGGGGTAGTCTTTCATGAAGCCGGCGAGGACCTGGATGGCCTCGCGGGCGTTGCGGGCGCGCTGCAGGGTGAGGTAGATGAGCGAGCCGTAGTCGATGCCGCCCTCAATCTCCTTGGCCAGCTCCTCGCGGCCGCCGTAGGTGGTCTCGCCGATGGCCAGCTGGTGCTCGTTCATGTTGCCCACGACGCTGTAGGTCTGCGCCACCTGGGGAATCTGGATGAGCTTGGTGCCGGTGTCCCAGTCGACGACCTGGAACATGGTGCCGGCGGGGTAGGTGGCCGCCTTGCGGTAGTAGAGCTCGCCGTAGAGGGTGTGGCTGTCGGCGGCATAGGTTATCATGGTGCTGCCGTCGCGGGTGGCACCCTTGGTGAACAGGAAGTTGGTGCAGGCGTCGGCGGTGCTGGCCGCGAAGAGGGCTATGCCCAGAAAGCCTGCTGCTAAAATACGGTTGACTTTCATATTGTTTGTTGTTTAATCTGATTTTCTGGGTGCAAAGATACAAAGATTTTTCCACATAGGCGCAAAAAAGAAATGCGCCACCTCGGACGGTGGCGCATAGTGTGTTGATAGTATAGAGGTTGGCTACTGTATGACGAGCTTCTTCACCACGGTGCCGACGCTGTTGCTGACGCTGACGAAGTAGATGCCCTTCGGCAGTGTGCCCTGCTGTAAGCAGAGTGTGGAGGCTACGTGCGTCGGCTGCAGCACCGTGCGGCCCTGCAGGTCAACGACAGTGACTGTCGAGGGCACACCGACACTTACGTAGGCGTCGCCTGTAGCGGGGTTGGGGTGTATGGCAACATCGGGCGCAGCGCCTTCCGTGCCGTCGATACCCACGCACATGGGACCGAAGATGGCGTTGATGACGGTGTCGGAGGTGACGACGAAGCTGTAGGGGTTGTCATACAGTGTGTCGTTGGCAGGTGTCACCCAATACCAGAAATAGGGGTAGTAATTATCATAGTAGGCGGTGAGTGTCACCAGAGTGCTGTCAGGATAACTGCCTGCTCCTGTCACGGAGACAACGTCAGCCTCGAAGAGGGTGTCGCCATTATCTAGCAGCATGTGTACTGTGACCGTGCGCCAGACGGTGTCTGGCGTTAGCGGAATGAGTGTGCTGTCTACAAATACTTCTATATTGTCTATGACGACAGCAAAAAATGAGCCGTTATTGCTTTGCCAGCGTATGGCTATGTGGGGATTGTTGGCAATGCTGTGCATGGCGAATGACACCGTGTCGCGACGATAATTGCCGGTGTGTCTCGCTAGGGTGTCCACAGCGGTAAAGACTGTGTCGTCGTAGTAGCCTACCACAAGGGTGCCGGTATTGATCTCGAAGCGGTAGTCGAAGGCCATCATTAGGCGATGCAGACTGTCGGCAAAGCGAGGCAGCACCACTTCGGCCAGGGAACCATAACCTGTCGAGGTGCCGGCCTGCATCAGTAGGGCGTTGTCGGGTATGTCGCCTATCCATTGGTATCCACCCGTGGTGATGACATGCGGAGCAAGGCCGAGAGTGTCGCCGTTCCAAGTTGCATTCCAGCAGGGAGGCAGCCATCCACGGACACGATATGTGGTGGTTGTAATGTTGCTGAAGTCTTCAAAGAATGGTACCGTCGTCATGCTGCCACAATCGTACACCGTCACCACTGCCAATGCGGTGTCGCTGCCGTAGGGGTTGCTGGCAACGACCGTGATGGTATCTTCACCCGCCACAGTATAGCTGATGCGGCATTGGGCGCCCATGGCGGTCACCACTCCAAAGGTGGAGCTCCAACTATATGTAACTCCCGGGGCAATGTTGCCCAGGGTGGCCGTAGCCGTAATGGCGTCACCAAAGGATGTGGCAAAGAGCGGGGCCGTGAGCGAGACCTGCGGCGCAGCGCGGTTATAGTCGACGCGGACATCGTCGAGGACGTAGGAGTCGGAGTTGTTGCTGCTCGCCAGCTGCGCAAAGGCTACGCGGATTCGCCGTCCGGCATAGGCATCGAGCGGCAGCGAGTCAAACCCGTTGGGGGTTTCTCTGTAAAGGAGGGTGTCGGTGAAGTCGGCAGGCTCAATGCTGCCTGTAGGCGAAACGAATATCTTCATGAAGCTATTGGCATTGCCATTCTTGTTCCACATCAGTTGCAGCCCCGTGGTGTCGGGCAGGTCAATCCACGGCGAAACATACCAGCTGTTGGGCGTCGAACGCATCACGTGGGTGGTGGAATCGAGCCACGTGTATGTAATGTAGTCTGGCGTCCACGACCCTGACCAGCAGGGGTTGACTACCTCAAAGTCTTCATACCACGGCACCGTGACGGCAGGGCAGTCCTTCACCTGGCGCCACGCCATGGCCGTGTCGCTGCCGTAGGCGTTGGTGGCTACAAGGCTGACGGTGTCGCTCCCGGCGGCGTGGTATACAACATAGATGAGTGAGTCATTGAAATTGACATCGGCCAGTCCGTGCTGCTCCATAGTAGATTGCCACGTGTAGCTCATGCCGCTCTGCACGCCGTGGATGAGGTTGGCACGGTAGACGACGGTGTCGTCCACAAAGCAGCGCGCGGGCGGCACGATGGCGACCTGCGGAGGCCGCGTGTCGAGGATGCGCACATTGTCGATGGCCAAGATGCCGGGGATGCCGGAAACATCATAGTAATGCGTCTGATAGCGGAAGGCCAGGTGCACCATCTGGCCTGCATAGGCACTGAGGTCCACGCGCGGGGTGTTCCAACCACTATTGTATGTGGGGAGTGTCGAACTATAGGTGGCCAGGGAGACGTAGCTTCCGGTGTCTCGGTAGTCACCCGTGGTGATCCATACGCTGTAGGTATGACTGTTGGCATAGATGGCGGCGGCATCCCACCACAGCTGCATGCCCTCGCCTTCTGCCGAGGGCAGCGTGGGCAGGTCGATGGCGCGCGAAATGAGCCAGTTGTCGCCCGTCGTCGGGCTGTTGATAACGCACGCCATAATGCCTGTATTGTCAGGCGACCATTGGCTCCCCGCGGGCTGCCACCAGCAGGTGAACTGGTTGCTGAAGTCCTCCACCCACGGCAGCGAGTCCACTGTGGCGCAGGGCTTGATATTGACCACTATGGTGGTGCTGTCGGTGCCGTAGTTGTTGGTGGCCCACACGGTGACGGTGTCCGGACCGCCAACCGATGGGACGAGGGTCGCCTGCGGACCGCCGTCGAAGGTCAGCGTGGCGTCGCCGCGCTGGGTCATGGCGGAGGCCCACGAGTAGGTGAGGTTCACGGTGTCGCCCTCCAGCAGCGAGGCCGTGAGGGTCACCGGCGTGCCGGGGAAGTAGCCGTCGTCGGCCTCCGCCTGCACCACCGGCTCGTTGGCGTAGCGTATCTGGACGCTGGTCAGGTAGTATTGCAGGAACTGGCCCGTCGCCTTGAAGACCACGCGGACATACTGCCCCGCGTAGGCACCGAGTGGTATGCGGGTGCTCGGGTGGGTGCCGTCAGTGAAGGGCTCGTTGCCAATAGTATCGAAGTGCACCATGTCGGTGGTGACCATCACCATTGTGCTGCCGTAGAAGTAGCTGTATGCACAGGAGTATTCCACCACCACGTTGCCGTCATCTGGAACATACACCGGCAGCGTTGCCACCGCACCGGTGAAACTCAGGTAGCCATAGTTGTTGTCGACATTGCATGCACCGCTAATCACCTGCCAGCAGGGCAATTCGTTGACGAAGTTGGCCACCCACGGTATGGTATCCTGCACGGGACAGACACGCACATAAGCAGTGTCGGCGAAGGAGCCGTAGGCGTTGGTGGCCGAGGCGACAATGGTATCTATTCCCGTGCCGTGATAGGCTATCTGCACCTGTGGGCCGCTGCCGGTGATGTCAGCCTGCCCCATGTCGGCCATGCGAGAGTTCATCCACCATACGATACCGGCGGTGTCACCCTCGATAAGTGTTGCTGTGGCGGTGACGGTGTCGCCAAAATAGACTTGCGATGCCGAAACAGCAAGGCTGATAATCGGCTCACGCGTGTAGCGTATCTCAATGTCATCAATATAGATGTATTTGCCACTGTAGTAGCTGCTGCCGACGAAGGCCAGGCGGACAGTCTGCCCTGCCAACGGCTCAAGGTCGACGCTGAACTGCTGCCACGAGGTGGGGATGCCGGTGCTGTTGCGGTAGAACAGCGAGTCACCTGAACTCCAGACGGGGTTGGTGGCATTGAGTGCCTTCACCCATATTCGGCGATAGTTCGAGGGGTCTGCGCTGGCGTCGTGTCGCATCCACCACGAAAGCGTCAGCCCGTGAGCGTCGGTCGGCACCACAATGGGTTGCGATATCAGAGTGTCGTAGATACTGTAACTGTCGTGCTGGGTGGCACAGGCCACCCGCTGGCCGCCGTGGGCACCGGTGGTGCGCAGGTCCCACACATTGGGTCCACTGTTAGGCATACTCCAGCAGTCGAAGCCATGCTCGAAGTCTTCGCTCCACGGGAAGTGGGTCACCGCGCGGCAGTCCACTACATCTATCACAGCTGTTGCCGTGGCGGTGCCGTAGTTGGTGGTGAGCGTCAGGGTGACGGTGTCGGTGCCGGAGCCGAGGTAGACACACCGCAGCGTGTCGTCGTCCTCGGTGCGCAGCATCAAACCCTGCTCCTCCATTGTGGAGTGCCATACATACTGCGGGTTGGCCAGCACTCCACGGGTCAGCACGGGCACTACCGTCACTGTGTCGCCACCATAGACACGCGAGGGAACCTCCACCACCACCGACGGTTGTGTCAGCACCTCGACGCTCACATTGTCCACATCGCAGTCTCCCCCGCCTCGCCCCACACGCTGGAAGGCCACACGAACGCGATGGCCCGCCCAGGCGTCGAGCAAGCTGTAGTATTGCTGGAAATACTGTTCGTATAGGTTTATCGTGCGCAGCGTCACCCATGCCGCCGAGGTGTCGATCTCGTCGCTGGTGTCGCACACCAACAAGCGTACCTTAACCTGAGGAGCCACATTGCTGATCTGGCTGCTCTTGTACCACCAGCCCAGCGTGAGTCCAGACGTGTCGGGCAGCACCATCGGCGACGACACAAGCCACTCGTTGTAAATAGTCGAGCTGCTGCCGCTTGGCACACGCATGAAATAGTTGTTGCTACTCGACTGTCTGCGCCAGCGACGGGCGCTAGTGGTATATGGTTTCAACCAACAATTGTCACCGGCAGCCAGTTGGAAGTCATCTATCCACGGCATCTGATGCACCGTGCCACAGGCGGTGGTGAACGAGAACTCACGCACGCGGTAGCTCTCGCTGCCGTCGGCGCACATTGTCTGCAGTGTACCGTTATAGATGGCGCCGCCGTTGAGCATGTCCGTGAGGCAGATAAAGGTGTCGGTGAGGATGGTGTTGAGACCTACTTCGGCAATCGTAAGGTGGTAGCTTGCGCCCGCCACCGCAGGCCAGCTGAGCACCGTGCTGTCGGGATTATTGCTCACCACGGTGATGTTGCCTGGATATGGGCAGGGCGAGGCGTCGGGCTCCAGGTTGTACCAGCGGCCTTTCTCGGGCCACAACTCCGCGGTGTTGTAAAGCGAGCAAGTGGTGTTGAGACGCACCGCCTCGTGGGTGGCGAAGTCGAAGAAGATGATATCCCTGTTATTGTTGTTTACGGTTGCCGACACACCGTTCTGCAGGCGCACGGAAGAGGCGGAATGTACCGCCCCGGAGTCTGACTCGCCATACACCACCCGAAAGCCGCCTGTCTCGAACAGCTGCACCTGGAAGCTCACATACAGCGAGTCACCGTTGAAAGTGTAGTCTTTCATCCGCGTCTCCACCACTCGCACGCGGTTCCCCGCGGTGCCCAGCAGTGCCATACGCGTATAGCAGTTGTCGTCGAATCGGCCCCTCCAGCCGAACGGCTCTATCTTGGGGCCGTTATTCTGGTTCAAGGCGTCCAAATAGTTGCCACCGGCCGACAACTGCGTACTGCCCAGACGCACCGTGCCGTTGATATTGGTCGAAAACTGGCTGTAGGTCGACTCACCCAGCGTGAAGGGGAAGCCTGTATTCACTAGGCCCGACCGGGCCGACGTCTTGTTGCCCGGGGTGATAATCACCGAGTCCACACCGTCGATGTCATACCATAGCGTCGTGTCGACCCCCGTGGTGAATCCCCACGAGTCGATAATCATCTGCCCCTGGGCCCGCAAGCCCGTCAGACCCATTAAGCCCATTAAGCCTAACAGTAGAATCTTCTTCATGTTTTTATAGCTTTATGTGATTGATAACGCGATTATTGTATATTTATTGTATCGTTTTCTTTTCCAGGTGCCATACGGAGGCCGCTCCTGATGGCACGCCTCATGTATCCGTGAATCACGCCATTCTGCTGTTGTTCGTTGTTGGTGTGGAAGGCGGCTATCCAGTGGAAGGCGCGCGAGGCGATGACGCAGTCGTTGCTGTCGGCCCTGGGGTCGGCCAGGAGGCTGCCCCTCACCTCGGGGTGGTTCGGCGCCGAGACCCAGAGGTTGAGGCTGTATGCCGGATCCGGCTTATGGCCGTCAGTAGCCACCGCTATGGAGTCCATGCGCTTCCATTCGGCAAACATCTCATGCAGATGGAATTCGTTCAGCAACCACTCCCACCCCTCATCGGTCAGCGCCTCGAAGACGGTGACATCGCAGCTGATGCTGTCGCCGACGGGGAAGTCCTTGACGAAGCCCACGCGCACACCGGGCATGTCCTTGTAGCGCTCATACAGCACGCTGTTCTCCGGCTCGGCGGGACGCAGCCTGAAGGCCGTCACCGCAGCCAGAAGCAGCAGCAAAACTCCGATGTATATGAGCGCGCGTTTCTTCATCACTATCTCATGTCCATTATATTGATTACCTGCTGGTCGGCACAGTTGCCCACGACGCTGCAGACGCGGTTGACCACCAGCGCCTCATCGCCGCGCACGTTGCAGAGCACCTGCCGGTCGTCCGTCCGCTGGGGCAGCATCATGTACCAGCCCGTCGGCAGCAGCACGAGCAGCGCCATAGCGATGGCACGCACCACCGCACGACGGCGGGCGCACCAGGGGCCGAGGCCGTCGGTGTGCCGCTCGACAAGGTGGCGCAGGTGCTCCTCGTCGGCCTTCCGGCGACGCGCCTGCTCGGCCTCAATCAGTTGTATTATCTCTTTTTCGTCCATCATAACTCATAACTCTTAACTTTTAATTCTTAACTCTCTAAACCTCTCTTGCTTTTTGTTTCATTTTCTCTATCACCGCAGCGTGCATCCTCGCCGCCTCGTCGGGCGCGAGGCGCATGGTCTCGCCTATCTCGCCGTCGGTGTAGCCGTCGAGCACCAGCTCCAACAGTTGCTGTTCCGCCGCCGAGAGGTCGGCCGACAGGCGGTCTATCTGTTCGCGTCCTGCCGGCGGCTCTTCGGCCACATCCTGCACGGCATCTATGGCCACCGTCTCCACCTGCTGGCGACGGCGCATGTGCTCGAAGACGCTGCGGCAGCGTATGTGTACCCAGGCGCGCTCCTGCAACGCTGTGGCGCCGGGGCGCAGCGTGTGGCGCCAATGCCACAAGGCGGCCATCACCTCCTGCATGAGGTCGGCTACACGGTCGGCATCGCCGCCGGCATACCACCAGCAGAGGCCTTTGATGAGCCTCTGGTGGCGCGCCATCAGCGCGTCGAACTCGCTGTACCGTGATGTCCTGTCGTCTGCCATTAAAAGCGCTTCACTACATATATAATAACCCTGATATTATAAATGGTGCGGCGGCGTGGGCTGGTTTTAACATTTTTTACGAAAAAGAAGGCTGCCAATCTTTTCGGTCGGCAGCCTTCGCTTGGGGTTTGTATCAGTATTGCCTTATCTACTTATCTACTGTCTACTAACCTACTTATCTACTGTCTACTTAACTACTGAAATTACAGCAGCTTCTTCTTGAGGTTGAGGATCATGTCGTCGGTCATCTTCTCCAGGTCGTACTGCGGGTTCCAGCCCCACTCCTTGCGGGCGCAGCTGTCGTCCATGTTGTCGGGCCAGGAATCGGCGATGGCCTGCTTGATGGGCTCGGGCTCGTAGACCATTTCAAAGTTGGGGTAGCGCTTCTTGATGACCTCGTAGATGGTCTCGGGACCGAAGCTCATGGCGGTGACGTTGAAGCTGTTGCGGTGCACGAGCTTGCTGGGGTCGGCCTCCATGATGTCAATCATGGCCTTCTGTGCGTCGGGCATGTACATCATGTCCATGAGGGTGCCTTTCTTCAGCGGGCAGACGAACTTCTCGCCCTTGACGGCGGCGTAGTAGATCTCTACGGCGTAGTCGGTGGTGCCGCCGCCGGGGAGGGTCTGGTAGCTGATCAGGCCCGGGAAGCGGACCGAGCGGGTGTCGACGCCGAAGCGGGTGTAGTAGTAGTCGGAGAGGAGCTCGCCGGTGACCTTGGTGACACCGTAGATGGTGTTGGGGCGCTGGATGGTGTCCTGCGGCGTGTTGACATGCGGCGTCGAGGGGCCGAAGGCACCGATGCTGCTCGGCGTGAAGACGGCGCAGCCGAAGAGGCGGGCCACCTCGAGGCAGTTGACCAACGAGCCGATGCCTACGTTCCAACCCAGCATGGGGTTCAACTCGGCCGTGGCGCTCAGGATGGCCGCCAGGTTGTAGATGGTGTCGATGTTATACTGCTTCACGGCAGTGGCTATCTGCATGATCTGGGTGCTGTCGATGCGCTCCACGGGACCGCGCTCGTAGGGGTCGCCCTTCAGCGGACGCAGGTCGCTGCACACCACGTTGCTGTCGCCATAGATGTCTCTCAAGTTACGTGTCAGCTCGCTGCCAATTTGGCCGCCGGCACCGACGATAAGTATCTTTTTCATTGTTATCTAATATTTGTTAATTCTTTATATCTTACAATATATCATATCATTGCACAGCACAGAAGCCCCACAATGACAAGCGCAAAGATACAAAATAAATTCAATAATCGTCAAAATACTTACCTTTTGGCTTTCAAGTGCATCACCAGTTCGAGAGTCTGGCAGATGCGGCTGTTGGTCTCGGAGATCTCGCCGCGGCCGTCGACGGTCACCAGCAGGCCCGACACGCGGTAGTAGTCGAGCACCGGGGTGGTCTGCTGGTCGTAGAGGTCGAGGCGGTGGCGGATCACCTCCTCGGTGTCGTCGGCCCGGCCGCTGATGGCGGCGCGCTCGTGGATGCGGCGCACCAGCTCGTCTCTTGGCACATCGATGGCCACCACACAGTCTATCTTTCTCTTCAAGCGCCCGAAGAGGAACTCCAGCGTCTGCGCCTGCGACACCGTACGCGGAAAACCGTCTATGATGCAGCCCTCCGGACGGTGCGGACGGCCGTGCCGCTCCACGTCCCATGGGTCGAGCGCAGCGTCGGGGTCCGGCAGAGTCGACCGCAGCTCCAGCGCGCGCCCCAGCAGCGACACCACAATATCGTCGCCCACCAGGTCGCCACGGTTCATGATGGCCTGTGCTCGCTGTCCCATCGGGGTTTGCAGCTCCACCTCCTGCCGCAGCAGGTCACCGGTTGAAATATGCAGGAAGTCGTATTTCTCTGCCAACAGCTTTGCCTGGGTCCCCTTCCCTGCCCCCGGTGCACCGAAGATAACAATATTAATCATAATTATTTATATTTTGCAACTGCAAAGATACACAATAATTCTGAATCGGCAAAAAAAATATAATCTGGGACAGTAGGACGGTTGGGACAGTTGTTTTTTATACTACCCCCCCACTAAATACTATATATATATCATATATATATATAAAATTTCTTTTTTGACTTTTGCATACCATGTTTTTTAACTGTCCCAGATGTCCCACTGTCCCACCCCACTAGCCTCCGCCACTCGTAATCCCCTAATCCTTACATACATGGCAACTTCACCCTTATACCTTTCACTTCAAACGCTATCATCCTTTATTTCCCTTTATCTCCTTCTATCTCCCTAAATTTTCACTTTTTCACTTTATTAACGGCTACTAAACGGCTACAAGACGGCCATAAGACCCCATCAAGACTCCCGCCCCCAATTCGAGTAATTCGCCATAAATTGACCAGCCCAATTCGTAAAATTCGCAAAATTCGCCGTTCCACCATCCACTGTCCACTGACCACTATCCACTTTTCGAGTAATTCGCCGTTTAATGAGTTCCAAAACAGACGTATTCTAAGTCAAGAATAATTCATGATAATTCATGGTCATTCACGATAATTCGTGTCCCCCAAAAGAAGAGCATGAAAAAGGGAGCCCTGTGCGGACTCCCTTTTCTGCTATCGTAAGTATGATGCTTACTTCTCAATCTCGGCGCGGACTTTCTTGAAGGCCTCGATGCCCCACAATGGCATCTACAAAGATGCACAATTAAATTCAGATGGCAAAGTTTTTTTTGCTACTTCTTCTCCTTTTCCTTGGCGGGCTTGGCCTGAGGTTTGTCGCTGACGACCTTGGTGTCGTAGCCTATCTGTTTTATAGCAGTTTGGAGTTTCTTGACGTCGGTCTTTGAGGCATCGTATGTGACGATGACGGTCTGCTCTGGGATGCTGGTCTCTATCTTCACCACGCCTTTCTCAAAGCGGAGGTTCTTCTTGATCTTGTTCTCGCAGTTCTCGCAGTGCATCTGCGGCGTGGGTGTCATCACCAGTACGCGGAGGTCTTTGCCGGCGCCCATGAGCATCAGGGCGGAGAGGATGATTAAAAACAGCTGTTTCATAGTCGTTATACGTTTTATGTTTTACGTTATTGTTTACATCTTCCAGAAATTCATGCGTATGCCGGCGTAGGCCATGATGCCGTGCACGGGGCCCCAGACGAGGGTGGGGTCGAAGGTGGCGGCCCAGGGGTTGGTGGCATTGACCACAGGGTTGGGCTGGCGGTAGTTGGTGAGGTTCTCGCCACCGACATAGAGGGAGAAGTGGCGGAACTCGCGCGTCACCTGCAGGTTGAGCTGCGGGTAAGCGGGGAACTCTTCGCCGCTGACCAACGTGCCGTCAGCGTCGAGGTAGGCGGGTATGCGGCCGCCGCCATTGAGCTGCAGGGTGAGGTCGACCTGCCACACGGCCAGCATGGGCTTCCAGCTGAGGGTGACGAGGCCTTTGTAGCGGCTCTGCAGCGGCTTTTCGAGCAGCCGGCCGTCATAGGTGCAGCACACATAGTTGTAGCGGAAGGCGGCGAGGATGTTGAGGTCTTCGGTGATGTCGTAGGTGGCGTCGACCTGGGCGGTGTGCGAGAAGGAGCGTCCATTGAGGTCGGCAATGACGATACGCGTGGGGTCGCTGTCGTAGTCGACTACAGCTTGGTTGATGAAGTCGGTGTAGTAGTATTCGGCGTTGAGGGTCACGGTTCGGTCGCCAGCAGGAATATAGAATGCCATGCTGATGCCGCTGTTCCAGGCCTCCTCCTGGCGCGTGACGCTGTCCACGAGGGTGCGGCCCGAAGTGAGGAGGTAGTGGTGCTCGGCCAAGGCATGCGGTGTGCGGTAGCCCTTGCCCGTGGAGGCGCGGAGCGTCATCCAGTCGGTGGGCACCCACTTCACGTGCAGGCGCGGGGTGACATAGGTGCGGTCGTAGAGACTGCTGTAGTCGGCCCGCAGGCCCGCCATGGCAGTGAATTTATAGCTGGGATTGTAGGTATACTGCGCAAAGGCACCAGGGGTGTACTCTAAAGTTGAGAGTTGAGAGTTGAAGGTTGAAAGGGTCTCGTCCATAAGGTCGGCGTTGAAGCTGAGGCCGGCGGAGAGGTTGTGGGTGTCGCTGAAGTCGTGCTCCAGCACCAGCTGGGCGTTGAGGTTCTGCTGGCGGTCGGCATAGCTCTTCGGCCCGAAGGTTCCGTCGAGGTTGTAGAGGCTACCGGTGGCCAGCAAGGCCAGGTTGGTGTTATGCTCGCGGTTGAGCAGGAAGGCGTGCTTCATATAGGCATCCATGCGCTGTGCGTCGAGAAGCACATGGTAGGGGTTGGCGGTGAAGGAGAGGAGCTGTCCGCCCTCGCGTTCCTCCTGCAAATAGCCCATGCCGGCATGCAAAATATAGCGGCCTTTCTGGTATTTCCAGCGGTTCTGCAGGTGCAGTTGCTGGAGGTTGGGCGAGTCGTGCCAGCCGTCGCCGTTCTCGTCCATGTGCATGAAGTCGCGCTCGTAGTGTGCCAGCACCTCGGTGCTGAGGTGGTGGTTGAGGTGTATGTTGCCCATGGCATTGCCTTCGACTTTGAGGCGGCTGTCGGTGTAGAGGTTGAGCAGCAGACCCGGCTCATCCTCGGGCTTGAGGTATTCCACGTTGATCTGGCCGGTGATGCTCTGCGGGCCGTTCTTGACGTTCGACGCACCCTTGCTCACCGAGATACTCTTCATCCATGCTCCTGGCACGTAGCCCAGCGAATAAGGCATGGCGGCACCGAGGGTGACGGGCTGGTTCTCGAGCAGCATCTGCACATACTGGCCACTGAGACCCAGCAGTTTGATCTGGCGGGCGCCGACGGCGGCATCGTTATAGTTGACGTCGACCGAGGGATTGGTGACGAAGCTCTCGCCCAGGTTGCAGCAGGCGGCACGGAAGAGCTCGTCCTGCCCTATCTCGGTGCCGTTCTGAGCGCCGCCCATACGCGACACCCCTTCCACCTTGCGCTGCTGGATGGAGACCTCCTCCAGCGTGCGGCTGCGCGTAGTGTCGGTCTGTGCCCCGACACTGATGGCTGCCAGCATAAAGATGCTGGCAACAAAAAGTCTTTTTATCATGATTGTACGTTTATCTGATTACTATAACATTAACGAATAGAAACATTAATGCATAGCAATCAGACTCTCAGTACAGTAACTGTGCTCGCTTTGCCTCCCGGAGGAGCGGCGGCACTTGGCGACCCCCAATGCCGGATGGCAGGAGTCAGTGATTCTATATTGTAGGATGTGAACAGCGGGAACAGGAATGGCTGTAGCGGCATGTCGACGTGTGCCGTCATCGAGGGCACATAGTCCGACAGGTGTATTGTCTTCAACGTCATACATCCGTTCTCGCCAGGACAACAACCAGCGTCGGTTGGTATCGTAAGCATTATCCGCCCTGTGCACGAACATTTCTCCACCGATACCCCCGATGCCCCGAACAGCATCAGTATCAGCATGACGGTGGATAAAAATATATTCACTGCACGTTTCATTACGGGTGCAAAAGTACATAAAAAAAACGAAATGCTGGAAAATTTGTTTCTTTACACCCAAATTGATGAATTGAAAAAAAGGAGCCCATGTGGTGGGCTCCTTTGGTTGCCATATGCGTCGTGGGCTTAGCCCTCGATTTCCTTGCGGACCTTCTTGAAGGCCTCGATGCACTTGTCGAGGTGCTCGTGCTTGTGGGCGGCGCTGATCTGCACGCGGATGCGGGCCTGGCCTTTCGGGACGACGGGATAGTAGAAGCCGGTGACGAAGATGCCTTCTTCCTGCATCTTGGCGGCATACTGCTGGCTCTTGGCGGCGTCGTAGATCATGACGGCGCAGATGGCGCTCTCCGACGGCTTGCAGTCGAAGCCCTCTTCCTTCATGCGGCGGAGGAAGTAGTCGGTGTTCTCGTGCAGCTTATCTTGGAGGGTGTTGGTCTCGCTCATCATCTCGAACATGCGGATGCCGGCGGCCACGAGGCCGGGGGCCATGCTGTTGGAGAAGAGGTAGGGACGGCTGCGCTGGCGCAGCATGTCGATGATCTCCTTCTTGCCGGTGGTGAATCCGCCCATGGCGCCGCCGAAGGCCTTGCCGAGGGTGCCGGTGAGGATCTCAATCTTGCCGCGCAGGTTGTAGCGCTCGGTGACGCCGCGGCCCGTCTTGCCGACCACGCCGGCGCTGTGGCTCTCGTCGACCATCACCATGGCGTCGTACTTGTTGGCGAGCTCGTAGATCTTGTCCAGCGGGCATACGTTGCCGTCCATGGAGAAGACGCCGTCGGTGACGATGATGCGGAAGCGGTTCTTCTGTGCGGCCTTGAGCTGCTCCTCGAGGTCGGCCATGTCGGCGTTGGCGTAGCGGTAGCGCTGAGCCTTGCAGAGGCGGACGCCGTCGATGATGGAGGCGTGGTTGAGGGCGTCGCTGATGATGGCGTCCTCTTCGGTGAGCAGGGGCTCGAAGACGCCGCCGTTGGCGTCGAAGCAGGCTGCGTAGAGGATGGTGTCCTCGGTGCCGAAGAATTCGGCGATTTTCTTCTCAAGCTGTTTGTGCAGGTCCTGGCAGCCGCAGATGAAGCGGACGGAGGCCATGCCGTAGCCGCGGGCGTCCATGCCCTTCTTGGCGGCCTCGATGAGCTCGGGGTTGTCGGCCAGGCCGAGGTAGTTGTTGGCGCAGAAGTTGAGGCACTTCTTGCCCTTCACCATAATCTCGGCGCCCTGGGGGCTCTCGATGATGCGTTCATGTTTGTAAAGACCGGCGGCCTCGATGTCGGCCAACTCTTTCTGCAGATGCTGTTGGAACTTTGTATACATATTTACAATATTTTATGTTGTTATTTTTGCTTTCTGACTCTTGCAATTCAGCCTACAAAAGTACAAAAAAACTTTAATACTGCAAAATTATTTGTAAATTTGCAGCATTAACGACAACAACAGGACTATGGCTAAAGATATAGTTTGCAGTGGTGTACGCCCCACGGGCAACCTTCACCTCGGTAATTATTTCGGCGCTCTGCGCAATTTCGTGCGCATGCAGGATGAGTATGACTGCTATTTCTTCATCGCCGACTACCATTCGCTCACCACGCACCCCACGCCGGGCAGCATCTACGACGACGCCGGCAAGATAATGGCCGCCTACCTCGCCGCCGGCCTCGACCCCGAGAAGGCCACCGTCTACCTGCAGAGCGACCTGCCGGAGACCATAGAGCTGTACCTCTTCTTCAACATGAACGCCTACCTCGGCGAGCTGGAGCGCGTCACCTCCTTCAAGGACAAGGTGCGCCAGAACCCCAACAACGTCAACGCCGGCCTGCTTACCTACCCCACGCTCATGGCCGCCGACATACTCATCCACAAGGCCACGCGCGTGCCCGTGGGCAAGGACCAGGAGCAGCACCTCGAGATGACCCGCACCTTCGCCCAGCGCTTCAACAACATGTACCACAGCGAGGTCTTCCCCCTGCCGCAGGCCATAGGCTCCAGCACCGGCCTGGTCAAGATACCGGCCCTCAACGGCAGCGGCAAGATGGGCAAGAGCGAGGGCGAAGCCTCCACCATCTTCCTCACCGACGAGCCCGCCGTCATCCGCAAGAAGATAATGAAAGCCAAGAGCGACAGCGGCCCCACGGAGATGAACCAGCAGAAGCCCGAGGAGATAGAGAACCTCTTCACACTCCTCAAGGCTGTCTCCACGCCCGACACCGTGGAGTATTTCGACGACCTCTACAACCGTTGCCAGATACGCTACGGCGACCTCAAGAAGCAGCTCGCCGAAGACATGGTGGCTTTCGTCGAGCCCATCCGCCAGCGCATCCTGGCCTTCCAGAGCGACGACGCCCGCCTGCGCCGCATCATGGACCTCGGCAAGGAGAAGGCCCACGACAGCGCCGCCCGCACGCTGGCCGAGGTGCGCCGCGTCATAGGCTACCGCAACTGAATTGAGAATTGTAAAAGAACGGCGAATTATTCGAATTAAGCGAACTATGGTCAGCGACCTTGTGGAGCTAAGCTTACGCAGGTTAATTTATGGCGAATTACTCGAACTTTGATAATTGAGAATAGAGAATGGCAATAGTCTAATGCCAGGTGGTTTGTTCACCACAAAATAATAGGGGCTGAAACTTTCAGCCCCTATTATAACTCTTAACTCCTAACTCTTAACTCTTAACTGTCTTACGGCAGCGGCACCAAGCCGTTGAAGCCCATGAAGGCCATGGCCAGGATGCCGGCGGTGACCAGCGCTATGGGCACGCCCTTCATGCCTTTGGGCACGCCGGTGAGGTCGAGCTGCTCGCGGATGCCCGCGAAGAGTATCAGCGCGATGGCGAAGCCGACGGCGATGGAGGCCGAGTAGACGACGCTCTCGAGGAGGTTCATGTTCTTCTGTATCACCAGGATGGCCACGCCGAGCACAGCGCAGTTGGTGGTGATCAGGGGCAGGAAGACGCCCAGCGCCTGATAGAGCGAGGGGGCAATCTTCTTCAGCACTATCTCAACCATCTGCACCAGGCCCGCAATCACGAGGATGTAGGCGATGGTTTGCAGATATTCGAGGTGCAGCGGCATGAGCACGTAGGTCATGATGAGCCAGGTCACCATGGTGGCCAGCAGCATGACGAACAGCACGGCGCCGCTCATGCCGACAGAGGACTTAACGTCCTTACTCACACCGAGAAACGGGCAGATGCCGAGGAACTGGGCAAGCACCACGTTGTTCACGAAAATGGCCCCGATAATAAGGGCAGGTATCGTTATTCCCATAGCTGTTTCTGTTTACAATTCAGGCTGCAAAAGTACAACCTTTTTTCAATATGGCAAAATTTTTTTTCCGTGAGGCGTCTCCGACCCCCTTTTTCCACCCCGCTGCAGGCTCGAAATCCCTACGGCCCTCCTACGCCCCTTATACGGTGATTCTATGGCCGTTGTATGGCACCCGGCCGAAGCACGGCCGAGGAGGGTCCGAAGGGGGTCCGAAGGGGCTCTATCCCAACTGCTGTAAATCAGTGTGTTGTGTAAAGTTAAAATTACTTAATTTTTGACGATTTAGATATTTTATGAAAAAAAGTTAAATGTTTTTGGGAGAAAAAACATACCTTTGCAACTTGTAAATAGTTGTGCGGAAAAGACAGTAAAATCATATTTTTATTCACAAAACACTAATAATATGCGCGTTATTATTACAAAAGATTTCGACCAAATGTCGGTCTGGGCCGCAAATTTCGTGGCTAAAAAGATTCTGGATTTCAATCCCACGGAGGAGCATCCGTTTGTCCTGGGCTGCCCCACCGGTAGTTCGCCGTTAGGACTTTACAAGCACCTGGTGGAGCTCAACAAGCGTGGAGTGCTGAGCTTCAAGAATGTGGTGACGTTCAACATGGACGAGTATGTGGGTCTGCCCGTGGAGCACCCCGAGAGCTACCACAGCTTCATGTGGACCAATTTCTTCGGCCATATCGACATCAAGCCCGAGAATGTCCACATCCTCGACGGCAACGCCAAGGACCTGCTTGCCGAGTGCGCCCACTATGAGGAGATGATTGCCGCTGCCGGTGGCGTCGACCTGTTCATGGGCGGCGTGGGCCCCGACGGCCACATAGCCTTCAACGAGCCCGGCAGCAGCCTTGCCAGCCGCACCCGCATCAAGACCCTCACCACAAACACCATACAGGCCAACTGCCGTTTCTTCGACAACGACGAGACGAAGGTGCCGAAGCAGGCCCTGACCGTAGGCGTTGGCACCGTGATGGATGCCCGCGAGGTGCTCATCCTCTGCAACGGCCCCAAGAAGGCGCGTGCGCTGCACCACATGATAGAGAACGGTGTCAACCACATGTGGACCAGCAGCATGCTGCAGATGCACCCCCACGCCACGGTGGTGTGCGACGAGGAGGCCTGCGACGAGCTGAAGATCAGCACCTACCAGTATTTCAAGGACAAACAGAGAATTGAAGGTACAATAGAACGTTTCGTAAATCTTTACTGAATGGAACCCCGATATCGCAGTCTCACCGCGAGTGAGATAGAACAGCTGGAGCGGTCGGGCAACAGTGCCGATGACTGGTCGGCGGTGCAAGTCGCCGACCCGTTTTCGGTGTCGTGCCTGCACGGCAACAGCTTCGACGGCGAGGTGCGCCTCGGTGCCCTGCAGCCCGGCAGGGTGCACGACGGCGACCTGTCGCTCCGCGAAGGCATCTATAATTCCGTCCTCGCCAACGTCACCGTGGGCGACCATGCCGCCATCCACAATGTGCACATGCTGAGCAACTACGTGGTGGGCGACAACGTGCTGCTGTTCAATGTCGACGAGATGACCTGCACGGCCGACCCCAAGGCTGTGGCCTGGCTGGAGCCTATGAACGAGAACGGCGGCCGCCGCATACTGCCCTTCAGCGGCATGACCATAGGCGACGCCTACATGTGGGCGCGCTACCGCGGCCGCAAGCGTCTGATGGAACGCCTTGAGCAGATGACCTACGCCGTCCTCGGCACCGCCGAGGGGCGCTACGGCCGTGTGGGCGACTGCTGCGTCGTCAAGAACACCAAGACGCTGCACAACGTCAGCGTGCGCTCCAAGGCCGACGACCCGTCGCGCATCGAGGGCTGCATTGTGCTCAGCGACGGCGTGGTGGGCTATGGCTGCACGCTGGAGCATGGCGTCATCGCCGTGCGTTTCCTGCTGGGCGAGCATGTGCACCTGGAGTTCGGCCTGCGGCTCAACGACACCGTCGTGGGCGACAACAGCACCCTGGCGCGCTGCGAGGTGGGCAACAGCATCATCTTCCCGGCCCACGAGCAGCACCACAACAACTCGTTCCTCATAGCCGGCCTCGTCATGGGCCAGAGCAACATTGCCGCCGGCGGCACCATAGGCAGCAACCACAACAGCCGCACGGCCGACAACGAGATCGCCGCCGGACGCGGCTTCTGGCCGGGCCTCTGCTGCTCGTTCAAGCACTCGAGCCGCTTTGCCTCCTACTGCCTGCTGGCCAAGGCCGACTATCCGGCCGAGCTCGACATTAAGCTGCCCTTCGCGCTGGTCAACAACAACGCCGCCAAGGACCAGCTGGAGGTGATGCCGGCCTACTGGTGGATGTACAACATGTACGCCATGGACCGCAACAGCAAGAAGTTCGCCAAGCGCGACAAGCGTGTGGTGAAGGCCCAGAACATAGAGTTCGACAACCTGGCGCCCGACACCGCCGAGGAGATGCTGCACGGCATGGAGCTGCTGCGGGGCTGGATGAAGGCCTCGACCGACGGCACCGTCTACGCCGACGGCATGGAGAAAGGCAAGCGTCGCACCGTCATCCTCAAGGCCAAGGAAGGCCTCAAGGCATACGAGGACATGCTGGTGTTCTACGCCATGAAGAACTTGGAGAGTGGCCAGTGTCCAGAGGTCAGTGGTCAGAGTGAAAAGGAATGGGTGAACATCGGCGGCCAGCTGGTGGCGCGTGCCGACATGGAGCGGCTGATAGCCGACGTGGAGAGCGGCGCCCTCGACAGCTGGAAGGCCGTCCACGAGCGTTTCAACGCCCTCTGGGCCGCCTATCCCGCCCAGCGGCGGGCGCACGCCTACGGGGTGCTCTGCAGGCTCGCTGGCGTCGAGAAGCTGGATGAAAGGCTCTGGCAGGACTACAGTAAGCGCTTTGCCGACATACGCAACTACGTGGAAGAGCAGAAGGTGGAGAGTCGCCGCAAGGACGACGTCAACCCCTACCGCAACATGACCTACTGGGACGATGACGAGCGCGCCGCCGTCTTGTAGCGCCGGGCGTCATTCCTCCGAAGCCTCGGAAGCCTCCTCCAGCAGCTCGGTCTTCACATCAGTGGTGAGATACTCTGCCGGGATGATGGATTCCGGGGCTTTGCCTTTGCGCCCACCCTTCTTGTTGTCGAGGCCGAGCTTGAGGATCTGGTTGGCGGTGGTGCTGATGCTGCGGCCGTCGGGCTTAAGCTTTTTCTTGCTGCTTTCGAAGGCCTCGAGGGCGGCGCGCAGGCTCTGACCTATGGTCTCGTACTCCTCGAGGAAGAGGCCTGTGCGGTTTATCATCTCCTGTGCGAGCTCGAAGATTCTCTTGTGGTTTTTCTCCTGGTCGATGTGGGTCCAGGTGATGCGGATGATGCGCAGGGCGGCGTAGAGGGTCTGCTCGTCGGCGATGAAGACTTTCTTCTGCATGGCGTCCTGCCAGAGGGTGGGTTCTTCCTGAAGGGCGTCGCGTAGGGCCGGCACGTGCGGCACGAACATGATGACGAAGTCGAGGTGCGGGTTTGTCTGGTATTTGGGGTAGTTCTTGGCGGAGAGCTCGTCGACATGCTTGCGGAGGCTTGCTATATGCTCCTTGAGGTGGAGGCGGCGGATGGTGTCGTCGGTGTCGTTGGCGTAGTCGATGTAGGCGGTCATGGAGACTTTGGAGTCTATGATGATGTCGCGCTTGTCGTCGAGGTGCAGCAGCACGTCGGGCCGCAGGCTTTCGCCGTCGTCGGGCTGTATGACAGAGCCGTCGTCGTCGCGCATCACGAACTGGGTCTCGAAGTCTTTGCCTTCGGTGAAGCCCTGCTGTGTCAGCAGGTTGCTGAGGATGACTTCGCCCCAGTCGCCCTGGGTCTTGCTCTCGTGCTTGAAGGCGCGCGTCAGCTCTGCGGTGCTATTCTGGGCCTCGATGCTTTGCTTGATCATGAGCTCCATGTTGGCCTTGATCTCGGCGCTCATGGATGTCTGGGTCGAGGTGTTCCTGGCCATCTCCTCTTTCATCTTTTCGATGGTCTCCTTGAGGGGCTTGACGATGCCGTCGATGTTCTTGGTGCTGGCGTCGGAGAACTCTTCCTGGCGCTGTTTGAGCATGGTGTTGGTGGTGTTCTCCACCTGCTCGCGGAGGGTTTTGATGGTGTCGTTGAAGCGATCCTCGAGGGCCTTGGTGGAGGCCTGGTGGCGGCGGTCCTGCTCGCGGACGAAGGCTTCATGGTTCTGCTTCAGCTCGTCGACCACAGTGTTGTGGCGTTTGACGACCTCCTCCTTGTAGTCGGCCAGGCGTTTGTCGGACTCTGTCTTGTAGGTCTCGAGAGCTTTGGCAGCCTCTTCCTTGGCCGTCTGGAGCGCTTTTTCTGTCTCGGCTTTCTGCGTCTCCAGCTGCTTGTTGAGGAGTGCTGTCTCGGTGGCATGGCTTTGGTTGGCGGCGGCCAGCTGTGCCTCGAGGGTTTGTTTTTCTGTAGTGAGTGCGTTCTTGCCGCGTCCGGCGATGAGTATGCCGGCAAGGATGCCTGCGGACAATGCGGCCAAGGCAATGATGATGGTTGTGATAAGTGGACTCATAACTCTTAACTCATAACTAATAACTGTCTCAACGCCCCCACGAGTCGCGGTCGAGCGAGCGGTAGGTGATGGCCTCGCGCAGGTGGTCGGGGGTGATGTCGGGGGAGGCTTCGAGGTCGGCGATGGTGCGGCTGACGCGCAGGATGCGGTCGTAGGCGCGGGCGCTGAGGCCAAGGCGGTTCATGGCCTGCTCCATGATGGTGCGGCATTCGTCGGTGAGAGCACAATATTCGCTTGTGAGTTTGCTGCCCATCTGGGCGTTGCAATGCACGCCGGGGTGGTTGGCGAAGCGGGCGGTCTGTATGGCACGGGCTGCAAGGACACGTTCGCGGATGGCGGCGCTGCTCTCGGCGCGACCCTCCTTGTTCAGCTGGCTGACGGGCACGGGGGTGACCTCGATGTGTATGTCGATGCGGTCCATCAGCGGGCCGCTGACCTTGTTGAGGTAGCGCTTGACGGCGCCGGCGGGGCAGGTGCATTCGATGGTGGGGTGGTTGTAGTAGCCGCAGGGGCAGGGGTTCATGGCGGCGATGAGCATGAACGAGGCGGGGTACTCGATGGTCATCTTGGCGCGGCTGATGGTGACGCGGCGCTCCTCCATGGGCTGGCGCAGCACCTCGAGCACCGTGCGCTTGAACTCCGGCAGCTCGTCGAGGAAGAGCACCCCGTTGTGCGCCAGACTGATCTCGCCCGGCTTGGGGTTGGCGCCGCCACCCACGAGGGCCACGTCGCTCACCGTGTGGTGCGGCGCGCGGAAGGGGCGCACGGCGATCAGCGAGTCCTCCTTGCGCATCAGGCCTGCCACGGAGTGTATCTGCGTCGTCTCCAGGCTCTCGCTGAGCGTCAGCGGCGGCAGTATGCCGGGCATGCGCTTGGCGAGCATGGTCTTGCCCGAGCCCGGAGGGCCTATCATGATGGCGTTGTGGCCACCGGCGGCGGCAATCTCCAGGCAGCGCTTGACGGTCTCCTGCCCTTTGACGTCGGCGAAGTCGTACTCGTAGCTGTTCAGCGACCGGGCGAACTCGGCGCGGGTGTCGACGACGGTCTGCGGCAGGTCTGCCAGACCGTTGAAGTAGTCAGCCACCTGCTTCAGGCTCTCGGCGCCGTAGACCTCCAGGTTGTTCACTATGGCGGCCTCGCGGGCGTTCTCGGCGGGGATGATGATGCCCTTGCAGCCTCGCTTCCGCGCCTCGATGGCGATGGGCAGCACGCCCTTGATGGGGCGCAGACTTCCGTCCAGCCCCAGCTCGCCCATGATGACATACTTGTCAAAGTCGTCGGCTTTGACCATGCCCACGGCGCCCAGCACGCCCATGGCGATGCCGAGGTCGTAGGCGCTGCCCTCCTTCTTGAGGTCGGCAGGGGCCAGGTTGACGACAATATTCTGGTTGGGTATCTTGAAGTTCGACTCGAAGAAGGCCGACGCGATGCGCTGGCCGCTCTCCTTGACGGCGTTGTCAGGCAGGCCCACGATGGAGAAGCCCGCCCCCGGCGACACCGTCACCTCAACGGTGACCGTCACGGCGTTAACACCGATGATAGCACTCCCGTATGTCTTGACTAACATAGTATCTCTGCGTTTAAAATGAAAGTGCAAAGATACTCATTATTTGCAATGTGACAAAATATTTTTTGAGTCAGCGCACCATGCCGTTGTCGTAGCCACCATTGTTGAGCGTCTTCTCGCCTTTGCGGAACTGACGGCCAAAGTCCATCTGCCAGTTCAGGCCGAGGACGACCATATTGCCGTTGTCGGCCGTCCAGTGGGTGTAGCGGAAGGGGTGTATGGCGCTGAGGCCTTATGTAATCACATCGGAGGTGGAATAGTCATCAAACTTAGAAAATATAATAACCATATTCTAAAACATTTAATTGAAACTAATGATAAAGGAAATCCATTTCATTGTCCAGTAATAATCGAGTTTTTTTTAATAGGATGAATTTTCAGCTCTGTCATGCCGTAGAGTTTCATATAGTCTGCTATCGGGCCGAGTCCCATGCCTGCACGGCGTTCATCGAGGCGCTCGATGTCCTCGATTGGTTCAAATGCGGTGATGCCGTCACGCGTGAGAAGTTGTGTGCCATATAGCTGTGGCTTGCCTTGATAAACCAAATCGCGGTCAGTCATCATGGCAATCCATGTGAGGTCAAAGTCGCCCTCAGCCGCAGCTGGCTTGGCTTGCTCCAAAAAACAATGCAGGAAATCTGGGTCGGCGTGCTGTGCTATCAGTGCCGCATCGTTCACACCCTGGTGGCCAACATTGTTGTAGGTCGGAAATCCATACTGTGCAATGAGTTCCTGCAAGCGCACAATGTGCAGTGAGTCGGTGGCGTTTATCTCTTGCCACAGTTTGTCGGAGCCGTCGTCGTCTTTGAGCAGTTGTTTTCGTAGTCGCTGGTCTTCGTCGCACATGGTCTTCAATTCGCTCATGTATGCTTCGTTTAGATTTGGACGGTTGATGTCTTCGCGGTCGATGAGATATTCGAGAATACCTCCGGGATTGTAGTCGCCGCTGTCTGCGGCCGCCATCGCCTCTTTCAAGTACCAATGCAGGAATTCCTGTGACATATTCTGCACGATGTAGGTAGCTTGGTCGTTGCAAAGGTAGCCAACCCTTGTCCAAGTGGGGAAACCGCGCTCCGCTATCAGTTGCTTGAGTTCGGTCTCGTTGCGGGCTTCCAACTCGTGAAGTGCCGCCCATACTGAGTCTTCGTTATGTCTGCTGTCGCCAATCAGATGCCTCAAAGACTGGTCGGCCTTCTTCATCGCCAACAGCCGGTTTTGATAGACGGTATCCTGATAGCCACGAGGCTTCACGATGGCCAACAGGTCGTTCCAATAGTCAAGCGTGTCAATTTTATATCCTGCGGCCTCACGCTCCAGATGTGCCATGTCGAACCATTTTATTTTGGCAATACGGAACAGCAGATTCTTTTCAGCATCACTGCCGGAATTGTACCAATGTGTTAAATTCAGAAAGTACATAAACGACGTATAGTCAACGGCGGCGATGCCATAGACAGAATCCATCAGGCAATATGTCTTGTACGAAGTCTCGTAGTCGCGGCTATTGAGAGCACCTTGGGCCTTTGATACCATTTCTTGGTATGGATAAATCGTTGCCAAGTCATTATTCTGACATCTTACTACAACCATCGAGAATAAGAATACTGCAAAAAACAAAATATATTTCTTCATTCTTTTTATTATTTATTATTTTATTGTTGACTTTTAGAGTATGTCTTTACTAACATGGCATCTATCAGTTAAAATGTGGGTGCAAAGATACTCATTATTCGCGAGGTGGCAAAATTATTTTTCACTATCTGTTACATTTTGCCTATTTTTGCGACTAATATGGGCAAACGAACCATTACAATGAGACCGAACGAACAAGACACCTTCATGGAGATGCTGGCACGCTGCGAGCGGACGGTGTTCAAGGTGTGCCTGCTGTACACCGACCGCCATCCGGAGCATGTGCGCGACCTCTATCAAGACATCGTCTGCAACCTCTGGCAGGCATGGCCCCGCTTCCGCAGCCAAAGTACGGAAAACACATGGGTCTACCGTATTGCGTTGAACACCGCCGTCACCCAGTTCCGTCGCACCCGCCGTGCCCCGTCCGTCATCCGCCTCACCGACGAGATGTATCGCACCCTGGCCGAACAGACTTCCGATCCGATGCGCGACCGCCTCTATGAACTTATCGACCGTCTGAACAAAGCCGATCGCGCACTTGTTCTTCTCGTCCTCGACGGATTTCCCTACCGCGACATCGCCTCCATCACCGGTCTCCGCGAGGGCGCGGTGCGTGAGCGTGTGCACCGTATCAAACAGAGATTGATAAACCTAAATAATAATGACAATGAATAGTTTTGAACAATTGGAGCAGCTCTGGCGCGAGCAGGACAGACGTCTGGAGCGTATCGAACATGTGCAGCGAGACACTATAGGCTGTCTGCTGCGGCGAAACATCGCCTCGACGCGTCGCCGTTTCCTCATCGAGGCCACCTGCGCCGCTGTCACCTGCGCCGGGGTTGAGGTTTATGTCCTCTCGCAAGCGGGCCGTTTCCTGGGCGACGGTCAGACGGTACTGCCCTATGTCGTCTTTAACCTCACCTATCTGCTTGTCTGCTGCTGGACGGCGGTGTGTCTGCGGCGCCTTTGGAGGCACGACCCTGCCTCCACACCCGCCGTCGAGATGATGCGCTTCGCCGACCGTATGATGCTCACCTTTCGCCGCTTGCTGGTGTGGGGCATAGGGGTGCTGCTACCCATTGCCGTTGCCAGCGGACTGCCCGTCTTCGCGCGCCTTTTTGGTCACGAGTTCCGCTATTCCGACCTGCAATATCTCGCTCCGTGGCGCATTGCTGCCGCCATTCTGGTAATCGTTGCCGCCGTTGCCTACTCTTTCTATGAGATGCACCTCGTCCGCGACCTAAAAGCCAACCTGCGACTTTACGACGAGCTGCTCGAAAAATAAATTTGTCCATGTGGGGAAATATCCGTATCTTTGCAGCCAGTATTAACAGTAAAAACTATAGACAATTATGAAAGACATCATGCCCGCCAATGGCCAGTTTGCCATGCCCGCCCTGCCTTACGAGGCGCTGGGCGACGTCATCAGCCAGCAGACCCTCTCGTTCCACCACGGCAAGCACCTCAAGGCCTACGTGGACAACCTCAACAAGCTCCTGCCCGGCAGCGGCCTCGAGGGGCTCGCGCTGCAGGAGGTGGAGCGCCGCAGCGAAGGCGGCCTGTTCAACAACGCCGGCCAGGTGCTCAACCACACCATGTATTTCGAGCAGTTCAGCCCCGCAGCCCGCCCCATGAGCGCCGCTTTTGCCGCCAGACTCGAAAAGGACTTCGGAAGCGTCGAGGCATTCAAGAAAGAGTTTGAGCAGAAGGGCGCCACCCTCTTCGGCAGCGGATGGGTATGGCTCAGCGCCGACAAGGAGGGTAAGCTGGTCATCACGCAGCAGTGCAACGCCGAGAACCCCGTCACCGCAGGCCTCACGCCCCTGCTGACCTTCGACGTGTGGGAGCACGCCTACTACCTCGACTACCAGAACCGCCGCGCCGACTACCTCGCCGCCCTCTGGCAGTTCGTTGACTGGCCCGTGGTCGAAAACCGCCTCTGACGACATCCTTCAACTACTTGATAACCAGCTACCATCTCCTGCCAACTCCCACCCCAACTCCTACCATGGTGGGGGTTGGGTAGGCGTTGATTGTCTTGGCGTAGTCTATACACAGATTGTGTAAGGAGGTCAGTAGTTGAATACGTTGAAGGCGTTCTTCGTGTGGCGGATTTCGGCGGTGGCGCCGCTGCCGACGATGGCGATGATGTCGAAGCGCAGGGGCTCGGTGCGGTGGTAGCGGCGCATGTAGTTGTTGGCCACGCGGATGATGTTCTGCCGCTTGTGGTGGTCGACGGCCTGCTCGGCGGCGAAGACACCCTCGCTCGTGCGGGTCTTCACCTCCACCACGGCCAGTTCGCCGTGGTCCAGCGCGATGATATCCACCTCCTTGTGCCCGCGGCGGTAGTTGCGATCGAGGATGACGTACCCCTGCTCCTCCAGGTACCGCGCCGCCATCTGCTCCCCCGTCACGCCGAACTCCTTGGCCTCTTGTCGGCTCTCCACGCTCCGCTCCTTCTGTGGAGCAAACCGGAATTTCACTATCGCCATTGACTTCTTTTTTGAATTAATCCAAGCCTGCACAACCTTGCCGCAATGCCTTCAGGGCTGCGTTGGCAGATGACCGACATTTCTTTTATTGGCTTGCTCTGGCGGAACAACTCGATGAGGATTGCATCCTCATCTTTCTTCCAAGGTAAGTATGCCTTGGGATGAGTAAGTCTGCTTTGCGTTACATAGCTTGGAAAGTGAGGTTTTGTGTTTGTGAGGAGAGTTGTTATGTGGTCAAGTAATTTGGCAGGACTGATAGCATTATTGGAAATTGACGCAATGCTGTCAGGCACATCTAATTGCGATAAGTATAGTACATCGGGGTCGCTGGGTAGGCCACCGATGCCGAGGAGGAGAAAGACGGGCATACGGCGCTCCGTGGCATATTTCTCGAAGAGGGCCACTCGGGCCGGCGGCAACAGTTCTTTGCTGATGTCTTTGGGCATGTGGCTCCGCCATTTGCGCTCGATGGCGAAGGGGCGGCCGTCGTATTCAAGCACCAAGTCGGGGTTGCTGTTGCCCTCGGGGTAGATGCCGGGCAGGCTCTTGTCGCCGCGCCATTCCTTGAGGGTCAGTCGGTCGTTGTTTGCTATATTGAGTTGTTCCAGCACATAGTCTTCAAACTCGCGGCCTTTCAGCAGTTCGTCGTTCATGGTGAGCGACTTGACGCGCCGGTAGACGGTACTGTATGGGCGGCCGATGGCCTTGTGGATGGCGTGGATTCCCATGTCTTCGTAGTACATGCGCAGCAGCCGCTTGTCCTCGGCCACCGTCCAGCGGTAGGGCTTCTCTACGGCTTCGGCGGCTTTCAGGGCGGCCTTGTCGAGCAGGTGGGTGACGTTGCTGTGCCCCGCCAGCAGGCCGAAAATGCTGCCGTTGGGGTTGATGTAGCCGCAGGCGATGTGCTGTACCTGGCCGATGACCCATTGGTTGCGCAGACGCGCCTCGAAGCCTTTGCCGTCGCTCTCCTCGCGTTGCAGCACGAGGATAAGCAGGCGGTCCTCTTTCAGCGCCTGCTCAATCTGCACGTTGTATGTGTTGCGGAACTTGCCTGTCACCACCAGCACCGTCGGCACGTGGCACACCAGCAGCGCCTTCAGCACCTCCTCTTCCAGCTCCGACGTGTTGAAACACACCGCGCACTGCCACCTGTCGAACTCCTCCACCCACCGGAACACCTTCTCATAGCACGACAGCGGCGCCATCCTCGACGTCAAGAACAACGTCTTCTTCCGCCCCCAAAGTTCCTTGTTACCAATGGTTTGCTTGATGATCATCTTATTATGCCTTATCCGATGCCATTTTTGATATGTTTTTATAGGATAACGCAATTATATTGATTTTCGTATGTGTGTTTGTAATTTGAAAATTGTTGTTGGTATTGGGAGAATTTGAGTTCTATGGCTGCTTCGATTGCTTTCTTTGCATTTTCTGGGTATTTGGATAAAGGTTATCGTATTCCTTATAATATTTGGCGTTAGATTACAAATCTGCCGCAGCTAAAGCGTAATTGCAGTACTGCCCTCGTCCTGTCTTTAAGGTGCCATTTGGGCATCTTAAAGATGATACTTCTTCTAGGCGGGACCGAAGCCGCTGCGGTAGTTCTTGCAATAAGGTATGGCAGGTGCCGAGCCGCCGTAGATGGAGGAGCAGCCCGTGGCGTTACTCACTTCATTTGATTTGAAGAAAGCGGTGTTCGTGGCCTTTAGGCTGGCCACCATCATCTGCTCGCCGAAGAACTGGGTGATGCACTTGAGGTACGGGGTCTCGCCGCAGCCAGCCGGCGCAGGCGCTGAGATTATTGGTGCATTCCTGTTATTTCGGAGCCATCTTCAACCATAATGTCATTATCTCCAATAATAGTGGCTCCATCATAGTATTCATTGATAGACAGGAGATAATCATCAGTCCACATAAAACTTTTGAAAGGAGGGTCGTAGCTCGTTGGGATAGAGATAACCCAATAGTAATGGTGTTCGCCTTTTCTAATGATGCCTTTCAGGTCTCTTAAATGGGCATGATGCTCTTTGAGTTTTGTAATAGCTCCTTGTATGTTTGTTTCTATATTCCTGTCCTCGTCTTTGCAGCATTTCAGTTCCACCAAAGCAAACCATGGTCTATCTCCTACCTCTGAACGCTGGGAAATACAAAGACATTCACATTGCTTACATGGTTTTCCATTTTTTCGTTTGTTAAGAGATGGATTGTGTTCCATATTTGCAACCAATATAGGAATATTGTGAGGGTTATGAATGTGTAATGGTGGCCATACTTTGTGAATTTCAATATTGCGTGTCACAATATCAACACCTTGAGAGGGTGCCTCACCTTTATAATTGGTGTAATCTGAAATATACAAGTCAGAGGACAGTACCTCTGGATGGGCAAACCGATTTTCCATGTTCAGATACGGTATCTTAACAGTGAGTTAAAGTCTTCCATTATACCCTTCATCACGCTATCAAAGAAGTTTTGACGAATAAAACCGTCATTATCTTGAATTGTGAGGTTCCCCAAATTGATATTTTTCTCAATTGAACAGAACTCACCATTCTCAAGCTGATATACCGAAACATCCTTCGGATTAATAAGAACATTGGAACACGAAACCTTATCAAACTTTGTCTTAGGCATTTTATCTCGAACAGTGTTGGCTAAAAGGCAATTGTTTAGTGCATACAGGATATAGGGGCTATGAGTGGTGATGATAAGGTTGTCTTTTCGATCATTTTGCATCAGCCTTAAAATGGCATACAAAAGTTCGACCTGCGTTTCTGGGAAAAGATTAAGTTCAGGCTCCTCAATAATAAGTTGGGTATAATGCGGAACTTTAATCTTGTCAGCAAGTCTTGAAATTGTCTTATAGGCACTCTCTGTGGAAGTATCTCCATCATGAGAAAACACATGTCTAATAAGGCGTATCATTGTGTCTTCATTGTCTTCGTATTTATCACTCTTGAATATTTCGTTTGTTGTGTCTCCCTGCTTCAAGTATTCAAATGTTTTACGACTGACACCATCCATTATTTTGTCCATATCTTCATATGACATATCCATAGTGTTGTCATATATCCATTGGCATACGTATAAACAATACATATATAATGGGATTATTGCCTGCAAACCACTAGAAGATTCCGTTAAACTAATATTCTTGTTATCGCTCAACTTAACAACATCTCCCTTCTCCGAGTCATAATAAAACTGAACAGTCGTCCCGGGAATGTTTATTGCTTCATTCCTTGAGTATTTTGAGCGGAGACTAAGCCATTCAAAAACAAAATCGCGCACATAATCATCCTCGAGCCTATAACTATTCACATTGGCCATTGACACAATGCTTCGTTCTGCGGGGACATAAGCGACTTTTCCAACCTCTGATTCATAAAATGCATTCGTTATGTTTACATTAGGCTTTTTGTTGTGGAAGTACTCTATCTCAATGGCATTCCCTGAATATTTAAAGTGAGATTCTTCCATAAAATATGAATTCATCTTATGGAATAATATAAGTTTGTTTTTTATAAACTTCAGGGTAATGTTTTTTGTGTGCTGTTGACGAATTGCTAACTTCTCAAGCCACAAACAGAAACTTATTATCTTAGCTATAGTGCTTTTGCCTACACTCTGTGGCCCAATAAACACATTGACTCTATTTAAGTCGAACTCTGTATGCGTTATCGGTCCAATGTTCTCTATTATAAAATGTGCCATATATTAATATTTGTTATAAGAACGTAATTCTATACTATTTATTTCAATGTTTCTATTATTGCGGCGACATCGGCTTCAGTGAGGTTGAACCATTCTCCACGAAGACGCTGTTGACTATAGGCGGTATGCAAGGCAGATTCTATTGCTTCGGCGATTTTGCGGGTTGGGAACTTTTTGCATGCAAGCATTTCTATTGTAGGCTTCTCGCTTTGCAATGTTTTTTCGCGATATTCTGGTGTATTAGAGATGCCTATTTTATAATAGCCATTGGAAATATCTTTCATTAAATAGACGTAACACCAGTTAAATTTGTACTCAATAGGATCCTCTTTTACCAAACGATACGGTAGTTGATAATCTGGAACCAGTTTTCGAATAGTCTCAATACGAGTCTTTATATAGGTGTGGATAGCCTCTTTTTTGTACTGATGATTCCAGCAATAATCCAATAAATCAATAGTATCTGGCTTTTTTGCTGCATTATTGTAAGTGATGCGATATGACGTTAATGATTCATGCAGTAGCAAGTCAACATCCTCTTGATACAAAGTGAAGGCAACATGATAGCTATCATCTTTTATCGGATTTGATGCTATACTGTAATCAAGAAGTTGGCCATCTTCAAATAATAACGAGATGCAATCGCCTTTCTGGATCTTCTCTTTTGTGTCATAGCACAAAAGCGCTTTACCTTCAACAAAATCAATGGATAAGTATTCACCAAAAGCAATGGGTAACCGCCGCAGATTAGACCATTTAATAAACGTTGACTTTGTAAATGGATCTGTTCTTACTTTTGAACCTTTGCAACTATAGTATAGGAGAAAAATTTCTTTAGGGCTTTTGAATATACCAGCAAGGGCGTTATTAATTGTCTCAATATCTTCATTCTCTTTGTCTGTACTAACTGTACAGTATTGAATGTCGATATAGGTGGACTCATCTTCGTCCCAATCTAAATTATATTCATCATATATATACAAATACCCATCGCAAGGAGAGTTTATTTCACATTTGCTGTTTTTGGGTTGGTATTGATTGGAAAACAATCTTTTTTTCTCTTCGATAGTAGTATAAGATACACGACCTAATAAATCCCCCTTTCTTACAAAGGAATAATTCTTGACAAGCCATGTAATACCTATATATTGGGAATTACATAGATTATCTCGAACGATTTTGTCTAAAACGATGTTCTCCATTTACTTTTCGTTTAGAAGTCTGGAAGGCCTCTCGACCTTCCAGACTTGGGTTTGAGAATATTACATCTCGCTCAGTTTCTTGTAGCCCTCGTAGCGCAGCTTGGCATTGCGCTCGGTGGCGACGAAGAGTTCTTCGGCCTCTTGGGGGAAGGTCTTCATCAGGGAGTTGTAGCGGACCTCGCCCATGATGGGAGCTGCGGAAGTTGAGCGCAGTGCCAAGCTTGCTTGAGCATTGCCGAAATGTAGCAGCGTAGGCGTAGCCAAGTCGCGGAACTTATTACCTCTTTCTTCTTCTGGTCGGCTGTGCCGACGACTTCCCCTTCTCGCAGGAGGCCGTAAAAAGAAATCTTCGGCGCCGCCGTTCATGCCAAGATGAGTGGAAGGGGTAAAAGAGGCTTGTTGGGCTCTATCATTGACCCGTGCGGAGCACCGGCGGCCACGCCGACGGTTTAGGCCCGCATCACAGGCAGCAGAGGACGGCCCCAGCGGGTATCCTTTCTTTTGCCATTCATTATAAACCACTAATCCCATTCCCATTTGATAACGCAATTTTATTAAACCATTATTCCGCTTTTAATAACGCCATTTTTTGATTAAACCAATCTATAAATTCCTTATTAATAACGCCATTTTTTATATATTATTGCCCGCAGGGCTACCTTTTTTCAATGTGTAGACTCAACAATCAAGTGCAACACCGTTGTGCAAAGATAGGAAGAATTTTTGTTTCGGGGATGAGAAGTTCAAAAGTTTTCTTGGGCGGAGATTCAGTTCGGTTTGCACAAAGAGGATGTAATT